>FTCZ01005581.1_pt1 | contig 19249 bp, 15 predicted proteins | sample 1658871 | NCBI WGS metagenome assembly FTCZ01 (sample SAMEA3914864, study PRJEB12502) | metagenome | biome: forest; material: soil | place: USA | collected 2012-03-12 | depth 0.3 m
CCCAACTTCGCCTTCGACGGTGTGAAGGGCTTCCGCACCTTCGGCAGCCGCGACGTCCCCGACAGGACGATCGCCACGATCGACAAGGGCGGCTTCTGATGCGCGCCGCGTGGGCGGCCCTTGTGCTGGTTATGGCGGGACCGGCCTCCGCCGGGACCCTGGCCGACGGCTTCGCCAATCCGCCGCCCGAGGCGCGGCCGCTGGTGCGCTGGTGGTGGTTCGGCGGCCATGTAGAGAGCAGTGAGATCGTCCGCGAGATCAAGGCGATGAAGGCGGGCGGTTTCGGTGGTTTCGAACTCCAACCCGTCTATCCGCTGAGCGTGGACGGCAATACGCCCTACCTGTCGGATGATTTCCTGAAAGCCGTGCGGCTGGCCAACGACACCGGCCGCGCTGAGGGCCTGCGCGTCGATCTGACGCTCGGGTCGGGCTGGCCCTATGGCGGACCGCATATCACGCCCGATCTCGCCTCGGCGCATATTCGCGTCGCCAGTCTTCCCGCCGGTGACGCCGGAAATGTCGCCCTGCCCGCGCTTGCCCCCGGTGAAAAACGGATCGCCGCCTTTGCCGGTGCCGATCTGGCATCGGCCGCGCCTGTGGCCATTTCCGGCGACCATATCGCCGCAGCGAAAGGCATCACTGTCTTCCTGTTCATACAGTCGCCGACCGGCCAGCAGGTCAAGCGCCCGACCGTCGGCGCCGAAGGCAATGTGCTAGACCATATGAACGCCGAGGCCGTGCAAACGCACCTGCACGCCGTCGCCGACCGGCTTATGACGGCCTTCGACCAGCCGCCGACCACCGTCTTCAGCGACAGCCTCGAAGTCTATGGCGCCGACTGGACCGGCGATCTTTTGCCAGAATTTAAAAAGCGCCGCGGCTACGATCTGACGCCGCTTCTGCCGGCCCTGTTCACCGACCGGCCCGACAGCGCGAATGTCCGCCGCGACTGGGGCCTGACCCTGCAGGAACTGGTCGAGGAACGCTATCTCCGACCCGTCGAGACATGGGCAAGAGCGCACAACACGAAGTTCCGCGCCCAGGTCTACGGCTTCCCGCCGGTGGCGCTGTCATCGCAAGCGCTGATCGACCTGCCGGAAGGCGAAGGCGCCGACTGGCGGCGCTTCACCACGACGCGCTGGGCGTCGTCGGCCAACCACGCCTACGGCAACCCGGTGACCTCGGCCGAAAGCTGGACCTGGCTGCACGCCGGGGCGTTCCGCGCCACGCCGCTCGACATCAAGGCCGAGGCCGATACCCTGATGCTCGAAGGCGTCAACCAGTTCGTCGCCCACGGCTGGCCCTATTCGCCGCCCGAAGCGGGCGAGCCCGGCTGGGCCTTCTACGCCGCCGCCGTGTTCAACGACCACAATCCGTGGTGGCATGTCATGCCCGACGTCACGCGCTATCTGACGCGGATGAGCTACCTGCTGCGCCAGGGCGAGCCTGTCGCCGACGTCGCGATCTTCCTGCCCGAAGACGACGCTCTGGCGCACATCACGCCCGGCAAGGCGACGATCAACGGCCAGATGGACGCCTACGTGACGCCCGGGCTGACGGCGCAGATCCTCGATGCGGGCTATAATTTCGACTATGTCGATGCGGCCACGATCGCCGCCAAGGGCGTAGGCCACCGCGTGCTGCTCCTGCCGAAGGTGTCGCGTATCGATTCCGACACCTACAAGGCCATCAACGATTTTGCGCAGCATGGCGGCATCGTCGTCGCCGTCGACCGTTTGCCCGACACGGGGACCGGCCAGGTCGACGCCGAGGCGGACGCCCAGTCGGTGCGCTTTACCTCGGCCGCATTGTTCGGGCCGGGCGTTGGCTCCGGCCGTCAAGTGGCCGAGGCCGAGCTTGGCAAGACGCTGAAATCGCTGACACCGCCCGATCTCGGGGGCGCGCCGACCGGCGTCGGCTTCGTCCATCGTAAGCTTGGCGATGGCGACCTCTATTTCGTCGCCAACACCAGCAATCAGGCGGCAACCCTGACGCCGCGCTTCCGCGCCGGGTCCGCTGCCGGACAGTCATGGGACGCCCGCACCGGCGCGATCCATCGCTGGACGCCGGGACAAAATGTGACCCTGGCGCCCTACGAATCTCGCGTCTTCGTGTTCGGGAAGGCTGCCTCCGCCCCGGCGATCAAGACCGCCACGATCAAGGCGCAGCGTAAGGCCCTGACCGGCGGCTGGACCGTCGCCTTTAAAGACAAGCCCGCGCATGCCGTCACCGCCTTGTCGTCGTGGAGCGACAATTCTGACACGGCGCACTATTCCGGCACGGCAATTTACAGCCGTGACATCGTGCTTTCGCGCAACGACATTGCGTCGGGGCTGACGGCGCTCGACTTCGGTCCGGGCGCAGCCGTCGTCCCGCACGGCAAGGCGCCGGGCACGCAAGCCCTTCTCGATCCGCCCGTGCGCGAAACCGCCGAGGTCTATATCAACGGCAAGCGCGCGGGGTCGGTCTGGAGCGCGCCCTTCACCGTCAGCCTCAAGGGCCTTGTGCACGCCGGCAGCAATCACCTTGAAATCCGCGTATCGAACACCGCCATCAATGAACTGGCCGGCCGGCCCAAGACCGACTATTCGGCGCTGAAAGCCAGGTACGGCGAACGTTTCACGGCACAGGGCATGGACAATCTCCAGCCTCTGCCCTCGGGCCTGCTGACGGCGCCTGCCCTGGTGACCGAATGAGATACGCTCCGCTTCTTCTGTTATTGGTCGCCCTGCCCGTTCAGGCTGAGGTCAACCCGGCCGCGCCGCGCGGGCTCTCGGCCGCCGCCGTCAATGCCCGCGATTTCGGCGCCAAGGGTGACGGGACGACCGACGATACAGTCGCGCTCCAGGCCGCCATCGACGCCACGGCGGCCAGGCAGGGCACACTCAACGTCCCGGCCGGCACCTACCTTACGGGCTCGCTGTTCCTGAAGTCGGGCATGGAGTTGCACCTCGACAGGAATGCCACGCTGACCGGCCGCCAGACGCTCGACGCCTATCCGCGCCTGCCGACGCGCATCGCGGGTATCGAGATGACCTGGCCGGCGGCCCTGATCAATGTCTACGGCCAGAGCGACGTGAAGATTTCCGGCGACGGCACGATCGACGGCAACGGCAAGATGTTCTGGGACAGTTATCGATCCTTACGCCAGAGCTATGAGCCCAGGGGCCTGCGCTGGGCGTCGGACTACGACGCCGAACGCCCGCGCCTGATCCAGGTCTACAATTCGGCGCGCGTCGAGTTGGGTGGGGGTTTGAACCTGATCCGCTCCGGCTTCTGGACGGTGCAGCTTGTCTATTCGCACGACGTCCACGTGTCGGGCGTCATCATCCGCAACAATATCGACGGCAAGGGGCCTTCGACCGACGGCATCGATATCGATTCGTCGCACGACATCCTGGTCGAAAACGCCGATATCGACGTCAACGACGACGCCCTGTGCCTGAAGGCGGGGCGCGATTCCGACGGGCTGCGCGTCAACCGTCCGACCGAGCACGTCGTCGTGCGCAATTCGACCATCCGCGCGGCGGCCGCCGGCATCACTTTCGGCAGTGAGACCTCTGGCAGCATCCGCGACGTCGAGGTCTATGGCCTGAAGGTCCTGGGTCCGGTCGGTAGCGGCGTCTGGTTCAAGTCGGCGCATACGCGCGGCGGCACCGTGTCGAACATCCGCATCCACGACCTCGATATCGCGAACGCCCGCGCCGCCATCCGCGTCGAATTGAACTGGAACCCGTCCTACAGCTACGCCACCATTCCCACCGGCACCGATCCGGTCCCGGCGCACTGGCAGGCCCTGGCGACGCCGGTGCCGGCCGACAAGGGCATGCCGCACGTCCGCGACATCGATATCCGCAATGTCAAGGCCACGGCCCAGACCGCTTTCAATATCGAAGCCTACACGCAAGCACCGCTCGAAAACCTGCGTCTCGACCATGTCGAGATCACCGCTGATACCGCAGGCTCGATCAGCCACGTACGCGGCATGGTGCTGACGAATTCCAAGGTCACCGTGCGCGATCCGAAACCCGTCGCGCTCGACGATGCACAAATCACCGGCCTAACCCTCACCCCGGAACCGAAACCATGAAGACCCTCTATCTGTCCGCCGCACTTGCGTTTCTGACCTCGCCAGCCTTCGCCCAGACGCACCGCGATTTCGTTTTCGGTACGGACGCGAAGGTGCCCGCGGGCGCGGTGCGCGTCGATGGCGCCTACGACACGGCCCACGGTTATGGCTTCGAAGGCGATGCGCCGGCTTTTCTCACGACCAGCGCCGGGGGAAAGCCGTTCTTCTTCAGCTTCGATGCGCCCGAAGGCAATTACCGGGTGACGGTGACGCTCGGCAGCGACCAGGCGTCCGACACCACCGTCAAGACCGAACTGCGCCGGCTGATGTTGGAGACCGTCGCCGTGCCGGCCGCCGGCCGAACGACGCAGAGCTTTGTCGTCAATGTACGCACGCCGCTCATGCCCGATGGCTCCAGCGTCAAGCTGAAGGCGCCGCGCGAGAGCGAAACCGAGGCGCGCGCCTGGGACAGCCGTATCACGCTCGAATTCGATGGTTCGCCTGCGGTGCGCGAAGTCACCGTCGAGCCCGTCACCGTGCCGACCCTCTATCTCCTCGGCGACTCGACGGTGTGCGATCAGTCGGGCGAACCCTATGCCAGCTGGGGCCAGATGCTGCCGCGCTTCTTCAAGCCCGTCGTGGCCGTGGCCAATCACGGCGAGTCGGGCGAAAGCGTGTCGTCCAGCATCGGCCGCGGTCGCTTCGACAAGATCCTGTCGCTGATCAAGCCGGGCGATGTCTTTGTGGTGCAGTTCGGCCATAACGACATGAAGGAAAAGGCGAAAGACCCGGACGCCGCGCAAAAATACAAGGCCGGGCTGATCGACTGGGCGACCAGGATCAAGGCGAAGGGCGCCACCGCCGTCATTGTCACGCCGATGAACCGCCACAGCTTCGAGAACGGCGTCGTGGTCAACAGCCTTGAGGAATATCCGCAGATGGCTCGCGAGGCTGCCGCCGAGAGCGGCGCCGTGCTGATCGATCTCAATGCCGAGAGCAAGGTGCTGTACGAGACGCTCGGCGACAAGCCGTCGCTGGCGCTATTCGAGCACACACCCGATTACGCCAAGGTCGACATGACCCACCATAGTCCATACGGCGCCTATGAGCTGGCCAAGATTATCGTCGAGGGCCTGCGCGCCAATCATCTGATGGGGGGCGCCATCATCAACGGCCTGCCGCATTTCGACCCGGCGCACCCGGATGCCGAAAGCGCCTTCAAGGTCCCGCCGAGCGTGACGTTCGCGGCGGGAAAGCCGTTCGGAAGTTAGGTTTACGTATCGCACACGGGTCCTTGACAGTACGTCGTTACCGTCGCTACCGTATCGGCCGAAACGGGTATTCTGCCGCCCGCCTTCTCCCTTGATTCGATGCCGGAGGCCTATATGCGCGTATCACCCGTGGGACGGCTTATGGGCCTGTCGATATTGCTCGTAAGCCTTGACGCAGGCATGACCGCGAAAGCCGCGGAACCGGCCGCCGGTGGACCTGTCCTTTATCGCAATGCCACGCTGATCGCCCCGCAGGAGGCTACGGTACGGCCGCATATGGACGTGCTGGTCAAGGGCGAGCGGATCGTAGCGGTATTTCCCGACGGGGCCCCCACGACGGATATAAGCAAGGCGCGTATCATCGACCTCGGCGGCAGCTACCTGATGCCCGGTCTGATCGACTCGCATGTGCACCTGGCCACACCGCCCAATCAGCGCCAGGCTCAGGCAGTCCTGCGGCGCGACCTCTACGGCGGGGTAACCGCGGTACGCGATATGGCCGACGACCTGCGCCCCGTCGGAGAACTGACCCGCGAAGCCCTTGTCGGCGATATCGCTGCGCCCGATATCTATTATGCCGCCCTGATGGCCGGGCCGGCCTTCTTCACCGACCCGCGGACCGCCGAAACATCGGTCGGCGGCATCAACGGCACCCTGCCGTGGATGCAATCGGTCGCGCCTGAAACGGACTTGCCTCTTGCTGTGGCGCGGGCGCGCGGCACCAATGCCACGGCCGTCAAGCTATACGCCGCTCTCACACCCGCGACGGCCCAACGGATCACCGCCGAAGCCCACCGCCAGGGCCTTAAGGTCTGGGCGCACGCCACGCTTTATCCAGCCAAGCCGTCGGAGGTCGTGGCGGCCGGCGTCGATACCATATCCCATGCCTGCTTGCTCGTGCGCGAACCCGACACGCATGTCCCTGCCTTCGGTGAACCGCGAAAACACGTGGACCTCGATGCATTTCGACACGGCGACAATCCGGCCCTGGCCCGCTTATTCGCGCAGATGAAGCAGGCCGGCACGATTCTCGACGCCACGGTCTGGACCTATACACCACCACCACCTGACGCCGTGCAATCAGCCGATATGCCACCGCTGCTTCCCGGAAGCTGCGACGATGCCGTCGGCGGCGCGATTGCTGGCCAGGCTTTCCGCGCCGGTGTCTCCGTTTCGGCCGGTACCGACAATGTGGCGCCTTGGACGGACATTTGGCCCGACCTGTTCCATGAGCTTGACGACCTGCACACCAAGGCCGGCATGCCGGCTGCCGACGTACTGTTATCCGCGACACTGATCAGCGCCCGTGCCGCCGGCCAGGAAAAGGATCTGGGCAGTATCGAAGCCGGCAAGCTGGCTGACATGGTCGTGCTCAAAGCCAATCCGCTCGACGATCTCGCCAATCTGAAAAGCGTCGTCCTGACGATCAAACGCGGCCGCACCTATCCGCGTCAGGACTTCGTACCGCTGGTGAAGGAAGATATCACCGACTATTGAGACGTGGCGACGTAACGCTGCACCAAATCCCTGAACGCCCCTACCTGCGCGGCCTGCCATGCTTTATCCCGGCCGAGCTCTTCGGCCATGATCTCAGCGACACGTGGCGCCATGGCGCTGGCCGCACGGGCATCGAGCAACAAGGCTCGCAGCCGCCGCGCCAGCACGTCCTCGGGCGTTCGCGCCTGTTCGCAGCGCACGGCCCAGCGCACCTCGGCCTCGACATAGGGCAGGTCCGGATGCAACACCCGGTCGCTGCCCGGCAGTTCTCGCACAAAGGCGGCATCCGCGCCATAAACCCGCCAATGATCGTCGGACGCGTCGGCGTCGTGGCCATGCAGATGAAGCGCCTCGGTCACGCAGTCCGCGGTGTGTAATCCCCCGACGATCGCGGCGCGATCGATGACGTCCTCGGCCATCCGGCGATAGGTCGTCCACTTGCCGCCGGTCAGCGTCACAAGCCCACTGTCCGACACGCGGATCAGGTGATCGCGCGATAGTTTCTTCGTGTCTTCGCCCGGCGCCGCCTTGACCAGCGGCCGCAACCCCGCGAACACGCTGAGGATATCGGCGCGTGTCGGCGCTGGCTCGAGATAGGCGGCGGCGGTGCGCAGGATAAAGTCGATCTCGGCTTCGAGCGCGCGCGGCTCGGCAGCGATCTCGGGCACCGGCGTATCGGTCGTGCCCAGCAGGGTCCGGCCATGCCACGGCACGGCGAAGAGCACGCGGCCGTCCTCGGTTCGCGGCACCATCAGCGCCGTCTCGCCCGGCAGGAAACGTTGCGGCACGACAAGGTGCACACCCTGGCTGGGCGACAAGAGCGGCTCCGCCTGCGGATCATCGAGATGGCGCACGCTATCGGCGAAGATGCCCGTGGCGTTGATCACCACCCGTCCCTGCGCGGTGAAGGTCTCGCCCGTTTCGGCGTCGCGCACCCCGACGCTCGTCACCCGTCCGGCCGTCTTGCCGAGGCCCGTTACCACGGCGGCATTCAACGCCACCCCGCCGTGGTCCTCGATCGTGCGCAGCAAGGTCACCGCCAGACGCGCGTCGTCGAACTGACCGTCGAAATAGAGGATGCCGCCCTTCAACCCCGCCCGCTTCAGCGTCGCCACGCGATCGAGCGCCTGACCACGCGACAGAAACCGGCTGGGCCTCAGGTTCAGCTTTCCCGCCAGGGCGTCGTAGAGCTTCAACCCCGCGCCGTAAAACGGCAACCGCCAGCCCTGATAGGCGGCGACCACGAAGCCGAGGTCGTGCACCAGGTGCGGCGCGTTGCGTTTCAACAGCCCGCGTTCGTGCAGCGATTCGTGCACCAGATGGATATTGCCCTGGGCGAGATAACGCACACCGCCGTGGATCAGCTTGGTCGAGCGGCTGCTCGTCCCCTTGGCGTAGTCGTACGCCTCGAGCAAAAGCGTCGCGTAGCCGCGCGTCGCGGCGTCGACCGCCGCACCCAGGCCCGAGGCTCCGCCACCGATCACGATGACATCCCAGACGCGATCGGTGCGCGCCTTGTCCAGAATGGCCCGGCGCGGATCGTCAGCCATCAGGCTTCGGCCCAGTCGAGGCTGCGCGTTACCGCCTTGCGCCACAAGGCCAATCGGCTTTGCCGTGCGTCGGCGGTGATCATGGGTTGGAAAACACGGTCGACCTGCCATTGTCCGCGAAGCTCGTCCGGACTGTTCCACACACCGGTCGCCAGACCGGCGAGATAGGCTGCGCCCAGGGCCGTCGTTTCGGTGACCTTGGGCCTGACCACTGGCACGCCCAGAAGATCCGCCTGGATCTGCATCAAGAGGTCGTTGCCGGCCGCGCCGCCGTCGACGCGCAGTTCATGGCAGGCGACACCACTGTCCGCCTGCATGGCGCCCGTCAGTTCCGCCGACTGGCACGCGATGGCTTCGAGCACGGCGCGCGCGATGTGCGCCCTGGTCGTTCCGCGCGTCAGGCCGACGATGGTGCCGCGCGCATAGGCGTCCCATTGCGGCGCGCCGAGGCCGGTGAAGGCCGGTACGAAGACCACGCCGCCGGTGTCGGGCACCGAGGCCGCCAAAGGCCCGATCTCGTCGCTCGACCGGATGATACCCAGGCCGTCGCGCAGCCACTGCACAGCGGCGCCGGCGACGAAGACCGAGCCTTCGAGGGCATAGGTGCGCTTGCCGTCCACCTGCCAGGCGAGCGTCGTCAAAAGGCGGTTGCGGCTCACCTTCGCCTCCGTGCCGGTATTCATCAGCAGGAAGCAGCCCGTGCCGTAGGTGTTCTTGGCCATGCCGGGGTCGAGGCATGCCTGGCCGAAGGTCGCCGCCTGCTGGTCGCCTGCCATGCCGGCGATGGCGATGCGCGCGCCGAAGAGCCCGGGCGCCGTCTCGCCGTAGACCTCGGAGTTGCCGCGAACCTCGGGCAAGAGCGTTCGCGGGATATTGAGGATGCGGAGGAGATCGTCGTCCCACTGCCCGGTATGGATGTCGAACATCAGGGTGCGGCTGGCATTGCTGGCATCGGTGACGTGCAATTCGCCGCCCGTCAGACGATTGAGCAGCCAGCAGTCGACGGTGCCGAAGGCGAGTTCGCCGCGCCCTGCCCTTTCCCGCGCGCCGTCGACATGGTCGAGGATCCAGGCGAGCTTCGTGCCGCTGAAATAGGGGTCGAGCAGCAGGCCGGTCTTCTTGCGGAAGGCGTCCTCGTGACCGGCGGCGCGCAAGGCGTCGCAAAGCCCGGCGGTCCTGCGATCCTGCCAGACGATGGCGTTGTGGATGGGCCGGCCCGTGGCGCGCTCCCATACCACCGTCGTCTCGCGCTGGTTGGCGATGCCGATGGCGGCGATATCGCCGGCCGTCAGCCGTGCCGCGGCGATGGCCTCCTGTGCCACGCCGATCTGCGTGCTCCAGATTTCATTGGCGTCGTGTTCGACCTGGCCGGGTTCGGGGAATATCTGGCGAAACGGCTTCTGCGCGACGACCTTCATGGCGCCCGAAGCGTCGAAGACGATGGCGCGGCTCGACGTCGTGCCCTGGTCGAGCGCCAGGATATGGCTTTTCATGGGACCGGCTCCCGAGAATCAGGCCTCGACGCTAATCCCGCCCGACATATTGAGCAACCGGGTGATCTTCGCCTGCAGCTCGCCTGGGGAAAACGGCTTCGAGATATAGTCGTCCATGCCGGCTTCGATGCAGCGTTCGCGCGCATTGTCGAGGGCGTGCGCCGTCATGCCGATGATCGGTATGCGCGCCTTGCCAAAACCGAGCTCGAAATCGCGGATGGCACGCGTCGCCTGCAGCCCGTCCATGTTCGGCATCTGAACGTCCATCAGGATCAGGGCGTAGCGCCCGGTGCGCCACATGCGGACGGCGTGGCGGCCGTCGTCGGCGACGTCGACGGCATAGCCGAACATCTCGGCAAACGTCTTGGCGACCAGGACATTGGGGGCATGGTCTTCCGCCAGCAACAGCCGGCCAAGACGCGCGCGCGGTTCCGCGAATGTTTCCGGCGCCATCGGCGCGTTTGCTTCAGGCGCCGGTACCTCGGCCCAGGGCAGGGTGACGGTAAAGGCCGAGCCCTCGCCGGTCCGGCTTTCAACGACGATCGTTCCGCCCATCATTTCGGTCAGGCCCTTGCAGATGGCCAGCCCCAGCCCGGTCCCGCCGTATTGCCGCGTGATCGCGCTGTCGGCCTGGGTGAACTTCTGGAAAATCCGGTTGATCTTGTCGGCGTCGATGCCGACGCCCGTGTCCTTGACCGCGACGGCGACCGTATCGCCATCCGCGCGGGCGCGCACCAGGACGCTGCCCGTTTGCGTGAACTTGACGGCGTTGCTTAGAAGGTTCGTGACGATCTGGCGCAGGCGCGTCGGATCACCGGCAAACCACCGTCCGGCGACATCGGCCGTATCGACCGACAACAGGAGGTCCTTCTCCGACGCCTTGACCGACAGGATCGACGCTACTTCTGTCAGCAGGCGATCGAGCTGGAACGGGATCGTCTCGATCTCGATACCGCCGGCTTCGATCTTGGCGACGTCGAGCAGGTCGTTGATCAGCATCAGCAGGCTTTCGCCGCTGGTCTGCAGGGTATCGATATATTTGCGCTGGTTGGCCGTCAGCGGCGTACTGCGCGCCAGGATGTGCGACAGGCCGATGATGGCGTTCATCGGCGTGCGGATTTCATGGCTGACATTGGCCAGGAATTCGCTCTTCGCCTGGTTGCCGGCATTGGCGCGTTCCACCGCCTCCTTCAGCGCCTCGGCCTGGCGGTTGCGCTCAGCCAGATAGTCGCGGATGCCGTACTGGCGTTCGCGGTCGCGCAGGGCGGAGCGAATCGTCGTCACGAAGTTGGCGAGCTGCACTGGCCGTTTGATCAGGGTCATGTGACCGATCTCGGCCAGGCGGTCGATCGTTGTCGCCGTGTCGGGCCCCGGCGGCGTCAGAAGGATGACCGGGATATCCGACCATTGCGGTTGCCGCCGCAGCACGGCCCGCAGCTTGTCGCCGTTGCCGGACAGCACCTGCTCCTGCGACAAAAGCACAGCCCCGGCGCCCGACGACAGTTCCTCGCAAACCTTGGCCAGCGACTCGCAGATGTGGCAAGTAATGCCGTTGCTATGCAACAGGCGCACCGTCATGTCCCCGTCCTTGCGCGTTGGCGGCAGGATGAGGACACGTCTTTCGTGCGCCGCGTCCGGATCGCTCATTCGTTCGCCAGTTCAACCTTGTACGGTGTGCCCGTCAGGACCCCCTGAAAGTTGGACAAGGGCTTGCCGATATCGAGACCATGATCGCCGATCGAAAATTCCCTGAGTGTCCGTTCGTGCTGTCCACTGCGTTTCTTGACCACCGAGATCAGTTGCCTGACCTCGCCATTGGTTTCGAAATAGCGGAACAGGATGACGTTGTCGGCGAGGTAGCTGGTGTCGATCGCCGAGGTCATGGCGTTGCCGAGCAGCCCCAATTGCGCCACCACCAAAAAGGTCGACACGCCAAGATGACCGAGATAGGTCAGCAGCTCGTGCAGTTGCGCCGTCAGGAAGCGTTCTTCCGGCATGGCGTTGAGGTAGCCGTTCAGGCTGTCGATAACGACGATCTTCACGCCCGGCTGGCCGCCGCGGCCTTCCGCGGCCAGTCGGAGCTTGTGGGCAAACTCGCCCGGCGACAGCTCGGCTGGATCGACGGTACGGATATCGATCAGACCGTCGTCTATCCCCTTGCGGAGCCCAACGCCGATCCCGTCGGCTCGCTTCAACATGGTATCGAGCCGCTCATCGAACGAGAAAATAATGCTGCGGTGGCCATTGCGCGCAGCTTCGACGACATACTGGAAGGCCAGCGACGATTTGCCGACGCCGGCAGGCCCCAACAGAAGCGAACTGGTGCCGCCGTCGATGCCGCCGCCCAGCAACGTGTCCATCTCGGCGATACCGCTTTTCACGATTTCCGGCGCAACATCGCGGGCGTGCTCCGCCGCGACGATACGGGGGAAGACCTCGAGTCCGCCGCGCGAAATGGTGAAGTCGTGGTAGCCGCCGCGGTATTTCTGGCCGCGCAGCTTGGATATCTTGAGCCGGCGGCGTTCGGAGCCGTATTCGGGCGACAACTGTTCCAGGCTGATGACCCCGTGAGCAACGCTCTCGACCTGGAGGTCGTCGTCGCCCGACGTCTTGTCGTCGAGGAAGAAAACCGTGCATTCGCGGCCGGTAAAAAACTGCTTGAGCGCCAGAGTCTGGCGGCGGAAGCGCAGGGCGCTTTGCGCGATCAGCTTGATTTCGGACAGCGAGTCGATGACGACGCGCGCCGGATTGAACTTTTCGATCGCATCCATGATCGCCTTGGCCGTGACCGTCAGCTCGATTTCCGACGGCTGATACATGGTGTACTGGCTGTCCGGGTCGAGATCATTGTCCTCGGAGATCAATTCGACGATTTCGACGCCGTCGAGACTGAGCCCGTGCGACACGGCGGCGGAAACCAGCTCCTGCCGCGTTTCCGAAAGCGTGACGTAAAGGACTTTTTCGCCGACCTTGACGCCCTCGAGCAGAAATTGCAGCGACAGCGTGGTCTTGCCGGATCCGGGTTTGCCGTGCAGGAGATAGACCCGGTTCGGCCGTAATCCCCCTCCCAGTATGTGATCGAGTTCCGCAATACCTATTTTGATCAGCTTGGTGTTTAGATCGTGCATATCTTCTATATCTTCGCCCCTCGGCCGCCTCCTAACCGCGACCGACACTAACCTTCAGAAGATGCTGAGACCGTAATAAAAATGCGATATGGTCGTCGATCGCAACCCTCAAAGCCTTTATGTGGTTCGGTTTACGGCTGGTCCGACAGGGCGTAGATTTTTTCCATCGCCACCCATTTCTGATCCGGTGCGGCAAACGGCAGGGCTTGCTGAAAGTCCCACATCAGCGTCTCCCAGGCCTGGACGTCCGGGCTTGCGGCGTCGGCGGCCGCCTTCTTCACCGGATCGAACCCGGGTCCCGGCGTCAGCAGCATGACCAGTCTGTTGCCCGCCAGGAAGATTTCCAGGGCGTCGATCCCGGCGTCGCGGATCGACCGGTTGACGGCTACCGGCACGGCGCCCGGCGCGTGCCATTTGCGGTAGCCGGCGATCGTGTCCGGATCGTCCTTCAGGTCGAGGCAGTAGATCAGCGGTTGCGGCATCGAGGTCTCCCTTTTTGTCACAATCTTTCATAAATCCCGACGGGTGTAAATTTCATATTTGACGGCCATGTTCATATGTGATGTGCTCCCGGCAAAGCGGCGATACAGCCGCGCGAGGAGACAAACGGATATGGCGTCACCGAATGAGTCGACGGGAGAAAAGTCTGGCCTTTGGCCGGTCATCCTGATCACGGCCCTCTTCTTTTTCTGGGGCATGGCCAACAATCTCAACGACATCCTGATCCCGCAGTTCAAGAAGGCGTTTTCGCTGACGAACTTCGAATCGTCGCTGGTGCAGTCCGCCTTCTATATGGGCTATTTCATCATGGCCCTGCCCGCCGGTTTCCTGATGCGCAGGTTCGGCTACAAGGCCGCCGTCGTCACGGGCCTGGTCCTTTTCGCCACCGGCGCCTTCCTGTTCTTCCCGGCCGCCGAAATCCGCCAGTACGCCTGGTTCCTGGGCGCGCTGTTCGTCATCGCCTCGGGCCTGGCTTTCCTTGAGACGTCGGCCAATCCGCTGATGACCATACTGGGCGACCCCAGGCGCGCGGCCTTCCGGCTGAACCTCGCGCAGTCCTTCAACCCGCTGGGATCCCTGGTCGGCATCTGGGTCGGCAAGACCTTCATCCTGTCCGGCATCGAAAAGCTGAACTCGACCGCCGACTTCGTGCGCGAAGCCAAGGCCGTGCAGACGCCGTACCTGATCATCGGCTGCGTCATCATTGCGTGGGCTGTGCTGGTCGCCATCAGCAAGTTCCCCAAGGCCGCGAAGACCGACGTCCACGCCGAGGAAGACGCGAAACTGGGCGCCTTCCAGGCCATCGGCGGCCTGCTCAAACACAAGCACTTCCTGGCCGGCGTGCTGGCGCAGTTCTTCTATGTCGGCGCCCAGGTCGGCGTGTGGAGCTACACGATCAAGTACGCCCAGGCCGAAATCGGCCTGACGGACAAGGCGGCGGCGGACTATGTCTTCGCGTCGCTGGTCTTGTTCTGGATCGGCCGGGTCGTCGGCACGGCGCTGCTGCGCTTCCTGCCGGCCAGCCGCGTCCTCGGCGTATTCGCCTTGATTAACATCGCCCTGACGGCGGTGGCGGCGACCATCGGCGGACAGAACGGGCTGTACTGTTTGGTGGCCGCGTCCTTCTTCATGTCGATCATGTTCCCGACCATCTTCGCCACGTCGGTGCGCGGCCTGGGGCCCCTGACCAAGACGGGCTCGTCCTTCCTGGTCATGAGCATCGTCGGCGGTTTCCTGCTGACCAACGCCATGGCCTTTATCGCCGACATGAAGGACATCAAGACGGCGATCTTCGTCCCCGTCCTGTGCTTCTTGGTCATCGCACTCTACGGCCTGCTCAGCAAAAAAACCGCCGAAGACGGCGGCGTGGCCCTCCCCGCCGGAGCCGGCCATTGATCGTCGATTCGCACCAGCACCTGTGGCAGATCGGACAGAACGGCCATGAATGGCCGACCCCCGATCTTGCGGCCATTCACCGCGATTTCGTCGCGGCCGACCTGATGGCCGAAACGACCGCGGCGGGGGTTGACGCCACCGTGCTGGTGCAATCGCAGCCCGCCGATATCGACACCGACTGGATGCTCGACGCGGCGGACGGCTCTTCCCTGATCCAGGGCGTAGTCGGCTGGGCCGATCTTGCGGCACCCGGCACACCGCGGCGCCTGGCCGAACTGGCGGGGCGGCCGAAGCTCAAGGGCATCCGCCCGATGCTGCAGGGCCTGGCCGACGACAACTGGATTTTGCGCGATACCGTCAGGCCGGCGCTGGAAGCGCTTCTGACGCACGGTCTGCGGTTCGACGCCCTGGTGTTCACGCGGCATCTGGCGGCGATCGACAAGCTGGCCAGGGCCTTTCCCGACCTGGCCATCATTATCGATCACTGCGCCAAGCCGCCGCTCGCCGCTGGCGACCTTGAGCCCTGGCGCGACGCCGTGTCGCGCGTCGCCGACAATGCCAATGTCACGTGCAAGCTGTCGGGCCTGTTTACCGAAATGCGTGCCGATCAGGCGCTTTCCGAGGTCGCGCCGGTCGCCGACCACGTGCTGTCGGTCTTCGGCGCCGATCGCCTGATGTGGGGGTCGGACTGGCCGGTCGTGCTGATGCGCCAGCCCTATGGCGCATGGCTCGACTGGACAAAAGCCTGGCTCGGCGGCAAAACAAACGACGTCCGGGCCGCCGTCCTGGGCAAGACCGCCGCCCGCGTCTACGCTCTCCCCTGATTCCGAAGCTCCCGAGAAACACCATGTCCGCAGATACCGCTTCCACCGACAAGTCGGCAGACAAGACCGCCAAGTACCGCGCGCCGGCGCTGGAGAAGGGCCTCGACGTCCTCGAACTGCTGGCCGCGGCGCGCACACCGCTGACCCTGTCGCAGATATCGGCCCGGCTCGACCGCTCGGTCAGCGAGCTTTTCCGGATGGTGCAGGTGCTGGAGACGCGGGGTTACGTGGCGGCGTCGACGCGCGCCGAAGGGTTCGAACTGACCAACAAGCTGTTCTCGCTCGGCCTGTCGCGCGGACCGAACCAGAACCTTTTGCTCAACGCCCTGCCGATCATGCAGCTGCTCAGTGAAGAGACGCGCCAGGCCTGCCACCTGGCGATCGCGTCCGACGACCGCATGGTCGTCGTGGCGCGCGTCGAGGCGCCGGGCGATCTCGGCTTCTCGGTCCGCGTCGGCTATCAGCGCCACCTGTGCCGTTCGACGTCCGGCCTGGTCATCTACGCCTTCCAGAAGCCCGATGTGCGCCGCAAATGGGCCGAAACGCTCAAGGTCGCCCTGCCGCCCGAGGAGTGGCAGGCCTTCGAGACGCGGGCGGCGGATACGATGACGAAGGGCTATGTCGCCGCAAAAAGCGGCTACGCCGAAGGCATCACCGACATTTCCTGCCCCATTCGCAACGACGTCGCCGTCGTGGCGGCGCTGACCATGCCCTTCATCCAGTCGAGCGAGAGCGCCGGCATGGACGAGACCCTGGCCCACCTCAAGGCCGCCGCCGAAGCCCTGAGCCGCGCGCTGGGCGGATAAAAAAGCCATCCAAGGCTTTGCACGCACTGTAGATTTTATATATAAGAAATTTTTCATGATGACCTCGCCGCCGCCCGATCCTGTTGTTAAGAACGCCACGCATTTGCGCGGTGTGCTGGGCTTTGGGGCTGCGAGTCTGGGAAACCTCTATCGCGCCATCGACGATGAGACGGCGCAATCTACCGTCACGGCGGCGCTGGACGCCGGCATCACGCACTTCGACACGGCGCCGCACTACGGCCAGGGCCTGAGCGAGCGCCGGCTGGCGGATGCGCTGCTGGCCTCGGGCAAGCCTTTTTCGCTGTCGACCAAGGTCGGCCGCCGCCTTGTACCCATCGCCCCGCCCGCGCCCGGAACGATGCGCCACGGCTTTGTCGACGGCGATCCGTTCGAGCCCGAATTCGACTATAGCTACGACGGCGTCATGTCCGCCTTCGAGGACAGCCAGAAACGCCTCAGGGGCGCGCGGGTGAGCGTGCTTCTGGCGCACGATATCGGGCGCGTCACCCACGGCGCCGATCACGCCCGCCACCTGAAGGATTTTCTCGACGGCGGCTACCGCGCCATGCGCGACCTCAAGGACCAGGGCGTGATCGACGCCATCGGCCTGGGCGTAAACGAATGGCAGGTTTGTGAAGAGGTGCTGGCCCACGCCGACCTCGATATCGTACTGCTGGCCGGGCGCTATACCTTGCTGGAACAGACCGCGCTCGACAGCTTCCTGCCCCTGTGCGTGCAGCGCAAGGTCGCCGTGCTGGCGGCCGGGCCGTTCAATTCGGGCATTCTCTCCGGCGGGGACGCCTATAATTACAGCCCGGCGCCCGAAGCCATCCGCGCCAAGGTCAAGGCGCTGAAGACGGTGTGCGAAGCGCATGGCGTGCCGCTGGCAGCCGCCGCCCTGCAATTCCCCGTGGCCCACCCGGCCGTGACGCGCGTCGTCGCCGGCATGGCCTCGCCCGCCGAGGTCGCGGCCAACGCCGCCCTGTTCGCGCAGCACGTGCCTCTCGAACTGTGGGACGATCTCAAGGCCCAGGGGCTTCTTCGCGCCGACGCGGTCGTGCCGGAGCCCGTGGCATGACCGTGTCCCCGTTTATCCTTCTCCATCCGGACGACAATGTCCTGGTCTGCCGCGCCCGCGCCGAAGCCGGCCACAGCGTCATCATCGATGGCGACGCGGTCGCCCTGCCCGCCACGATCGAGGTCGGCCACAAGATCGCGCGCCATGCGCTCAATCCCGGCGACAAGATCGTCAAGTACGGCGCGCCGATCGGTTCGATGATCGCCATGGCGGCGCGCGGCGATCATGTCCATATGCACAATATGAAAAGCGATTACATCAAGAGTCACACCCGCGAGGCCACCGGCCATGGATAGCGCGCATCCAACAACCCGCCTGCCCGACCTTGCCACCCACACCTTCCCGGCGTGGCTGCGCAGCGACGGCCGCAAGGGCATCCGCAACATCGTCGCCGTCGCCTACCTGGTCGAATGCGCCCACCACGTGGCGCGCCGCATCGTGCAGCAGTCCGGCCGCGACGACGTCCACCTGATCGGTTTTCCCGGCTGCTATCCCAACGCCTACGCGCTGACCATGATGCAGGCGCTATGCACCCACCCCAATGTCGGTGGCGTCGTGCTGGTGTCGCTGGGCTGCGAAAGCTTCAACCGCGAGGCCCTGGCGTCGCACATCCGGGCGTCCGGCCGCAGCGTCGAGACCTTCGTCATCCAGAACGAGGGCGGCACGGCCGAAACGATCCGCAAGGGCGCCGAAGCCGTCGCACGCATCCGCGCCGACGCGGACAAGACCCCGCGCGGCGACATGCACGTTTCGGAGCTGATCGTCGGCACGATCTGCGGCGGTTCGGACGGTACCTCAGGCATCACCGCCAATCCGGCGGTCGGCCGCTGCTTCGACGCCCTGGGTGAGGCCGGCGCCGCCTGTATCTTCGAAGAGACGGGCGAACTGGTCGGCTGCGAGAAGATCATGGCGTCGCGCGCCATCACGCCGGAACTGGGCCATGAGCTCGAAGCCTGCGTACAGAAGGCCGAGGCCTATTACACCGTCATGGGCTTCGGCTCGTTTGCGCCCGGCAATGCCGAAGGCGGGCTGACGACCCAGGAAGAAAAGTCGATGGGCGCCTACTCCAAGTCGGGATCGGCGCCGATCAAGGGCATACTGAAACCCGGCGACCTGCCCCCGACCGGAGGGCTCTACCTGCTCGACGTCGTGCCGGACGGCGAGCCGCGCTTCGGCTTTCCAAACATTTCCGATAATGCGGAAATTATAGAACTGATTGCCTGCGGGGCGCACCTGACGCTGTTTACCACCGGCCGCGGCAGCGTGGTCGGCTCGGCCATCTCGCCGGTCATCAAGGTGTGCGCCAATCCCGAGACCTATCGCCGCCTGAGCTCCGACATGGACGTCGACGCCGGCCGCATCATGGAAGGCCGCGCCACGCTCGACGAGGTCGGCGAGGAGATCACGGCGCTGGTGCTCAAGGTGGCCGAGGGCGGCGAGAGCCTGTCCGAAGCCATGGGCCACCAGGAATTCATTCTGACCTACAAGGCCTTCGACCCGACGGGTCCGGCCTGCCTGCCGCTGCGCAGATAAGGAGACATCTCAATGCGACTGAAGGGAAAAACCGCCTTGATCACGGCGGCAGGGCAAGGTATCGGCCGCGCCACGGCGGAAGCCTTCCTGCGTGAAGGCGCCAC
>FTCZ01002233.1_pt1 | contig 19237 bp, 17 predicted proteins | sample 1658871 | NCBI WGS metagenome assembly FTCZ01 (sample SAMEA3914864, study PRJEB12502) | metagenome | biome: forest; material: soil | place: USA | collected 2012-03-12 | depth 0.3 m
CATCGTTGCGGATCTGCTCGGCGCAGCGGAAGCTCGGGAAGTTCGCGATCGAGTACGTGAAGACGTGGTAGCCCTCGGACGCCATGCCAGCGGCCAGTCCGGTCATGTTCTGCTCGGCGACGCCGGCGTTGATGAAGCGATCGGGGAAGCGGTCGGCAAACGGCTCGACCACGGAGTAGCCCAGATCGCCCACCACCAGTGCCACCTGCGGATGCACCGCAGCCAGCGCCACCAGCTCGTCGATGAAGGCGTTCCTCATGTGCCGGACTCCAGCTCGGCCAGCGCCTGCGCCAGCTGGGCGTCGTCGGGGCTGCTGTAGTGCCACTTCACCGCGTTCTCCATGTAGCTCACGCCCCTGCCCTTGGTCGTATGCGCGATCAGCATCGACGGCTTGCCCGGCGTCCACGGCGCGCCGGACAGCGCGGCCCGCAGCGCGGCGTGGTCGTGGCCCGCGACCTCGCGAACGGCCCAGCCGAAGGCGGCAAGCTTGTCGGCGAGCGGCTCGAGGCCCAGCGTGTCGGCCACGGTGGTCAGGCTCTGCAGCTTGTTGTAGTCGACGATCCCGACCAGGTTGTCGAGCCGGTGGTGCGCGGCGAAGAGGCACGCTTCCCAGTTGCTGCCCTCACCCCACTCGCCGTCGCTCAGCAGCACGAAGGTGCGCCATGCCTGCGCGCGCCGCCTGGCGGCCAGGGCCTTGCCGACGCCGAACGGCAGCCCGTGGCCCAGCGACCCGGTGGAGAACTCGACGCCCGGCACGTGGTGGCTGATGTGGTTCATCAGCTCGGAATGATCCTGGCCATACGTGGCGAGCCGCTCGCGCGGGAAGAATCCGCGCTCGGCCAGCGCCGCGTACACGGCGACGCACGCGTGGCCCTTGCTGAGGATGAAGCGGTCGCGCTGCGGATCGCGCGGGTCCGCGGGGTCGATCTTCAACACGTCGTGGTACAGGACGGCGACGATGTCGGCGATCGACAGCGCGCTGCCGATATGCGACGCGCGCGCCGCGTGCACCATCCGCAGCGCGCTGCGGCGCACGGCGCGCGCGAACGCGTGGCTGGAAGCGGCCGCCTTCATGCGCACGCCTCGATCATCCGCCGGAAACCTTCGGACGGCCCGATCCGCGGGCTCCAGCCCAGCGCGGCCAGGCGCGAGATGTCCGGCACCAGGCGGCTGATCGCGCTGGCCAGGTAGCCCGACTGCCCGACTGGCGCGCGCCGCTCGACCTGCAGGCCCTTGTCGGGAAACAGCCCCACCAGCAGTTCGGCCAGCTCCATCACCGACAGCTCGCCGGCTGGATTGGCCACGTTGTACGGCGTGGCGGGCGCGCCCGCGAGCAGCACCGTGAGCACGCCGGCGACCGCGTCGCTGGCGTAGCAGAAGGCGCGTCGCGCGCTGCCGTCGCTGTGCATGACGATGTTCTCGCCGCGCACGACGTTGAACGCGAAGTCGGCGAACACGCGCCCGTCGTCGGCCGCCAGCCCCGGCCCGTAGGTGTGGAACGGACGCACGATGGAGGCGGGCAGGCCGTGCTGGTGATGCCAGGCGACGCACATCGTCTCGCCCATGCGCTTGCTTTCGGCGTAGCAGGCGCGCACGGTGGCCGGGTCGACCACGCCGAGGCGGTGCTCCGGCAAGCGCTCGGTGTCGGCGACCGCGCCGTATACCTCGCTGCTGCTCACGAACAGGAAGCCGCGCGGATCGCGCGCGCGGCGCAGCGCCTCGAGCAGCGCCGCGGTGCCCACGGCGTTGGGCAGCAGGGTGCCAACCGGGTCGCTGCCGTAGAAGCGCGGGCTGGCCTGGCTGGCCGCGTGGATCACGTAGTTCGCGTCGCCCAGGTCGGGCACGGCGATGGCATTGAGGTCGTGATGCAGGAAGGCGATGCCTTGGGCCTCGGGCGCGCCCGCGAAGCGCGCGCGCGCGCGCGCCAGGTCGCGCACCAGGGCCACGATGCGCAACGGGCGTTCGACCTTGCCGAGCCGGTGCAACGCGGCCAGCGCGCGCACGACGTGGCCGCCGAGGAAGCCGCCAGCGCCGGTCACCACGACCGTGCTGCCCGACAGTCGCTCCCAGGGCAGGTCGCGCGCCAGCACGGCGCGGGTGTCCTCGTCGAGGATACGCGCCATCGTGGTGGAACAGAGCGGTGTCATCGGCCGCGCGCTCAGAAATTCAGCCCGAAGAACTCTTCGAGCTTGTCGACGACAAAGTCCAGCTGCGCCCGGGACAAGCCCGGCCACACGCCCAGCCAGAACGTCTGGTTCATCACCGTGTCCGTGTTGGCAAGGTCGCCGCTGATGCGGAAGTTGCGCCCGATCATGTAGGGCTGGCGCGTCAGGTTGCCGGCGAACAGCAGGCGCGTGGCGATACGGTGCTGATCGAGGAAATCGACGAGGTCGCGGCGTGCCACGCCGGCGTCGTCGCGCAGCACCACCGGGAAGCCGAACCACGACGGTTCGGACTTGGGCGTGGCCTGCGGCAGGTGCAGGAACTGCGCGCACGACGCGAGGCGTTCCTTGAGGTAGGCGAAGTTGGCCTTGCGCGCGGCGATGAAGTCGTCCAGGCGATCGAGCTGCGCCAGGGCGCAGGCGGCTTGCATGTCGGTGATCTTCAGGTTGTAGCCCAGGTGGCTGTACGTGTACTTGTGATCGTAGCCTTCGGGCAGGTCGCCAAGCTTCCAGCAGAAGCGCTTGCCGCAGGTGTTGTCCTTGCCCGGCGGGCAGTAGCAGTCGCGGCCCCAGTCGCGGAACGACTCGGCGATGGCCTTGAGCTCGGCGTCGTTGGTGAACACCGCGCCGCCCTCGCCCATCGTGATGTGATGCGCGGGGTAGAAGCTGAGCGTGCCGATGTCGCCGAAGGTGCCCACGAGGCGGCCGTCGTAGCGCGAGCCCAGCGCGTCGCAGCAGTCCTCCACCAGCCACAGGCCGTGCTTCCTGCACAGCGCGGTGACCATGTCGAGGTTGAACGGATTGCCCAGGCTGTGGGCCAGCATGATCGCCTTGGTCCTGGGCGAGATCGCGGCCTCGATCTTCGAGGCGTCGACATTGTGCGTGGCCAAATCGACGTCGACGAACACCGGCACCGCGCCGAACTGCAGGATCGGGTTGACGGTCGTCGGGAAGCCCGCGGCCACGCCGATCACCTCGTCGCCCGGCCGGATGGCGCGCGCGCCCAGCCGCGGCGACGTCAGCGTGGAGAATGCCACCAGGTTGGCCGACGAGCCAGAGTTCACGGTGATCAGGTGCCTCACGCCGAGGAACTTGGCCAGCCGCTCCTCGAACATCGCGTTGAAGCGGCCCGCGGTGAGCCAGCCGTCCAGGCTCGCCTCCACCATCAGCTGCAGCTCCCTGGCACCGACGACCTTGCCGGACACCGGCACCACGCCCTGCCCCGGCACGAACGGGCGCGGCGCATGGACGATGTCGGCGTACTGCCGCACCAGGTCGGCGATCTCGGCGCGCAACTGGTCGGGCGTCTTGGCGAGGAAGGGAACCGGGGCTTCGGTCATGGCGCCGCCTGCGTGTAGTCGGAGATCTGCGCCAGGCACAGCGCGCGCGCGTCCGCGCCGGCGCGCCAGGCGCGGTGCCAGTCGACGACGCGGCCCAGCGCGTCCTCGAGGCTCCAGCGCGGCGTCCAGCCCAGGCGGGCGTCGGCCTTGGCGATATCGAGCTTGAGAAGATTCGCCTCGTGCGGATGGACCCCGTCATCGAGCTGCCAGCGCGCCCCGCCGCCCCAGCGCGCAGCCAGCTGCTCGACGACCCGCTGCACGGGCCAGGCGTCTTCGTCGCGCGGCCCGAAGTTCCAGCCCTCGGCGACGCTGGCGCCGTCGCGCCACAGCCGCTGCGCCAGCACGAGGTAGCCCGACAGCGGCTCCAGCACGTGCTGCCAAGGCCGCGTCGAATGCGGGTGGCGGATCACCACGGGCTCGTCGCGCTCGAAGGCGCGCAGGATGTCCGGCACGAGGCGATCGGTCGCCCAGTCGCCGCCGCCGATGACGTTGCCCGCGCGCGCGCTGGCGACCGCGGCGGGGCCTGCGCCGAAGAACGAGCGCCGGTACGCACTGGTGACGAGCTCGGCGCAGCCCTTGCTGCTGCTGTATGGGTCGTGGCCGCCCATCGTCGCGTCCTCGCGGTAGCCCTCCGCGCGGCCGTCGTTCTCGTAGCACTTGTCGGTGGTGACCACGACCACCGCGCGCACCGACGGCGCGGCGCGCGCCGCCTCGAGCACGTGCACGGTGCCCATCACGTTGGTGGCGTAGGTCTGCACCGGGTCGACGTACGACTGGCGCACCAGCGGCTGGGCCGCAAGGTGCAGGACGATGTCGGGCGCGAACGCCGACGCGGCGGCCCGCAGCGTCGCCAGGTCGCGCACGTCGGCGAGCGTGCTGCGCATGCCATCGCCCACGCGCGCCGCGTCGAAGAGCCGGTGCTCGCCCTCGGGCGCCAGCGCGTAGCCCTGCAACTCGGCGCCGAGTTGCTGCAGCCACAGGCTCAGCCAGCTGCCCTTGAAGCCGGTGTGGCCGGTGAGCAGCACGCGCTTGCCGCGCCAGAAAGCGGGATCGACGTTCATGCCGTCATTCCCAGGTCTTCCAAGGCGCGCGGCCGCCGGCCCACAAGCTCTCCAGGTGCAGCTTGTCGCGCAGCGTGTCCATCGGCAACCAGAAGCCGTCGTGCTCGAACGCCATCAGTTCACCGCGCTGCGCGAGATTGTTGAGCGGCTCCTGCTCCCACACCGTCGAGTCGTCATGCAGCTCGGACAGCACCGACGGCGACAGCACGAAGAAGCCGCCGTTGATGCGCGCGCCTTCGCCACGCGGCTTCTCGCGGAAGCTGCGCACCTGGGCGCCCTGCATCTCCAGCACGCCGAAGCGCGCCGGCGGCAGCACGGCCGCGAGCGTTGCGGCCTTGCCGTGGGCGCGGTGGAACGCGATCGACGCGCCGATGTCGACGTCGCTCACGCCGTCGCCGTAGGTCATGCAGAACGCGTCGTCTTTCTCGACATGGGCCGCCACGCGGCGCAGGCGGCCGCCCGTCATCGACTCGTCGCCGGTGTCCACCAGCGTGACCTTCCACGGCTCGACGCGCTTGTGGTGCACCTGCATCTCGTTGCGCGCCATGTCGAAGGTGACGTCGGACGAGTGCAGGAAATAGTTGGCGAAATACTCCTTGATGACGTAGCCCTTGTAGCCGCAGCAGATCACGAATTCGTCGATGCCGTGGCGCGAGTACATCTTGAGGATGTGCCACAGGATGGGCTTGCCGCCGATCTCCACCATGGGCTTGGGACGGATCGCCGTCTCTTCGCTCAAGCGCGTGCCCAGGCCGCCGGCCAGGATGACGGCCTTCATGTTTGATCTCGCGTCGGGTGCATGGGCGATGCCTTTAGTCGGAGCTGACGAACGCGTCGAAATGGAATTGTGCGGCCGGAAGGCCGGCGTCGGCGAGCCGCTCGCGCGCGCCGTGGATCATCGCCGCCGATCCGCACGCGTAGACGCTCGCGCCGGCCAGCGGCGGGGCGATGCCTTGCGCGACGTCCTGCAGCAGCACGTCCTGCACGTGCCCGCGCGCGCCCGTCCAGGCCACGTCGGCGCGCGACAGCACCGGCACGTGGCGAAGGCCCGGCAGCAGCGGTGCCGGATCCAGGTAGAGGTCTTCAGGCCGACGACCGCCCCAGTACAGCGCCACGGAGTTCGGCCGTTCCCCCGCCGGCGCTTCGGCCAGCTGCGAGAGCATCGAAAGGATCGGCGCGATGCCGGTGCCCGTGGCGAGGAACACGAGGTCGCGCCCCGCCACCGGCCGCAGGAAGAAAGTGCCGCGCGGGCCCTTGAAGCGCACGAGGTCGCCCGCCTTCGCCTGCCCGAACCACCATGCGCTCAGCACGCCGCGGTCGACGCGGCGGACCTGCAGTTCGATGCGGTCGGACGCCGACGCGGGGCTGGCGATGGAGTAGCTGCGCCGCGCGCCGGCCGGCGCGGTCAGTTCGATCGACTGCCCCGGCACGAAGCGCAGCGGCGAGGCCGGCGACAGGCGCAGGCGCACGCGCAGGACGTCGTCGGCCAGTCGTTCAAGCGTGTCGATGCGTGCCGGGCAGATGCGCGTCTCGATGCGTGCGAGCGGGCCGAGGTCGGCGATGTCCAGTCGGACGTCGGACGTGGCGGCTTGCGTACAGGTCAACACCCAGCCCTGCCTCTGCTCGTCGTCGGTCAGCGCCACCGGCGCGCGCAGCGCGGTCGTCGCGCCCTCGAGCACGCGCGCACGGCAACTGCCGCAGCGGCCGGTGCGGCAGCTGTGTTCGAGCACGATGCCGCGGGCGAGCGCCGCGTCGAGCATGCTCGACGTGGCCTCTGCCTCGAAACTGACGCTGTTGCACAACGTGACTAGGGACATCCGGACGCGTGGCGGTGGGTTCGCGAGGCGCACCGGTTCGCCCGTCCGCGCGAGCGGAAAGCCATTCCCGGGCGCGGCCCGTGACTCGGCGCCGGCCTCCGGACCCATTCTAGTGATTCGGCGCGCGCGGAGGCGGGCTGGCGCGGGCGGCCGGGGCGCGGGATAGAATTCGCGCTTTGCAACCCGGGTCGCCCACCTGCCCGCGATGCCCCTCGCGCGGCGTCGCGGCGCCGTGGACCGACCATCGCGACACCCCTCGATGCCGATCCAACGCTCCCCGGCGACGCCGCCACGCCCCGTCCCGAGTTCCGCCGGCGCGGTACTGCTTGCCCTGGCCGCCAGCCTCCTTCCCGGCATCGCCCTCGCGCAGTTCACCGGCAACAGCAGCAACGACCTGACCACGGGTCGCAGTGTCGACGTGCAGCACATCAACGACCCGGTGGCGGCAACCGCCGCCGGCGACGGCAGCGCGACCACGACCCTGCGCCAGGTCCCGCGCGCCACGACCGCGGGCGGCCAGCCCGAAGGCCGCGGCGCGGCATATCGCCCGCAGCCCTACGCGCCCAGCGAGTTCGAGCGCTACGTGCAGCAGCAGGCGGGCGCGGTCCAGCCGCAACCGCAGGACGAGCAAGGCAACCCGCAGGGCGGCGCGCGGCCGATCCGCCGCTTCGGTGCCAGCCTGGTGACCGACGACGCGCTGGCCTCCGCCAGCCAGGATCCGCTGCCGGTCGTGCCCGCGGACTACATCGTGCGCCCCGGCGACGAGATCGACCTCACGCTGTGGGGCAGCGTCGACGCCGACCTGCAGCTGCCCGTCGATCGCGGCGGCCGCATCAATGTGCCGCACGTCGGCGCGATCAGCGTGGGCGGCCTGCGCAACGCCGACCTGGCCGACGCGATCACGCGCCGCGTGGCGCAGACGTTCCGCAACTTCCACGTCAGCGCGACGCTGGGCCAGGTGCGCCCCATCCGGGTGTTCGTCGGCGGCTATGTCGCGCATCCGGGTTCCATCACGCTCAACGGACTGTCGTCGGTGCTGCACGCGATCATGCGCGCCGGCGGCCCGTCGGCGGCCGGCAGCTTCCGCGACATCCACCTGCGCCGCGGCGGCAAGGACGTGGGCGACTTCGACCTCTACGACCTGCTCCTCAAAGGCGACCGCAACACGGACCAGCTGGTGCAGCCCGACGACGTGCTGTTCGTCGGCCCGATCGGCACCCAGGTGGCGGTGCTCGGCAGCGTGAACCAGCCGGCCATCTATGAACTCAAGCCCGGCGAGACGCTGGACGACGTGCTGCGCATGGCCGGCGGCTTCAACGCCGTGGCCGACCGCCGCCGCGTCACCATCGAGCGCCTGGCCGACCGCGACACCGGCAAGGTGACCGAACTGCCGCTGCCCGCGCACCAGCGCGACGCGCTCGCCACTGGCGACATCGTCCGGGCCTTCAGCGCCGTGGCGGCCACGCTGCCGCAGGACAAGCAGAACGAGCACGTCCGCATCGAAGGCGAAGTGCTGCGCCCCGGCGACTACATCCTGCCACCAGGCAGCCGCATCGCCGACGCGCTGCGCGCCGCCGGCGGCATGACCTCGGCCGCCTACCCGTTCGGCACCGAGTTCACGCGCGAGAGCGTGCGCAAGGTGCAGGTCGTCAACTATGAACGGGCACTGCGCGACTTCGAGACCGACATGGCCAAGAGCCAGGCCAACCAGCGCGCCACCTCCGCCGAGGAACTGAGCTCGCAGGCTGCGTCCGCGCAGTCCAACGCGCGCCTGCTGGAACGCCTGCGCCAGATCCAGCCCACCGGCCGCGTGGTGCTCCAGATCACGCCCGATGCCCGGACACTGCCCGACCTGCCGCTGGAGGACGGCGACACGCTCACGATCCCGCAGCGCGGCAGCTCCGTGGGCATCTTCGGCAGCGTGTTCAACACAGGCAGCTTCGTCTTCGAGCCCAATCACACCACCCAGCAATACCTGGCGCTGGCCGGCGGCCCCACGCGCGGCGCCGACAAGGACAGCATCTTCATGATCCGCGCCAACGGCGCCGTGATCAGTGCGCAGCAGGGCGCGTCGTTCTGGCACTCGGGCAACGACTTCAAGGAAGCCCTCGTCCAGCCGGGCGACACCATCTTCGTGCCGGAAGAGCTGAACAAGGCGACCTTCATCCAGAACGCGAAGGACTGGACGCAGATCCTGTACCAGTTCGGCCTGGGGCTGGCTGGCATCAATGCGCTGGGGCTGTGAGATGGAGGACCTCCACCTGAACGCGCCGACGGCCGTCGCCGGCGAATCCGAAACGACGCCGATCGAGTTCGCCGAGATCGGTCGCCAGATGGCGCCACGCTGGAAGATCATCGCCATCGCCGTCGTGCTATGCGCGGCGGCGGGCTTCGGGGCGAGCTACCTGCTGCCGGCAAGGTACACCGCCACCGCGGTGTTGCTGCCCCCGCAGCCGCAGGGCGGCGCGGCCTCCGCGCTGGCCTCGCTCGGCGCCCTGTCCTCGCTGGTCGGCAACGGCGCCGCCGGCCACGCCGGGCCCGAGCAATACATCGCCCTGATGCAGAGCGTCACCGTCGCCGACCGCATCATCGCGAAATTCGACCTGCAGAAGCTGTGGGGCGAGCGCTACCTCGACGATGCGCGCAAGAAGCTGGCCAAGCGCGTCGAGATCACGACCAACAAGAAGGACGGCCTGATCACCATTCAGGCCACCGACACAAACCCGACCCGCTCGGCGGCCATGGCCAACCAGTACGTCGAAGAGTTGCGCCGGCTGACCAACAACCTTGCGGTCACCGAGGCGCAGCAGCGCCGCGTCTTCTTCGAGCACCTGCTCGAGCAGACCCGCGACAAGCTGGCCGCGGCCCAGCTCCAGCTCGAGGGCGGCGGCTACAACTCCGGCGCCATCAACGCCGAACCGCGTTCCGCGGCCGAAGGCTATGCCCAGCTGGATGCAGCCCTGACCGCCGCCAAGGTGAAGCTGCAGGTGATGCGCAGCACGTTGGCAGACACGGCGCCCGAGGTCGTCACCCAGCGCGAGGCCGTCAACGCGTTGAGCGAACAGGTGGCCAAGCTGGAAGCAAAGGGCTTGGCCGCCGGCAAGGATCGCGACGGCGGCTACATCTCGCGCTACCGGGAATACAAGTACCAGGAGACCTTGTTCGACCTGTTCGCCCGGCAATACGAGAACGCGCGGGTGGACGAGAGCCGTGAAGGCGCCCTGATCCAGACCGTCGATCCCGCGCAGCCACCGGAGCGCAAGTCGTGGCCCAACCGGTTCGTTTGCGCGGGCGGCGCCGCCTTCTTCGCCTTGCTGGCATGCGCGGCGCTGGCTACGCGGCGCGTGATCCGGGCCCGGCGTGCGGCGCCGGCGGGCGTCCTGGGTTCCTGAACGTCCGGGCGTTCAGAGCGCCCCGCAAATGACGGCCAGCGCCAGGACGAGACGGTCGGACAGGCGCCGACGGCCGTGGCGCAGCACGAAGGCCAGGCGCCAGAGACGCTGGCCGATGGCCGACAGGCCACGCCGATGTTGTGAATGAGCCAGCCACGCGTGTGTCGCGTCGCTGGCGATGCCGGCCTGGACGAGCGCGCCGGCCACCGCCTGCACCTGCTGCGCGTACCAGCCATTCATGACGAGTCGAAGGCGACGCGCGAGGCCGCTCGACGACGCCCGCGCCCCCGTGTCGTTGGCCCCATGCTGGGCGTACGTCATGCACGGTTGCGCATCGAAGTGCCACCGCAGGCCCGCGGCGCGGCACACGGCGTAGCACAGCCAGTCGTGATAGTGCACGACCAGCGGCTGGCGCTCGAGCGCCGCCGCGGCCGCGCGCAGGCGCGCGAAGAGCCCTGGTGACAGCACGAACGTGCAGCCCTGCCCCGCGCCCTCGAACAGGTAGTCCGCCAGGCTCTCGCGGGGTGTCTGGGCCAGGACGCGCTCGCGCCCGTCGGGCCACCGCGCGCGCGTCGCGGCCGAATAGCCATCGGCCCCCGACCAGCGCAGCCCTGCCGCACCGCGGGCGAGCTTGTCGGCGTCCCAGAGGTCGTCCTGGTCGCAGAACGCCACGTATTCGTCGGGCTCGACCGGCGCGTCGAGCACCAGGCGCAGGAAGTTGCCCGCCGCCCCACGCAGGAAAGAACTGCCGCCGACCCGTCCGACACGCACATCCGCGCTCACGCGGTCGGCGACGAGTTGCGCGGTGCCATCCGAAGAACCGTCATCGCGAATCGAGACGCGCACGCTCACGCCCTGCTGCGCCAGAACGGAATCGAGCTGCCTCGGGAGGAAGGCGCTACCGTTGTAGGTCGCGAGCAGCACGTGCACGCGCACCGGCGCGACCGCCCGATCGATCGGCGTCACTGGCGATCCAGCCATGTCGGGCACTCCGCGAATGCGTAGGCGGCGGCGTGTCCCGCGGCGTATCGAAACGCCCGCCGAGGCGATTCGCCACGCCGCAGCAACAGGCCGAAGATCGCCACGAGATAGGACGACGCCTTGAGCCACTGCGGCCGCGTGCCGAAACGGGCCACCTTGTTGATGCGCACGCGACGGTACGCCTGCGCCGGGCTCTCGTTGTGCGAATGCTCGATGGCCAGCTCGGGCAGGTACAGCACGCGCCAGCCCCTGGCCGCGACGTCCGACGCCCACATCGCGTCCTCGCTGGCCCCGACTGATCTGAACGGCACCTCCTGCCAGGCCGACTTGCGCAGCATCGACCCGGCATTGCTGAACGCACCGCCCGAGGTCGGCGCCGTGGCCGGGAAATTGCGCAGCAGGTAGAGCGCCTCGTAGGGATTCGTTCCGATGAGCCGATGCGGTACTTGGCGAAACGAGACGCCCGCCACGCGGGGATCGACGAAGCTGCGTCGCGCGACCTCGACGAGATCGGTCCTGCTCAGGATGACGTGGGCGGACAGCAGCATGACCAATTCCGCCCGCGCCAGCTCGAGCAGCAGGTTGCAGGTGTCGCCGAACGAGAATTCCGAGGGCGCGATGCGGCAGCAGCAAACAGGGCCTGGGTAGTGGCGCGCCTGGTCGAGCGTGTCGTCGGAGGATCCGCTGTCCAGGACGATCAGCAGCGCGCGGCCGGCGTTCTCCTGCGCGTGCAGGCTATGCAGAAACGGCCCGATCCAGCGGCCTTCGTTCTTGGCGCGCACCAGGTAGGCGACGTCCCAGGACTCCTGCAGGAGCTCGCCGCCCCAGAGGCACTCGAAGCTCTCAAACCGGCTGCGCCACGACATTGCGTCCTCCTCGTTCAGCGACGAAGTAGCGGATCACCACGAACTGGAAGACGATCGGCAGGTAGAAATAGTGGTTGAAGAAGATACTCAGCACGTTGCATTGCGTGATCACGGCGAAGTTGAAGATCGACGTCACCGTGTTGGTGACCCAGATCCGCAGCGACGCGAAGCCGGCGCAGAAGCTGAGGGAGGCCACGCCGAGCAGTCCGATGTCCTTGTAGATGTCCAGGAACGCCGTGCTGACGTTGAACGCCTCGGAGATCAGGTCGCCCTTGAAGAAATCCTGCGCGTCGTAGAAGAGGTTGCGGATGACCGTGGGCAGCAGCAGGGACATCGCGTTGGTCAGTCCCCAGTTCCACTCGGGGCCAACCGCCACGATCTGGTGCACCAGGTTGTTCAGCGGGGTCGTGATGTAGATGTAGAGCCAGAGCACGCCCGAGGGCAGGTAGTCGGGGTAGTTCTCGGAGGGGAGCGCCAGCGCCACGAAGGCCTCGGCACCGCTGCGGGCATCGCCCAAGGCACCGAAGCCGAGGACGAACAGGCAGAGCGCGAGCAGGCCCATCGCGATGTTCTTCATCTTCATCGGCGGCCGCGTGAGCAGGTGCAGGAGCGCTATCTGCAGCAGGTTGACGACGATCAGGTTGCGCGAGACGACCACGATGCCCCAGACGCAAAGGAGCCAGGGCACCCATTTGTAGAGCGTTCGAGTCGAATAGCGCGACAGGAAGAAGCTCATCATCGAGCACGACAGGATCAGGGCGTTGAGCAGGCCATGCAGCGAGGGCAGACCGAAATCGAAGTATGTCTTGTCCGATCCGATGTAGAGCCAATAGAGCGGCACGCCGCCGGAGAAGACGATCTCCACCAGCGTCATCACGAACCAGAACTTGAGCATCTGGCTCAAACGCAGGTCGAGCGCGGCGAGCCGCGCCGGAGACATCGGGAGCACGATGGGGCCGACGCTCTTTCGCAGCTTGCTTCCCATGAGCCGCGCCACGAGGCAGCCCGCGATGAACGCGCCCACGATGGTCAGCACCGGGCCGAGGGTGTCTGCATCGTCGTACAGCAGCAGATCGGACAGCTTCAGGCGATACAGCGCGAGCACCAGCGCCCAGATGCCCACGAAGACGGACACCGGGTGCAGCGCGAAGCGCTTGTACACCGGGATGCCCAGCGTGCCGACGGGTTCAGGCGTAGCCACGCAACGCTCCGCGCGAGTACCTGAGCCAGTTCAGGACGGCCCACCAGCCGCGACGCGCCGTGGACGGCGGCGCGCCTTTCACGCCCAGGTACGCATCGGCAACGAAACGCAGATCGCCCGCGACACGCGTGGCGAGGCTCTTGGAGCCGTGGGTGCGCGCCAGGTCCTGGCTGAAGCGGGTGAGGGGCCGATCGAGCGCGATCACGTCGCAACCGCGCTTGAGAAATTCGACGAGCATGTACTGGTCGGCATAGTAGCCATCGACGTCTTCCCTGAAGCGCGGGAAGCGGCCGTCAGCGGTCTTGAGCACGTTGGCCTGCAGCGGGCCAAGGAACGGGATGCCGCGGCGAAACAGCGTGTCCAGCACGTCCGCCGAATGGCGCAAGGAGGCGGCGTTGCCGGCACGTCGCGCGACGGTCACGCCGGCACTGGTGGCGATCTCGATAGGCGCAAAGACGAAGACGTCGCGCGCTGACGGTGCGGCCAGGCCGTCCGGCTGCTTGAAACCGTCGCTCAGCGCATCGCCCGCCATCAGGAACAGCACGGCTCGGGCACCGGCCAGTTCCGCCAGTTCGAGGCAACGATTCCAGTTGCCGATGCGCCCGGCATTGGCCGCCATGCGGTGAACCTGGACGCCGGAACGAGTTCGTGCGAACTCGAGCAGCAGTTCGTGCGTGCCGTCGGTCGAGGCGTTGTCGGAGAACACGATCTGCACGTCGTCGCGTCCGCCGAACGAGGCGATGGTGCGGCCGATGCGGTCGACGCAGTTGAAAGTCGGTACGAGCACGGTGATCATGGCTGAAGCTTCGGAGCGAATCGGATCGAGATCGTCAGGACGGCCAGGGAGACGAGTGTCGCCGCGATGACCAGCTGCGTCGGCGTGGCCGGGCGCAGCAACACCGAATAGGCACACAGGGCGACGCACGGGAGGACGGACATCAGGGCGAGGGGCCGCATCATGCGGTTCGCGCGGAACGCCGAGCCCGCCAGGTAGTTCAACGATTCGACATAGACGTAGGCGAGCGACGCAAGGAACAGCGGCAATGCCGCGGCGTGCGACGGAAGGTAGCGCCAGACGCCTTCCGAGCCGGCCAGCGCCGCCACGCACGCGATCGCCACCAGGGCGTACGCGCCCAGCATCGCCAGACGTTTCACGGCGGCGCGCAGGATCCCCCGGACGGCCGTCGCGAGCCCGGGCGATGCGGCACAGCGGCTCAGGAAGATGACTCCGGTGATGGAGAAGTACTGCAGCAGCGGACTGGTGAAGTTCATCGCCTTGCGGTAGTCGCTGATCTGGCCGGCAGACAGCAGCAGCGGCCCCGCCACGAAGACGAAATTGCCGAAGAGCCAGGCCGTGGGAACGAGCATGAGGTTTCGCAAGGCATAGCGGCTGAAGAAACGGCGAATCGCGGCGAGATGGCGCGCTCGTGCCATGCCCGAGGAAGTGCGCTCCCGCAGCAACCAGGCGCCGCAGGCCAGGCCGGAGAGCCCCTGCCAGCAGAGAAAGGCCAGCGCCGGTGAGCTCCATCCAAGAGCCGCACAGGACAACGCGACCGCCAGGGACACGAGGTTCCATGCCGCGGCGATCACCAGCGCGCGGCGGCGTCCCATGGCCAGCATCATGCGGCGGGCGATCTGCGTCTGTGCCCCGAGCAAACCTGCCAGGTAGACGGCAAGCAGCGACTCCAGGGAGACGGGCTGGGTCACGGCCGCGGCCGCGACGACGAGCAGTCCGGCCAGCCAGGTCAGCAGCGAGGAATTCTGCGCCGTCGCGAGCGCGCTCCCGGATTGGCCATTGCCTCGCGGACGCGACAGCACGAGCTGCATGGGCTCGAGCGCCGTGGAATTGAGCAGCAGCAGAAACAGGTAGTAGTAGGCGAGTGCCGTCGCGAAGTAGCCATATTCCGCCGCCGCCGAGTGCCCCGCAAGATACACGAGGAACAGGAACATCAGGCCGGAATTGAACAGGTGCTCGAGCTTGAAAAGCATGTGTCCTAGGGCGCGCCGGCCGTCGAGCCATTGCCCACGGGCGGCGCGACCGCGGGGTCGAACTCGCGCACCTGGGCGGGCGTGCCCAGGATGTGGACGTCCTCGAGGCGCACCTCGGGCGCCACCAGCGTCAGGCTGCGATTGATCAGGTGCTGGTACATCGGCGCGACGTAGCGCTCGCCCGCGGCCGGTGTCGCGCCGCCGGATTCGTAGGTCGCCGCATAGGCGCGCTGGAACAGGTCGACGCTGGAAAAGCCGTAGAGGCCCAGCGTCGCCAGGTCGGAAATGGGGCGCTTCTCGGCCACCTCGACGACCGCGCCGTCCGCATTCTTTCGCACGAAGCTCATGCCAGGGTCCGTCGAGCGGAAGACTTCGACGCAGCCGTCGGCGGCGCCCATCGACTGCCGCAGCAAGCCCTTAGCGACGTATGTGTCGATGTTGAAGATCCAGAGCGGCGAATCGACGTCGGCCTCGGACAGGGCGTCGAATGCGGTCTCCGCCTGGCCGCGGCTGAGTGCCGGCCGCGCGAACACCCGGGCATCCGCGATCCCGAGGCGGTGCGCGGCATCGAGGATCCATTGCGGGTCTTCCGATTCCAGGGTGCAGAAGACGAACCGCTCCTGGAAGAAGTCGGCCAGCGACACCATCGACCAGTCGAAGAGGGTCCGGCCGAAGGCCTGTATCCGGTATTTGGGAACGGTGTAGCCTTCTCGCGCGAAGCGGCTGCCGAGGCCAGCCATGGTGATCAGGACAGTCATTGCGATGGGTCGAGATGGAGTGCCGAAAAGATGGTCAGCCCCGTGGCGAGCATGGCTTGCTGGCGGTGCGGGGCATCGCTGTGCAACGGAACCATGCTCAGGAAGAGCAGCGCTTCGATGGCGCGGATCTGCCGGGCGATCGCGCGATCACGCAGCAGCCAGGTCTGGAAGATGGCCTCCACCTGGGCACGGTAGTCGTTGCGGGGGAGGCGAAGCTGCAGTTGGCCGTCGGCATGCACCTCGCAGTCGAAACGGTCCGTGACGATGTAGTCGTAGCCGCCGGAATACGAGTGCGACAGCTTGGCCAGGTCGTAGCGGCTGTCGCCGAAGATGCCCGGCACGCCGAATTCGCCGCGCGGGTCGATCATCTTGGCGGTGGACGCCTTGAGGTCGAACAGCAGGTTGCTGAAGCAGAAATCGCCGTGGATCGGCGTGAGGCGTTCGCAATCGAGCAGGCCGAAACGGCGCACGAAAGCGGGCAGCGCCGCCAGCGCTTCGCGAACGCCGAACCGCTGCCCCGCACCTGCGTCCACCCACCACGCCAGCGCCGCCGGACATCGCTCGACGAACGCATTCAGTCGCTCGAGCGTCTTTTCCAGATACACCGCTTCGGCGATGGCTGGCCCCAAGGACGATCGCACCGAATACGCGTCGAACCGCGCCAGGATCTCCTTGACGGCACGAGCCACCCCGTTCCACACGCCGACCTGGATGCGCTGGGACAGGAACAGTTCGGACAGCGTCGGGATCGACAACATCTCCATCGTGATGTGCGGCGCCTCTCCGTCGTCGATGTGATGGATGCGCGGCACGAAGGCCGCCAGATCGTCTGGCAGCTGCTTGAACCAGCGCACTTGGTGGCGGTAGGCTTCCACACGCTCGGAGCGCTTGGTGACGAGGCCTCGAGCGCGGTCGTATTCCAGCGAGTTGAAATGCCGCAGGTTCTGGTGCGCCAGCTTCGACCCGTAGTAGGAATCGATGTGTCCGAAATCGAGCCAGGCCTCCGCCCGGCGCAGCGAGACGGCCACGAGGCTCGAGTAGGCCTCGAGCGCCGAGAAGAACGGATCCTTCGACGATTCCGGCGAGGCGACGGCGGCCTTCAATGCCGCGCGGAACTCCTCGGGTCGAGAGAACGCAAAGACGCCCACGCAGATCTCGCGCGGAAGCGCCACGGGCGCGCTGTCGGTGCGATCGCTGGGGAACCGGAGTTCGCCGCCCGACGCGAGTTCGACGCTGGTCCATTTGTAAAGGTCGTGCCGTTCCTGGACATAGACGAGGTCCGCCACGCCTTCCGGTGCGAATTCGACCAGGGTGTCCGCCATGTTGACCACCAGTTGGTCGACGCCCTCCAGATCGTCGAGCGCCGCCAGCACGGTCTCGCCGATGCTGCCGCTGCTGGGCAGCCGAAGATCGGCCGCGGTACCCGGCGCCGACGGTTCGGCCAGGTGCTCAAGCGCGGGAGCGTCGAGCGGCAGCACGATGCGCGATCTGCAGTCGGCACCCAAAGATCGCTGCGCCCGTTCGAGGATGTGGGCGTACAGCGGGCGACCCGCCAGGAAGATGAACGCGGGAAAGCGCGCCCCGGTCTCCGCCTCGATTTCGACGGTCGTGCGGCCCCAGGACGGGATGACAACCAGCGCCGTCATTTGAAGATTCGATCGCGTTCGAGCACCGCGGCGATCTCCGCCGAGTCCAGTTCGACGAACTCGCGCGGACGAATGGCGCGATCATCGACGTAGTAGCCGTCGTGGCCGCACCACGGCTTGCCGAAATGGATTTCGTCGTAGGGGATGTCGTTCTTGGCCAGCCAGTCGATGAGCACCGGTGCGGTGTTCTTCATGATCTGGCCGATGTTGCCTTCATAGCTGCGCATGTTCCGGCTGGTCGCCAGGATGATCCAGTAACCCTGTTTCTTCAGGTCGACCAGCTTGCACTTGACCGGCTCGCACACCGACACGTCGTAGTAGGTTTGCCCCGCGTCGCGTTCGAGCGTGAGCGTGCCGTCCACGTCGACAACGACTACTTTTTCCGACTTCACCATGACAGGAAATGATCTCAGGAGAGGGTTGGCGCGACGGGCCCCTCCCCGTACGCAAGCGAGCGCAGCTCGGCGCGCTCGCCCCGATTATCCCGCGTAAGCGCCGGCAGCTCCGCAGGCCACGTCACGGCCCTGCGAAATCGACTCCGCTGCGCACCAGGCTCCGGCGCGGCAACGGCGCCGGGAGCGGTCAGCAGCGGCTCAGTAGGCGCCGCGGCGCATCACCATGACCTTGACCGTGCGCATCACGATCATGAAGTCATAGAACACGTTGGATTTCTCGACATAGGCCCTGTCGAGCTCCACGCGCGTGGCGTAGTCGAGGTCGTTGCGACCGCTCACCTGCCACAGGCCGGTGAGGCCCGGAGGCACCGCCAGATAGTGCTCGCGCGCCCGGTCGTAGTACTGCTCGAACTCGGCCTGAACCACGGGGCGCGGGCCAACGATGCTCATCTCGCCGCGGAGCACGTTCCACAGCTGCGGCAGCTCGTCCAGGCTGGTCTTGCGGATGAAGCGGCCGATGCGGGTGATGCGCGGGTCGTCCTTCAGCTTGAAGTCGCGTTCCCACTGCGCGCGGGCGTCGGGATCGGTCTCGAGCAGGTTGCGCAGCACCTCGTCCGAGTTGGACACCATCGAGCGGAACTTGAGGCACTTGAACGGCACGCCATGACGGCCGACGCGGGTGTGGCCGTAGATGACCTTCTTGCCGCCGCTCAGGCGCACCAGCCCGGCGATGATGATCATGAGCCAGCCGAACAGCGTCAGGATGACGGCCACGCTGATCAGGTCGAACACGCGCTTGAGGAAATAGCCGACAGGGCTCAGCCCGATGCGGCGCCGGGCGGCCGGCATGCCGAAGGTACGGGATTCCATGCGCGGGGGCGTCGGCGAAGCCGCGCTTTCCGGGCGCACCGGGGCCAGGATGGCCCCCTCATCAGGACGGTACATGTCGTTCCTCTCGACAGGTTTCTAGGCAGCTGCGAGACCTGTCCCGGCGTCGGCACGGCTCGTTCTCATGCGCGCATTATCCATGCTGCGTCGCAACAATGCACTACTTTAGTCTGCCCAAACGACACTTGGCGTCCCTCCAGGCGCCTCGCCTGGGCCGAATCCACCTCTTTTGGCAGCCCTCGTCGGGGCTTTGTTTTCGGGTACGTTGCCCAAAAAGAGTGCGGATGTTAGCCCAAGCTCCGGACGAACGTCGGTACTTCACATCAAGTTCACAACCGACGTTGCGCGGCAAGGACGTCACGCCGATGTCACACGGCATGGTCCGTTCGGTCTCAGGCCGGCTTGTACTCGGGCACGACGCGCATCAGGATCTCGCGCACGTCGGCATCGGTGATGCCGCCCGGTTCGGCCGCCCGGGCCAGCAGGTCGGCCACCGGGCTCTGGCGCGACTCGAGGCGCGCGATGCGCAGCTGCTCGATCGCGGTGGGGATCGTGGCGTCGGCGTCCGCCAGCAGTTCCTCGTACAGCTTCTCGCCGGGGCGCAGTCCGGTGAACACGATGCGGATGTCGTCCACGCTGTGGCCGGACAGCTTGATCATGTCGCGCGCCAGGTCGACGATCCTGACCGGGTCGCCCATGTCCAGCACCAGCACCTGGCCGGATTCGCCGATGGCCGCGGCC
>FTCZ01000830.1_pt1 | contig 19136 bp, 17 predicted proteins | sample 1658871 | NCBI WGS metagenome assembly FTCZ01 (sample SAMEA3914864, study PRJEB12502) | metagenome | biome: forest; material: soil | place: USA | collected 2012-03-12 | depth 0.3 m
CTATCTCGAGGTCAGGAACCTCACCAAGCGCTTCGGCGACTTCACCGCCCTCCGCGACGTCTCGCTCGACGTCGTGGAGGGTGAGTTCGTCTGCTTCCTAGGACCGTCGGGCTGCGGCAAGACCACCTTGCTGCGCGCCATCGCAGGGCTCGAGCCGCAGAGTTCCGGCACGATCCGCCAGAAGGGCACGGACGTCTCATCCCTGCCGCCGTCGCGTCGCGACTTCGGCATCGTCTTCCAGTCCTATGCGCTGTTTCCCAACCTGACGGTCGGCGACAATGTCGGCTACGGGCTGGCGAGCCGCCGGTACAAGCGGGCGGCGATCGCGGCCCGCGTGACCGAGCTGCTGGCGCTGGTCGGCCTGCCGACCGAAGGCGCCAAGTATCCCGCACAGCTCTCCGGCGGCCAGCAGCAGAGGGTGGCGCTGGCCCGCGCGCTCGCGACTTCGCCCGGACTGTTGCTGCTCGACGAGCCCTTGTCGGCGCTCGACGCGCGGGTGCGGCTGCGCCTGCGCCACGAGATCAAGGCGCTGCAGCGCCGGCTTGGCGTCACTACCATCATGGTGACGCACGACCAGGAGGAGGCGCTGACCATGGCCGACCGCATCGTGGTGATGAACCACGGTGTGATCGAGCAGGTCGGCACGCCGCAGGAGATCTATCGCGCGCCCACGACTGCGTTCGTAGCCGACTTCGTGGGCTCGATGAACTTTCTGGACGGCATCCTCGAGGCGCCGGATCGCGTGCGTCTTGGGAAGGTGGCCGTCGCCTGTCCGGCGCAGGACGGATTGGCGACAGGCGCGAAGGTGCGTGTCTCGATCCGGCCGGAGGATGTGCGCGTGCGCGACCTGCCGGCCGATGCGCTGAACCGGCTCGGCGTGACCGTGGGTGCGCTCGACTTTGTCGGCGCCTTCTGCCGCGCCAGCCTCGAGACGGGCGGTATCACCCTGATGGCCGATTTCTCCAGCAACCTGATTCGCGACCTGGGCGTCACGACGGGCGGGCGGCTCGATGTGGCCTTGCCGCCGGACCGCCTGCGGATCTTCGCCGCGTGAGCCTCGCGATCGGCGCTTTGACGGTACGGCCCTCGCGCGAGGATCTGACGATGCGTGCGGGCGTGGTCGCGATCGTCGTGATGCTGCTCATGATCGTCGGCCTGCCGCTCTGGGCGCTGCTGGCCAAGGGTTTCGAGGATGCCGACGGCCACTTCGTCGGGCTCGCCAACTACGCGGCCTACTTCGCCACGCCCGCGCTGTTCAACTCGGCGCTGAACAGCTTCGAGGTGGCGGCCGTCACCACGCTGGTCGTGGTGCCGCTCGCCTTCCTCTACGCCTATGCCCTGACGCGCACCGTGCTGCCGCTGCGCTGGCTGTTCCAGGGCATCTCGCTGATCCCGATCTTCGCGCCCTCGCTGCTGCCGGGCATCGCGCTGATCTATCTGTTCGGCACGCAGGGCTTCTTCAAGGGCCTGATCGGCGGCGAGATCTACGGCATGAAGGGCATCGTCATCGCCCAGATCTTCTACTGCTTCCCGCACGCCGTGCTGATCCTGACGACGGCGCTGCGTACCGCCGATGCACGCCTTTATGAAGCCGCCGACGCGCTGGGCGCCTCGAAGCTCAGGGTGTTCTTCACTGTCACCCTGCCGGGCGCCAAGTACGGCGTGGTCAGTGCGGCCATGGTGGTGTTCACCATGGTGATCACCGACTTCGGCGTGGCCAAGGTGATCGGCGGCAATTTCAACGTCCTGGCGACCGACGTCTACAAGCAGGTGATCGGCCAGCAGAACTTCTCGATGGGCGCCGTGGTCGGCATGGTGCTGCTGGCGCCCGCGGCACTGGCCTTTGCCGTCGACCGTCTGGTGCAACGCAAGCAGGTGGCGCTGCTGACGGCGCGGGCCGTGCCGCTCGAGCCCAAGCCCAAGTTCGCTCGCGACGCCCTCTTCACCCTGTTCTGCATCGTCGTCTCGATCGGCATCCTCACCATCCTGGGAATGGCGGCGTGGGGATCGCTGATCAAGTACTGGCCGTACAATCTCGGCCTCACGCTCGCCAACTACGACTTCGAGAAGTTCGACTCCAACGGGTGGGACTCGTTCTACAACTCGGTGTACATGGCCGCGGGTGCCGCGGTGCTCGGCACGGTGCTGACCTTCGTCGGCGCCTGGCTCACCGAACGCACCAAGGGCTTCGGCGCGATGCGTGGCCTCGTTCAGTTGCTGGCCTTTCTGCCGATGGCGGTGCCGGGGCTGGTGCTGGGCCTGGGATACATCTTCTTCTTCAACGCCCGCGGCAATCCGCTCAACTTCCTCTACGCCACCATGGCGATCCTGGTGATCAACACGGTGGCGCACTTCTATACGGTCGGCCACCTGACGGCGACGACGGCACTGAAGCAGATCGATCCCGAGTTCGAGGCGGTGTCGGCCTCGCTCAAGGTGCCGGTGTGGCGCACTTTCCTGCGGGTCACCGTGCCGATCTGCCTGCCGGCGATCCTCGACATCGCGATCTACCTGTTCGTCAACGCGATGACGACAGTCTCGTCGGTGATCTTCCTCTATGCGCCCGACACCAAGCTCGCCTCGGTGGCGGCGCTCAACATCGAGGAGGCTGGGACGACGGCCGCCGCCGCCGCCCTCTGCGTGGTGATCGTGGCCACGTCGGCGACCGTGAAGGCTCTTCACCTGATCGCCGACCGCTTCCTGTTCGCCCGCCTGCAGCGTTGGCGACTGCGCTAGATCACTCCGCCGGGATCGGCACCGTGCGCGGTTGCCTGGAGCCGATGGCGAGAAGCGAGATCACGCCCAGGGTCGCCACGACAGCGATCGGCAGCATCGCCAACGGGAAGCTGCCGGTCTCGTCCTTGATGTAGCCGATCATGTAGTTGAAGAAGAAGCCCGAGAGGTTGCCCAGCGCGTTGATCTGCGCGAGGGCCGCCGCTGCGACGGCGGTGCCGACCCACTCGGACGACAGCGCCCAGAACGGACCCTTGCTGGCGTAGGTGCCTGCCGCGATCAGGGTGAGCAGCGCGATCGTCACCCAGAGATTGCCGGTGGCGAAGAAGGTGCCCAGCAGCGCCAGCACCATCCACGCAAGCGGCAGCGCGTTGTGCCAGACCCTCTCGCCGGTCCTGTCCGAATTGCGGCCCCACAGGATCATCCAGACCGCCGCGATGCCGAAGGGCACGGAGTTCACCAGGCCGGTCTCGAAGTTGGTGAGGCCGAAGGCCTTCACCATCTGCGGCATCCACAGCGCCAGCGACGTCGAGGCGCCTGCGGCACCGGCATAGACCAGCGCCATGATCAGCACGTATTTGTTGGCCATCACCTTCCAGACCGAGGTGGGTTTGATGCGCGCCGCCCGCCGGCGCTCGCCCTCGAGCTTGGCGTTAAGCCAGTCGCGCTGCTCAGCGCTCAGCCACTTGGCGTCGTTGGGCCGGTCGGACAGGTAAACGAAGGCCATGATGCCCAGCATGATCGTGGGAATGGCTTCGAGAATGAAGATCCACTGCCAGCCGCCCAGCCCGAGCACGCCGCTCATGCCCAGAATCGCGCCTGATATCGGCGAGCCGATCAGGCCGGCCATCGGGATCGCCACCATGAAGATGCCGACGATCTTGGCGCGGTACTCGGCGGGGTACCAGAAGGTGAGATAGAGGATCACGCCGGGGAAGAAGCCCGCTTCGGCGGCGCCCAGCAGGAAGCGCAGGACCAGAAACGACCACGGGCCCGCGATCAGTGCGCAGGCCCCGGAAATCACGCCCCAGCTCAGCATGATGCGGGCGATCCACTTGCGGGCGCCGAACTTCTCGAGCGCGAGATTGCTCGGCACTTCGAGGATGAAGTAGCCCACGAAGAAAATGCCGGCGCCGAGGCCGTATATCTTGGGATCGAGGCCGACCGCCTTGTTCATCTGCAGGGAGGCGAAGCCCACGTTCACGCGGTCGATGTAGCAAAGCAGGTAGGACACGACGAGGAAGGGCATCAGCCGCCACGACACGCGCCGCATCGTCGTGGCTTCCAGGATTTTGTCCTGGTCCATCGCTTGGGACATTGGTTTCCTCCGGTTCACGTCTTTTTGTAAGACTTGAAGCGAATGCTACCTGCTAGGCTTCGCGCCGATCAACGAGGGGGAAGAGTGCGATGGCTCGTTTACGCGCATTGCTGGCGGTCGTTTTTGCATTGGCTGCCGCGCCGGTCGCCGCGGCGGACTATCCGAAGCCCGTGGAAGGCGACTGGACCGCCAGGGACTTCAAGCTGCACACCGGCGAGGTGATGCCCGAGGTCCGCTTGCACTACACGACGGTCGGCGATCCCAAGAATCCGGTCGTGCTCATGCTGCATGGTTCGGCTCAGTACGGTGGCGCCATGCTGAACCCGATCTTCGCGGGCCAGCTCTTCGGCGCGGGCCAGCCCCTCGATGCCACGAAATACTTCATCGTGCTGCCCGACGGTCTGGGCCATGGCAAGTCGACGAAACCGTCCGACGGGCTCAAGGCCAAGTTCCCTAAGTACGACTATGCCGACATGGTCGACGCGCACTATCGCCTGCTGACCGAAGGGCTCGGCATCAAGCATGTGCGTCTCGTCATGGGCAATTCGATGGGCGGCATGCACACCTGGATCTGGGCCGGCAAGTATCCGGATTTCATGGACGCAGCCGTGCCGATGGCGAGCCAGCCCACGCCGATGGCGGCGCGCAACTGGATGATGCGGCGCCTGATCATCGACTCGGTGAAGAGCGACCCCGACTGGCACGACGGCAACTACACGACGCAGCCCAAGTTCCTGAAGCTGGCCTATGCCTATTTCCAGACCGCGACGTCGGGCGGAACGCTGGCCTACGCCAAGATCGCGCCGACGCGCGCTGCGGCCGACAGACTGATCGACGAGCGCATCAACGCACTATTCCCCGCCGACGCCAACGACTTCATGTACCAGTGGGAATCCTCGGGCGACTACGACCCGACCGCGCTTCTGCCCAAGATCAAAGCACGGATTCTCGCCATCAACGCCGCCGACGACGAGCGCAACCCGCCCGAGACCGGCCTCACGGAGGCCGCGCTGAAGCAGGTGAAGAACGGCAGGCTCTATCTCATTCCCGCAAGCACCGAGACTCGCGGGCATGGCACGACCGCCAATGCGGCGTTCTATGCCCGGCAGCTGGCGGAGTTCATGCAAGAAGTGCCGGTGGTTCGCTGAGGCCCCTCGGATGAGACAGGGAGAACCGCCGCGCATCGAGGCGATGCCGCTCTACACCAACCTCGATCGCATCGAGCGGGGATTGGCGGCGCAAGGCATCGGCCCGGACGATCCAACTCGCCCGGAGCAACTCTTCGCGCTCGACCAGTGGCACTATCACGGTACCGAGGCGATTGCGACGGCGGCCGGCACGCTCGGCCTGACTGCCGGAAGCCGCGTGCTCGACGTAGGCGCGGGTATCGGCGGCCCGGCACGCTATCTTGCCCACACCACCGGCTGCCACGTCACGGCGTTGGAGCTGCAGCCCGATCTGCACGCGATCGGCGTCGACCTGACGCGGCGCACCGGCTTGGCCGATCGCGTGACCCACCTTTGCGGCGATGCGCTGGTCGAGCCGCTTCGAGCGGCCGGCTTCGACGCGGTCGTGAGCTTCCTCGCCATCGTCCACATTCCCGACCGGCCAAGGCTGTTCGAGCGGCTCGCCAAGGCCCTGCGCCCCGGCGGCGGCTGCTACATCGAGGATCTGTGCAGTCGTGCTCCCTTCGCGCCGGGCGATTGGGAGGACGCGCGCCATGTGGTCTACGCCAATACGCTCACGAGCATCGACGACTACGCCCGCGACCTGCGCGGTGCCGGTTTCGCCGGCGTCACCGCCACCGACCTCACGCCCGACTGGGCGCCGTTCGCCAAGGAGCGGTTGGCGGCATGGCGTCAGAACCATGCCGCCTATGCCGGCGTCCACGGCGAAGGCGCCTGGCAGGCGCAGGAACACTTCTATTCCGTGATCGCACGTCTCTATGACAGCGGTAGCCTCGGCGGCGTCCGGCTTGTCGGACGCTTGCCATGATGAGTGCGCGGAGAGTGAGCTAAGCTGCCTTGACGATATGCAGGCGGACGTGGAGGTCTGCCCGGTCGGCCAACGTGACCAACATATCGAGGCTGAACTTTGCGATCCGGCCGCGCAGCAGGTCGTTGAGGCGCGGCTGGGTGATTTCCAGCCGCTTCGCGGCCTCCGCCTGAGTGATTTTCCAGCCTTCGACCTGCCGCTGCAGGGCGATAAGCAAGTCCGACCGCATCGTCATGTTGGCGGCCGCTGGGCCATCTTCCAGCGCGTCCCAGACATTGGCGAAGCGTTGACGTTTTAGTTTCGGCTTCATCGAAATTCGCTCACTTCAGAAGGCGCAGTCTGGCGAGTTCCAAATCCCGTTTCCCGGTGGCTTGCGTCTTCTTTTGGAAAGCATGAAGGACATACATGGCATCAGATAAAGTGGCGATGTAGAGCACTCGGAATGCACCACGCGTGTCTCTAACGCGAATTTCGCGTACTCCCTGACCGACGCTCTTCATCGGCTTCCAATCCGACGGATCCATTCCAAGTTGGACCCGGCGCAACTCGAACCCGATCTGCCAGCGCGACCGCTCGGGAAAGGCGCGAATGCTCGCGCGAGTCTCCAAGAAAGACAATCGGCTTCATTATACAGAAATTGATATAATCGGCAAGAGGCTAGCAGCGCTCGATGTCGTAGAAGGGCGGACAGAGTTTCGCTACGTCGACCATTCCCTGCATCTTCAGCGATCGCAGCAACAGTTCTTCGGACATGCTGCCGAGCAGGTTGGCATAGGCGATACAGACGCCATGGCGCAGGTCTTCGTTTGTGAAGTAGGGACGCCATTTCTCGGCATTTTCCCCAAGGCCGGGCTTTCTGCATTGGAAGTTGGTCCTGATGCTCGATTCGTCATAGTGGTTGCCTGCACTCCGGAAGCCCTGAGACATGAAAGTGTGATAGCGGGCGAAGAACTCTGGCGTGAAAAGAGCCCGATGAGGGTAGAGCGTCTCATCGAGTTGCCGCTTCTTTTCGATGATTTCGTCGGGAGAAGTATCTTTCCAGCGTCCGACGTAGAAATGATAGGCGACGATGTCGCTCAGGAGAGGGGCGGCCTTGTTGTAAATCGAAAGGCGGAAATCGCGAATCAGATCCCGTTCCTTCAAATCGGCTTCGACCAGCCGTTGCTGTTGGGCCAGATCGCGCTCCGAACGCTGCACAACTTCCCTCTGAGCATTCCAGATCATGCAGCCGAGAAGAAAGACGATCAGGGGAGTGGCGATCGTTGCCGCCAACTTGCAAGCCTCAAGTGAATTCCAGATCCTGGGATTTGCTTTGTTGTCGATGTCGGTCATGTTGGCTCTTGTATAAGTACTCGAGCTCGTATGGCGTTATACTATGGCGAAACTAAGTCACAGGGTTGCAATCATAGGTGGTGGCGCGATGGGCTCGTCCGCCGCCTATCATCTGAAGACCGATCCGAGCTTCACGGGCACGGTCACCGTCGTCGAGCGCGATCCGACTTATGCGCGCGCGTCGTCGGCACTGTCGGCGAGTTCGATCCGGCAGCAGTTCTCGACGCCGCTCAACATCCACCTGTCGCGCTACGGCATCGGCTTCCTGCGGCGGGCGGCCGAAGTGCTCGGTGTCGATCTCGGGCTCAAGGAGCCCGGCTATCTCTTCCTTGCCTCGAAAGCAGGGGAGGCGGTGCTGCGGGCGAACAATGCCGTGCAGAAGGCCGAGGGTTGCGCCGTCGAATTGCTCGATCCTGTGGCTCTCGCGGCACGCTTCCCGAGCCTGTCGACCGAAGGTGTCGCGCTCGCTTCGCACGGCAGGGCGAACGAGGGCTGGTTCGACGGGCCGGCGCTGATGCAGGGTTTCCGCCGCAAGGCGCGCGAGCTGGGCGCCGAATACATCTTCGACGAGGTCGTGGGGCTGGAGCCGAACGCCATTACCTTGCGCTCGGGCACGCGCATCGAAGCCGATACGATCCTGATCGCCGCCGGTCCCTGGTCGGGCGAGGTCGCGGCACTTGCGGGCATCGCCTTGCCGGTCGAGCCGCGCCGTCGGTCGGTCTTTGTATTCGATTGCCGCGAGAAGCTGCCGCTCTTGCCGCTCACCATCGATCCGTCGGGCGTATGGTTCCGGCCGGAGGGCCGCTTCTATCTTGCCGGGACGACGCCGGCGGAGGGCAACGATCCGGCCGGGGCGCCGCTCGAGGTGCAGCACCAGGAGTGGGACGAGCTGGTCTGGCCGGTATTGGCAGGGCGCGTGCCGGCGTTCGAGGCGGCCAAGGTCGTGAATAGCTGGGCAGGCTACTACGAGTACAACACCTTCGACCAGAACGGCATCGTCGGCCGGCACCCGGAGATCGACAGCATCCTGTTCTCGACGGGCTTTTCCGGCCACGGCATCCAGCAGTCGCCCGCCGTCGGCCGCGCGGTGGCCGAGCTGATCGTGCACGGCAGCTACCGGACCTTAGATTTGTTGCCGTTCGCCTATGAGCGGATATCCGCAGGACGGCCTGTGCGGGAGCTCAATGTCGTGTGATAGGCTGTCTCGTCCTCGAGGGAGAGTACCGTGCCCGATCAGCCTCTGGTCAATTCCGACCTCCAGTCCGCGCTTGCCGAAGTCCGCCAGGCCTATATCGACCGCAATCCGAAGAGCTTCGCGCGCCAGCAGGAAGCGATCGAGGCGATGCCGGGCGGCAACACCCGCACCACGCTGCACAATGCGCCGTTCCCGCTGACCGTCGTGCGCGGCGAGGGCTGCCGCCTGTGGGACGCCGACGGTCACGAGTACATCGACGTGCTGGGCGAATACACCGCCGGCATCTACGGCCACTCGCATCCGGTGATTCGCGCCGCGATCGACAAGGCGCTGAACCACGGCTGGAACTATGCCGGCCGCAATCCGCACGAGGCCAAGCTCGCCAAGCTGATCGTCGACCGCATGCCCTCGATCGACCTGGTACGCTTCACCAATTCCGGCACCGAGGGCAACGTGATGGCGCTGGCGGGCGCGCGCGTCTTCGCCCAGCGCAAGGGACGCAAGGCCGCGACCAAGGTCATGGTGTTCCACGGCGGCTATCACGGCGGCGTGCTCTACTTCGTGAGCGGCGGCAGCCCGGTGAACATGCCCTACGAATACGTGGTCGCGCCGTACAACGACATCGAGGGTACGCGCGAGCTGCTGCGCAAGCATGCCACCGAGATTTTCGCCGTTCTGGTCGAGCCGATGCAGGGTAGCCACGGCTGCCTGCCGGGCGATCCCGACTTCCTCCATATGCTGCGCAAGGAAACCTGGTCGCACGACATCACGCTCATCTTCGACGAGGTCATGACCTCGCGTCTCTCGCCGGGCGGCCTGCAGGGCAAGCTGGGCGTGATCCCCGACATGACCACGCTTGGCAAGTATATCGGCGGCGGCATGTCGTTCGGCGCCTTCGGCGGCAAGCGCGAGATCATGGAGCTGTTCGATCCGACCAAGCCCGACTCGCTGCCGCATGCCGGCACGTTCAATAACAACGTGCTCACCATGGCCGCGGGCGTCGCGGGCTATGGCGAGGTCTACACGCCCGTGGCAGCCGAGGAGCTGAACGCGCGTGGCGAGAAGATCCGCAATCGCCTGAACGCGATCTGCCAGAAGGCGGGCGTGGCGTTCCAGTTCTCCGGCATCGGCTCGATGATGACGGCGCATGCCACGACCCGGCCGATCAGGACTGCGGCTGACATCGCCTCGTCCAACCAGGACGTCAAGGAGCTGTTCTATTTCGACATGGCGGCCGCCGGCATCTGGATCGCGCGGCGCGGCTTCGTGGCGCTTAACATCATGATCGGCGATGCCGAGGCCGACCGCTTCGTGGCCGCGGTCGAGGAATTCGTTACAGCGCGAAAGGCTCTCCTCAAGTGAGTTCTTTTCCGGGACCGCGGGCCTCCAGGCCCGCTCATGAACCCGAGCGGGCCTGGAGGCCCACGGTCCCAATGAGCATGACATGACGGACAAGAACAATTTCCCCCAACCCGTCTCCGGCACGGTGACGCCGCGCTTCGGCGACGTCGCCACCTTCATGCGCCTGCCGCTGCAGCGCGATCCGGCGCAGCTTGAGATCGGCATGGTGGGCGTGCCGTGGGACGGCGGCACGACCAACCGCCCGGGCGCGCGCCACGGTCCGCGCCAGATGCGCGATCTCTCCACGATGATGCGGCGCGTCCATCACGTTACGAGGGTGGCGCCGTATGAGCTGGCGATCTGCGGTGATCTCGGCGACGCGCCGGTCAATCCCGCGAGCCTCGACGATTCGCTGGAGCGCATCGAGAAGTTCTTCACCAAGATCCACGAGGCGGGCGTCGTGCCCCTGTCGGCCGGCGGCGATCACCTGATCACTCTGCCGATCATGCGCGGCATCTCGAAGGGCCAGGCGCCGCTCGGCATGGTGCATTTCGACGCCCACAGCGACACCTGGGATACCTATTTCGGCGGCTACAAATATACGCACGGCACGCCGTTCCGCCGCGCCGTCGAGGAGAAGCTGCTTGATCCCAAGCGGGTGGTGCAGATCGGCATCCGCGGCTCGCTCTACAAGCGCGACGACAACGACTGGGCGGTCGAGCAGGGCATGCGGGTGATCACGATCGAGGAATATTTCGACCTCGGCGTCGAGAAGGTGATCGCAGAAGCCCGCCGCGTGGTGGGTGACGGCCCGACCTATGTCAGCTTCGATGTCGACGGCCTCGACCCGGCCTATGCGCCCGGCACCGGCACGCCGGAGATCGGCGGCTACACCCCGCACGAGGCGCAGCGCATGCTGCGCGGCCTGCGCGGCCTCAATCTCGTGGGCGGCGACGTGGTCGAGGTCTCGCCGCCGTTCGACATGAGCGGCAACACCGCCTTGGTCGGCGTCACGATGATGTGGGAGATCCTCTGCCTGTTGGCCGAGTCGGTGGCCAGGAGGAAAGGCCGCCTTTAGGGAGCGACGATCCACGAACGCGAGGAGGAGAACGATGAGATCGATTTACTCTCGTGCCCGATCCCTCATCTTCATGGCGCTTTCTCTCTGCGCTGCCAGCGCGTTGTCATTGTCGCCCGTGCAGGCGCAGCAAGCCCTGGTCGTCAAGCCGGTGGCCGAGAAGAAGGTCACGCAGCTGCCGGCGGGACCGCTCTACTGGCGGGTGGAGACTTTCCCGACATTGGCGGATGCGCAAGCCGCTGCCGGGCCGACGTCTTTGGCGGCCGAAGTTTCCGGCAAAGTCTGGCTCATGACTCTGGGATCGAAAGGCGGCGCAACGCCGGGCGGCGGCGCGGTCGCCGAGATCGGCCCGGTGCCGCCAATTTCGGCGAAGGAATATCTGTTGCGGCTCAACCACGCCTACGGCCCGCCGGGCGCGAAAACGCCCGTGCATTCCCATCCCGGTTCCGAGGCGTTTTATGTGCTGGCGGGACGTTTGGGCCAGAAGACCTCGCATGGCGTGGACTATGCCGACGCCGGCCAGACCCTGAATGGCCACGGCGGCGACATGCCGATGCAAGTTTTCAGTGACGGCACGACTGACCTCGACCAGCTCGTCCTGTTCGTCGTGGATGCCGAGCGCGACTTCTCCGTGCCGGCCAAGTTCGAGTAATTTTGTTGCGCGAAGGGGGTGGTGAGATTCTGAGACGAATCGCCTTAAATCCTTATGCCATCGCTATCGGAGGTGTCTCACGATTGTGAGACATGCGGCAGTCATTTTTCGCTTGGGAGGCCAGTCAGGCCGGATCGAGGCCCTTCGCCTGAAAGAGCGCCTTGGCCTGGGGCGACTGGAAGAAGGCGATGAAGGCCTTGGCCGCCGGGGAGTTCTGGCTCGCGGTTTCGACGCCGGCCACGAACACCGTCACCATGTGCAGGTCGCCCGGCAGGAAGCCTAGGATGTCGATGCCGGGAACGTTTCGCAGCTCCGGCACCTGCTGGACGGCGAGGTCGACCTCGCCGGTCGGCAGGAAGGCGCCCGACAAGCCGGCCGGCGGCGGGAACTTCGTCTTGGCGTTGATCTCCTGGGCGATGCCCATCTTCTCGAGCACCTTGGCGAAGTGGATGCCGCTCGCGCCGCCCGCATCGGGGTGCGTGTAGGAGATCGCGCGCGCGGCCAGCAGCGTCTTCTTCAACGCCTCGGGCGTGGAGATGTCGGGCTTCGGCGCGCCTGACCGGACGGCCATGGCGGTTGCAGAGCTTGCGAGCGTGGCCTCCGAGTTGGCCGCGATCCTGCCGGCGCGATTCATCGTATCGAAGCCCGCGCGGTTGAGGATGAGGACGTCGGCCGTCTCGCCGGCCTGCAGGCGCTTGATCAGCATGGGTGCGGTGCCCCAGGTGAGGGCGGCCTTGACGCCCTGTTCCTTCTCGAACTGCGGCAGCAGTTCCTCTACCACGCCTTGCACTGCGATACTGCTGTAGACCTTCATCCACCCACCCGTTTGCCTGTCTGCCCCACTATACTACGCTCGCCCAGCATTCCCGGGAGGAATCCATGAGCTACGATCTCGTCATCAAGAACGGCATCGTGGTCGACGGCACCGGCGCCAAGCGCTACCAGGCCGATGTCGCGATCTCAGGCGGCAAGGTTGCCGACATCGGCAAGATCACCGAAGGCGCCAAGCGCACCATCGACGCCGATGGGCTCGTGGTGACGCCGGGCTTCGTCGATCCGCACACCCACTACGACGCGCAGATCTGCTGGGACGGCGCGGTCACGCCCTCGTCGTGGCATGGCGTCACCAGCGTGCTGATGGGCAACTGCGGCGTCGGCATCGCGCCCTGCAAGCCCGAGACGCGCGAAATAGCCATGAAGGATCTCGTCAACGTCGAGGGCATCCCCTTCGACGTGCTGAACAAGGGCATCACCTGGGATTGGGAGACCTTCCCCGAATTTATGGACGCCGCCGCCGCGCGCAGCCCGTCGCTGAACCTGGCCTTCATCGCGCCGCTCACGCCGTTCCGCCACTATGTGATGGGCGAGGCTTCGATGGAGCGCGCCGCCACGCCCGAGGAGACGCACCAGATCGCGTCGCTGATCGGCGAGGCTATGGACGCGGGCGCGCTCGGCTTCTCGTCCACGACGCTCAACCAGCACATGGGCTTCGAGGGCAAGCCGCTGGCCTGCCGCAACGCCAGCCGCGAGGAGCTGAAGGCCTACGCCAACCAGCTCAAGACTCGCGGCAAGGGCGCGATCGAAATAGCGCTCACTCGCCAGGTGGGCGTGCTCGAGCAGGACCAGTGCGAGCTGCTCGACTTCCTGCTGACCGAGAGCGGCCGGCCGGTGACCTTCATCGCCCTGTTCGACCGCGACGACATTCCCGAGGCAGTGCGCGACACCCTGCGTCGCGCCGCGCCGATGATCGCCAAGGGTGCGCGCCCGCAGACCTCGCCGCTGCCGCTCACCCGCGAGATCGACATGAAGAACCCGTTCGCCTTCGGCGCCTTCCCGGCGTGGAAGCGCGTCTTCCAGGACATGTCGCCCGCGGCGCACAAGAAGGTTTATGCCGATCCCGCGTTCCGCAACCAGTTCCGCCACGACCTCAAGAATCCGACGGGCTTCAGCAACTGGGGCCGCATCGGCGTCTATGCCGTGAAGAACCCGGCGCTGAAGGCGCTGGAAGGCAAGCCGATCTCCGAGATCGCGAGCGAGCAGGGCAAGGACGGCGTCGATGCCTTCCTCGACCTGGTGCTGGCCGACAATCTCGAATGCGAGCTCACCATGGCCTCGTGGAACACGCGCGAGGACCGCATGCGCGAGCTCCTGAACAACAAGGCGATCCTGATGGCGCTGGGCGACGGCGGCGCGCATGTCGACATGCTGTGCGACGCGGGCTACCCGACCTATCTGCTGGGCACGTGGGTTCGTGAAAAGGAAGCGATCACGCTCGAAGAGGGAGTACGCAAGCTCACCTCCGATCCCGCCGATCTGTTTGGCCTCAGCGACCGCGGCCGCCTGAAGAAGGGCGCGCCGGCCGACGTGGCGATCTTCGATCCGTCGCGCATCGGTTCGACCAACCACGGCGAGCGCCGCTACGACCTGCCGGGTGGCGCCAAGCGCATCGTCATGCCGTCGAAGGGCGTCGAGTACACCATCGTCAACGGCGCGGTCACCTGGGAGCAGGGCAGGCTCACCGAGGCCAAGGCGGGCAAGGTGCTGCGCGGGTAGTCGCTTACTGCAGTTCCATGTGCGACTGGACGATGACGTCGCGCCACATCGGGACCTCGCGGGCCACGCGTGCGGCAAGGCCCGCCGGACCGTCGGCGCGGACGTCGAAGCCGATGCCGCGCAACTTCTCCTGGATTTGTGGATCCTTCAGCACATCGAGCGTCTCTCGCGCCACGCGCTGGACGATTCCGGAGGGCGTGCCGGCCGGGGCATACATGCCCTGGAACGTCTCGGAGACCAGGTCCGGATAGCCACACTCGAGCATCGTCGGCACGTCGGGGAGATCGAACCAGCGCGTGGCACCGGTGATCGCCAGTGCCCGCAGCGCGCCCGACTTGATGTGCGGATGGGCGGGCGGCAGCGCGGTGATGCCGACCGGCGTCGTCTTGGCCAGCAACGCCTGGATGGCGGGGCCCGCGCCGTTGTAGGGGATGTTCTCCACGCCGACGCCGGCGCGCAGCTGCAGCAGCTCGGCCGTGAGATGCGGCGTCGAGCCCTGTCCCGGGTTGATGATGTCGAGCTTGGTCTTGTCGCGCTTGGCCGTCTCGATGAGCTGGGCGATCGAGGTGATGCTGGACGACGGCGGGACCAGGATGACGTTCGGCGACGAGCCAAGCTCGGTGATCGGCAGGAAATCGCGGAACGGGTCGTAGCCCGGCTCGCGATAGAGGCTCGGGTTGACCACGAAGCCCGTCGAGGCGATCAGCAGCGTGTAGCCGTCGGGCGGCGACTTCGCGGCCTGCACCACGCCGATGTTGCCGCCTGCGCCCGCGCGATTGATGATCAGCACGGGCTGGCCCAGCCGCTCATGCAGACCCGGTGAGATCACACGCGACATCACGTCGGTCGGGCCGCCGGGTGCCGACGGCACGATGAAGCGCACGGGTTTGTCGGGATATTCCTTGGGCTCGGCGCGGGCCTGGCCGGCTAGCGCGGAGAGCGAGAGCGCAAGCAGCGCCCGCCGAGTGGTCATCGGGTGTTCCTCCAGTCGTCTTCTTGTCCGGCATCATAGGCTGCGAATCACCGAAGAGAGAGCCGCCTTCGGCAGTGCCTTTCGCTGGGTGACCTCCGGCGGATTGACGCCTCGCGAAAGCGAGCCAGTATGCGTTGCAGGATCAGTACACCAAGGACCCCACATGGATACCCGCGTACAGCCGGCAACCGCGACCAGCGCATCGGAAAGGGCCCGCGCCCTGCAACCGCTGCTCGATGCGCAGGGCGCGGAGATCGACCGCCGCCGCGAGGTGACGCCGGAAGTCGTCGACGCCCTGGTCGGCGCCGACATGCTGCGGCTGCTGCTGCCCCGGAAGCTGGGCGGCCAGGAGATCGGCCTGCTCGAATACTGCAAGACCAACGAGGCGCTGGCCAAGGGCGATGCCAGCGTGGCCTGGTTCGTCAATCAGTCGAACGTCTCGTCATCCACCTCGGCGGCCGCCATGCCGCACGAGACGGCGCTCGCGGTGTTCGGCCGCCCCGACAAGGGGCTGGCGTGGGGCGCACGGCACAGCAGGAGCAAGGCGATCCGGGTCGAGGGCGGCTATCGCCTGAGTGGCACCTGGAGCTTCGCCAGCGGCGGGCGCCATACCGGCTGGCTGGGCGCGCACAGCGCCGTGCAGAATCCCGACGGCACGCCGCACATGCGCTACGGGCGGCCCGACGACCGCAGCTTCGTCTTTGAGCGCAGCGACGCCAAAATCACCGACGACTGGCATGTGCTCGGCCTGCGCGGCACCGGCAGCGACACCTACACGGTCGAGGACCTGTTTGTGCCCGACGAGCGCGCGCCCAATCGCGAAGCGCCCGAGGAGCGGCGCGAGCCGGGGCCGATCTACATCATCGGCTCGACCTTGCTCTATGCGACCGGCTTCTGCGGCGTGGCGCTCGGACTGGCGCGGCGCCTGCTCGAGACCTATGTCGAGCTCGTGCGCGGCGGCAAGAAGAGCCGCCTTGCCGCCAATACGATGGCGGACAACAACGCCACCCAGCGCGAGATCGCCCATCTCGAGGCCAAGCTCTCGGCGGCACGCGCGTTTCTGCATGAAGCGCTGGGCGAGGTCTATGACGCGGCGGCAGCGGGCAAGCTCGACGTCGAGCGGCGCATGCGGCTGCGTCTCGCCACCACCTACGGCATGAACGAGGCGACCGACGTCTCGGTCGCCTGCTTCCGCGCGGGCGGCGCGATGGCGATCCTGCACAGCCAGCCCTTCGAGCGGCGTTTCCGCGACGCCATGAGCGCCAGCCAGCATCAGCAGGCGGCACTGATCCACGCCGAGATGGTCGGCCGCCACATCATCGGCGTGGAGAACAAGATCCAGCACATCTAGGGCCGGCGGTAGGACACGACCTCGTACTCGATGCCGTCCGGGTCGAGGAAATAGAACCGGCGTCCGGGCTCGTAGTCGTCGTGGCCGAAGGGCACGAGGCCGGCGGCCACGACCCCGGCCTCGACGGCGGCAAGGTCGTCGACCTCGACGCCGACATGGTTGAAGGGCCGGCCCTTGGCGAAGGTCTCGGGACCGTAGGCGGCGCCGCGCCCGGTGTAGAGCGCGATATAGTGATCGCCCGATCCGACATGGATCGTGTGGCCGCCGTTGCGGGCGGCGCCCGCCCAGCGCACGTGCCAGCCGAACAGCGCCTCCAGCAGGTGGCAGGTGCGCTCGGGATCCGTGACGGTGAGGTTGACGTGCTCGAGGCGGGGAGTGGGCATGATCGGTCTCCTGTGGCGGTTTGCCGATCCTCGGAGCTCAAGCTAACTTGAGGTCAAGCATCTTGGAGATCGCATGGCGCCCGCCCCGCTGCTGACGATCGGCGAACTCTCCCGACGCACGGGAATGTCTGTATCCGCCATCCGCTACTACGAGGCGCGCGGCCTGGTGCAGGCGATCCGCAGCGCGGGCAACCAGCGGCGTTTCCCGCGTGCCGACATCCGGCGGCTGTCTTTCGCCCTGATAGCCCAGCAGCTCGGCCTGACGCTGGCGGAGATCGCCGCCGTGCTGGCGACCCTGCCGCAGGGCCGGTCGCCGACGCGCGCCGACTGGCAGGCGATCAGCCGCCGCATCCGCTCCGCGCTGCAGCAGCGCATCGAGATGCTCGAGAGGACGCGGGACCGGCTCGACGGCTGCATCGGCTGCGGCTGCCTCTCGCTCGCCCGCTGCGCGCTCTACAATCCCGGAGATCGCGCCGCCGCGGCCGGTACGGGCCCGCGCTTCCTGCTGGCAGCCATAGAGCCCGCGGCCGTCAGGCCTTCTGGCGGTAGGCGTAGGCCTTGTCGTACTGCGCGGTGATGTAGTCGCCGGCGACGGTGCGCTCGTACTTCGGCGGATTGTCCGTGCCCGAGCAGTTGGGCAGGCATTCGACCACGGTCTCGAAGTCGGGATCGTAGAACACCGGGATCGAATAGCGCTCGCGGCCCGAGGCATTGACCACGCGGTGCGGCGTGGAGACGAACAGGTCGTTCGACCAGCGCTCCAGCATGTCGCCGATGTTGATCACGAAGGTGCCGTCGATCGGCGGCGCGTCGATCCACTGGCCCGAGCGGTTGCGCACCTGCAGGCCGCCCACGTCGTCCTGCCAAAGTACGGTGATGCAGCCCCAGTCGGTATGCGGGGCGGCGCCGAACTGCCCCTCGGCCTGGCCCTCGGCCTGCGGCGGGTAATGGACCAGCCGCGCTCGCACCAGCGGGTGGCGATAGAGCTCGCGGAAGAAGTTGCGGTCGATGTCGAGCGCCAGCGCGAAGCCTTCGAGTAGCTTTTGGCCTAGCTCAAACACGCCCGCGTAATATTGCTCGGCGGTGCGCTGCAGCGCTTGATCGTCCGCCGGCCACTGGTTGAGGCCGATCAGCGGCTTGTTGTCGGTGAGGTAGGGATCGCCCGGCTGGAAGGGGAAGGCGAAGTTCAGGCTTTCCTTGAAGTCGGGCTTGTAGGCGCGCCCCAGCGTGGTCTGAGCGAAGGGCACGTAGCCGCGATGCGCCTTGTTGACCTGGATCTGGCGCTTGCGCTCCTCGGGGCGGGCGAAGAACGCCTTCGCCGCGCCGAGCATGGCCTCCATCAGCTCCTGCGAGACATTGTGGCCGCGCACGTAGAAGAAGCCGACCTCGATCGAGGCGCGGCGGATCTCCGCGGCGACAGCGCGCGCCTGCGTGTCTGATCCGCCGAACAGGGGCGCCACGTCGATGACCGGCACCGACTGGAATTCGCTGAGACTGGAGTTCGCCATGTTCTTTCGTTGACCGTGGGGTGACTTTGGCCGATTGTATGGTCAAAGGTACAAATGTCCAGCCCCGTCGCCATCCCCTTCAACCAGAGCATCCCGCTCTACCACCAGATCGCGCTGACCCTGCGCTCGCGCGCCGAAGCGGGCGGCCTCGCCACGGAGCAGCAGCTCTGCGCGGAGTTTGGTGTCAGCCGCACGACGGTGCGCCAGGCGCTGGGCCTCCTGAAGCAGGACGGTTTGTTGACCAGCCGGCGCGGCGTCGGCACGCGCTTCGTGCCGCAGGCGCCGGCACGGCGTCTCACCAGCTCGATCGGCGATCCGCTGCACGCCGGCCTCGGCACCGTCGAGAAGGTCGTGTCGATCGAGCGGGTCGAGCCACCGGGCGATGTGCGGGCGTTCCTCGATGCCGGCGGCGAGCCGATCGCGCGGCTGGTGCGCGTGCACACGCTCGAGGGCGTGCCGCTCTCCGTGGTCGTCACCTACATGCAGGCGCGCTATGCGCCGACGAAGGCTGCGTTGCATCAGTCGGTGCATGAATTCCTGTGGCGCCGGCACAGCCTGCTGCAGAAGCGCAGCGTGCACCGCATCGGCGTGGCGCGCGCCGACACGAGGGTGGCGCCGCTGCTGGGCGTCGCCATCGCCGAGCCGGTGCTGCACGTGCAGTCCTGCGCCTTTCTCGACGACAGCCGGCCGATCCGCTGGACCGACAATTATTTCCGCGAAGAGC
>FTCZ01002187.1_pt1 | contig 19119 bp, 15 predicted proteins | sample 1658871 | NCBI WGS metagenome assembly FTCZ01 (sample SAMEA3914864, study PRJEB12502) | metagenome | biome: forest; material: soil | place: USA | collected 2012-03-12 | depth 0.3 m
AACCGAAGCCGCCGGGCACCAGGATGCCGTGGACATTCTCCAGCCGCTTCACCGCCGCATCATCGTCCTCGAAGATCTCCGAATCGATCCAGTCGAGGTTGACCTTGACGTTGTTGGCGATGCCGCCGTGGGTCAGCGCCTCGGCCAGCGACTTGTAGCTGTCGAGCAGGCTGATGTATTTGCCGACGACGGCGATGGTGACCTCGCCCTGCGGCTTGCGCACGCGTTCCATGATCCGGGACCAGCGCGACAGGTCCGGGGCCTTGTCGGTCGGCAGGCCGAAGAAGGACAGGACCTGCGTGTCGAAGCCTTCCTCATGGTAGCTGATCGGCACCTGGTAGATCGAATCGACGTCGAGCGCGGCGATCACCCGTTCCGGCCGGATGTTGCAGAACAGCGCGATCTTCTTGCGCTCGTTCTCCGGAATGGCGCGGTCGGCGCGGCACAGCAGGATGTTGGCCTGGATGCCGACGCTCAGCAGTTCCTTGACCGAATGCTGGGTCGGCTTGGTCTTCAGCTCGCCCGCCGTGGGGATGTAGGGCAACAACGTCAGATGGACGTAGAGCGCCTTTTCCGAACCGACCTCGTTGCCGAACTGGCGGATCGCTTCCAGGAAAGGCAGCGATTCGATGTCGCCCACCGTCCCGCCGATCTCGATCAGGACGAAATCCTCGTCGGTCGCGTCGGCCCGGATGAATTCCTTGATCTCGTCGGTGATGTGCGGAATGACCTGGACGGTGCCGCCCAGGTAATCGCCGCGGCGCTCCTTGGCGATGACGGTCGAGTAGATGCGGCCCGTCGTGATGTTGTCGCCGCGCCGGGCCGAGACGCCGGTGAAGCGCTCGTAATGGCCCAGATCGAGGTCGGTTTCCGCACCGTCGTCGGTCACGAAGACCTCGCCGTGCTGGTAGGGACTCATCGTTCCGGGATCGACGTTCAGGTACGGATCCAGCTTGCGGAGCCGGACCTTGTAGCCGCGCGCCTGGAGAAGCGCCCCCAGCGCCGCCGACGCCAGGCCTTTGCCCAGCGAGGAAACGACGCCACCGGTGATGAAGATGTAGCGAGTCATGGCCGTCCGAAGAGCTTGAGAGCTGTTCCATGTCCCCGGGAGGGCCGCCACCGAAACAATCTTTTCGGTGCGGCGACCCTCAAAAGGAAGAGGCGGCTTCGGGGGAGGCCGCCTCTGTTTTTTCGTATCCCGTTGCCTTGAACCGGAACCTCGTTACCGGGCGACCGGCGGCGCGGGTTGGGCGGGCGGCGCCGGCTGAGCCGGGGCCGTCGGCTGGGCGGTCGGCAGCGCGTCGATGATCGACGCCGGCCGCGAATGGCCGCCGGCCAGGATCGCCAGCACGATGCTGGTGGCGAAGAAGCTTCCGGCCAGGATGCCCGTCGTGCGGGTCAGCAGGTTCGCGGTGCCACGGGTGCTCATCATGCCGCCCATGGTGCCGCCGCCGATGCCGAGGCCGCCGCCTTCCGACCGCTGGACCAGGATCACGCCGACCAGGGCGACCGCGATCAGCAGGTGAATAACCAGAATCACCGATTCCATACGAAGCGTATCCCCACACCCGTCCCAAAAATCGAATAGCGCGCCACAGGCCGTCTCATGGGCCCGTGGCGCGCGCCCACTGTTTGTACCGCGGCATCGCGCGATATGCTAGCGGCAACTGGTCGCGATCGCCCAGAAATCATCGGCCTTCAGCGACGCCCCGCCGACCAGCGCGCCGTCGACGTTCGCGACCGCCATCAGCTCCGCCGCATTGCCCGGTTTGACCGAACCGCCATAGAGAATCAAGGTCTTGGCCGAATCGGCAACCTTGCCGTCCAGTTCGGCGCGGATGTGCGCGTGCATCGCCGCGACATCGCCGGGCGTCGCCGTCTTGCCGGTGCCGATGGCCCAGACCGGCTCATAGGCGATGACGGTGTTGGCGGCGGTCGCCCCGGCGGGGATTGAACCGGCGAGCTGGCTGGACACCACGGCGTCGGCCTGGCCGGAGTCGCGCTGCGCCGCGGTCTCCCCGACGCAGACGATGGCGACCAGGCCTTCCCGATGGGCGGCGGCGGCCTTCGCCGCGACCAGCGCGTCGCTCTCGCCATGGTCGGCACGGCGCTCCGAATGGCCGAGGATGACGTAACGGCAGCCGGCGTCGGTCAGCATCGCCGGCGCGACATCCCCGGTATGGGCACCGGAGTTCCTCGGTGCGCAGTCCTGCCCGCCCAGCGCCAGCGCGCTATCCTTGATCGCCTCGCCGACCGGAAACAGCAGCGGGAAAGGCGGGCAGACCAGCAGGTCGAACACGACGGCGCCAGCCCCCTTCAACCGGCCCGCGAGGTCCGACGCCAGGGCCAGCCCATCGGCCTTCAGGCCGTTCATCTTCCAGTTTCCAGCGATCAGCTTCCGGCGCTCGGTCATGGTGTGTCCTTTTTTGTGGCGTTCTATGGCGCGCTTCGCGGCGCGGCGCCCCAGTTCCGCAAGACCTCTAGCAAGACCGCCGGCCGATTTCCACCCGCCCGACCGGGTATGGACAGGCAAAACGGCCCGACGAGGGGCCGTTCACGGTCATCAGGCGCTTGAAAACATGGTGGGCGATGAGGGGATCGAACCCCCGACATTCTCGGTGTAAACGAGACGCTCTACCGCTGAGCTAATCGCCCGAAAATGAAACCGGCCGGACAACTGCCCGGCCGGCCGCACTATGCCCTGATTGGGCGTATCAGTTCAAGGCATCCTTGAGCGTCTTCCCAGCCTTGAACTTCGGCTGCTTGGACGCCGGGATGTCGATCTTTTCGCCCGTGCGCGGGTTGCGACCCTCGCTGGCGGCGCGCTCGGCGACCGCGAAGGTGCCGAAGCCGACCAGGCGAACCTCGTCGCCCTTCTTCAGCGAGTCGGCGATACCATCGAACACCGCGTCGACCGCCTTGGTCGCATCGGTCTTAGACAAACCGGACGCGTCGGCAACATGCGCCACGAGATCATTCTTGTTCACGTAATCCCCCTTCCGAATTCGGCAAATACTTACTTTTCAAAGCCGCCCCACGACTTTTCGGGGGCCAAGGATAAACACAGGGCTGCCCGCCCGTCAATTGGCGACGAGCGGGCAGAGCCATCCGAAGCTGACGATTCAGCCCGACAAAACCAACGCTTCGATCAATGCCGCAGGACGTCGCCCGACTTGTCCCCGGCAGCCTTCTCGGTCTGGGCTTTCGCCGCCGCCGCGTCGACCTCCGGTTCGGTCCATTCGATCGGTTCCAGCGGACGGGTCAACGCGTTGCGCAGGACATCGTCGACCATGCCGGCGGGAATGATCTGCAAGCCGCGCTTCACGTTGTCCGGGATGTCCGCCAGATCCTTTTCGTTATCCTTGGGGATGATGACGTGCTTGATCCCGCCGCGCAGGGCGGCCAGAAGCTTCTCCTTCAGGCCGCCGATCGGCAGCACGCGGCCGCGCAGGGTGATCTCGCCGGTCATCGCCACGTCCTTGCGGACGGGAATGCCGGTGAGGACCGAAACGATCGAGGTCGCCATGGCGACGCCGGCCGACGGGCCGTCCTTCGGCGTGGCGCCTTCGGGAACATGGACGTGGATGTCCTTCTTCTCGAACAGCGTCGGCTTGATGCCGAAGGCGACGGCGCGCGACTTGACGTAGCTCTCGGCCGCCTGGACCGATTCCTTCATCACGTCGCCCAGCTTGCCGGTGGTGGTGACGCGGCCCTTGCCGGGCAGGCTGACCGCCTCGATCGACAGCAGCTCGCCGCCGACCTCGGTCCAGGCCAGGCCGGTGGTGACGCCGACCAGATCCTCAAGCTCCGCCTCGCCATAGTGGAAGCGGCGGACGCCGGCGTACTTGTCGAGGTTGCGGCGGGTGACGGCGATCTTGCCGCCGGCCGACGACCGCATCATGATGTCCTTGACGGCCTTGCGGCACAGGTTCGCGATCTCGCGTTCCAGGCTGCGGACGCCGGCCTCCCGCGTGTAGTAGCGGATCAGGTCGCGCAGCGCGTCGTCGGAAACCGTGAACTCGCCCTTCTTCAGCCCATTCGCCTCGATCTGCTTCTCGATCAGATGGCGCTTGGAGATCTCGATCTTCTCGTCCTCGGTGTAACCGGCGACGCGGATGATCTCCATGCGGTCCAGCAGCGGCTGCGGCATGCGCATCGTGTTGGCGGTGCAGACGAACATCACGTCGGACAGGTCGTAGTCGACCTCCAGGTAATGGTCGTTGAAGGTGCCGTTCTGCTCCGGATCCAGCACCTCCAGCAGGGCCGACGACGGGTCGCCGCGCCAATCGGCGCCCAGCTTGTCGATCTCGTCGAGCAGGAACAGCGGGTTGGACGACTTCGCCTTCTTCATGCCCTGGATGACCTTGCCGGGCATCGAGCCGATATAGGTGCGGCGATGGCCGCGCACCTCGGCCTCGTCGCGCACGCCGCCCAGCGACATGCGGACGAAGTTGCGGCCGGTGGACTTGGCGATCGACTTGCCGAGCGAGGTCTTGCCGACGCCGGGGGGGCCGACGAGGCAGAGGATCGGCCCCTTGACCTTGTTCATGCGGTTCTGGACGGCAAGATACTCAAGGATGCGTTCCTTGACCTTGTCCAGGCCGTAATGGTCGGCGTCCAGCACCTTCTGCGCCAGCTTCAGGTCGCGCTTCACCTTGGTGCGCTTCTTCCAGGGAATGGACAGCATCCAGTCCAGGTAATTGCGGACCACCGTCGCCTCGGCCGACATCGGGCTCATCGAGCGCAGCTTCTTCAGCTCCGCCAGGGCCTTTTCGCGGGCTTCCTTGGGGAAGCGGGTCTTGTTGATCTTCTCTTCCAGCTCGGCCGACTCGTCGCGGCCGTCCTCGGTCTCGCCGAGTTCCTTCTGGATCGCCTTGAGCTGCTCGTTCAGGTAATACTCGCGCTGGGTCTTCTCCATCTGCCGCTTGACGCGGTTGCGGATGCGCTTCTCGACCTGAAGGACGCCGATCTCGCCTTCCATGAAGGCGTAGACCCGTTCCAGCCGTTCGGACACCGTGGCGCATTCCAGAAGCTGCTGCTTCTCCGGAATCTTCAGCGCCAGATGCGAGGCGACGGTATCGGCCAGCTTGCCCGATTCCTCGATCTGGTTGATCGAGACCAGGACTTCCGGCGGAATCTTCTTGTTCAGCTTGATGTACTGCTCGAACTGCGACACGACGGCGCGGCTCAGCGCCTCAAGCTCCTGGTTCTCGCCGGTCTTTTCCTCGACCATTTCGGCGTGGGCCTGGAAGAACTCCTCATTGTCGGCGAACTTGGTGATGGCGGCGCGCTGGCCGCCCTCCACCAGCACCTTGACGGTCCCGTCCGGCAGCTTCAGCAACTGCAACACGGTGCCGACGGTGCCGACGCTGTAGATATCGGCCGGAGTCGGATCATCCTGCGCGGCGTTCTTCTGGGTGACCAGCAGGATCTGCTTGTCATCCTTCATCACGTCTTCCAGCGCGCGCACGGACTTCTCGCGCCCGACGAACAGCGGCACGATCATGTGGGGAAACACCACGATGTCACGCAGCGGCAGCACGGGGTAGAGGGCACCACGGGAGAGTTCGATCATCGGCAGGGCCTCAGTGAAAGGATCGCCGCCAGCCCGGAATGGGCCTGACGCGGCCCCCGCCTCAAGAAAATAAGCGCGGGGATCGGAAACGGCACGCTGACTAACGTGGCACACCCCCCAGCCCCCTTCAAGGGGTTGCCGGCCTGAAACCACGCCGCAGCGCGGCAGGGATGGCGAATATCACGGCCCTGAACGCAAGAAGGGGCGCCAAAGCGCCCCTTCTTCCCGTTCAATGCCCATCCGACCCCCGGTTTCCCGGACGCCGGGCGGGCGATCAGGCCCCCGGAGCTTCGCTCCGGCGTTCCGCATGGACGTAGAGCGGCTTGGCCCGGCCTTCGACCACCTCCTTGTTGACCAGGATGGTCTCGATTCCCGTCAGGCCGGGAAGGTCGAACATCGGGTCGAGAAGAATGGCCTCCATGATCGACCGCAGGCCGCGAGCCCCCGTCTTGCGCTGGATCGCCTTATGGGAGATGGCCTTCAGCGCATCCTCGGAAAACTCCAGATGCACGTCCTCCATCTCGAACAGCCGCTGGTACTGCTTCACCAGCGCGTTCTTCGGCTTGCTCAGGATCTCGACCAGCGCGCCCTCGTCCAGGTCGGACAGGGTGGCGAGCACCGGCAGGCGGCCGATGAATTCGGGGATCAGGCCGAACTTCAGCAGATCCTCCGGCTCGACCTCGTGCAGGATGTTGCCGGTGGTGCGCTCGTCCGGCGCCCGGACATCGGCGCCGAAGCCGATGCTGGTGCCCTTGCCGCGCTGGGCGATGATCTTGTCCAGCCCGGCGAAGGCACCGCCGCAGATGAACAGGATGTTGCTGGTGTCGACCTGCAGGAATTCCTGCTGGGGATGCTTGCGCCCGCCCTGCGGCGGCACCGAGGCGACGGTGCCCTCCATGATCTTCAGCAAGGCCTGCTGCACGCCCTCGCCCGACACGTCGCGGGTGATCGACGGGTTGTCGGACTTGCGGCTGATCTTGTCGACCTCGTCGATGTAGACGATGCCGCGCTGCGCCCGCTCGACATTGTAGTCGGCAGCCTGGAGCAGCTTGAGGATGATGTTCTCGACATCCTCGCCGACGTAACCGGCCTCGGTCAGCGTCGTGGCGTCGGCCATCGTGAAGGGCACGTCGATGATCCGCGCCAGCGTCTGGGCCAGCAGCGTCTTGCCGCAGCCGGTCGGACCGATCAGCAGGATGTTCGACTTGGCGAGTTCGACGTCGTTGTGCTTCGTTCCGTGGGCCAGCCGCTTGTAATGATTATGGACCGCGACCGAGAGCACGCGCTTGGCGTAGATCTGGCCGATCACGTAATCATCGAGTACCGCATGGATGTCGCGCGGAGTCGGAACCCCGTCGCGGGACTTCACGAGGGTCGTCTTGTTCTCCTCGCGAATGATGTCCATGCACAGCTCGACGCATTCATCGCAGATGAACACCGTCGGACCGGCAATCAGCTTGCGGACCTCGTGCTGGCTCTTGCCGCAGAAGGAGCAGTAGAGCGTATTCTTCGAATCGCCGCTGCTGGACTTGCTCATCGGTACTCCGTCATCTCGCGGGGGACGTGGTCCACCAAGGACCATGCCCGTTCGCGGCGCCCCCCGACGCCGGTCCATTCAGAGGTTGTCATGGGCAAGGCCCCTGACAAGATCGCGTGACCTTTCACAGCCACATCGCGGTTCAGCCCGCCATCGGGCCGCCCTCTGCCATTCAACAACAGCAAAACGGCCCGATCAACCCTTTGTTGGTCGACCCTCGGTCGCCGCCCCTCGGCTGGCCGGCCACCGTCCGGCCGCCTCAAGACGTATGGCTGTCGCCGCCCGGCCGTTTTTCCACCACCTCGTCGATCAGGCCGAAGGCCTTGGCCTCTTCCGGCGACATGAACTTGTCGCGTTCCATGGCGTTCTCGATGGTATCCAGCGTCTGGCCGGTGTGCTTGACGTAGATGTCGTTCAGCCGCGAACGCAGCTTCAGGATCTCCTGCGCCTGGATCTCGATGTCCGAGGCCTGGCCCTGGGCACCGCCCGACGGCTGGTGGATCATGATGCGGCTGTTCGGCAGCGAGAAACGCTTGCCCGGCGCGCCGGCGGTCAGCAGAAGCGATCCCATCGACGCCGCCTGCCCCATGCAGACGGTCGACACCTGCGGCCGGATGTACTGCATGGTGTCGTAGATGGCGAGACCGGCCGAAACATAGCCGCCCGGCGAGTTGATGTAGAGCGCGATGTCCTTGTTCGGGTTTTCCGATTCAAGAAACAATAGCTGGGAGCAGATCAAACTGGCGACGGCGTCGTTTACTCCGCCGATCAGGAAGATGATCCGCTCCTTCAACAGGCGCGAGTAGATGTCATACGCGCGTTCGCCCCGGTTGGTCTGTTCGATGACCATCGGGACCAGAGCATTCATCTTCGGCTCGAAGTCGTACATGTGTTCTTCCCTGCCCCCGCAATTGGCTGGACCGGCATCGCTGCCGGCACGAAACCACATATAGGTGCCGCGGGGGGCGGATGGTAGAGCCGCCCCCGCTCCTTTCGGGAGCTTACGCCGCCTCGGCTTCGCCGTCCTCATCCTCGTCCTTGGTCAGCTCTTCGACGGAAACCGTCTTTTCGCTCACCTTCGCCAGCTCCAGGATGAAGTCGACGACCTTGTCCTCGAAGATCGGGGCGCGCAGGTTTTCCAGCGCCTGCTGGTTCTGCTTGAAGAACTCGAACACCTGGCGTTCCTGGCCGGGGAAGCGGCGGGCCTCGTTGATCAGGGCCCGGTTCACCTCGTCCTGGGTGACCTGGATGTTGTTGCGGCGGCCGACCTCGGACAGCAGCAGCCCCAGACGCACGCGGCGTTCGGCGATGGCGCGGTACTCGGCCTTCAGCTCGTCCTCCGGCTTGCCGGCGTCCTCGCCGGCGGTGCCATTCTTCAACTCTTCCTGGAGGCGGGCCCAGATGCCCTCGAACTCGATGTCGACCATGCCGGCCGGCACCTCGAAGGAGTGGCCTTCGGCCAGCTTGTCGAGAAGCTGGCGCTTGACGCGCAGGCGCGACAGGTTGGCGTATTCGCCCTTCATGCGGTCGCGGACGGCCTCGCGCAGCTTCTCCAGGCTCTCCATGCCGAACTCCTTGGCGAGATCCTCGTTGATCTCGGCCGGGACGTTCTTGCGGAGCTCCTTCACGTCCACCTCGAACACCGTCGCGGCGCCCTTCAGGCGCTCGTGCGGGTAGTCCTCGGGGAAGGTGACGCTGATGGTGCGGTGTTCGCCGGCCTTGGTGCCGACGAGCTGCTCTTCGAAGCCCGGCACGAAGCGGCCGGCGCCGATCTCCAGCGGATAGTCCTTGCCGTCCATGCCCGGCAGCGCCTCGCCGTCCACCGAACCGGCGAAATCGATCACGGCGATGTCGCCGGTTTCGACGCCGCGATCCTCGGTGACCGGGGTCTGGGTGGAATGCGCGCCGGCCAGTTTGACCAGGGCTTCCTCGACCGACTCCGCGCTCACCTCGGCGACCGGCTTCTCCAGCTCGATCGTGCCGAAATCGCCGGGCTCGACGTCGGGCAGCAGCTCGACCGCCATCTTGTAGGTCAGGTCGCCCTGCTCCTCGTACTTCTCGACCTCGATCTTCGGCTGCAGGGCCACGCGCAGGCCGCGCTCGCTCAGCGTCTGGCGCGAGCTTTCGGAGATGGCGTCTTCCAGCACCTCGGACAGCACGCCGCCGTGGTAGCGCTGCTTGATCACGGTGACCGGCACCTTGCCCGGACGGAAGCCCGGCAACTGCACCGTGCGGCGCAGCTCGTCGAGCTTGCCGTTCACCTTCTGTTCGATGTCCTTGGCGGAGATGACGACCTGAAATTCGCGCTTGAGGCCGTCGGTGCTGGTCTCGGTGATGTTCATCGGAACGAAAGCCTATCTCGTTGTTCCGGCCCGGCGGCGCCCGTCCGGGCGGCCCGAAACCGTGTTTTCCCTGCGGTCCAGGTGGTTTGCCATGGTGCGGGCGAAGGGACTTGAACCCATACGACCGAAGTCACTGGAACCTAAATCCAGCGCGTCTACCAATTCCGCCACGCCCGCGTTCATGGCAAAAGGCAGCCGGAACGGGTGCCGCACACCCGCCCGACCACCGGCGAAGTCCGCTCTATAGCACAGCGTGTCCGTTGCAAACAGGCAAAATGGGCAGGCTTTCATCGGGAAAAACCAGATCCTGCCCCGATCCTGGGCAGCGCCGCCGGCCCATGGGTGGGCGGAGTCCGGAAAAGCTGCTCAGCCCGTCGCCTTGCCCAACGAACGGATGGCCGAGGAGGTGATGATCTTGCCGTCGCCGGTGTAGGCCTCGTGGTTGGCGTCGATCTCGCCCAGCCGGTAGCGGTAGTTGATCATCATGCCGCAGGACTGCGCCAACCCCTTGCGGGACCGGTCGGCCAGCCAGTTCAGCCGCTCCATGCGGGCGCCGTTGGTCAGGTGGAAATGCGCCACCGGATCCAGGGCGCGGGCCTGGGCGCCGTCGGGCCGCTCGGCGCGGCGCTCCGACGTCCGGGCGGTGGTCAGATAATGGATGGCCAGGCGCATCAGCGGGCCGCGCAGGCGTTTCTGCAACTCCTCGTCCTCGTGCCAGCCGGGAACGGCGAGCGCGCGGGCCAGGACCGGCGTTTCGTCTTCCGGCCCGCCGACGGATTCGGCCGGCCCCTCCCCGGATTCGGCCGGGCCGTTCCGCCCGGAGCCGCACTCCGCCAGCCGTTCGGCGATGCGCTCGGCTTCGGCGTTGGTCAGCAGCGCGTCGCCGTCGCGCTCCAGCGTGCGTTCGAACCAGCGGCCGAAGCCGGGAATCGGCGACAGGGTAGCGAAGCCCTTGATGTTGGGGAACTCGCCGGCCAGCCCGTCGACGACCCGCTTGATCAGGAAATTGCCAAAGCTGATGCCGCCCAGCCCGACCTGCGCGTTGGAAATCGAGTAGAAGATGGCGCTGTCGGCGCTCTTCGGGTCGCAGACCGGAGCCGACGGATCGAGCAGGGCCTGGACATTGTCCGACATGCCCTGGACCAGCGCCACCTCGATGAAGATCAGCGGCTCGTTGGGCATGCGCGGGTGGAAGAAGGCGAAGCAGCGCCGGTCCGAATCGAGCCGGTCCTTGAGATCCTGCCAGCCGCTGATCTCGTGCACGGCCTCGTACTTGATCAGCTTCTCCAGGAGCGAGGCCGGGCTGTCCCAGGTGATCCGGTGCATCTCCAGGAAGCCGACGTCGAACCAGGACCGCAGCAGGTTCTTGAGGTCGTCCTCCAGCGCCTGCAGCAGCGGCTCGCCCCGGGCCATCGCCATCAGCTCGGCGCGGAGGTCGACCAGGAACTTCACACCTTCGGGCAAGCCGTTGAACTGCATGAGCAGCCGCAGCCGCGGCGGTTCCAGCGCGCGGCGCAGGGCGCGTTCGGCATGGCCGCGGGCAACCGGGTCCGCCGCGGCCTGGAAGGTGGCCATGGCGTCGGTGACGGCGGCGCGGTCGACGTCGAAGTCGCGCGCGAGCATCATAAGGAAATTGCGCCGCCCCTGCGGATCGAGCGCCAGATAGGTGCGGCCGAGCTGCGCCGCCCGCGCCCGCGCCGACACCTCGCCGCCACGCGCGTCCAGGCAGGCTTCGATCTGCTCCTTCAGCCGCTCCGCATCCTCCTTGGGCAGGTGCGTGCGCGGCGGGGCGCCGACCGCGCCGCGGGCCGAGGCGGCGATCTCGCGCCAGCGGGCACGAAGATTGTCCAGCGCGCGGTCGAGGAGGCCCGGCGCGGACGACGACGACGTCCCCGACGTCGAGGACGGCGGGGGCGGGCCGGGTTCCAAGGTCACGGTGTCGGTTGTCTCGCTCATGCTCCGGAGTCTGGTCTCTCCGAGGGCGTTCGGCAAGGGGACGCGCGGACGTCGTCGCCGGGGGTACGCCGATGGTGGTAGCGTCCCCTCACCCCTTCAGGGCGCGCAGCACCGCGGGCAACGCCCCCGCCAGATCGTCGGAGATCAGGCCCGGCCCGATCAGCCGCGCCGCCTCGCCGTGCAACCAGACCGCGGCGCAGGCGGCCTCGAACGCCTCCATGCCCTGGGCGACCAGACCCAGCACGATGCCGGCCAGCACGTCGCCCGAGCCGGCGGTAGCCAGCTCCGGCGGGGCATTGACGTTGATGACCGCCCGGCCGTCCGGCGCGGCGACCACCGTGTCGGCCCCCTTCAGCAGAACCACCGCCCCCGACCGCGCGGCCGCGGCCCGCGTCCGCGACAGCTTGTCGCTGTCCATGCCGACCGACGCCCCGAACAGCCGGGCGAACTCCCCCTCGTGCGGCGTCAGCACGCAGCGCCGGTTCAGGCGGTCCAGCAGGTCGTCCGGCGCCTCGGCGAAGCTGGTCAGCCCGTCGGCGTCCAGGACGCAGTCCTTCTCCGCCGCCAGCGCCGCCAGCACCTGGGCGCGGGTGTGGACGCCGACCCCGGCCCCCGGCCCCAGCAGCACCGCGCCCTTGCGCGGATCGCCTAATAATTGGGCAAACTCATCCGGACCGTTCACCGGCTCGACGATCACGCTGGGCGATCCCGCCGCGTAGATCGGGAAAACCTCGGGCGGGCAGGCCAGCGTCACCAGCCCGGCCCCGGCCCGCAGCGCCGCGACCGACGCGAGTCGGGCCGCTCCGGTCATCCGTCCGCCGCCCATCACCACCGCGTGGCCGCGGGCGTATTTGTGCCCGTCCAGGCCGGGCCAGGGGAAGGAGCGGCGCCACAGGGACGGGTCGTTGACGGCGGTCTGCGGCGCGATGCTGTCGAGCACGCGGTCGGAAATGCCGATGTCGGCGACCACCACCTCGCCGCACAGGGTGCGGCCCGGCAGCAGCACATGGCCGGGCTTGCGCCGGAAGAAGGTCACCGTCAGCGCCGCCTGGGGCGCCACGCCGAGGATCCGGCCGCTGTCGCCATGCAGTCCGCTCGGCACGTCCACGGCGACCACGGTGCGCCCGTCCATCGCCTCGACGATGGCCTTGGCGACGCCGTCCAGCGGCCGGGCCAGCCCGGCGCCGAACAGTGCGTCGATCACCAGCGGATTGCCTTTGAGAATATAGGGGTCGGCCGCCTCGATCGGCCCCGGCCAGCGTTCCGCCGCCACCGCGGCGTCGCCGCGCAGGGCCGAGCGTGTGCCCAGCAGCGCCAGCCGGACCGGCCAGCCCGCCTCCAGCAGCAGCCGCGCGATGACGAAGCCGTCGCCGCCGTTGTTGCCCGGCCCGCAGAGCACCGCGGTCGGGTGCGGCGCCCAGCGCTCGCACACGGCGCGGACCACGGCGGCCCCGGCCTCTTCCATCAGGGCCGGCCCCGGCACGCCCGCCGCGATGGTCAAGGCGTCGGCCCGATACATTTCCGCGACGGACAGCAGCTCGCCCATCACCCTCTCCCCTCGATCCGCCGAACGCTCGGCTCCATGGCCGACTCCATGGCCGGGCCAACGCTCAACCAGGCACGGCAGGTTCCGGCGTCCTGGTTTCCGTCGGACAAGCATAAACGCCCGCGGGACGGCCAACCAGCCGTGCAGGCATTCTGCGGATCAGATTTTGCATAGGAGAAACTGGGGCGATGGATGGGACTCGAACCCACGACCACTCGGACCACAACCGAGAGCTCTACCAACTGAGCTACCACCGCCGCCGTCGGGAGCGCTTATGTGCCTCAACGGAGCAGGCGGGTCAAGGGCCTTTTCGTGGTGGGCAAAAAAAATCCAAAACGCCCTTCAAGAGCTCCTGAATGGCGATCTTTGCGCGGATCGCTTGCACCATTTGCACAGTTAATGTTCAATATGCCTTATCATTCGGCAACAAGGCCCCTCCACGCGCCTTCCCTCGCCGCTTCGCGCCGAGGTTTCACGCTGCCAGATGGGAGTACCCGTTTCTGGCACGCTCCATGCTTATCGTCGTCGTGTCGGCAGAGCCGTGGACGGTGCCTGCCGACGTTGGCACCTCGTACACGAGAGACCCATGAAGAAGATCGAAGCCATCATCAAGCCGTTCAAGCTCGACGAAGTGAAGGAAGCGCTCCACGAGGTCGGGATCAAGGGAATCACCGTCACCGAAGCCAAGGGCTTTGGCCGTCAAAAGGGCCACACCGAGCTGTACCGGGGTGCGGAATACGTCGTCGATTTCCTGCCCAAGGTGAAGATCGAGGTGGTGATGGAAGACAACCTGGTCGAACGGGCGATCGAGGCGATCCAGCAGGCCGCCCACACCGGCCGCATCGGCGACGGCAAGATCTTCGTCACGCCCGTGGAAGAAGTGGTCCGCATCCGGACCGGCGAAAAGGGGCCGGACGCGATCTGATCGCGCCCCGCGTCACGCTCCTCCGTCGCAGCCCTCGTCAACAAGCTGTCGCCAACATGCGTCTTTCCCGCCTGCCCGCCCGTCTGCCCCGCACCGCCTCCGTCAAATGGCTTATGGCCATGCTGCCGGATCGGCGCGATTTTTGGCAGGTGCGTTGTGCAGCCGGAAAAGCCGTGACATAACGTCCGCCGCGTGCGCCGTCTCCCGCCCTCGTGTTCGAAGGTGGTTTGACGCTGCGGGATCCAAACCTCTCAAGCGTGGAAAAAGAGATATGTCCGACATCAGCAAGGTCTTCGACCTGATCAAGGAACACGACGTCAAGTACGTGGACCTCCGCTTCACCGACCCGCGCGGCAAGCTGCACCACACCGCTCAGCACGTCTCGACGATCGACGAGGAAGTGTTCGAGGACGGCATCATGTTCGACGGCTCGTCGATCGCCGGCTGGAAGGGCATCGAAGAGTCGGACATGATCCTGCAACTCGATCCGACCACCGCGGTGATGGATCCGTTCGCGGCCCAGCCGACGCTGAACATCCTGTGCGACGTGTTCGACCCGGCGACCGGCCAGGCCTACGAGCGCTGCCCGCGCGGCATCGCCAAGGCCGCCGAGCGCTACACCGCCTCGGCCGGTATCGGCGACACCGTCTTCTTCGGCCCGGAAGCCGAATTCTTCGTCTTCGACAACGTCAAGTACACCGTCGAGATGAACAAGGTGTCCTACCAGTTCGATTCGGACGAGGGTTCCTATTCGTCCGACAAGGACTATGAGGACGGCAACCTGGGCCACCGCCCGGGCACCAAGGGCGGCTACTTCCCGGTCGCCCCGGTCGACAGCGCCAACGACCTGCGCGCCGAGATGCTGAGCGTCCTGGCCGAGATGGGCGTCCCGGTCGAGAAGCACCACCACGAGGTGGCCGCCGCCCAGCACGAGCTGGGCATCAAGTTCGACACGCTGGTCCGCACCGGCGACAACATGCAGTACTACAAGTACGTGGTGCACAACGTCGCCCACGCCTACGGCAAGACGGCGACCTTCATGCCGAAGCCGGTGTTCGGCGACAACGGTTCGGGCATGCACTGCCACCAGTCGATCTGGAAGGACGGCCAGCCGCTGTTCGCCGGTTCGGGCTATGCCGACCTGTCGGAGTTGGCGCTCTACTACATCGGCGGCATCATCAAGCACGCCAAGGCGCTGAACGCCTTCACCAACCCGTCGACCAACAGCTACAAGCGCCTGGTCCCGGGCTATGAGGCCCCGGTGCTGCTGGCCTATTCGGCCCGCAACCGTTCGGCGTCCTGCCGCATCCCGTACGTCGCCTCGCCGAAGGGCAAGCGCGTCGAGGTCCGCTTCCCGGATCCGTCGGCCAACCCGTACCTCGCCTTCGCCGCGATGCTGATGGCCGGCCTGGACGGCATCCAGAACAAGATCCACCCCGGCGACGCGATGGACAAGAACCTGTACGACCTGCCGCCGGAAGAGCTGGCCAAGGTTCCGACGGTTTGCGGCTCGCTGCGCGAGGCGCTCACCTCGCTGCGCGAGGACAGCGAGTTCCTGCGCAAGGGCGACGTGTTCACGCAGGACATGATCGACGGCTACATCGACCTCCGCACGGAAGAGATGATGGCCTTCGAGACCATGCCGCACCCGATCGAGTACAAGATGTATTACTCGGTCTGATGCAGCGTCGCGGCGTCCGGTTTCGGGCGCCGCAACCGCGTCACAGCGTCAGGAAAGCCGCGTCCGGAGGAATCCGGGGGCGGCTTTTCTCTTGCGGGCCTTATTTGATCCACGCCCCGGTGTCCGGCGGCCTGCAGGCCGCGCGGCCGGCGCAGTCGGCCTTGGGACAGCCGCAGGCCGGGAACAGGCAACCGTCGCCGTTCAGATCGGTCGCCCGCACCGCAAGGTCGTAGCGCACGCCGCGCATGATCGTGACCCCGGCCGTGCTGTTGCGTTCATAATGCTCGACCACCAGACGAACGCGGGCCAGCAGTTCCCGCCTTTGATCGCCGTCTGCGTGCATGCCCCGCCTCCCCTGCCCGGCTGCGTCATCGGAAGTCAGGACGCGGCAAGCGGCCCTTGGTTCCGCTATCCAACCGCTTTACCGCGCTTGGTCCATGCCCGCCCGGCGAGAGGAACGCCGCCTGGAGATGTTCCCGCTCTCATCGAGGCAAGAGGGCGAGGGAGATTCACGATGGATCAGGATCGGCTGAAGCGCGTCGCCGACGCCCTGGGCGATGTCCGGCTCTACGAGAAGCACCGCACCGGCGAACTCGTCACGATGCGCCTGCGCGATTCCCTGGCGGATCATCCCGGCTACGACGCCGGGGCCGTGGACGCGAAGCTTCGGGAACTCGCGAAAGCGGCCTTGGAGGCGGCCGGATGACGATGCGTGTACGCCCAAGAAAATAAAAAAGGCCGGCTCGCCCGGGCCGGCCCTTTCCACATCATCGGCAGCCGGTCACGCCACGAAGTTCGGCATCGCCGTAAAGTTCGCGGCCTTCTCGACCGCCTGGCCGGCGCGCAGCAGGGTCTCCTCGTCGAACGGGCGGCCGATCAGTTGCAGGCCCAACGGCAGGCCGTCGGCGCCCAGCCCGGCGGGGACCGACATCGCCGGCAGGCCGGCGAGGTTGATCGGCACGGTGAAGACGTCGTTCAGATACATCTGCACCGGGTCGTCCATCTTCTCGCCGATGGCGAAGGGCGTGCTGGGCGCCGTCGGCGTCAGGATCACGTCGCAGCTCTTGAACGCCTCGTCGAAGTCCCACTTGATGCGCGTGCGCACCTGGCGGGCCTTGTTGTAGTAGGCGTCGTAATAGCCGGCCGACAGCACATAGGTGCCGATCAGGATGCGGCGCTGCACTTCCTTGCCGAAACCGGCGCCGCGCGTGTTCTCGTACATCTCGCCCAGGCTGCCGCCTTCGACCCGCAGGCCGTAGCGGACGCCGTCGTAGCGCGCCAGGTTCGACGACGCCTCCGCCGGAGCCACGATGTAATAGGCGGCGAGCGCGTATTTCGTGTGCGGCAGGCTGATCTCCACCGGCACGGCGCCGGCGTCCTTCAGCCAGGCGATGCCCTGGGTCCACAGCGCGTCGATCTCGGCCGACAGCCCTTCGACGCGGTATTCCTTGGGAATGCCGACGCGCAGGCCGCGGATGTCGCCGGTCAGCGCGGCGCGGAAGTCCGGCACCGGCAGGTCGACCGAGGTCGAGTCCTTGGGATCGAAGCCGCACATCGAGCGCAGCATGATCGCCGCATCCTCCACCGTCCGCGCCATCGGCCCGGCCTGGTCCAGCGAGGAGGCGTAGGCGACGATGCCCCAGCGCGAGCAGCGGCCGTAGGTCGGCTTGATGCCGACGGTGCCGGTGTAGCCCGCCGGCTGGCGGATCGAGCCGCCGGTGTCGGTGCCGGTGGCGCCCAGCGCCGCCCGGGCGGCGACCACCGCCGCCGAACCGCCCGAAGACCCGCCGGCGACGATGCGGCGTTCCCAGCGGCCCGGCTCGCCGGGGCTCCAGGGGCTGACCGTCTCGCCCTGGTGGGCGGTGATGGTGGCGGAGCCCATGGCGAATTCGTCGAGGTTGACCTTGCCCAGCATCACCGCGCCGTCGCGCCAGAGCTGGGACGTGACCGTCGATTCATACTCCGGCTTGAAGCCGTCGAGGATGTGGCTGCCGGCCGTGGTGGCGACGCCCTTGGTGCAGAACAGGTCCTTCACCGCGATGGGCACGCCGTCCATCGGCCCCGCGGCACCCTTGGCGCGGCGCTCGTCGCTGGCCTTGGCCATCGCCAGGGCGGCCTCGGGCGTTTCGGTGATGAAGATGTTGAAGGGGCGCACGGCCTCGACCGCGCGCACATGCGCCTCGGCCAGTTCGACCGCGGTGAACTCCTTCCCGGCAAGGCCGTCGAGGGCGCCGGCCATGGTCAGATGCGTAAGCGCCGTCATCACTCGACCACCTTCGGCACGACGTAGAAGCCTTCGGCCGTCTCCGGGCCGTTGGACAGGACCTGGGGCGGATAGCCGCCGTCGGTGACCGCGTCCTTGCGGCGGCGCAGCTTCTGCGCGGCGACGCTGGTCATCGGCGGCACATCCTTCGTGTCGACCTCGTTGAGCTGCTCCACGAAGGTCAGAATCTGGCTCAGTTCCCCGGCCAGGGATTCCAGTTCCTCGTCCGGCACCTTGATGCGGGCCAGATGCGCGATCTTGGCCACCGTGGCCTTGTCGAGCGACATGCCTCTCACTCTCTTCCAAAATATTGGAAATCGGCCGCGAAGCTATCACCCGCAACCGCCCGCCGCAACGTTCGCGGCATCCCGGCCGGCCGGCGCGCCGTCAAAGGCCGCTCGACGCCGCCAGGAACAGCCCCCCGCCGACCAGCGTGATCAGCAGGGCACCGGCCAGCGCCATCCCCCGTTCGGCGAAGGCCACGCCGCGCGGATGGGCGGCGAGCAGCCGTTCCAGCCCGCGCCGGGTCCCGATACCGATCAGGCCGGAGGCCGACGTCGTCAGCGCCACCCCGACCGCCATCGCCAGAACCGCCAGCAGGCCGGCCATGACGATGTCGTTGGCCAGCGCGAACAGCAGCACCAGCACCGCCCCCGAACAGGGGCGGCAGCCGACCGCCAGGGCCAGAAGCCCGAATCCGGCCCGTTCGCCTTTTCCGCCACCATCGTCCTGATGGCCGTCATGGCTATGATCGTGGTGATCATGGCCATGGTCGCCAGGTCCATGATGATGCGCACAGGCATCCCCGCCATGCCCGTGGGCGCAGCCGGCATCCCCGCGCACCGCACGGACCAGCAGCAGCAGGCCGACCGCCGTCATCAGGCCGTAGCTTCCCATTTCCAGGTAGCGGATCTGCCCCAGGACGCGCACCCGTGCCATGTCGAGCAGCAGCACCGGCACGCCGACCAGCAGGATCGCCGCCAGCGCCTGCGTCAAGGCGGCGCCGGCCGACAGCAGCACGCCGCGCATCACCCGCGCCCGGTTGGCCAGGAAATAGGACGACACCACCAGCTTGCCGTGCCCCGGCCCGGCCGCATGCAGCACCCCGTAGACGAAGGCGATCAGGCACAGCCATGCCCCGGCGGCGACCGATCCCTCCTCGCGGATCTCCTGAAGCTCGCCGGTCATCCGCCGTCCGAGATCGGCCTGCACGCGGTTCAGCCCCTGCACCACGCCGCGCAACGGCTCCGGCAGCAGCGCCATGCTGACGGCGGCCTCGTCGGGAACGGCGGCC
>FTCZ01003047.1_pt1 | contig 19110 bp, 15 predicted proteins | sample 1658871 | NCBI WGS metagenome assembly FTCZ01 (sample SAMEA3914864, study PRJEB12502) | metagenome | biome: forest; material: soil | place: USA | collected 2012-03-12 | depth 0.3 m
ACCACGGGCAACCTCACCAATGTCCGCGCCAATGCGAAGTTCCCCTTCGGCGTCGCCATGCTGCCGGCGCATAAGCGCCGCGGCTCGCCGACCGGCGGCGGCAATTTCTACATCTCGAAGAAGGCCGCCCCGGCCCAGCAGCAGGCGGCGTTCCAGTTCATCAAATGGATCACGCAGCCGGAGCGCGCGGCGCAATGGTCGATCGACACCGGCTATGTCGGGGTCAGCAAGGCGGCCTACGAGACCGAGGCGATGAAGAAATACGTCGTCGAGTTCCCGCCGGCCGCCGTCGCGCGCGACCAGCTCGAATTCGCCGTCGCCGAGCTTTCGACGCATGAAAACCAGCGCGTCACCAAGGCCCTGAACGACGGTCTGCAGGCGGCACTGACCGGCACCAAGACCGCGCAGAAGGCGATGGAGGACGCGCAGGCCGAGGCCGAGCGCATCCTGAAGCCTTATCGGTAACCGGACGCCCCGTGATGAAGCCCGATCGTCATTGCGAGGAGCGAAGCGACGAAGCAATCCGGAGGCGGCAGAGCGCTACGTCCCCCGGGATTGCTTCGCTTCGCTCGCGATGACGGGGAGCTGAACCGATGACGAGCCGCGCGATCGCGACGATCCATGGCTGGCTGCTCTTGCTGCCAGCCATGGCGTGCCTGGCCCTGTTCACGCACTGGCCCGCGGTCGCGAGCTTCATCGAGAGCTTCTATTCGACACCGAAGGCGCGCCGCCCGGCGCGCTTCGTCGGGCTGGAAAACTATCAGCAGATGCTGGCCGACCCGATCTTCTGGAAGGCGCTGAGCAACAATTTCTGGTTCGCGTTCGGCACGATCCCGACCTCGATCGCGCTGGCGCTGCTGATGGCCGTCTGGGTCAATGACAGGATCGCGGGGCGGACCCTCGTCCGCATGGCCTTTTTCACGCCGACGATCCTGCCGATGATCGCGGTCGCCAATATCTGGCTGTTCTTCTACACGCCTGATTACGGGCTGGTGGACCAGATCGCGCGTCTGTTCGGCTTCGGTGCGACTAACTGGCTCGGCTCTCAGAAGACCGCGCTCTACGCGATCATGGTCGTGACGGTGTGGAAGGAAGCTGGTTTCTTCATGATATTCTATCTCGCAGCCCTTCAGCAGATGTCGCCGGACCTGCGCGAGGCCGCGATGATCGAGGGAGCTTCGCCCTTCCATTTCTTCCGCCGCGTCACCTGGCCGCTGCTGATGCCGGTAACGCTCTTCGTGCTGGTCAACGCCGTGATCAACGCCTTCCGCACCGTCGACCATATCTTCGTCATGACCAATGGCGGGCCGGATAACGCCACCAACGTGCTGCTATTTCGACTTTATGAAATCGGCTTCAAGTTCTGGGACCAGGGCCAGGCGACCGCGCTCACCATGGTGCTGCTCGCGCTGCTCTGCCTGATGGCGCTGCTGCAATTCGCGATGGCCGGCCGCAAGGTGCATTACCAATGAGCGCGGCCAAGCTGAAACCCGCTTTGACGACCGGCGCCGCCTGGGCGCTCGGCATTTTCTGGCTGGCGCCGCTGCTCTATGCGGTGTGGACCGCTTTCCATCCAGCTCATTACGCCACGCGCTTCGAGCTGTTCGCGCCGCTGACGCTCGATAATTTCCACCGCGCCTGGATCGCCGCGCCTTTTCCACGCTATTTCCTCAACACCATCATCCTCGTGGTGATGATTGTCGGCGCGCAGATCGTGCTCTGCACCATGGCTGCCTATGCGCTGGCGCGCTTCACCTTTCGCGGCCGTGATCTCGTTTTCGCCCTGATGCTGCTGCAACTGATGATCACGCCGGATATTCTGGCTGTCGTGAACTACCGCACCATCAAGGCGCTGAGCCTGGTCGATACGCTCGGCGGCATCGCGCTGCCCTATCTCACCTCCGCCTTCGGCATTTTTCTCCTGCGCCAGACATTCCTCACCGTGCCGAAAGAGTTGGAGGAGGCCGCGCGGGTCGAAGGCTGCGGCTCGATGGGCGTGCTCTGGCGCGTCTTCGTACCCGCCGCCAAGCCGATCTATTTTGCCTACGGGCTGGTGCAGATCTCATTTCACTGGAACAACTTCCTCTGGCCGCTGATCATCACCAATTCGGTCGAGACGCGTCCGCTGACGGTCGGTCTCTCCGTCTTCTCCTCCGTCGATCAAGGTATCGACTGGTCGGTGATCACCGCCGCTACGCTGATGACCTCGGGACCGCTGCTTGTCGGCTTCATCATCTTCCAGCGCCAGTTCGTGCAGTCCTTCATGCGGGCGGGGATCAGGTAGCGCCTCGCTCGTGTCCCTGGCCTGACCCGGGACCCAGGAGTCATGGTCACTCTGCGCCCCAGATCAAGTCCGGGGCACCGAAAGTGTTGCGCCTTATTCCTCCACTGGCCGATGCATCGCCACACCCGCTGCCACCAGCAAAATTCCAACGACATCCTTCGCTGACGGCCATTGCGCCAGCACCACCGCTCCAACCACCGCCGCGGTCGCCGGCAGCAATGCCAGCATCAGCGCGAAAGTGGCGCGCGGCAGCCGCGCCATCGCGAGCTGATCGCAGATATAGGGAATGACGGAAGAGGATAGTCCGACGCCGATCCCGGCGAGGATCAGCATCGGGTGATCGAGAATGGCCGAGACATCGCCAATGCCGATGGGCAGCGCGATAATGGCGGCAACGGCCATTGCCGCGCTCAGTCTGCCGATACTGCTTCCGCCATGCCGGGCGCTGGCATGACCAAGCACGATATAGGTCGCGAATAGCACCGCATTGGCGAGAGCGAAGGCGAGACCAAGCCAATCGGTCGTCATCTGGAAGCCAACGAGTAGGAAAACACCACCGACAGCGACGACGAGCGCCGTCGCGTTGCGCCAACTCGCGATGCCGATCAGTGCGATGGCGATAGTCGCCACGAATTCGATTGAGGCGACGGTCGCCAGCTGCAGCCGCGCGATCGCGAGATAGAAAACAGCGTTCATGGCGGCAAGCGTGACGCCGAGCGTGATGATCAGCACTCGGCTTTGCCGATCGGCTTCGGCCATGAACCGCCAAGGCCGCCGCCAAAGCGCGAAGATCAGCGCGGCCGAGGCGATGCGCAGCCAGGCGACGCCGAGCACTCCGACATGGGCAAAAAGCAGCACGGCGAAGGAGGGGCCGAGATAATGGAAAAGAGCGCTGACAATGAAATAGGCATGTGGCGGCAGGCGCTCGGCGAGGCTTGCCCCTCGTGACTGTGCGGCTTGTAGCAAGAGTAATCTCCGCCGTTTCGGCTCATGGGCATCGGCAAAGCCGCCGATTGCGAGGACAGAGATTAACAGGCATCATTCGTCGGCCGCCTAGTGATCCGCCGCGCGAGGAGAGGCTTTGCCGACGAAACGGATTCGGAAATGGTCAAAACCCGTAGATTCGAAGGCGTTGAACTGGATGAGACTGATACGCGCCTGATCGAGGCGCTGAGCGAGAACGGCCGCACCTCTCTCGCCGATCTCGGCCGGCTCGTCGGCATGTCTCCGCAGAGCGCGGCGGAGCGTGTGCGCCGACTGGAAGATCTCGGCGTCATTTCCGGTGTCAGCGTGATTCTTGACCCTGCGGCGCTCGGTCTCGGCATCGCCGCCTATATCCGTATCCAGCCGGCGCTTGGCGAAGTGAAGCGCGTCGCGAAGCTCGTGGCGGAGATTCCCGAAATCGTCGAATGCGACCGCGTAACCGGCGATGACTGTTTCATCGCCAAAGTCTTCGTTTCGCGTGTCGAGGAGCTGGAGCGCGTCATCGACATCCTGTTGCCCTATGCCCGCACCAACACCTCGATCGTGCAATCGACGCCGGTGCCTCGACGCCAGCCGCGCTACAGCCGGTAAGCTGCGGCCACACGTTCCTGCAATTCGGGCCGGAATGGCAGCTTGCGCATGTCGAGGCAGGCTGGCCCCGGCGCGTCGATCTCGATGATGCGTGCGCAAAGCGGTTCGAACGCCGCGCGGAAATGGTTCTTTGCCTTCACGCAGAGCAGGCGAAGCGTGTCGAGATCGACGCCATGCAGGGCGAAGAAGGCCGGATCATTGGCCGGCGCGACGAACTCGGTGACGATGATGCGGATATGCCCGATGCCAAGCACGGCGCTGCGCCCGCACCGCATTTCCAACCCGTGCTCCATCGGCCCGGTGTTGCGGAAAGCGCCATCCGTCAGGCGCAGCACTTTAGCTTCGGTAACAACAGGCGCACCGTAATGCGGCATCGCCTTGCCACCTAGCGAAACCGCATCGAGTTCGGCCCCAGCGCCGGCCGCGAAAGCCCGCACCACAAGCTCAGGATCGGTAATGCTGGCAAAGACGCATTCGACCTGAGGCTTGGCGGCAATCAGCGCGCGCAGCATTTCCGGCGTATCGTTGATGCCGCCGGAATAGGGATTGTCTCCGGGATCGGTGACGGCGATCAGGCCGGGAATATTGGCTTCGAGCGCCTGCGCAATGCCGGCGGCAGGGCTCGCCAGCGTCACCATGAAATCCTTCGCGCGTGCAGCGATTGCATCGGACATGCTGCAGGCGACGCGGGCTGCCTTCGCCTCATCGCCGTCTACCACCACCAAGCTCGACGCACTGGTCTGCGGCGTGTTCGCGAAGGGAAAACCGCCGAAGACGCCGACCTCTAATACGCCCGGCTCTCGCCGCAACTCTTCTGCGATGCTGATCAGGTCGTGCATCGGTCCGCGCGCGGTCAACATGTTAAAGCTGGGCAGCAGCAGGCCCCCCGCCAGCACGTGACACACGGGGGTGATCTCGCCGGCAAGCTTGCGTTCCAGCATAGTCAGTACCCGCGCAGCCGTCTCGCGCATGTCGATATGCGGATAGGTTCGGTAGACGCTCGCCGCATCGAGCAGCGGAGCGATCTCCGGTGGCAGGTTACCGTGCAGGTCGAAACTCGCGCCGACCGGCAGCGCCGGATGACGCTCGCGGATCGCATGCAGCAAGTCGAGTTCCGGCGTATCCCGCGCTGTCGTAATGCTCGCGCCATGCAGCGAGAGATAGAGCGCGTCGTAGGGTTGCACTTCGAGGTCGGCGAGCAGTTCGTCCTGGAAGGTCGAGAACACGGCTTCGTCCATCGGTCCGGCGGGTGAAGCCGAGGCGCAACGCAGCACCGTCACGTCCCAATCGTCATGGCGGCCAGCGAAATCCGCGACGGCGCGCAACTCGCTTTCCGAGGCCGTCGCCGCCAACGCCGCCTCGCCTCGCAGCCATTCGCGCCGCTCGAAAGCAGCCCCATCGGCTAGCACCGGACTGAACGCGTTGCCCTCGTACCAGAGCCGCGCAACGGCGAGGCGGATCGGCGCGGAAGTCTTGTTCGGCATCGCTCAAATCATCTCGAAAAGCAGGCAGGGCAATCAACCAGTTTCGGGCACTTCTGAAAAGCGCGGCAGGCTGGCAGGCCCACTTCGCATCTCCCATAAGTTTGTGCGTCCGCGCACCTGGGAATGGCCGCTTTCCAGAATCAAATTGGCCTGAAGTCTGATTAGTGATAAAAATTGAAAACCGTCAGTTTTCAGAAAATTTGGCTCAAAGAACGATGTATCACCGCATACGGATGACCGCCGATGAGACGCGCGACCGCATCATAACCGTCGCGGAAGAGCAGTTTCGCCGCATGGGTTATGCCAAGACGGCCGTTGCCGACATCGCCCAGGCGCTCGGCATGTCGCCGGCCAATGTCTATCGGTTCTTCGAATCCAAGAGCGCGATCAACAACGCCATCTGCCGTCGCTACATGGAAGAATGCGAGCGCCGCCTTGCCGCCGTCATCAACGGTTCGGGCACGGCGGCCGAGCGGTTGCGGCAATTGCCGCTGGTCCTGCTCGACTTCAACCGCACCACCTTCACCGACGAGCATCGCCTGCATGACATGGTGACTGCCGCCATGGAGGAGAACTGGCCGGCGATCGAGCAGCATATCGATCGTATCCGCTGCTATTACGAGAAGATCATCCGCATCGGCGTCGAGGCGGGCGAATTCTTCGAGGCCGACCCGAAGACCGCCAGCGACACCATTCAGGGCATGTTCGTCATCACCTGCCACCCGATGCTGATCGCCCAATGCGCCGGCGACGATCTCGATGGCCTCGCCAACCGCATCGCCGACATGGTGCTGCGGGCTCTCACTTCACCCAAGACCTGACAGCGGAGCCGACAGATGCCGGTCAAGCCACTCGTTTCCCTAGCTGCGATCCTGCTGTCGGCCGGCCTTTTGGCTGCCTGCAACGAGGCTCCGAAGACCGCGGAGAAAACACCGGGACGGCCGGTTCTGGTGAAGACGGTGAAGTTCGAGCCGCTGAAACCGGCTCGCAGTTTCTCCGGCACCATCAAGACCCGCATCGAGACGGATCAGGGATTTCGCGTCGCAGGCAAGGTGATGGCGCGGCTGGTGCAGGTGGGTGACCGCGTCAAGGCCGGCCAGCCGCTCGGCACGCTCGATCCGGCCGATTTGAAGCTCCAGCTCGATCAGGCGCAGGCCGAATTGCAGGCCGCCAAGGGCACGTTGGCGCAGGCGATCGCCGATGAACAGCGCCAGACCGCTTTGCGCGCCAGCGGCTGGTCGGCAACGGCGACGCTGGAAAAGGCTCGCGCTACGGCGGATGAGGCGCGCGGCCGCGTTACCCGCGCCGAACGCGCGCTGGAACTGGCGCAGAACTCGCTCAATTACACGACGCTTACCGCCGATGGCGACGGTGTCGTCACCGCAACGGCGATCGAACCCGGCCAGGTCGTTCCCTCCGGGCAGATGGCCGTGCGCGTGGCGCGCCTCGCCGAAAAGGAAGCGGTTGTCGCGATTCCCGAGGCACTGGTCGATACTGTGCGTCGCTCGGATGCGAAGGTCACTTTGTGGTCCGACCCCAAACATGCTTTTGCGGCGAAGCTGCGCGAATTCTCGCCAAGCGCCGATGCCGCTACCCGCACCTATCAGGCGCGCTTCACCATTCCCGAAGCGCCGGCCGAGATGGAACTCGGCATGACCGCGACGGTAACACTGACCGAGCCGGGTTCCGGCGATGTCGCGCGCTTGCCGTTGTCCGCGCTGTTCAGCCAGGCCGACAAGCCTTCGGTCTATGTGGTCGATGGGCAAGGCGGGCTCTCGCTGAAGCCAGTCGAAGTGCAGACCTATGAATCGCATGACGTGCTGATCCGCTCCGGCCTCAAGGATGGCGAGCAGGTCGTGACGCTCGGCGTCCAGAAACTCGATGCAGGCCAGAAGGTCCGCATCGTCGAGAACCAGAGCTGAGCGGAGCAAGCAGGATCATGCGTCGTTTCAATCTCTCGCACTGGGCGGTTCACCATCAGGCCCTGGTGCTGTTCCTGATCATCATCTCGGTGCTTGCCGGGGTGCTGTCCTACAGCCGGCTCGGCCGCGCCGAAGATCCTTCCTTCACCATCAAGGTGGTGATCGTGACCGCGAGCTGGCCTGGCGCCACCGCGCGCGAGATGCAGGACCAGGTCGCCGACCGGATCGAGAAGAAGCTGCAGGAACTCGACTATTTCAACAAGGTCACGACCTACACCAAGCCGGGCTTCATGGCCTCGCAGGTCGAGCTCAAGGATAATACGCCGGCGAAGGATGTGGCGGCGCTGTTCTACCAGCTCCGCAAGAAGCTCGACGATCTGAAGCCGCAACTGCCGTCCGGCGTGCTTGGCCCGAGTGTCAACGACGAATATGGCGACGTCGATTCCAATCTTTACATGCTCTCAGCCGATGGCGCCGACTATGCCGAGCTGAAGCGCATCGCCGAGGATTTGAAACAGCGCTTCCTCCGCGTGCCTGGCGTGACCAAGGTCAACCTCTACGGTACGCAGGATGAGCGCATCTTCGTCGAATTCAGCCACGCCAAGCTCGCGACCCTCGGCATTACGCCGCAGACGATCTTCGACTCGCTTGCTCGCCAGAATGCCGTCATCCCCGCCGGCGTGATAGAGAGCGCCGCGCAGCGCGTGCCGTTGCGTGTCACCGGCGCTTTGGATGGCGTGAAGGCGGTCAGCGAGACGCCAATCGAATCCGGCGGCCGCACCTTCCGGCTCGGCGATATCGCCACTGTCACGCGCGGCTTCGAGGACCCATCCGACTATCTCGTGCGCAATCGTGGCGTCGCGGCAATCGGCATGGGCCTGGTGATGCAGAAGGGCTCGAACATCATCACCTGGGGTGAGGGCGTCGACGCCACGCTGAAGCAGGCCCAGGCCGATCTGCCGGTCGGCGTCGAGATCGAACAGGTTGCCAATCAACCCAAGGTTGTCGATGGCGCGGTTGGCGAATTCGTTCGCTCCTTCATCGAGGCGCTGGCGATCGTGCTGTTCGTCTCCTTTGTCGCGCTCGGCTGGCGCACCGGCATCGTCGTCGCGCTTTCGGTGCCGCTGGTGCTGACCATCGTCTTCGTGCTGATGGAAGCGCTGTCCATCGACCTGCACCGCATCACGCTTGGCGCGCTGATCATCGCGCTCGGCCTGCTCGTCGATGATGCGATCATCGCCGTCGAGATGATGGTCGTGAAGCTCGAGCAGGGCTGGGACCGGCTGAAGGCGGCGGAATTCGCCTGGACCTCGACCGCCTTCCCGATGTTGACCGGCACCTTGGTCACGGCCGCCGGCTTTCTGCCGATCGGCTTTGCCAATTCGTCGGTCGGTGAATATGCCGGCGGCATCTTCTGGGTGGTCATGCTGGCGCTGCTGGTCTCCTGGCTGGTGGCGGTGGTCTTCACGCCTTATCTCGGCGTCAAGCTACTGCCGGATTTTTCCAAGCATGCGAAAGCCCATGCCGATCCGCATGCGATCTACGAGACGCGCCTCTATCGCGTTCTGCGCGGCATCATTCGCTGGTGCGTCGGCCATCGCATCATCGTGGTGGTGGCGACTGTCGGCATCTTCTTCTCCTCCATTTTTGCCTTCCAGTTCGTCCAGCAGCAATTCTTTCCGCTTTCCGAGCGTCCTGAACTCTTCTTCCAGCTCCGCCTGCCTGAAGGCACCGCAATCAACACGACGCTCGACGCCGTGAAGACCGCCGAGAAATTGGTGGCCAGGGAAGGCGATGACGTTGCCCATTACACGGCCTATGTCGGCCAGGGCTCGCCGCGCTTTTGGCTCGGCCTCAATCCGCAGCTTCCGAACGAGGCCTTCGCCGAGATCGTGATCGTCTCCAAGGATGTGGAGGCCCGCGAGCGCATCAAGGCGCATATCGAGAAGGCGATCGACGATGGCGCCTTGACTCAAGCCCGCGTGCGTGTCGACCGCTTCAATTTCGGACCGCCGGTCGGTTTCCCCGTGCAATTCCGCGTCATCGGTCCCGATACGCAGAAGGTGCGCGATTACGCCTACAAGGTGCGTGAGATCATGCGCACCAATGATAAGGTCGTCGATCCGCATCTCGACTGGAACGAGCAGCTGCCGGCCGTGAAGCTGGTGATCGATCAGGACCGCGCCCGGGCCATGGGTCTTGATCCAAGCAGCATCGGCCAGACCTTGCAGACGCTGCTCTCAGGCACGCCAGTAACCGTGATGCGCGATGGCACCGAGCAGGTGCAGGTCGTCGCCCGCGCCGTGCCGAGCGAACGGCTCGACCTTGGCCGCATCGACGACCTGACCATCCTGTCGCGTGATGGCGTGCCTGTGCCGCTGGCGCAGGTCGCCAGCAAGCAGCTCGTGCATGAGGAAGCGATCCTCTACCGCCGCAGCCGCGACATGGTGATCACCGTCCGCGCCGACGTTGTCGACGGTGTGCAGCCACCGGATATCACCGCCGCGATCTGGCCGAAATTGGCCGATCTGCGTGCTTCGATGCCCGCGGGTTACCGCATGGAAATCGGTGGCGCCGTCGAAGAGAGCGAGAAGGGCAACGCGTCGATCCTCAAGGTCTTCCCCGTGATGATGATCGCGATGCTGACCTTGCTGATGATCCAGCTTCAGAGCTTCAAGAAGCTGGCGCTGGTCTTCTCCACCGCTCCGCTCGGCATCATCGGTGCGTCGCTGGCGCTGAACGTGACGCACGCGCCTTTCGGTTTCGTGGCGTTGCTCGGACTGATCGCGCTTGCTGGCATGATAATGCGCAATGCCGTGATCTTGGTCGACCAGATCGACCATGACGTGGCCGAAGGCCTGCCGCTGAGGGAGGCGATTGTGGAATCGACGGTCAGGCGCGCAAGGCCTGTTATCCTGACGGCGCTCGCCGCGATCCTCGCCATGATCCCGCTCTCGCATTCGGCCTTCTGGGGCCCGATGGCGATCACCATAATGGGCGGCCTGTTCGTCGCGACCTTCCTGACGCTGCTCTTCCTGCCGGCGCTTTACGCCGTTTGGTATCGCGGTGCGCTGAAGCGGGAGGCGGCGGGTGAGAAACCTGCGGCCGCGTCTGCGAAGGGTCATCATGCGGAGCCTGCGCGACCGGTATTGGCGGCCGAGTAAAAGCCAGACCGGGAGCGCCAATTTACGTTTCCGGTCTTTTCTGTCATCGATGGCATCCGGGGCAAAGGGATGCTGTCGAACGGGGCTTTTGATCTGATCGGGGAGCTGGATGCCGCAACTTCCGCGCGGGAGGTCGGCCACCGGCTCGTCACGGCGCTAGCGCCGCTTGGCGCGCGCGGCATCTTCGCGGGCTCCTTTCCCGGACATACCTCGATTGGCCTTCATGAGCGCGTCGCACAGGCACAGGTTCTCGCGCAGATTTCACCGGCCGGCTGGCAAGATAACTACGCCCAACGCGGTTTGGATGAGGGGAACCCCGTCATCCTGGCGCCCGGGCGGACGATACGGCCGTTCCGCTGGAGCGAAGGGGGGCTGTCCTCATTGCGTGGCTGGAAAGGGCTCGATCTGGCACGTGAACTGAAGATCGAGGACGGGCTCGCGATTCCCTGTGCCGAACTCGACGGCAGGGCCGGCATCATTAGTCTCTGTTTCGAGCGGCTACGCTTCGGTCAAACCGAAATCCGGACGATCCAATTTGCTGCGATCGTTGCCTACGAGCGGATGCGGACGCTCTCGCCCGCTCGTCGTATGGCTGCGCGAACAACGCCCCTGACGGATCGCGAACGCGATTGTCTCGGTTTCGTCGCAGCTGGAAAATCCGATGCTGCAATTGCCGGTATTCTGAATATCTCGGCAAACACGGTGCATTGGCACCTGAAGAACGCCAAGCGCAAACTGGGCGTGTGCAGCCGCGCGCAAGCTGTCGCGAAACTCTACGAGACAGGTTTGTTGTAGAACGGATGACCGCCGCGTGCGCCTTGGCACGGAACAACTGGTGTCTGCTTGTTATTCATATGTTCAGAAGCGGCTGAGACGATCAGTCCATGAGCGGCCTTCCTCCCCCGGGGCTGTCGGAGATCGTTTCGCCGCTTCGCTTTTTCTTGCATTTCATTCCCTTCCCGCGAGGAAACCCCGTGACTGCTGAAGCCTCCCGCACACGGCGTCCATTCGTCGTAGCCTCCGTCATGCTGGCGACCTTCATGGTCGCGATTGAAGCGACCATCGTCGCGACCGCTATGCCGCATATCGTCGGCCAGCTCGGCGGCTTCAATTATTATTCCTGGGTCTTCTCCGCCTTCCTGCTGGCGCAGACCACCACGACCGTCATCTACGGCAAGCTTTCCGACATCTTCGGCCGAAAGCCCGTTCTGGTCGGCGGCATCATCTTGTTTCTCGCAGCCTCCATCCTTTGCGGCTTCGCCTGGTCGATGGTCTCGCTGATCATCTTCCGGCTTCTGCAGGGTCTCGGCGCCGGCGCGATCCAGCCGGTGACCATGACCATCATCGGCGACCTCTATAAGCTGGAGGAACGCGGCAAGGTGCAGGGCTTCATCGCCAGTGTCTGGGCGACCTCGGCCGTGATCGGACCGCTCGTCGGCGGCATCATTGTCGATAATTTTTCCTGGGCGTGGATCTTCTGGATCAACATTCCCATCGGCATTCTCGCGATCGTCGGTTTCCTGGCCTTCCTGCATGAAACGATGGAACGCAAGCAGGTGCGGATCGACTATCTCGGCTCGGTCCTGTTTTCGATCTCGATCGTTTCGCTGCTGGTCTTGCTGACGGAGACCAACGCGCCGCTTGCGACGCAGGGCTTGTTCGGTGCGCTCTTCATTGTCTTCGGCATTCTGTTCTTCCTGCAGGAGCGGCGCGCACCGGAACCGATCATCTCGATCGCGCTGTGGTCGCGGAAGCTGGTTGCTACCTCCAATGCCGCGACGCTGCTTGCCGGCATGGCGCTGATCGGCCTCACCACCATCCTGCCGCTTTATGTGCAGGGCGTGCTCGGCCGTTCGCCGGTCGTCGCTGGCTTCACCTTGACCATGCTGGTGCTTGGCTGGCCGCTGGCCGTCATCTCGACCCGCTGGCTCTACAAGATCTTCGGCATCCGCAACACCCTGCGTGCCGGCACGGCGATGTTCCCCTTCGGCGCGCTGTTCCTGCTTTTCCTCACGCCCGATACCCATCCGGCTGTTGCCGGCGTCGGTTCTTTCTTCATGGGCATCGGCATGGGGCTGATGAGCCTGACCTCGATTGTCCTGATCCAGGACAGCGTCGAATGGTCGGCGCGCGGCAGCGCCACCGCCTCGATTGTTTTCTCGCGCAGTCTCGGCAATACACTTGGTGCGACCGTGCTCGGTGCGATCCTGAACATCGGCATCGCGCGGCTTTCGACGGGTGATGCCGCAGGCCGACTGCATGACGTGCTGGAGCATCCCGCAGGTCTCGCCGAAGTTTCGACCAACCCGGCGGTGCGCGCGGTGTTCGATCAGGCGCTCCATCTGACCTACTGGGCCGTGCTGGCGCTTGCCTTGCTCGCCTTTGCCGTCGTCTGGCTGATCCCGGTCAAGGAACGTCCGCGTGAGGCAGCTCCGCAAACCGGTAGCGCCGCACAGGCTGCGTCGCACTGACGCTCCACGCTCAGCATAAAATTTCAGCGCGTCCCGCTCGGGGCGCGTGACAAATCCGAGCCTTGCTAGAATGATGCTTCCCGTTCCCGGTGGTCGCCTGTCGCGACCATCCAAGAAGACCGGAGTGCGTCATGGCCCAATCCTCTGTCCTTTTTCGCAATGCCAACGTCCTTGATGGCACCCACGACACCGCCGTTGAGCAGGATGTGCTGGTCGAAGGCGGATTGATCAAGGAGGTTGGCTCGGGCCTGACTTCCGAAAGCGCCCGCACCATCGATCTTGCCGGCAAGACGTTGATGCCTGGCCTTATCGACTGCCACGTGCATGTCATCGCCGGTCTTGCCGATCTCGGCGCCAACGCCGAATTGCCAAGCTCCCTGGTCGCCCTGCGCTCTGCGAAGATCATGCGTGCCATGCTGATGCGCGGCTTCACCACGGTGCGCGATCTGGGCGGCGCGGATTTCGGCCTCGTCACCGCGATCGAGGAAGGTACGATCGTCGGGCCGCGCCTCGTTATCTGCGGCAAGGCATTGTCGCAGACTGGTGGCCATACCGACTATCGCGGCCGCAATCATAACCGCAATGTCGACTATTACGGCGAACGTCTCGGCGCGCTCGGCCGCGTGGTCGATGGCGTCGATAGCGTGCGGCGTATCTGCCGCGAGGAACTGAAGGGCGGGGCGGAATTCATCAAGATCATGGCCAATGGCGGTGTGTCCTCGCCGACCGATCCGATCGCCTCGATGGGCTTTTCACGTGAAGAGATCATCGCGGCGGTGGAAGAGGCGAATAATGCGCAGACCTATGTTTCAGCGCATCTCTACACGGATCAGGCGATCCGTCGCGCGGTCGAATGCGGCGTCATCTCGGTCGAGCATGGCAACCTGATCCAGCCCGAGACGGCGCGGCTGGTGAAGGAGAAGGGCGCCTATGTGGTGCCGACTAATGTCACCTACGAGTTTCTTGCCAAGGAAGGCGCTTCGCTTGGCCTGCCGGCCGCTTCGGTCGCCAAGATCGAGGATGTGCGCTCGGCCGGCATCGCGGCGCTCGGCATCCTGCACGAGGCCGGGGTGATGATGGCCTATGGCTCGGATCTGCTCGGCGAGATGCAGCGTCATCAGTCCGAGGAATTTGTCATTCGCGGCCGGCACTTGCCGGCGATCGAGGTGATCCGTTCGGCGACCACCTATGCCGCCAAGGTCGTGCGGCAGGAGGGCAAGCTTGGCGTGGTTGCCGCCGGCGCTCACGCCGACCTGATCGTCGTCGAGGGCAATCCGCTCAAGAACCTGTCATTGCTGGCCGCTCAAGGCAGGTCCATCCCGGCGATCATGAAGGCTGGCGTTTTCGTAAAGGATCGGCTCGCCGCCTGACTGCTCGCGGATTTCCTGCCGATTTCCGCCGCGAATTCGGCAGCCGCTGCTCTCGGTGATGCGCTAGGCTTTTCTCCAATGCGCCAATGCGAGGAGAAAGCCATGCGCCTTAGCGACTTCAAGGTTCTGACGTTCGATTGCTATGGCACGCTGATCGACTGGGAAAGCGGCATGGTCGCGGCTCTCCAGCCGCTGGTCGAGCGCGTCCAGCGCAAGCTCTCCCGCAATGAAGTGCTGGAAGCGCATGCGCGGCACGAATCCTCGCAGCAGCTCTACACGCCGGCGAAAACCTACCAGTCGCTTCTCGCTGTCGTTTACAAGCGGCTGGCGGAGGAATGGCAGGTGTCGGTCTCGTGGGACGACTGCCTAGCCTACGGCCGCTCGGTGCGCGACTGGCCGGCTTTTCCGGATAGCGCCGAGGCGCTGCAATACCTGAAGAAGCACTACAAGCTCGTCATTCTCTCGAATGTCGATAACGAGTCCTTCTCATTCAGCAATCGCAAGCTCGGCGTCGAGTTCGACGCGATCTACACCGCCGAGGATATCGGCTCCTACAAGCCGGCGGCGCGCAATTTCGACTATATGCTCGACAAGCTTGGAACTCACGGCATCGCCAAGGGCGATATCCTGCACACCGCCGAAAGCATGTTCCACGACCATAAGCCGGCCAACGATTTCGGCCTGGCCTCTTGCTGGATCTATCGGCGGCATGCGGACCAGGGTTTCGGTGCGACCATGAACCCCGGCGCCATGCCGCATGTCGATTTCAAGTTCACCAGCATGGGTGAGCTGGCAAAGGCGCATCAGGCCAAAATCGGCTGAACCGCCGGGATCGCGCCTCGCACAGGAGGCGCGATTATCCCAATACGGCTTTCATTGCCGCTGCCAGCACCAGCGCAAAGCCGATGATCAGCGCGCCTGCGAAAGCGGCGCCGGTGAAGTGCGCGCTGATCACGACGCTGATTGGTAATTCAGGCGGCCGCCTTGGGGCGCTCCAGTCGATATTCATGGCTTCAACTCCATCATCAGGTGATGCTGGAAATCTATTGTGGCCTTCACCATATTAAAACCGCCTGATAAAACATATCAGTGATTGCGTTTTGACATGGATAGATGATGCGCGCCCTAGACCCCGAAGCCGTCGAAGCCTTTGTGCTCGTCTCCGATCTCAAGAGTTTCACGCGCGCGGCAGAGGCGCTGAACAGCACGCAGAGTGCGATCAGCCTGAAACTGAAGCGGCTGGAGGACCGGCTCGGTCGCCGCCTGATCGAGCGCACGCCGCGCCTGGTGAAACTCTCGGCGGACGGCGTGGCGTTCCTTGAAGCCGCACGTGGTCTGGTCAGCGCGCATCAGCGGGCGCTTGGTTCCTTCACGGTCGAGCAACGGCGGTTGATCGTCGGCATCAGTCATCACGTCGTCGGCCCGGATCTGCCGTTGATCCTGAAGCGGGTCAGTGCGGCCGATCCGGCCCTGGTGATCGAAATCCGGGTTGAAACGTCGCGCGCCATCGTCAGCGCGTTCGAGAGTGGCGAGCTCGATGCGGCCATCGTGCTGCGCCATGACGATAATCGCCGTGACGGCGAGACCTTGCTGGAAGAACGCTTCGGATGGATCGCCGCGCCCGAATTCGAGTATCGCCCTGGCGAGCCGCTGCGGTTGGCGACGCAGGTCGATCCGTGCAGCGTGCGCGCTATGGCAGTGAAGACGCTGGATGACGCTGGCATTCCCTGGACCGAAGTCTTTGTTGGCGGCGGCGTTATGACCATCGGCGCCGCGGTTTCGGCCGGCCTTGCGGTCGCTGCGCTCGCAAGGCGGGTTGCGCCGCCCGGCACGATCGATGTCGGCCCGCAGCTTGGCCTGCCGCCTTTGCCGGCGCGGGAGTTGATTCTCTGTTCGAGCGCGACTGACCGCCGTTCGCGCACGGCGTTGAAGGCGCTCGGCGCGGCTTTCCGCGCGACGGGCGGTTAACCGTCAAAATACTCTCCCGAAAACGCCGGAACAACCTGCCTCTCGTGCGGTTCAGACAGCGTGCCCGCCTCGCGGCCGCTCGTTTTCACCAACCGTCGAGATTGCGCTCATGCTCCCCACCGCGACCTACCGGTTGCAGTTTCATGCGGGCTTTCCGTTTTCGGAAGGCGTCAAGATCGCCGGCTATCTCCGGCGGCTTGGCGTCAGTCATGTCTATTCCTCGCCGATCCTGACCGCGCGCGCCGGCTCCAATCACGGCTATGACGTGGTCGATTATGGCCGGATCAATCTTGAGCTTGGCGGCGAGGAGGGCTTTCGCGCCCTTGCCGCCGCGCTGAAGCGCGAAGGCATCGGCATCCTCCTCGATATCGTGCCGAACCATATGGCGGTTGGTGGCGCGGATAATGTGCTTTGGCTCGATGTGCTGCGCAACGGTCGCTCCAGCGATTACGCGGGTTGGTTCGATATTGATTTCGACAGCCCGGATAAGGAACTCAAGGGAAAAATCCTCTGCCCCTTCCTCGGTGCGCCTTACGAAGAAGTGCTGCCGAGTGGCGATCTGAAGCTCGTCAGCGAACCCGGTCCGATCGGCCTCGCGGTTGCCTATCATCACCATCGCTTTCCGATCCGGAACGGAGATGCCGCGGAGATCGAGGAGGCCGGGCTTGCGGCGTATGACGCGCCCGACCGCCTGCACGCGCTGCTCGAAAAGCAGAATTTCCGCCTCGCCTGGTGGCGGGTTGCCGGGGACAAGGTAAATTTCCGCCGCTTCTTCGAGATCACCGAGCTTGCCGGCATCGAGATTGGCGTCGACGAGGCATTCGAGGCAGCCCATGCGATCACCTTCCGTCTTTACGCGGAAGGGCTGATCGATGGCGTCCGCATCGATCATATCGACGGTCTGGCGGACCCGGCGGCCTATTGCCGAAAGTTGCGGGCGCGCCTGGCCCGGCTGGAGACCGAACGTCCGCAGGACGCAGCATCTGGGCCGGCCTATCTCGTCGTCGAGAAGATACTGGGCGCGGGCGAGCCGATGCCGGAAGATTGGCAGACCGACGGCACCACCGGCTACGACTTCATGAACGAGGTTTCGGCGCTACAGCACGATGAAACCGGAGGGCGCGCCCTCACGGCGCTCTGGGTACGGCTTAGCAATCGCTACGGCGATTTCGAGCGCGAGGAATGCATTGCGCGCCGCGAGCTGCTGCGCAACTCGTTTGATGGCCAGCGTGAGACGGTGGTGGATGCGCTGAAGACGCTTGCCGACTGTTCGGGCATCGGGCGCGACCTGACCTGGTCGGCGCTGCGGCGCGGCCTGACCAATCTCATTGAGCAGATGCGTGTCTATCGCAGCTACGCCACCGGCCGGGAGAGTTCACCCGCACCGGGAGCGTTTTTCGAGCGCGCACTTGCCCGTGCCCTGGACGAGCCGGCGGCCGAGACGCGCGCCCTCCGTTTCATCGAACGCGTGATGCGGGGAGGAGAAATTGGCGAGGAGGCCAAACAAGTTCAGGCCGTGCGCCGTTTCAACCAGCTCTGCGCCCCTGTCGCCGCCAAGGCAGTCGAAGACACCGCTTTCTACCGCTACGGCCGGTTGCTCTCGCGCAACGATGTCGGGTTTGAAGCGGCCATGCTGGCTTGCCCGGCGGAGGAGTTTCACAACCGGATGGCGAGCAGGGTAACGCATTTGCCGCGCTCCATGCTCACAACCGCCACGCATGATCACAAGCGCGGCGAGGATGTGCGTGCGCGGCTCGCGGTGCTGAGCGAAATGGCGGAAGGCTGGTCGCATGTCGTGATGCAGTGGTTTGCGCTGAACGAGCCGGTCCGTCCTAAGGCCGTGCATCCGGCAGACGAATATCAGCTTTACCAGATGCTTTTCGGCGCCTGGCCACTTGATCTTCTGCCAGACGATGTCGAAGGTTTGAACGCCTTTGCTGGGCGCATGAAAGGCTGGCAGAGCAAATCCTTGCGTGAGGCAAAATTACGCTCAAGCTGGAACGCGCCGAATGAAGCCTATGAAACCCTCGCCGATGCCTATCTTGATGACCTGCTGAATCCGGCGAAGTCGCCCGCTTTCCTGCGCAATCTCACGGATTTCGTCGATGGCGCTGCATCTGCCGGCGCCGTCAACAGCCTGGCGCAGGCGGTGTTGCGCTGTACCTTGCCCGGCATGCCTGATCTTTATCAAGGCACGGAATTCTGGGATTTCAGCCTGGTCGATCCGGATAATCGCCGCCCTGTCGATTACGAGGTAAGGGCTACGGCTCTTGAACGTGGCGCTGCACCCGCGGAACTGCTGTCTCAATGGCGCGACGGACGCGTCAAGCAGGCGATCATCGCTAGGCTGCTGGATTTGCGTCGACGTCAGCCGGCGCTTTTCGCCGAGGGCGATTATCGTCCGCTGCAGGTCGAGGGCCGGCGTGCGGCAAGTCTCTTCGCATTTTCCCGTTCCGAGAGCGGCGCGCAGATGATCGTGCTCGTGCCCCTGCATTGCAGTCAGGCGCTGGCCGGTTCAGCATCGCCTCTCGCGTCACGGGATTGGTGGGGCGATACGGCAGTGCTTTTACCCGATGGGACGCGATCCTGGCGCAGCGTGCTGGAGGAAAGCGAATTCGATGGCGGCAAGCTGCTTGCCGCCGATGCCTTCTCGCGCCTGCCCGTCGGCGCATGGATCGAGCCAGCCGCCCTTACATGATGCCGGTCTTGGCGAAGATATCGGCGGTCGTCTCGCCGGACAGGATCATCTCGCGAACGCTTTCCTCGCCCTGAACCTTGGCAAGGGCCGCATCCAGCACCTGCTGCTCGTGCTTGCGCGGCACCACCACGACGCCGTCGATGTCGCCGATGATCAGGTCGCCCGGCTCGACGC
>FTCZ01001504.1_pt1 | contig 19051 bp, 24 predicted proteins | sample 1658871 | NCBI WGS metagenome assembly FTCZ01 (sample SAMEA3914864, study PRJEB12502) | metagenome | biome: forest; material: soil | place: USA | collected 2012-03-12 | depth 0.3 m
CCCGCCCTTGCCAAGCCGCTCGACACTACCGCGATCGATCGCGCCGCCACCGAGATCCTCAAGACCACGCAGGTGCCCTCGGCTTCGATCGCGGTCGTGCAGGATGGTCGCGTCGTCTACGCCCATGCTTATGGCACGCAGGCGCCGGGGCAACCCGCAACCAGCGGCGCGCGCTATCCGATCGCGTCCATCTCCAAGCAGTTCACTGCCACCGCTGTCCTGATGCTAGCGGACGAGGGTAAGCTCTCGCTCGACGACAAGGTCAGCAAATGGCTTCCGGACCTCACCGATGCGAACAAGGTGACGGTCCGCCAACTCCTGAGCCACACCTCGGGCTATCGCGACTTCTGGCCGCAGGACTTCAGCTTCGCTGCGATGGCGCATCCGGTACAGCCGATGGAGATTCTCGATCGTTGGGCCAAGGCGCCGCTCGATTTCGCGCCTGGCAGCCAGTGGCAATATTCCAACACCGGCTATGTTGCGGCGGGGCTGATCGTCGAGAAGGTGTCGGGCGAGCCGCTGATGCGCTTCCTCGAGCAGCGCGTGTTCCAGCCGCTCCACATGGATAGTGCCGTGGATGCCGATTTCGGGCTGACCAAAGCGGATGCCACCCCACATATGCGCTACGCGCTGGGGCCGGTGCGGCCCGAGCGGCCGGCGGCGCAAGGCTGGCTCTACGCGGCCGGGCAGCTCGCCATGAATGCCCCAGATCTCGCGCGCTGGGACATCGGAATGATCGATAAGAAGCTGCTCTCGCCAGCCGGCTACAAGGCGCAGCAGACCGCGGTAGTCCTGACCAATGGCAAGTCGAGCGACTATGGGCTCGGGGTCGACGTAGACAGCGTCGACGGCCATCGCCGGATCAAGCACGGCGGCGAGGCGGTCGGCTTCCTGTCCGAGAACCGCGTCTATCCGGACGACAAGGCTGCGATTGTGGTGATGGTCAGCGGCGATTTCGGCGACGCGCAGACCGCTATCGCCGATCGCATCGAGGGTCAGCTCTTCCCGCAGGCGGACAAGACGGCCCGGGCGCGTGCCGTGTTCGACATGCTGCGCGCTGGCAAGATCGACCGCAGCCTGTTCACCGTGAACGGCAATTTCTATTTCACGCCGACTGCGATCGCTGATTATCGCGCCAGCCTGGCCCCGCTGGGCCAGCCGACCGGCTTCCGTCAGCGCACTGCGCGCCTGCGCGGCGGCTTCACGGCCGAAAGCTATACGGTTACCTATCCCGGCCGCACGCTCACCGTCGTGCTGCGGGCTGAGCCGGGCGCGAATGGCAAGATCGAGCAATACACCGTCTACCCGGCAGGCTGAGCTCCGAGGGCCCCTCCCGCCGGGAAGGGGCTCATTCCTCGGACTTGTAGCCCTTGAGCTCGTCGCCCGTCAGGCGGACGACGTGAAGCACGTTGGTCGAGCCCGGCGTGCCGAACGGCACGCCGGCCATCAGTACCGCCGATTCGCCCGCACCTGCGACGCGCGCGCGCAGCGCCATGCGCTTCGACTTGGCCACCATCTCCTCGAAGCTGGCCACATCCCGCGTGTGGACGGCATGCGCGCCCCATAGCAAGCCGAGCCGCCGCGCGGTGAGGATCTCGGGCGTGAGCACCAGCAGGGGCACCGCCGGCCGCTCGCGCGCAACGCGGCGCGCGGTCGAGCCTGAGGTTGTGAAGCAGATAATGGTCGCGGCCGAAACGGTATCGGCGATCTCGGCCGCCGCGGCGGATAGCGCGTCGGCGGTGGTGGCGTCGGGGCGCGTCTCGGTGAAGTGGACACGGGCGCGGTAGGCGGGATCCGCCTCTACCGAGACCGCAATGCGGTCCATCATGTTGACCGCTTCTTCCGGCCAGTCGCCGGCTGCCGATTCGGCCGAGAGCATGATCGCATCGGCGCCATCGTAGATTGCGGTCGCAACGTCGGAGACTTCTGCGCGCGTCGGGCTCGGAGACTTGATCATCGATTCGAGCATCTGCGTCGCCACGACCACCGGGCGCCCCATGCGGCGCGCGGTCTCGACAATACGCTTCTGGATCGGTGGAACCTGCTCAGGCGGAAGTTCGACGCCAAGGTCACCGCGGGCCACCATCACGCCATCCGAAAGCTCGACGATCTCATCGAGCCGGTCGATCGCCGCGGGCTTTTCGATCTTGGACAGCAACGCTGCCTTGCCGCCGATCAGGCGGCGCGCCTCGGCGACGTCGTCGGGGCGCTGAACGAAGGAGAGCGCAACCCAGTCGACACCCTGCTCCAGCGCGAAGGCGAGATCCTTGCGATCCTTCTCCGTGAGCGCGGGCAGCGGCACGACCACGTCGGGAACGTTGACGCCCTTGCGGTCGGACAATGCGCCGCCGACCTCGACCAGCGTCTCGATCACGTCGAGGCTCGCCTTTTGTACGCGAAGGACAAGCTTGCCATCGTCGATCAGCAGTCGAGTGCCAGGCTCCAGAGCCTCGAAGATCTCGCGATGCGGTAGGCAAACGCGCGTGTCGTCGCCGGGCGCGGGATCGCGGTCGAGAATGAAGAGGTCGCCCTTATTGAGCGTGACGATGCCGTCGCGGAAGGTGCCGACGCGCAGCTTCGGCCCCTGGAGATCGGCAAGGATGGTCGTCGGCCGGTTGAGCTCCTTTTCGAGCGCGCGGATCGCGGCGATCGACTGGGCGTGATCCTCGTGCGCGCCATGGCTCATGTTGACGCGGAAGGCGTCGGCGCCGGCCAGATAGAGCTTGCGGATCATCTCGGGCGAGCGGCTCGCTGGCCCCAGCGTCGCCAGCACGCGAACTTTACGGCGTCTGGGCGCGAACGCGCTCGTGCTGATCGACATTGAAATGAAGCTCCTTGTGCGCGCGGGAAGCGATGCCCATACCCCCTCCCATCGCCAGATCAACCAGGAATGACAGCGCTATGCATTTGGAGGAAGTGGACGATCGCATCGCCGCTGAGGTCTATCGCCGGCTGGTACGACATCTTCGTTACCGCTCCGATGCGGAAAATATCGACCTGATGGGCCTTGCGGGTTTCTGCCGCAACTGTCTCGCCGATTGGACGGCGGAGGCGTCGGACGGAGCGATCGCCAAGGATCAGGCGCGCGAGGCGGTGTACGGCATGCCCTATGCCGAATGGAAGGCGAAGCATCAGGGCGAAGCAAGCCCCGAGCAGCTCGCCCGCATGGCTGAAAGCATGAAACGAAATCCGCCTGCATGAATCGCTCCGCTTGAGCGCGGGCGCAGGCTCTTCTATCCCGCCCGCTCCTACCGAATCGGGAGCGGAACATGAGTGACGGTAACGTCGCGGCGGACCAGCTGCGGCTTTTCATCGAGCGTATCGAGCGCCTCGAGGAAGAAAAGAAGGGCATGCAGGACGATATCAAAGACGTCTATCTGGAAGCCAAATCGCAGGGCTATGACCCCAAGACGATGCGGACTATCGTGCGTCTCCGGAAGATGGAGAAGAACGCGCGCGACGAGGCCGAGGCTCTGCTGGAGACCTACAAGGCGGCGCTGGGCCTCAGCTAAGCCCGTCACGGCGGATCGGCGCGCGGGAATGGAGGGATCCGATGAAGCTCTACGGTTTCATAGTGTCCCCCTTCGTTCAGCGCGTGCTGATCGCCGCGCGGCTGAAGGGGCATGAAATTCCGGTCGTCCCGCCGCTCGGCGGCTCGGTCGCCTCGCCCGAGTTCGCCGCAATCAGCCCGATGCGCCGCATCCCCGTTCTGGAGGAGGATGACGGCTGGCACCTCGCCGAATCGGCGCCGATCATCGCCTATCTCGATGAGACGCTGTCGGGGCCTCCGTTACTGCCGGCCGATCCCCGCGCACGCGCGGTAGCCCGTGAGGTGTCTGGCCTCGTCGATACGGAGATCGGCGCGGGCCTGCGCCACTTCATGCTCCAGAATGTCTTCTGCACATGTTCAGACGCTGGGCAGCTTGACTATGGCCGCCAGCAACTCGCCCTCGGTCTCGACGCGCTGAACCGGATTGGGGTCGGCTCGCGGGAGTGGGCGGCGGGCGACGCGCCCGGAATTGCCGATGCCGCGCTGGTCCCCGTGCTGACCCTCGCCGAAATTCTCGAGACCCATTTCGACGGCGGCGCCCTGATCGGCGATCGGCCGGGGATCGCGGCCTATTGGGATCGCGTCAGGGGCTCGGCGATCGGCGAACGGACCCGGGCGGAGATGGGGGCTATCGTCCCGATCGTGATGGGACGGCGCGCCGCAGCGGCGGAGCCACAGCCCGCCTGACCCTTTCGGAGATGGCATCGGGATTGCGCAACCGGCATCTGCCGGAATAGAGACGCGCACATCTCCTTTGTCGCTAGCAGCAGGACGAACACGGCGATGGCCGGCCATTCCAAGTTCAAGAACATCATGCACCGCAAGGGCGCGCAGGATAAGAAGCGCTCGGCGCTTTTCTCCAAGCTCAGCCGCGAGATCACCGTGGCGGCGAAGATGGGCCTGCCCGATCCGACAATGAACGCACGCCTGCGTTCCGCCATCATCGCGGCCCGCGCGCAGTCGATGCCCAACGACAATATCAAGCGCTCGATCGACAAGGCATCGGGCAGCGACAGCGCCAATTACGAAGAGATCCGCTACGAGGGCTTCGGTCCGGCCGGCGTGTCGCTCATCATTGAGACGCTGACCGACAACCGCAACCGCACCGCCACCAACGTGCGCACCGCCGTCTCCAAGAATGGCGGCAATCTCGGTGCGGGCGGTTCGGTGAGCCATGGCTTCGATCGCATGGGCCTGATCTCCTACCCGGAGAAAGCGGGCGATGCCGAGAAGGTGTTCGAGGCGGCACTGGAAGCCGGCGCCGAGGATGTGACCTCGGACGAGGGCCACGAGATCTGGACCGCGACGGAATCGCTCCACGAGGTCGCCAAGGCGCTGGAAGCGGTGCTCGGCGAGCCGGAGGGCGTGAAGCTCGCCTGGCGTCCGCAGAACCAGGTGACGCTGACCACCGTCGAGGAAGCCGCTCTGCTCATGAAGCTGATCGACGCACTGGAGGACGACGACGACGTCCAGACGGTATGGGGCAATTACGACGTGCCCGACGAGATCATGGAGAAGCTGGGTTGAGCCACGCCCTCCCCGCATCGGGGAGGCATTGAGGTGTTGATCCTCGGGCTCGATCCGGGGCTCGGCACCACCGGCTGGGGCGTGATCGCCGCCGATGGCAACCGCCTCAGCCATGTCGCCAACGGGCAGGTCCGCACCGAGGCGTCGATGGCGTTGCCCCGCCGCCTCGCGCTGCTCCATGGCGCGCTGGTCGAGGTGATCCGCGCGCACAGGCCCGATGGCGCGGCCGTGGAGGAGGTGCTCGGCAACTCCAACGCGCAGTCGACGCTCAAGCTCGGGCAGGCGCGCGGCATCGTGCTGCTGGCGGCGGCGCAGGCCGATCTCGTCATCGGCGAATATCATCCGTCGATCGTCAAGAAGGCGGTGGTCGGAACCGGCGGCGCGGACAAGAAGCAGGTGCAGGCAATGGTGTCGCGCCTGCTGCCCGGCGTGAAGTTGACCGGTGCCGACGCTGCCGACGCGCTCGCCGTCGCGATTACGCACGCGCATCATATGGCGAGCCAGCGCGCACTGCTGCGCCGCGCCTCATAAGGCTTTGGGAGAGGGGGCATGATGATCGCACGGCTGACCGGCGTGCTCGCCGAGGCGAGCGCCGACCATGGGGTGATCGACGTCAATGGCGTCGGCTATCTGGTCCAGCTTTCGGGCAGAACCTTGCAGGCACTGGGCGGCGTCGGTGCGGAGGTGAAGATACTCACCGACATGCAGGTGCGCGAAGACGCGATCACGCTGTTCGGTTTTGGATCGGTCGCCGAACGCGACTGGTTCCGACTGCTTACCCAGGTGCAGGGTGTGGGCGGGCGGCTGGCACTCGCGATCCTGTCAGTGCTGGCGCCCGACGAGCTCTCGCGCGCGGTCGCATCCGGCGACAAGGCGATGGTGGCACGCGCCAATGGCGTCGGCCCCAAGCTGGCACTGCGCATCGTCACCGAACTCAAGGACAAGGCGGGCCCGGCGCTGGGACCGGCCGGTGGTGCCGGCGCTACGCCCATGGGCGGCGCGGAGGCGGACGCGCTCTCTGCGCTCGCCAATCTCGGCTTCCGTCCGGCCGAGGCGTCGGCCGCAGTCGGCGCGGCGTCGGAGGAATTGGGGCCGGGCGCGACCCTCGATGCGCTGGTCCGTCTCGCACTCCGCAAGGCGTCCAAGGCATGAGCGATCCGCTCGACGGCAGCGTCGAGGATTTACGCGCCCGACTGGCGGGTGATCTCGAACAGGCCACGGCTTTGCTCAAGGCGGGCGCTGAAGCGGGGCTACCCGAGGCGCAGGCGGCTTATGGCCAGACGCTGCTCGATGGGCGCGGCGTCGAGCCCGATCTGGCCGAGGCCTTACGTTGGTTCCGGCTGGCGGCCGCTACCGGACATCTGATGGCGATCAACATGGTCGGCCGCTGCTTCGAAAAGGGCTGGGGCGTGGCCGAGGATCGCGCCGAGGCCGCCCGCTGGTACGCTCGCGCCGCCGAGGGCGGGCTCGATTGGGGCATATATAATTATGGCAGCGCGCTGGCGTTGGGCGCCGGCGTCGCGAAGGACGAACGCGCGGCGCTGGGCTGGTTCCAGAGGTCAGGCGCGCTCGGCCATGCCAAGTCGATCAACTTCGTCGGCACCTTCCACGAGGAAGGCCGCCTCACCCCGCGGGACATGGACAAGGCGGCGCAATGCTATGCGCGGGCGGCAGAAGGAGGCGACTTTCGTGGGCAGTTCAATCATGCCCGCTTGCTCGCAGAGGCCGGCCGCATCGACGAGGCGCTGTCGTGGATCGAGCGCGCGGCCGCTATGGCCTCACCGGCCTTCCGCGCGCGGATGAAGGTCTATTGCGACGCCGCTCCGGTAGCCGCGTTGCAGCATGCGGCCCGGACGCTTGGTTGAGTTCTAACGTGCCGTCGCTACCCTGAGGTTGGCCGCCGCCGCCAACGGCCACTGGCGCTCCTGACCAGACCTGCCGCGGTCGTGGCGGCGCCTACAGCGTCACCTTGGCGACCTTGTCCTTATTGGCCTCCTTCGGATCGCGGCCGAGCAGTCGGGTGATCGCCGCGCCGATCATGGTCTCGCCCAGCCAGATTTCTGCCTTCTCGGTGTCGAGGCGGAGCAGCGCGAGCTTGGGATCCTCACGGCCATGCTCGAACCAAGCGGCGACCTGGCTGTTCCACAACCGGTCGATCGTGGCGAGATCATTGTCGAGCTGGAGGTCGCCATGAATACTGGCGAACAGGTCGTGCCCCTTGGAGACGTAGGTGGCGATCGCGCGGTGACTCTCCTTCAGCGTCTGGACGAGGCCATTGTCCTTGGCGGTGAAGAACCAGAGGGGGCCGGTGGCTTCCTCGGCGAGATGCACGGTCATCGGCCGGATATGGCTGTCGTGCGTGCCGTCCAGCCCCAGCATAACGAACGGACTGGCCTTCAACTCCTTCCAGAAGCGCGCTTCGATGTCGGCGTCGCTGGTCATGACCGCTCTCCTCCAATGTGTGGTGCGAAAACCGATGACGGTCGGCGGCCGTTCCGCTGGGCACAGCCGCTTGATGCCCAGGTCGTCGCGTCCTAGCCTTCGATCGCGGTAGCGAGGGAGGGGGCGATGCGGCTGACGAATGGGATGCTGGCGGCAATGCTGGCCGTCGGATCGGCCGGTCCGGTCGTGGCGCAGCCGACATGCGTGCCGCCCCTCGAGCTGGCCGGCTGGGCGCAGCGTCGCCCCCTCGTCGCGGTGACGCGGCTCGGCGGCGATCCGGCGCCCGAGCTCGTTCCCGGCGAGGCGGTGGATCTCGCGCTCGCGCCCATCGACACGCTCATACTCGCCACGCCCCTCGGCAAGTCCCCCCAGGCGGGCGACCAGGGTGGCATGGTCCGGTTCCGGGTGGCGCTCAGCGGTACCTATCGCATCGCGCTTGGCCACCATGCCTGGATCGACATCCTGCAGGGTGGAAAGCCGGTCGCCTCCACGGCGCATGTGTCGGGGCCGGAATGTGCCGGCGTCGCCAAGCGTGTCGATTTCGCGCTCGCGCCCGGCACCTATGTGCTCCAGCTCTCAGCGAGCACGGATGTGAGCATGCCGCTGATGATCGCGCGCCTGCCCTGACCGCTGGCGCCGGCCGAGGGGAACGGCTAGGGAACGGATCGACCATGAGCGAACCCGACCGCCTCCTCGCCGCCGAGCGCCGCCCCGAAGATATCGATGCCGCGCTCCGTCCCAAGACGCTCGACGATTTCGTGGGCCAGAAGGCGGCGCGTGAGAATCTCCGCGTCTTCATCGGCGCCGCCAAGGCGCGTGGTGAAGCCATGGATCATGTGCTGTTCTTCGGCCCTCCCGGCCTTGGCAAGACCACGCTCGCGCAGATCGTCGCGCGCGAGCTGGGCGTTGGCTTTCGCGCCACTTCCGGGCCGGTGATCGCCAAGTCAGGCGACCTCGCCGCGCTTCTCACCAATCTTGAAGAGGGCGACGTTCTCTTCATCGACGAGATCCATCGCCTTCAGCCTGCCGTCGAGGAGGTGCTCTATCCGGCAATGGAGGATCGGGTGCTCGACCTGATGATCGGCGAGGGCCCGTCGGCACGGTCTGTCCGGATCGAGCTGCCGCGTTTCACGCTGGTCGGCGCGACGACGCGGCAGGGGCTGCTGACGACGCCGCTGCGGGATCGCTTCGGCATTCCAGTGCGTCTGCAATTCTATACGGTGGACGAACTGGAGCGCGTCGTCGCCCGCGCAGCGCGCCTGCTTGCGCTCGATCTTGGGCCGGATGGGGCGACGGAGATCGCACGTCGTTCGCGGGGGACGCCGCGCATCGCCGGACGCCTGCTGCGCCGCGTGCGCGACTTCGCGCATATGGCGGGCGACGTGGTGGTCGACGCCAAGGTGGCCGACGCGGCGCTCACCCGGCTGGAAGTCGACGGTCTTGGCCTGGACGCGATGGACCGGCGCTATCTCCTGATGATTGCGGACATCTATCGCGGCGGCCCGGTTGGTGTGGAGACGATCGCGGCGGGCTTGTCGGAACCGCGCGATACCGTCGAGGAGGTGATCGAGCCCTATCTGATCCAACTCGGCCTGCTCGCCCGCACCGCGCGCGGGCGTTGCCTCACCGGCCGGGCCTGGACCCATCTCGGTCTGCCGATGCCGGCCGGAGCGCAGGAAGGCCTGTTCGATCAGGGCTGACGCTTTGCCGCGGCCGCGCGGGGTTGCGCGCCGCGGGCGAGCCGCTAGACCGCGTTGTCATGGTTACTGAGCCACTCGACCAGCCGCCCGTTGGCCGTTTCGAGGGAGGCGAGCACCGCTTCCCCTTGCGCGTCTATTTCGAGGATACTGACCTTTCCGGCGTCGTCTATCACGCCAATTATCTGCGCTTCATGGAGCGCGCCCGCTCTGACATGCTGCGCGCCGCAGGGATCGACCAACGTGGCGCATTCGAGTCGGGTCTGGGCGTTTACGCGATCGTCGATCTCGCTATCCGCTACCGCCGTCCGGCGCGCCTGGATAATGACCTGCTCATTATCAGCCGGATGATGGATACGAAGGCGGCTTCCTGCGTCATTCATCAGAGAGTCATGTGCGGACGGGTGTTGGTCGCCGACGCTGACGTCACTGCAGCCTTCCTCTCGCCGGAGGGGAGACCGCGGAGGCAGCCGGACGCATGGCTCGACGCCTTTCGACGCCTCAAAGGGGAAGAAATACTATCATGATTCCGAACCTGGCGACCGACGCCGCGACCATGTCGCCGCTCGCGCTCTTCCTCCAGGCCGACATCGTCGTGAAATTCGTGATGGTCGGTCTGCTCTGCGCCTCGGTGTGGACCTGGGGAATTATCATCGGCCATGGCGTGCGGCTGAAGCGCATCGCGGCGAAGAGCACCAAGTTCGAGCGCGACTTCTGGGCCGCCGAGGACATCGATAGTTTTTACACCGCGAATCGCAGCAGCGACCTGCCGACCGCCAAGGTGCTCGGCGCCGGGGTGACCGAATGGCGCCGCTCGACCGCTGGCAAGAAGATCGACCGCGACGGCACGCGCGCCCGCCTCGCCACCAGCATGGGTGCCGCGACGGCGGCCGAGGTCGATCGCCTGTCCGATCGGCTCAACATCCTTGCCACGATCGGTTCGGTCGCGCCCTTCGTGGGCCTGTTCGGCACGGTGTGGGGCATCATGCGCAGCTTCACCTCGATCGCCGCGCAGCAGAACACCTCGCTCGGCGTGGTCGCGCCGGGTATCGCCGAGGCGCTGTTCGCTACCGCGCTCGGCCTGTTCGCCGCCATCCCGGCGGTGATCGCCTATAATCGACTGACCCATGGCGTGAACCGGCTCGAAGCGCGGCTCAACCGCTTCGCCGACGGCTTCCACGCCACGCTCAGTCGCGAACTCGAGGCCGACTGATGGCGATGGGGCCGATCCCGTCCGGTGGCCGCAACGGCCGCCGCGCGCCGATGGCGGAGATCAATGTCACGCCGCTCGTCGACGTGATGCTGGTGCTGCTCATCATCTTCATGATCACCGCTCCGCTGCTGATGACGGGGGTACCGATCCATCTGCCCGACAGCCGCGCCAAGGCGCTCGAGCAACCCAAGAAGCCCGTGCAGATCTCGATAGACGTGCAGGGTCGCGTGTTCGTCGACGATGCGCAGGTGGCCGATGGCGCCCTGCCTGACCGGCTGGCGCAGATCGCCGCGCAGAACAGCGCGGGAGCCGAGCCGCAGCAGATCTTCCTGCGCGCAGATCGCGCGCTCGATTATGGCCGCGTGATGGGGGTAATGGGCGAATTGAACCGCGCTGGCCTCAACAAGGTGGCGCTCGTCTCCACGGCAGCCGACGAGCGCCGCTGAACGATGGATCGCGCCGAACGCTACGGGCTGGGAGTCGCAACGGCGGGGCATATCGCTCTGTTTGTGGCGTTGTCGCTCAGCCTGTTCTCGGCGCGCGTGCCCAAGCCGCCGGTTGCCGACACGATGGACGTGCAGCTGGTCGACAAGATCGGGCTGACGTCCGCTGCGCCCAAGGTGGCACAGGAAGCGCCGGCGCCGTCGGTGGCCCCCGAGCAGGGGCCGCCGACCGAGGCCGCGCCGCCCCCACCCGCACCGGCTCCGAAGCCGGAACCCAAGCCATCGCCCCCGAAGCCCGAGCCCAAGCCCGAGGTAAAGCCCGAGCCGAAGCCCATACCGGCCAAGCCCGAGCCCAAGCCGAAGCCCGCGCCCGAAAAGCCGGCCAAGCCCGCGCCCGAAAAGCAGCCGCCGAAGAAGACGGGTCTGTCGTCAGATTTCCTGAAGGATCTGCCCAAGGATACGCCGGGTAAGGAGAAGCCCAAGGGCTCGCGGCTCGGCACCGATTTCCTGAAGGGGCTGTCGGCTGACAAGAGCACCGGCAAGGCCAACGCGCCGCGCGCGGCGGCGGTCAGCGCGCAGTCGATGGCCGGGCTGGCCTCGCTTCTCCTGCAGCAGGTGAAGCCCTGTTACAACCCGCCCGCTGGCGGCGCCGACGCGGGGCAGATTGCGACGGTGCTCAACCTGCGCATGAACCGCGACGGGTCAGTCGCCTCGGCGGAGATCGGCGAGCAGAGTGGCGTCAACGCGCAGAACCAGGCCTATGCCCGGCAGATGGCCGATGCGGCGCGCCGCGCCGTGCTGCGGTGCGCGCCGTTCAAGCTGCCGCCCGAAATGTATGAAGGCGGCTGGGACGATTTTGGGTTCCGGTTCCGGCCGTGACGAAGGTTCGTGGGAGGAGAATATGATGGTCCGTCGCCTGATCGCCGCCGTGCCGGCACTGCTGCTCTCAACTGCGGCGATGGCGCAGGTGCCCGCCACGCAGGCGGCGCCCGGCGCCGGCCCCCAGCCCGGCCAACGGCTAATCGTCGACGTCACCGGCGGCATCTCGCAGCCGATGCCGATCGCGATCCCCGCCATGCCGACGCCGGCCTCTACCAAGACCGCGGCGGGGCAGACCGACGCGCTCGGCGATCAGGTGGCGCAGATCGTCACCAACGATCTCAAGGGTTCGGGACTGTTCAAGCCAGTGTCGGTCAGCCATCCTGTCAGCTATCCGCAGGTGACCGCGCCCGAATATGATTTCTGGACGTCGACCGGCGCGTCGGCGCTGGTGCAGGGCTTCGTACAGGCCAATGGCGACGGCTCGCTGACGGTTGGCTGCTATCTCTACGATGTGTTCTCGAAGATTGAGCTCACGCGGCAAGGCTTCGTCGTCCCGCCCGCGCAGTGGCGCCGGGCCGCGCACAAATGCGCTGACACGGTCTATACCCGGCTGACCGGCGAGGGCCCCTATTTCGACAGCCGGGTCGCTTACGTCTCGGAGACCGGGCCCAAGAACCGTCGCACCAAGCGACTGGCGATCATGGATCAGGACGGCGCCAACCATCACTTCCTGACCAACGGTCAGTCGATCGTACTGACGCCGCGCTTCGCGCCAAATCAGCAGACGGTCGTCTACATGTCCTATTCGGGCAACCGGCCGCGCATCTATACCTACAATATCGGTTCGGGGGCGCAGAAGCTCGTGGTCGACGCGCCGAATATGACGCTCTCGCCGCGTTTCTCGCCGGATGGTCACTCGATCGTCTATTCGATGTCGGTGGGCGGCAACACGCAGATCTATCGCGTGCCGGCGACCGGCGGCACGCCTACCCGCCTCACCAACGCCCCCGGCATCAACACCGCGCCCTGCTATTCGCCCGACGGCAGCAAGATCGTATTCGAGAGCGATCGCTCGGGCACGCAACAGATCTACGTGATGAATGCCGACGGCTCGGGCCAGCACCGGGTTAGCTTCGGCTCCGGCCGCTATGCGACGCCGGTGTGGAGCCCGCGCGGCGACCTCATCGCCTTCACCAAGCTGGGCGGCGGCTTCTCGGTCGGCGTAATGTCGCCCGACGGCGGCGGGGAGAAGATCCTCACCCACGGCTGGCAGGACGAGGGGCCGAGCTGGTCCCCGAATGGCCGCGTCATTATGTTCTTCCGCACCGCACAGGGCTCCGGCCGCGCCGACCTCTGGTCGGTGGACCTGACCGGCGTCAACGAACGCAAGATTCCTACCCCCCTCGATGGATCCGATCCCGCCTGGTCGCCGTTGCTGCCGTAACGAGTATCGGTGCCGGGCTTGACCGCAGGCGAAACAATCCTAAGCCTGCAAGAGGAATGACGGGGGCAGCCATTGATTCCTAAAGGAGACTACAAGATGACTGCAAGAACCGCCACGGTGCTGACCCTCGCTGCGATGGTGGCGCTGGCTGGCTGCGGCAAGAAGAAGCCGGCTGAACTGCCGCCGCCGCCGCCCTCTTCCACCGCGCCGACCGAACAGCCGGCGCCGACCGGGCCCACCAGCTCGATCGTACCGGGTTCGCGCGCTGATTTCCTTCAGCAGGTCGGCACCGACACGGTCCACTTCGCGACGGACAAGTCGGACGTCGACAGCGAGGCGCAGGGCATCTTGACTGGACACGCCAAGTGGCTGGTGGCGCATCCGAGCGTGCGCGTCACGATCGAAGGCCATTGCGACGAGCGCGGCACGCGCGAATACAACCTCGCGCTCGGCGACCGTCGTGCGACTGCCGCCAAGAACTTCCTGGTGAGCCAAGGCGTCCCGGCGGATCGCATCAACACGATTAGCTACGGCAAGGAACGCCCGGTGGCGACCGGCTCCGACGAGTCCGCTTGGGCGCAGAACCGCCGCGCCGTAACGGTCGTGCCGCAATAAGCGGGTCGGCTTTTCTCCCGGTTCGCCGGGAGGAGACCGCAAAGAGGGGGCTGGCGGCTGCCGACCCCCTCTTTCTTTATCCGGCTTTCGTCGGTGGCGGGACTTTGCCGGCGAAGGCATCATCCAGCATCTTCGCGAGCCGCAGGCCGCCTTTGAGAATCTGCTGGCGAACCGTTGGAATGAGCTGCTGGATCGCGGCTTCGTCGAGCCCGGCGTCGGCGGGCTTGGTCGGCGGGCATGCCGGCGCGTGGGTAGCGGTGGGATAGACCGTGTCCCGCGCCGTATCCCAGCTCTCCCTGGCCCAGTCCTCGACCGTGCCGGCCGCCATCGCGGCGCGGCTTGCGGGTGTCGTATCGACAAGCAGTCCCCTGGCGCCTGCGGGGGCAGCGGAGATGGCGCGTTCCGCCAGCAATCCGTCCCAGACCGAGTGGAGATTGGTCCGCCCGGCTATCGCGCCGTAATGGACGCGGAGCTTGTTGGCCCCCTGATCCCCGTCACGCTCAGCCGCGTGGAGCGGCTGGTGCAGATCGCCAACGAAATGGACCAGGAAGGCCAGTGCCATTAGCCGTTCGCGTGCATTGAGATGCTTGTCCGCAAGCAGTCGCTGGTTGCGCTCGATCTGGGCAATAACGCAGTTTCCGCCGGCGCAGGGGCCTTTGGGATCGAATGGCTTGCAGACGTCGATGTCGACGAAATGCCACGCATAGGCATAGCTGAAGCGGTCGCCGAGCTGCTTCACGCAGTCCGGCCAAACTGAGGCATCCTCGATGGTCTTCGCTGGACAGGTTGGCGTGTCCAGCAGCCGCGCCTGGCGGAGCAGCCGGTCGATGCCGGTGCGGGTCTGCGGTGTCACCTCCAGATATGCGATCGCGGCAACCGTTTGGTGGCCATATTCCCACCAGGCAGCGGCGGGCGACAGCGGAAGCAGCAGCGCCGCAATGGCGGCGACGAGTATGCGGAGGCGGATCATGGGGCTGCTTCCTAACGCTGCCAGCGGTAGGAATTATTGCGGCGCGGTAACACGCCGCTCAGTCTTGGCCGTAAATCGCCACGTCCGCAGGTCTGTCATGCCCGACGACGCCCCGATACATGCCCGGCGTGTTGAAAGCCCAGCACGCGCGGCCGTCCGGCGTCACCGCGATGAAGCCGCCTTTCCCACCGACGGCTCCAAGTTCCTGGACCAGCGAATCGGCCACCTCGTCGAGGCTCTGGTCGGTGAGGCGTAGCCGGGCGCAGAGCTCATGCGCGAGGCCGAGCCGGATATAATGCTCGCCCGAGCCGGTGCAGGAGATGGCAGCGGCGCGGTCATCTGCATAGGTGCCGGCCCCGATCAGCGGCGAATCGCCGATCCGACCCCAGCGCTTGGCAGTGAGCCCGCCGGTCGAGGTGGCGGCCGCGACATGGCCCGCCTCGTCGACGGCGACGGCACCGACCGTGCCGTACTTCATCGCCGAATCGAAGGGCATGTCGGGATGAGCCTTGATCTCGTCGAGCTGGCGGCGGCGTTCCGGTGTCGCGAACCAGTCCTGCCCGGCCTGCTCCTGCCCGACATGCGAGGAGAAGGCGTCTGCGCCAGTGGAGGACAGCAGGACATGCGAGCTCTGCGTCATCACCGCCCGCGCGAGGCTGATCGGGTTGCGGGTCGCGGTGACGCCGGCGACCGCTCCGGCTTCGCGCCCGCGTCCGTCCATGATCGCTGCATCGCACTCGATCCGCCCTTCCCAGGTGTAGACCGAGCCCCTGCCCGCGTTGAAATGGGGATCATCCTCTAGCACGCGCACCGCCGCCTCGACCGCGTCGAGCGCATCGCCGCTGTCGCGCAGGATCGCAGCGCCCGCTTCCAGTGCCGCTGACAGGCCCGCTCGCGCGCCGTGATCCTCGTCTTGCGTCAACACGCCCGGACGCATCGAGCCCGCGCCGCCATGGATCATCAGGGTCCAGCCCACGTATTGCTCCTTCTTCATGTGCGGGCGCTTATCATTACGCGCCGCAGCGCCTATAGAGGCTCTCGACCACAATCGCGAAGGCTTCCCATGTCCATTCGTCCGTGGCGCGACATCACGCGCCGCCAGTCCCGTCAGATCATGGTGGGCAATGTTCCCGTCGGTGGTGACGCGCCCGTCACCGTGCAGACGATGACCAACACGCTTACCACCGATGTGAAGGCGACGATCGACCAGATCCGTCGCTGCGAGGAAGCGGGCGTCGACATCATCCGCGTCTCCTGCCCCGACGAAGAATCGACGGCGGCGCTGAAGCAGATCGTCCGCGCCGCGCGTGTGCCGATCGTCGCGGACATCCATTTCCACTACAAGCGTGCGCTGGAAGCCGCCGATGCCGGCGCTGCCTGCCTGCGCATCAATCCAGGCAATATCGGCTCGGCCACCCGCGTGCAGGAAGTCGTCAACGCCGCCAAGGCGAACGGTGCTGCGATCCGCATCGGAGTGAATGCCGGTTCCCTCGAAAAGGATTTGCTGGAGAAGTACGGCGAGCCCTGCCCCGAAGCGCTGGTCGAGTCCGCGCTCGATCATATCAAGCTGCTGCAGGACGCCGATTTCCACGAATATAAAGTGGCGGTGAAGGCGTCCGACCAGTTCCTTGCGGTCGCGGCCTATCAGCAGCTCGCGGAGGCGGTGGATTGCCCCCTGCATCTGGGCATCACCGAAGCCGGCGGCCTGATCGCAGGTACGGTGAAGAGCGCGATCGGCATCGGATCGCTGCTTTGGTTCGGTATCGGCGATACGATCCGCGTCTCGCTTTCGGCGGAGCCCGAGGAAGAGGTGCGCGTCGGCTACGAGATCCTGAAGGCGCTCGGCATCCGCACGCGCGGCGTCCGCGTCGTTTCCTGCCCGTCCTGTGCGCGCCAGGGCTTCGACGTGATCCGCACCGTCGAAAAGCTCGAGGAGAGGCTGAAGCACATCTCCACTCCGCTTTCGCTCTCGGTGCTGGGCTGCGTCGTGAATGGCCCCGGTGAGGCGCGTGAAACCGATATCGGCGTCACCGGCGGCGGCAACGGCAAGCACATGATCTATCTGTCGGGCGTTACCGATCACACGATCGAGAATGACGACATGGTCGACCATGTCGTGAAGCTCGTCGAGGCCAAGGCGGCCGAGATCGAGGCTGCCAAGGCAGCCGCGGAGGCCGTGGCGGCAGAGTGATCCTGCATCGTGGGCTTGTCTTGATCGGTCTGGCTGGAGGGTTGGCGGGCTGTTCGTCCAAGCCCGCCCCTTTCGCGCGGCTCGGCATCGAGGTGTCGGCGCGGGGCGAGCAGTGCCTGCTGGCGCTCAAGGGGCGGCCCGTCGGCGATCTCGACGACTTCGCTACCAAGCTCAAGCTCAAGGCGGCGCTGCCACCCCCGCCCTTCTCGACCGGCATTCGGACGCTCGGCACTGTGCCGAGCGCCTGCATCCAGAAGGTCTATGAGGTGCTGCGCACCGCGCATGTCCAGACTGTCGGCATCATCACGGAGAGCGACCAGCCGATGCCCGTCCAGCCATGAGCCTGTCGATCCGCCCAGCCCGGTCCGGTGATGAGCCGGAGATCCTCCGCATGATCCGCGCATTGGCCCTGTTCGAGCGCGAGCCGGATGCTGTCGTTGCGACCGAGGCGATGCTGGCGCGCGCGCTGTTCACTGAGGGAGCGCATGCCCATGCTCACATCGCCGAGCGCGACGGGCACGCCGTGGGCCTTGCCCTCTGGTTCCTCAACTTTTCGACCTGGACGGGGCGCCCGGGCCTCTATCTTGAAGACCTGTTCGTCGACGAGACCGAGCGCCGGTCCGGTGTTGCCCGCGCGTTGATGGCCGCGTTGGCCCGCGAAGCCGTGGCCCGCGGCTGTGCCCGGATGGACTGGGCGGTGCTCGACTGGAACGAAGAGGCGATGCGCTTCTACGAACGGTTCGGTGCGCGCCGCTCGGAGGGCTGGCAGCCCTGGCGGCTGGAGGGTGAGGGGATCGCCCGACTGGCATCCGGAAATAGCTGAGCGCTCAGCTCCCGGCGCTGCCCAGCGTGTTGATGGTGAAGGCGAGCACTCCGAGGTTGTAGACGAACGCCGCGAGGCAATGGAGCGTGACGATGCGACGCATCTGCGTCGTCGTCAGTGCGGTGTCGGACGTCTGGAAGGTCATCCCCAGCGTGAAGCTGAAATAGATGAAATCCCAGTAGGTGGGCTCCTTGCAGTTCGGGAAACCGAGGCCGCCGCGATCGCCGCCCTTGCCACCTTGTATGTAGAAGACATGCGCATAGTGCAGCGCGTAGACCATGTTGGAGAAGAGCCACGCCAACATCAGCGTGGCGATGATCAGCACCACGGTCGAGGCGCGCGGACCGCCCTTCTCCGCCAGCTCGGAGAAGACCGCGACCAGCACCACCAGCGACACGGTCACCGAAATGCCGAGCAGCAGTGCACGGTTGGCGTCGTTGCCTTCGGCATAAAGGCGCATCGCCTTAGCATCGGCGGTCTGGAGCAGCGGCCAGACCGAGACCAGGAACACCGCCGCGGCTATGTCGAACGACAGCATTATACCGCGCCGCCAGCCGATCGCCGGCGACAGGATCGTGATGCCGGCGGCCAGCAGCGCGATGAAGACGAGGAAGCGGACGGGGGCAATGCGGTTGCCGAGGTGGAGCTTCCGGGCCATGAGGGCGAGCATAGGGTGAGCGGTGGTAAAGGCCGCGTGAAAACTTCGAGAGCCGAGGGGGCCGGATGGCGTGGATGTGGCTATTGCTGGGCGGGTTGGGGGAAGTCGGCTTCACGACCTGCCTGCGCTTCGTCGAAGGCTTCCGCAATGTCGGCTGGACGCTTGGCTTCCTCGCCTCGGTGGCACTCAGCATGGGGCTGCTGGAGGTGGCGTCGCGCTCGATCCCGATGGGAACGGCCTATGCGGTGTGGGGCGGCATCGGCGCGTTGGGTACCGTGCTGGTCGGCATCCTGTTCTTTGAGGAGCCGCTGGGCGCTGCGCGGATACTGCTCATCTTCGGGCTCATCGGCTGCATCGCCGGGCTCAAGCTGGTGAGCCACTGACGAGCCCCCTCTCCCGTCTTCGCGGAAGAGGGGAAAGCGCCGTTACTTCTTCGATTCGAGCAGCTTGTCGAGGCCGGCCTCGCCCTTGGCGACCTTCACCAGCGTCGGATAGCGCAGCCCGCCATTCCATTGCACGGCGACGTCGCGATAGGCCGAGCCCTGCTTCACCAGCAGGTGGATCGGCTGGCTGCCGCCCTTGGCCGCGGTGATGACGCTCTTGAGCAGATCCTTGTCGTAGGCGCGGCCATCAATGGCGACGAGCTTGGAGCCAGC
>FTCZ01001359.1_pt1 | contig 19049 bp, 18 predicted proteins | sample 1658871 | NCBI WGS metagenome assembly FTCZ01 (sample SAMEA3914864, study PRJEB12502) | metagenome | biome: forest; material: soil | place: USA | collected 2012-03-12 | depth 0.3 m
CCGATCGGCAATGTGGCGAGCGCCAGCACGACGGTGACCAGCACGCCAGACGCAATGTCGTCACTCCAGCCCTCCGGTCCCCAGCTCAGAAGTGTCCAAATGCTTTGGGCCGGCATTGACGGGTCGTGTCTCCGTGGCGATCCCGGAAGGAGAAAGGGCGGCGAGGGTGTTCCTCACCGCCCTTGGCTAGTTATCAGGATTCGGCGCCGTAAACGTCGAACTTGAAGTACTTGTCGTTGATTTCCTTGTACTTTCCGTTCTTGCGGATGGCATCGATCGCGTCGTTCAGCTTATTGACGAGATCGGTCTCGCCCTTGCGCACGGCAATGCCGGCGCCCGGTCCGAAAATCTCGACCGGCTGCGGCGAGGGCTGGCCAAGGATCTTGCAGCAGGCGCCGTCGGGCGTGTCGAGCCACTGCTGCAGCACGACGATATCGTCCTCGATGGCATCCAGGCGGCCATTGGCGAGGTCGGCCTGTTCCTCAGGGCTGCTCGGATAGCCCTTGATGGTGCTGTCGGTGTAGGTCTTCGAGGCATAATTGTAGTGCGTGGTGGTGGTGGCGACGCCGATGTTCTTGCCGGCAAGGTCTTCCTTGGTCACGCCCTTGAGCGGCGAATCCTTCGGCACGGCGATGGCCGAGGGGGTGTTGTAATATTTGTGGGTGAAGTCGACCTTCTGGGCGCGCTCGGGCGTGATCGACATCGAGGCGACGATGGCGTCGAACTTACCCGCCTGTAGCGCCGGGATGATGCCGTCCCAATCCTGCGCGACGAAGGTGCACTTCACCTTCATTTCGTCGCAGAGCGCCTTGGCGATGTCGATGTCGAAGCCGACCAGCTGGCCGTCCGAAGTCAGGTTGTTGAAGGGCGGGTACGCGCCTTCGGTGCCGATCCTCAGGGTCTTTTCCTGAGCCTGGGCAACGCCAAGTGTCAGCAGCGCGGCCGAAGCGGCGAGCGCGATACGCAGTGCAATACGCATGATGATCCTCTCATATTGTCCATGGCCGCTGTCCCGCGCGGCTCTTGTGGGCGGTGGTTTGCTGACCGCCCGCTGCGGCGGATACTCCCACTCTTTGCGAGAAAAAAGCAACTGCAAATCAACGGCAAACGACATTCCCCATCTGCCGCAGCGTTACTTGGTTTTCGCGGCAAGACCCGTGGTGTGCTCGACAAAGTCGGCTATCGACTTGGTGTCGTCGAGGTCGAAGACCGGCAAATTCTCGCCTTCGACAATGAAGTCGGCGGCGACGGCGACGATGTTCGGATCGTTGGCCGAAAGCGGCGCACGATCCTTGGCCTCCACCCGCCTTGCCTCGATCTTCTTATGGGCCTCGCGCTTGTAGCCCTCGACCAGCACGATGTCACAGGGCGCCAGCTGCGCAAGGATGTCGTCCAGCGCCGGCTCATCCTCATTGCGCAACTCGTGCATCAGCGCCCAGCGCCGGCCGGAGACGATCGCGACCTCCGTCGCACCGGCCTGCCGATGCCGGAAACTGTCCGCTCCGGGCTTGTCGATATCGAAATCGTGGTGGGCGTGCTTGACGGTCGAGACCGTCCAGCCGCGCGCCACGAGTTCGGTGACCAGCTTCTCGGTCAGGGTCGTCTTGCCGGAATTCTTCCAGCCGGTGATGCCGAATACGCGTCTCATGGCTGGAGGCTTTGCAACAGGCGTTTCGCCACCGCAAGGTCGTCCGGCGTGTTGACGTTGAAGAATGGGTCGATGCGCCCGCCTTCCGTCTCGATCATGGGAAAATCCACGGCAACGAAGCCTTGCCGCTCCATGAAAGCGGAAACCTTGCGATTGTCTTCGTCGACCAGAAAACGGCGCAGGGAATCGCGCAGCCCGAGCGGCCAGAGCGCAAAGGTTGAATGCCATCTGCTGTCGGAACTGGCGACGGCGATTGAGCCGGGTTGCTTCTCGGCCGCGGCCACGAGGCGCTCAACGAGATCGCCAGGGAAGAATGGGGTGTCGCCGGCAGCGCTTGCCAGGTAACGGCAGGCCGGGTTCGTTGCCGTCCATTCGAGGCCGGTCAGAATGCCGGCGAGCGGTCCTGCAAAGCCCGGCACGATATCGGCAAGCACCGGCAGGTCGACGTCGGCAAACCGCGCCGGGTCGCCATTGGCGTTGATGGCCAAGACAGCAACCTGTCGCTTAAGCCGCTCAGCGACGTAGTCGATCAGCCTGCGATTGCCGAGCGAAAGCAAAGGCTTGTCGCCACCGCCCATGCGGCGCGACAGGCCACCCGCCAGGATGATGCCGGCAATTTCTTTGACCATCGCGCCTATATGCCGTCCGGCGCCATGTCGGGTCCAGCGCTTTCGGCGGCAGGCTGCCGCCGGCCGACGATGCGCTCGCGATAGAGCGCGTAAAGGCCGGAGCCGATGATGATCGCCGCGCCGATAATCATCGGCAGGTCGGGGATGTCGCCGAAGATGACGAGGCCGAGCAGGATCGACCACAACAGCGCGGTGTAGCGGAACGGCGCGATGAAGGAGATGTCGCCCGAGCGCATCGCCATGATGATGAACTGATAGCCGATCAGCACCAGCACAGCGGCCAGCGCCAGCAGACCGGTCGCCCTGCCGGTCATCGGTGTCCAGCCGCCCATCGGCGACAAGAGCAGCGCGCCGAGAACGGTCATGGCGAGCGCCGTGGCGGTCGACACCAGCATGGTCGGGATCGCCCGCGGGATGCGCTTGGTGGCGAGGTCGCGCACCGCGCAGCAGGCGACACTGGTCAGCGCCAGCAGCGAATAGACGCTGAAACCCTCGAAGCCCGGCCGCACGATGATCAGCACGCCGGCAAAGCCGACGGCGATGGCAAGCCAGCGCCGCCAGCCGACGCCTTCGCCGAACACCAGAGCCGCGCCCATCGTCACCGCCAGCGGCAGCGCCTGCAGCACGGCCGAGACATTGGCGATCGGTAAATGCGCCAGCGCGATGAGGAAAGACACCGTGGCGCCGGCTTCACCGGCGACGCGTACAGCCACCATCGGCTGCAGCATGGTGCCAGGATTGGCAAGGGCGCCGCGCTGCCAGGCGAGCAGGCCGACAAAGAGCGAAGCGAAGGCGCCACGCACGAGCATGACCTGCGCCATGTTCATCGATTCTGAGGAAAATTTGGTGATCGCGTCGTTCAAGGTGAAGCCGATCATGGCCACGATCATGAACAGCGCGCCGCGCAGATTTGGCGAAAGAGGCAAAGGCGTTTCCGGATTCTATTTTGGAAAGAGCCTCTAGCAGGCAGCCGGAAAACAGCAACGTGAAAGAAATGGGCCACGAATTTCTGTGTGGCCCATGAGATCGATCTGCGAAGGTTTCAACGACTTATTTCGGCGTCAGCACTTCGGTACCGTTGCCGTTCTGGCCGGCGATGGTCCACAGCCCATGCAGCGAGCCGTCCTTCTCGATCTTGTAGACGACGAGGCCGATTTCCTTGCCCATGGCATAGCCGGCGGAAAAGGCGTTGTCGTTGCGCATGCAGATACCGTCCGATGTCGAGCCGCCGGTTTCCCAGTGGATCGTGCAGGTCGTGTCGCTGGTCAGCGTGATGGTCGCCTCGCCGCCATATTTCGAACCATCGAAGTTGGTGCCGGCAACCGTGTAGGTGCCACCGATCGACTGGGCTGCCGCCGGCAGGCAAGCAACCCCAAACATTCCAAGTGCAAGTATGCCAAGTGCAGGTATGAATGTGCGCATGTGCACTCCCCCTAGAGCGAAAATCGCCGGCAGAAGCTAGGCTGGAAAAGGCTGGCGGTAAATCGGCTGCAAGCGGGCGCGGAAGGTTTATTTCCCGTGTGGCCCGGATGCCTCGTGCAGGCTGCCGGCGATGGCGCCGACCAGCGGGTCGTATTTCGCTTTGAGCGTGGCGGGATATTGGATGAAGACGGTGTGGACGACGTCCTCTTTTCCAAACACGGATCGCTCATAGAAGATGTTGTCGCCCTTGGTACCCGACAGCACCGCCCAGTTCTTGCCGGTCTTGCTGTAGGTGACTTTTTCACCCGGCTCGGGGCTCGTTTTTTCGTTCTCAACGAGGCTATCGGGCGTTTCGTCGAGTGCGTTGTAGCTGCCATAGCAGGCGACGCTGGCGCCGTCGGCACTACGCCACTCCAGGCCATCGCCGTTTTCGGGCTCGGGCATTTGCCTGGTGAAAATCTGGTCCGGGAAAGTGCACACGGTGCTGAAGCGCGCATTGACATAGGTGAACGGCTTGGCCAGCGCCACTGTCGTCATGTTCGCTGACAGGAATAGAAGCGCGGACAACGATAAGCCGATGCGATGAAGACGTTGCATGACACCCCCTTGGTCGATGACCATGGGTGATCATGCACCAAGCCAAGGAAAAAATCAGCCGCCGGTGACGCTCATATGCCGCGACACCGAAGGGCGGCTGGTGCGGCGGTCGATGATGAAGTCATGACCCTTCGGCTTGCGGCCGATCGCTTCGTCGATCGCGGCGCCGACCAACTCGTTGCCTTCCGAGGCACGCAACGGCGCCCGCAGATCGGCAGCGTCTTCCTGGCCGAGGCACATATAAAGCGTGCCGGTGCAGGTCAGCCGCACGCGATTGCAGCTTTCGCAGAAATTATGGGTCATCGGCGTGATGAAGCCGAGCTTGCCGCCGGTCTCGGCGACATGGGTGTAACGGGCCGGGCCGCCGGTCTTGTAGGGGATGTCGGAGAGCGAGAACTGACGCTCCAGCGAGGCGCGCAGCAGCGATAGCGGCAAATACTGGTCGGTGCGATCGGCGTCGATCTCGCCCATCGGCATGGTTTCGATAAGGGTGAGGTCTATGCCGCGGCCATGCGCCCAGCGCATCAACTCGGGGATTTCGGCATCGTTGAAATCGCGCAGCGCCACGGCGTTTAGCTTGATCTTCAGCCCGGCCTTCTGCGCCGCATCAATGCCTTCCATGACCTTGCCGAGATTGCCCCAGCGGGTGATCTGGTGGAATTTTTCAGAATCGAGCGTATCGAGCGAGACGTTGATGCGCTCCACACCGTAGTCGGCAAGCTCGGCGGCAAAGCGCGACAGCTGCGAGCCGTTGGTGGTCAGCGTCAGCTCGTCCAGAGCCCCACTCTTCAGATGCCGCGACAGCTGGCGCACCAGATGCATGATGTTCTTGCGCACCAGCGGCTCGCCGCCGGTCAGCCTGAGTTTCCTGACGCCCTTTTCTATGAAGACGGTGCAGAGACGGTCGAGTTCCTCGAGCGAGAGCAGGTCCTTCTTCGGCAGGAAGGTCATGTCCTCGGCCATGCAATAGGTGCAACGAAAATCGCAGCGGTCGGTGACCGACACGCGCAGGTAGCTGATCGTGCGACCGAAGGGATCGATCATGTTCATCGTCAAGCGTTTCCGTGGCCTTTGGCGGCACCGTTATATACAGCTATGTGATACGATCCAATGCCGCATTCAAGATAGAAGGTCTTGATCTTTGGTAACATTCCCCGACCGACATTATCTGTCGGCTGTCCTCAAGCGGCTTCCCGCATCGGGTGAAGCAGCGTAGGGAAGGGCGCAATCGAAACGGGACCGATCATGACGGCGCCGAAGGAACTCCGGGTCTCGAAAGACCGCAAGCTGCTCACCGTAACCTTTCCTGGCCATCAGCCGTTCGAACTGCCGGCCGAGTTCCTGCGTGTCGTGTCGCCTTCGGCGGAAGTGCAGGGCCACTCGCCGGATCAGCGCGTGACAGTGCCCGGCAAGCGCAATGTCGCGATCCTCAAGATCGAGCCGGTCGGCAATTACGCCGTGCGCATCACCTTCGACGATTTCCACGACACCGGCATCTTCACCTGGAATTACCTGCACACGCTGGGTCACGAGAAGGATGATCGCTGGAATGCCTATCTGGCCGAGCTTACCGACAAGGGGCTCAGCCGGGACCGCTAGTCTGGAGTTTAGTGTGCGCGGTTGTCGTCAAACCGTCACGCAGGTGGCGTAGCGCCGGCAAAGATTCGGAGGACGAAAAATGTCACTCATCACGTCGGTTGAACAGCTCGAGGCGCTTTACGGGCTGCCCGGCGAGGCCTCGATCGTCAAGGAACTCGCCCATGTGATTCCCGAATACGCCGCCTTCATCGAGGCTTCGCCCTTCGTGGCGCTGGCGACCAGCGGACCGGAGGGGCTCGACTGTTCGCCGCGCGGCGATCTCGCCGGCTTCGTGCGCATCGTCGATGAGAAGACGCTGATGATGCCCGACAGGCGTGGCAACAACCGCGCCGATTCGCTGAAGAACATCATCCGCGATCCGCGCGTCGGCCTGCTGTTCCTGGTGCCGGGTTCGGGTACGACGCTGCGCATCAACGGCCGCGCCCATATCACCACCGATCCGGAGCTTTGCGCGTCCTTCGTCGTCGACGGCAAACCGGCCCGATCGGTCACGGTCATTGCGGTCGACACCGTCTACTTCCAGTGCGCCCGCGCCATCGTGCGCTCGGAACTGTGGAACCCGGCCAGACATGTCGACCCCAAGTCGCTGCCGACGCCCGGCCAGATCCTCGAGATCACCAGCCGCAAGAACATCGACGCCGAGACCTATGACAAGGAATGGCCGGAGCGGGCAAAGAAAACCATGTGGTGAGGCGCATTGATCTTCAGGTGAGGCCGGTCTGCGAACGGCGGCTTCCCGCCCATCAAGTGCTCAAAGAAAACAATGTGGTGATTGGAAGCCGGAGGCTTAAGCTTCCTTCAGCACATCATAGATCTTGCGCATCTGCTCGCCGATCATGTCGCACTGTTCCGGCGTGGACTGGCTCATCGCCTTTTCGATCAGCGCCATGTGCACTTTCAGCGCCTGCATCAGCAATGCTTCGCCTGCCTCGGTGAGGTTGAGCCGCAGCACGCGCTTGTCCTTCTCGTCGCCTTCTCGGCGCAGCAGGCCGCGCGCCTCGAGCTGCGGCAGGAGCATGGTTATGTTGGAGCGGCCGACCAGGAGCTTGCGGGCGAGGTCGTGCTGCGACATGCCGGGATGGCGGTAGAGGTTCATCAGCACGTCGAGCTGCGCCGGCTTGAGGTCGAGCGGGGCGAGTTTCGTGGCCAGCGTGCGCTCCAGCACATGGCAGGCGCGCGCTACCGCAACCCAATTGCGAAAGCGCGGATTGTCCCAGGGCAGCTCTTGTTTAATGTTCATGTTTGAACTATTATGTTCATGCTTGAACGAATGGATGGATCGCCAATATGGCATCATTTGGATTGAAGGTCATCCGGGGCGTTTTTGGCGCGGCCGAGCATGTCGTACCTCGTCTGAGCGGCCGTGCCGCGTTCGAATTGTTTTGCCGCACACCGAATGTCAGAGCACTGACCGACGGCGAGCGCAGGGCCGTCGAGCGTGCTGCCGGCTTCATGGCCGAGGCGCGTCACCACCGGCTGAAGACCAGGAAGGATTGCGTCGCGGTGCATGAGTTCCGGCCGGAGCCGGGCAGGGGCTCGCGCGGCACCGTGCTGGTCATTCATGGCTGGCGCTCGCGCACCGAATATATGCGCGCGCTGATCGAAGGGTTCCGCGGCGTCGGCTACAAGGTGGTCTCGCTCGACCTGCCCGGGCACGGCCATTCGCTCGGCCGTCATCTGAACATGGTGAATGCCGTGGATGCGGCGCGAGTAGCAGGCGAATGGTTCGGTCCGTTTGCCGCCGTCGTCGGGCATTCCTTCGGCGGCGCCATCGCGGCCAACGCCGTCGCGGCGTCGGTGAAGGGCATGCCGCCGCTCGCGGCTGAAAAGCTGGTGCTGATCGCCGCGCCGAGCTCGTTGCCCGCGATCTTCGACGATTTCAGCGACATGCTGAATGTTGGGCCGCGCTCGCGGGTCGCCATGGCGGACAGAGTAAAGCATCTTTCCGGGCGGCCGCTCAGCGAGTTCACCGGCGATCGCCAGCTTGCCGCGGCGCCGGTGCCGACGTTGATTATCCACGCGCCCGACGATCGCGAAGTGCATGCCGACCATGCGAAGCGTTATGCAGGCGCCGGCGAACATGTCCGCCTGCATTGGGCCGACGGTCTTGGCCATCGCCGCATCCTGGCCGACAAGAATGTTGTCAAGCACGCCGTAGGATTCGTGACCGAGCACCGCGACGCCATGCTTCACTAGAGCGTTTCACCGTTTCACAGAAACGGCGAAACGCCCTATCTCTTTGTTTTTTACGCAATTCCGGACGGAAAACCGCTCACACTTTTCCTGGAATTGCTCAGGATCGGTCAGTCGCCTTTCTTCTTCGCCGGCCCGACCGGCAGGCCGGCAGCCTTCCAGGCGGTGTAGCCGCCGAGAATGTGCTTGACCGGCGTCAGGCCCATATCCTGCGCGGTCTTCGTCGCCAGCGCCGAGCGCCAGCCGCCGGCGCAGAAAAAGACGAAGGTCTTTCCGCTCGCGAAGAACGGCTTGTGGTAGGGGCTTTCCGGATCGATCCAGAATTCCAGCATGCCGCGCGTCACATGTCTGGCGCCGGGGATCTGGCCGTCGCGTTCGACCTCGCGCGGATCGCGCAGATCGACAAAGATCGTGTCGTCATCTTCCAGCAACGAGGCCGCTTCTTCCGGCGACACGACCTCGATCTCGGCATTCGCCTCGTCGAGCAGCTGGCGATAACCCTTTTTCACGGCAAACCCTCCCGGCTACGGTTCGGCCATTCCGGATTTCGAGCATAACGCTCGCCGCTTGTCACGGCCAGTTTCCGCCATGGTCCAGAGCAGCTTCGCAAGTATGGCGGGAACTGCTATTGCGCGCCGTGACCGTCACAATGATGTGAAACCGTTCTGCAACACGGCTTCGAAAATTTATGGAAGCTTAACGAAATCGGTATGAATCGGTATAGTCACGCCTTAGATCCGCCATGCGGTGGGCGAGACCGTCAAGCGGCGCGGAACGGGAACCGGTCTCAACCGGTGCGGGTGATTCATGAAATTCCTCAGGAACAAAAACGCCGTCATGCCGATCGCGATCGCCGCGACGCTTGCCTTCGGCCAGCAGCCGGCGAACGCGCAAGGGTTGTTCGACATGCTGTTCGGCGGCGGCATCCGGCACGACCCGCAGGGCGAATTTCCGCCGCCGCCGAAGCCACGCAAGATAAAGCCGTATGCTTCGGGCGACGGTGGCGATGGTGTCAGGATCAGCAGTCCGACCTACAACACCTACAAGGCCGACAAGCTTGTGCGCGTCGACTTCAAATCGCTGCTGACGGCGCCGCAACCCGCGGCCGCGCAGGACGCCGCCTTCGTGCCGTCGGTCACGAGCAACAGCTTCCACGATGCCGTGGCCGGCTTGAGCGATTACGAGCTCTTCGCCGAGCCCGATATCGCCAAGGCGCTGATCGCCTACTACTCGGCCAATCCGGATTTCATCTGGGTGAGCGACAATGCGCCCAACAGCAGGGCGCAGGATGCGGTGCGGGTGCTTGGCGAGGCGGCGACCTATGGCCTGACTCCGGCGGATTATTCGGTCGACATTCCCGCGGCCACGACTGCGGCCACTGCGGAAGAGCGTGCCAAGGAACTCGTTCGCTTCGAAATGGCGCTGTCGGCGCGTGTGCTGCGTTATGCGCAAGACGCCCAGAACGGCCGCGTCGAACCCAACCGCATGACCGGCTATTACGATTTCCCCGCCAAGCCCTTCGATCTGGAAGGCGCGCTGAAGACGCTGGCGCACACCCAGGAAGTGCGCACCTATCTCGAATCGCGGCATCCGCAGAACCCCGAATACCAGGCGTTGCGCGTGGAGCTTGAAGCGCTCGACGCAAGCGAGGAGAACGAGATCGTCGTCGATCCGAAGCTGCTGCTGAAACCCGGCGAAAGCAGCCCGGAACTGCCTAAATTGCTAACGCTTATTTCCCGCAATCTCGATGACGAGATGGGCGGCAACTACGGCGAAGTCCTCGCCAGGCTGGGCAAGAGTGAACTCTACGATCCCGAGTTGGTGCCGGTGATCAAGGCGGTGCAGCAGCGGGCCGGCATGAAGGGCGATGGCGTCATCGGCCCGCGCACGGTGGCCTTGTTTGTCGGCGCGTCCAAGGCCGACAAGATCGAGAAGGTCAAGGTCGCGCTCGAGGAGTTGCGCTGGCTGCCCTCCGATCTCGGCAGCCCGCGCGTCTTCATCAACCAGCCGGCTTTCACCGCCAGCTATATCGACAATGGCGAGGAGAAGCTGAAGACGCGCGCGGTCATCGGCAAGGTCACCAACCAGACCGCCTTCTTCTACAACCAGATCAAGCAGGTCGATTTCCATCCCTTCTGGGGCGTGCCGCAATCGATCATCGTCAACGAGATGCTGCCCAGACTGCGCAGCGACCCCGGCTATCTCGACCGCGCCGGCTACGAGGTGACGGATGCACGCGGCAAGCGCGTTCCGTCCTCCGCGGTCAATTGGGGCGCTTACGGCGCCAACATCCCGTTCAACGTGCGCCAGCAGCCGAGCGAGGCCAACGCATTGGGCGAACTGAAGATCCTGTTCCCCAACAAGCATGCCATCTACATGCACGACACGCCGCAGAAGTCGTTCTTCGCCCGCGACATGCGTGCGCTCAGCCATGGCTGCATCCGCCTGCAGGATCCGCGCGGCATGGCGGCCGCTGTGCTCGACACCACCGTCGACGATATCGCCGAGAAGCTGAAGCACGGCCATTCGACCGAGAATGTCACGCGCGTCATCCCGGTCTATGTAGCTTACTTCACGGCATGGCCGGACATGTCCGGCAAGGTCGAATATTTCGACGACGTCTATGACCGCGATTCCAAGCTGATGCAGGCGCTGGACGCAACCGAAGCGGTGCGCACTCCGTCAAGTTAAGCGTTCGATCAGCGGGCGTCGGAAGCCGGCATCCCGGCCGGCGATGAGCCAGTAGATGAAGCCGGCGATCAGGCCCGACGCGGCGATCACGCCCATGTCGGCCAGGCGCTCGGGATCGTCGGTGGGGTTCGGCCATATCAGCATGAAACCGCTGGCCGCGGCGGCGGCACCGAACAGCATGTGCAGCCAGAAGCTGCGCAGCGAAAAAAATTCGGCAATGAGCGCAAACACCAGCGCCTGCATGCCGGTCAGGATGATCGTCAGAAAGTAGACGAACATGCCGAGCGGGGGCACCAACAGCGCGGCAACGGGCGTGAACTCCATGAGCTCGAAGTAACCCGGCGCATGGGGCAGGGAGCTCAGCGCGACGTAGAGCATCACCACGGCAATAAGCCCGACCAGGACCGCGACCAGGTAGCCGACAAGCACCATCAGGATACGCTTCAGGACGTAGCCGACCATTGCCATGCACCCCCGTGCCCGCAATCATGGCGCGCAGTCAGCCATCAAAGGTTTATCGATGCAAGGGCTGAGGAGAAGAGGCCTGCGTTTGACTTCGCCGGATTGCCGTCAGGCGCCGCCGCAGAGATGCTCGGCGTCCGGCAGCACCCACCAGGCGTTTTCAAATCTTAGATTGACGCCGTAATAGACCCTGCCGCGCAGATCGCCCTCGGGGCAGTCCCTCGGGATCGACATCAGGCACAACACGACGGGGTCACCGACCATTGAAGCCGCCAGCCCCGCATCGCGATCGTAAGAAACCGCCGATCCGCCGTTGACGAAGGTAGCGGCACTGCCGCCTTCCGGCGGGGCGGTGGCCAGCGGATCGTCGCCGAGCCGCGTTGTAAGCGTTTTGATATGCGTGACGCTGCATTGGCCAACCGAGGCGGGCAGGGACTGGTCGGCGTTTTTGGGTTCGCGTGCTCCTGTGTTCAACGCCTTCTTGCCGATCAACCCTTCATTGTAGGCTTCAACCCAATGCGGCGCGAAACCGTACGTCTGCAGCGCGTTGTTCTGGGCGCTGACGATGCAGGCGGCGTCCGACTTGCAGGCGTTGCGGTCAGCCACCAGCCCCCTGGCGATCTTGCGCTTGTCGCCGCCGAAGGCGGGCTCGAAGCCGCTGTAAGCCTTGGTGATCAAAGCGTCGATGGCCGACATCTGCGGGTCGGCGCAGATCGCCTTCTCGGTGGGCAGTTGCGCCTTCTTGCAGTCGAAGGAAGGACCATCCGCCAACGCTGGCGACGATGCTATCACCATCGATGCGGCGACAAGCCAGGCCAACACTCGGATTGGACGCCGCATACTCCCCTCCCTGCCATGACGGCTTGTCGATGGCTCAGTCTATGCGGAATTCGGGCCTCGCGGAATGGCGAGGCAAATTGTGCGTTTATTTCGGTTCGCCGGTTACCGGATCATAAGTGATTTGGACCTTGGCCTTGTCGGTCGTGTAGTAGGTGATGGTGTAGCCGTCGCTGTCCCAGTCGACCTCCTTCACATAGCGGAAGTCGGTCCGCTGCTCGACCTTGGCAATGATTTCCGAGAGCTTCTTGGCGCTTTGTGGCGGCAACACCTGATCGTCCGCCGCGAAAGCCGGCGCGCCGGCAAGGAAGATTGCGATGCCGGTTGCCAAAACAACAGTACGCATGACTGCCCCTCAATTTCGTGTTGGCGTGCGCTCAAAAACTCGCGCGCATGCAGGTTGGTTCCGCAACGCAAAAATAGCGCGTCTTGAAGCACGTGTCTCGATATGGCCGATCTTGGCCGCGGCGCGCATCAATTTGCCATCATCCGGCAGAAAAAGGCTTTGATTTCAATGAATAACGGCGTTGTCGCAGTGTGGTTTCCAATGTAACGAATGGCTAACCATGCGCCGGAACGCGAATTCGTCATATTAGCTGTTCGTGGTAGAGCTTTTGGCGAGAGCCTGTTAGAATTCTCGATATTGACAGGGTGGCAATGGCGCGCCGGCCTGCCGGGGGATCCCCTTCGGCAAACGGCGAAGTGTTTTTTGAGCGCAAGTCGCCTGATCTGGACTGAAGCAGGGACTGGGGGCTCGACCATGGCTGAACGGAATTACACCCGTCAGCTCGCGACAATCATTTCGATCGACGCCGTGGGATTCTCACGGCTAATGGGCATCGACGACGAGCACGCCGTGGCTGCCTTCGAGGAAAGACGCGACATCATAGCCGACAGCTGCGGCGCTTTTGGCGGGCGCACCTTCGGCGACGCCGGCGACAGCATCATGGCCGAGTTCGGCAATCCGATCGAAGCCTTGCGGGCAGCCTTCGATTTCCAGGAAAGGATCGTGGCGCTGAACACCTCGGTCGCCGAGGACATGCGCATGCCGTTCCGCGCCGGGATCAACACTGGCGATGTCATCGTGCGCGAAGGCCGTCTCTACGGCGACGACGTCAACATCGCAGCCCGGCTCCAGGAATTCGCGCCGCATGACGGCGTCGCCATATCGGCGACGACATGGCATCACGTGAAGGACAAGACGGCGGCGGTCTTCACCGATCTCGGCGAGTTCAGCCTGAAGAACATCGCCCTGCCGGTGCACGTCCTGATCGCCGGGCGCGGCGGCAATGGTGGCGCGACGGTGCCCGCATTCGCGACCATTCCAACCGCTCCGGGTCAATACAGACCGCTGGCCAAAGGTCCGCCGGCGATCGCCGTGCTGCCGTTCCAGGGCGAAGGGGCCGAGCCCGATGTCGGCTACATGGCCGACGGCATTTCGGAAGACATCATCTATGGTCTTTCCAACACCCGCTGGCTTTCGGTGATCGCCAAGGGGTCCTCCTTCCAGTTCCGCGACGACAGCCTTGGGACGAGACTGATCGGCAACGCGCTCGGCGCGCGCTACATCGTCAGCGGCACGCTGACACGCTATGACCGGCAGATCCGCCTCAACGCCTCGCTAACCGACACCTCGAACGGGCGTCTTGTCTGGTCGCAGCGCTTCGACCGCGACCTCGTCGACATCTTCAGCCTGCGCGACCAGATCGGTAGCGAGATCGTTTCGATCCTCGACAAGGAAGTCGACCGTGCCGAGCAGGCGCGCACCTTCCAGGTGCCGTGGGAAAGCCTGGAGACCTGGCAGTTGGTGCGCCGCGGCCGCTGGCACATGAACAGGCGCACACGCCGCGATACCGAAATCGCGCTCGAGTTCTTCGACAAGGCTTTTCGCGAGGACCCGAATTCGAGCGCGGTGCTCAACGAGCTTGCCTGGTGGTATTTCTGGCGCGCCTGGCTGCGCTTCGGCGACAGCGACGACCTCGAAAAGGTCGAAACGCTGGCGCGCAAGGCGCTGCTGATGGACAGTCTCGACGCGCGCCCGCACGCCTATCTCGGCGCGGCCGACATCATGCGTGGCCAGCCGGCGCTGGCGGCCGAGCACCTTGCCGAAGCGATCCACATCAATCCGAGCTTCGCCTTCGCGCGCTCGGCCATGGGCAGCGCGCTGCTGCTGCTTGGCGACGCGGCCGGCGCGGTGCCGTTCTTCCGCGATACCGAGCGTTTGAGCCCGTTCGACCTCTACCGCTTCCACAATCTGGGCGAATTGGCGGCCGCCTATTGTTTCGTCGAGGACTGGCAGGCAGCGATTGCCGTCGCCGAGCGCTCGCTCAACCTGTCGCCCAGCTATTTCTACGCCAGGTTCCTCAAGATAGGCGCGCTGATGAGAAGCGGCCGCCGCGACGAGGCGGTGCGCGAGCTTGCCATTTTCGCGACCAGGCATCCCGATTTCTCGGAACAAAGGATACGCTGGATACCGTTCGTCGATCCGGCAAGGAACAACGTGCTGATCGCCAATTTCGATCAGGCCAAGTCCGCTGCATGATCATTGCCGTCGACGACAAATAACTGTGAGCGAATTCACATACGCCGGAGCAATGCAAACCTAGGCCAGACAGCGCCGGCATTATAATCGACGTGGAGAGCCGGGGGGCTAGAGCGCGCATGGTCAAGCTGAAGTATTTCGATGCGGTCCGGGCGGCCCAGAAGGCCCAGCGCCCGGTTGTCGACATGCCGCCTTTCGACCTCAACCGGCTCGCCGCCAAGGGCTTCGCCTCGCGAATCGCTGGCTTTCTGCTCGGCGACCCGCGCTGGCTGCTGAAGCTGATGCGCCGTTGGTGGCCGAACTTTGGCTGTGGCAATTTCCTGCTCGTCACCAAGGGCGCCGATGTGCGCGACATCCTCGAGCGCGGCGACGAGTTCGAGACGCCGTACGGACCGGAGATGACCGAGCTGGCGCGAGGCTCGAATTTCATCCTCGGCATGCAGGACGGCGCTGCCTACCGGCAGATGAAGTCGGCGGTGCTGAGCGCGTTTCCGCCGGCGGAGGTCGAAGCCGCCGTCAGGCCGATCGCCGAGCGCCATTCGCGCGATATCATGACCCGCGCCAGCCCCGGCTTCGATGCCATCGCTGGGCTGATGAAGATCGTGCCCGTGCGCATCTGCCGCGACTATTTCGGCCTTGAGATCGACGATGAAAGCGAGTTCGCGGACTGGTCTATCGCGCTCAGCGCGTTGTTTTTCTCCGACCCGACTGCGAACCCGACCACGCGCCAGCTCGCCGTCGTCGCCGGCGACCGCCTGATAAAGGTCATCGACCGCTCGATCGCCGCGATCAGGGAGAAGACCGGCAAGGACGACCGGCCGCTGGCGCGCCTTGTCGCTTTCATGGACCAGGGGCGGCTTTCGCAGCCCGACATCCACGCGATCATGCTAGGCATGGTCGCCGGCTTCGTGCCGACCAATGTGCTTGCCGGCAGCAATTGCCTGGATGTGATCCTGTCGCGCGCCGATGCAAGGCAGGCGGTCGACACGGCGATCGCGGCGAACGATACCGACAAGCTCGACCGGGCGATCCTCGAGGCCATGCGTTTCAAGCCGATCTGGATCGGGCCGTGGCGCTACACCGCGCGCGACGCCGTCATCGGCAAAGGCACGCGCCGCGAGCGTCTGGTGAAGGCCGGAACCGTGGTGATGCCGGCGACGCTGTCGGCGATGTTCGATCCGGAGATCGTGCAGAGACCGGATGAGTTCGACACGTCGCGGCCGCATCGCGATTACATGGTGTTCGGCTACGGCATCCATCTGTGCATCGGCGCCGAGATTGCGCGCATCCAGATCGGCGAGTGCGTTCGCGCCTTGTTGAGCAAGCCGAAGCTCGCCCGCGCGCGGGGCAGCGCCGGCAGGATGGTCAGTGTCGGCGCCTATCCGGCAAACCTCAAGGTCGATTTCGAGCGGTCGCCGCTTTGCCGCACCGTCGATCAGTCCATGGTGACGGTGGTCTGTCCGATCACCCGCGCGGTGCCGCTGGACGCCGTGCGCGTCAAGGTCGCCGACCTTGGCAATCCCTGCATCGGCGAGCTCCGCGAGGCGCTCGACAAGGCGGGCACCATTCATTTCACCAGCCTGGCTGTCGCCGACACCGGCAAGGATGAGAAATCGGGTCTCGAGACCGGTGCGCTGGTGTTCGAAATATCCGGCGACGGCAGCGCAGATGACGTCATTGCCGCCATCACGCAGGCCATCGGTCATCGGCTGCAGCCGATCTTCAGGGACGCCTGCGGCCTGCCGGAGGGTGGGGCGCTGGAAGATCTCCTGAAAAAGCACAATATCGAGATATCGCCGTCCTTCGGCAGCACTGCCGGGCTGGTTTTCTCAGGCACGCCGGGACATTCGGTGCGCCGCATCCGTGCCGAGCATGAACTTGCCGAAGCTGTGCGCGGTATTGTCGAACGGCCCCGAAAAGGTACCGGCAACGCTCCGGCCGTGCTCGCCGAAGCCCGCGAGCATGTCCGCTCGCTGGGAAGATTCGCCTGGGCGTTCGAACCGGCCGAAAGCCTGCTCGAGAAACCGCCGGGCAAGTGGTGGTATGCCTTCACCTCGACGCTGTTCACGCCAGCCGTGTTTGTGAGTGTCTTGGCGGTCTGGCTCTTTTTCGCCTGGCTGACCTATTTCACAGTGTTCAATGACCCGCCTTGGTGGACCTTCCGCACCATTTTTATCGTCGGCGCCTCGCTGATTTTGAGCGCGCTTGGCATTCTGTCGTCCGTAGGTTTGCTGCTGGGGCTCTGCTTCTGGGCGCTGCGCCGCCTCGAAGACAGTGACCGGCCGGAGACGAACTCGATCCAGATATCCGTGCTGAAGGAGATTATGGCCAGGGAGGACCATGGGGCGCAAAACAATCTGACCGCGATCTCGACGATGAAGCCCGGCATCTTGAGGCGGCTGGCGCTCAGGCTCTCCTTTTACCTGATCTCGATCTCGGCGCAAAAAGTGTTCAGGCCGGGCTTTCTCAACACCATCAACACCATCCATTTCGCCCGATGGGTATTGCTGCCCGGCACCAACAAGCTGATGTTCTTCTCCAACTATGGAGGGAGCTGGGAAAGCTACCTGGAGGACTTCATCGCCAAGGCATCCGCGGGGCTGACTGGTGTGTGGAGCAACGCCATAGGCTATCCGCGCACGCGCTGGCTGTTCCTCGACGGCGCGCGTGACGGCGACCGCTTCAAGCGCTGGGCGCGGCGCCAGCAGGTGCCGACACTCTTCTGGTATTCGGCCTATCGCGACCTCAATACCGTTCGCATCCGGAACAATTCGCGCATCAGGCGCGGCATCGCTTCCGCAACCGGCAACGAGGCGCGTGACTGGTTGAGCCTGTTCGGTTCGCTGCCGCGCACGATGACGGAAAGAACCACTGTACAGAAGACCACCTCGCTGCTGGCCAATGTCAGTTCAGCCTTTCCGCCGCCTCTCGAACAGCAACTGGAAACCGGCGAGATCCAGTCCATCTTCTTTGGTCCGTTCGGCCCGCTTGGCTATGGCCATATGATGGCAATCCAAGTGCCGGAAACCCTTCCTCGAGCCAAACGCAAGGCTTGGCTGGCCTTCGTCATCGAACAGACCAGTTTCGGCGATGGCAAGCCGGTCAACAGAGCCATGACAGTGGCTTTCGGCCCAGGCGGTTTGCGGCAGCTGGGGCTCGACAAGGGCATTGACGACGATCCGCTGGATACGTTTCCGATCGCCTTCCGCCACGGTATGGGCAATCCCGAGCGCGGGCGGATCCTGGATGACGTGGGCAGCGACGGATCCGTCAACTGGGAGTGGGGCTCCCAGCGCAAACCGGTCGACGCAGTTGTCGTGTGCTATGCAAAGACGCCAGCCATTCTTAAGAGCGACGTCGCCGCGGTGAAGAAAAAGACGGCAGAGGCAGGGATGAACATCGCCGCCGAGCTGCCGCTCATTGTGAAGCGCAAACCGGACGAACCGGACGCAAAGGCAGCCGAGGCCTCCGACAATCATAACGGCAGGCAAAGGCGTCCGCCGGCCTATGAGCATTTCGGATTTGTCGACGGTATTTCGCAGCCCATCGTGCGCGGGACGGCGCGCGCCAGCAAGGCTGCCGCGCCCATGCATCTGGTCGAGCCCGGCGAGTTCCTGTTCGGCTATCGCGACGAGCATGGCTTCTATCCGGCCTCGCCTTCGGTGAGCGCTTCACGCGATCAGAACAGGATCCTGTCGCAGGTGCGCCGCAGCCGGCTGATTCCCGGCCTGCCGCTGCCGCCGCGGGACTTCGGCCGCAACGGCTCGTTTCTTGTCATGCGTCAGTTCGAGCAGCATGTCGACATCTTCAACAAATATTGCGAAGAGGCTGCCGCACGCGCGGCGAGCGAAACCGGCAACGAAGCCATCACACGAGAGTGGGTTGGCGCCAAGATGCTCGGCCGCTGGCAGAACGGCAGTTCGCTGGTGCGCAATCCCGAACATCCGGGACGTGCTGTCGACAATGACTTCGCGCTCGGCGCCGAGGACCCTCAGGGCCACGCCTGTCCGCTCGGCGCGCACATTCGCCGGTCCAATCCGCGCGATTCGCTTGGGGAGGATCGCGAAACCCAGATCCAGATTGGCAAGCGACACCGCATGCTACGTGTGGGCCGCACCTATGAGAAGGACAAGGGCGGGAAGCTCGAGAAGGGAATGCTCTTCATGTGCCTCAACGCCGACATCGAGCGCCAGTACGAATTTGTCCAGCAGACCTGGGTTTCGTCGACGTCGTTCGAAGGCCTTGTCGGCGAGAAGGACCCGACGATCGGCGCGCGGGAAGGTTGCGGCCACTTCACCATCCCCTCGTGGGAGAAAGTCACTGTGCTTAAGGAAGTCCCGAAGTTCGTCACCACCAAGGGCGGCGGCTATTTCTTCATGCCGAGCCGCTCCTCGCTGCGCTACCTGATTTCACGGCTCTGATTGAGGAC
>FTCZ01005599.1_pt1 | contig 19030 bp, 23 predicted proteins | sample 1658871 | NCBI WGS metagenome assembly FTCZ01 (sample SAMEA3914864, study PRJEB12502) | metagenome | biome: forest; material: soil | place: USA | collected 2012-03-12 | depth 0.3 m
CTGGTGGAGCTGAGGGGAATCGAACCCCTGACCTCTGCAGTGCGATTGCAGCGCTCTCCCATCTGAGCTACAGCCCCGCTCCACGCCGCAAGGGCTGTCAGCCCTTGGGAGGCGTGCCTCTAGCGACCATTTTCGGGCATTGCAACACGCGGTTTGACGTGCGTCCGAAACGGTCCGCGCCGAAGCGTCCGGCAACCTCGTTAACCTGCGTCAATCTGCGCAAAAATCACGGAACTGGCACGGTTTCTCTGCCGTTCAGGGTCCAGGCGAGCGCGGTCATCCCCTTGCTGCGCTCGCCGTCCCGATACCCATCAAAGGAGCCTGTCCAATGGCTTACGAACGGTACCCGCGCGGCAATTCGCTGCAGGGCGATTATTACGCACGCGGCGACGACAATTACACGCGCGATTACGGCTCGGGCGCCGACTATGCCTATAGCAGCGCGCGCGACTATGAGGCTGCCGGCATGATCGGCCCGCGTCGCCAGGGCCGCGGCGACTATGGGCGCGGTTATTATAGCCGTGGCAATGCCGATTTCGACAATCGCGGTTACAACGAGCCGTATCGTGGCAGCTATGCCAGCGACGGACATCGTTTCACCGATGTCGGACCGCGCGCCGATTACGGCCGCGACCGCGATTATGGCCGACCCGACATGTATCGCGGCCGCGATCGTTTCGGGCGCGATCCGGGCGATTACAATTACGACGATCGCGGATTCTTGTCGCGTGCCGGCGACGAAGTGCGGTCGTGGTTCGGCGACGAGGAAGCCGAGCGGCGGCGCGAGGCCGACCAGCGCCACGACCAGTTCGCTTATGGTCCGCGCTTCACCGGTTATCGCGGCGATGACGATTATCATAGCTGGCGCGCCGGCCAGATCGCCGCGCTCGACCGCGACTATGACGAATATCGCCGTGAGAACCAGCAGCGTTTCTCGAACGAATTCGGCTCATGGCGCAGCGAACGGCAGACCCAGCGCTCGTCGCTCGACCGCGTCGCCGAACATATGGAAGTGGTCGGGTCGGATGGAGAACATATCGGCACGGTCGACAAGGTGCGCGGCGACCGCATCGTCCTGACCAAAAGCGATCCCGATGCCGGCGGGCGGCACCATTCGATCCCGTCGCGCTGGATCCAGAACGTCGACGACAAGGTGACGGTGCGCAAGACCGCCGACGAGGCCAAGTCGCACTGGCGCGACGAGGAACGCAGCGCGTTCTTCGGCGGCGACAGCGCGGGGCGGAACGAGGAGGAGGGGTCTGACGGCCGGATTCTCAATCGGAGCTTCTCGGGCACGTATTGAGAAGGCTTTGCCTTTCGAGGGGCGGGGCTCGGGCCGGAAGGCCCGGGCCCCTTTTTCGATTCAAATGTTGGAAATCGCCCGGCAAACCTCCTGCGTTCTTTGATATCGTAAAATTGCCAAGTGCCTCGCGCGCGCTCACGCGATGTGGCTATGAGTTAGCGACATTGCCAAACCAGGCATCCCAGCCCTCCTTCGTCATCCCGGCCTTGTGCCGGGATCCGCCAAGCGGCAGGCGCGACACTGAAGGCTCAACGCCATGCGCCCGGGGGTGCGGCAGATCCCGGCACAAGGCCGGGATGACGACCAAGGAAGAATGACTCACGCGTAGGGTTGCGAAGTTAGCGACTCTACTGATCCCCGAAACGCCAAAGCTGGCGTACCGCGCCGGCCGGTGGCAAGGGACGGACCATGCTCGCAGATCGCGTACTCTTCCTCGATGGCGAGGCCCTGGTCATCGACAAGCCCGCGGGCCTGCCGGTCGATCGGCCGCGCAATGGCGGGATCAGCCTGGAAAACCATCTCGACAGCCTGACCTTCGGGTTCCAGCGCTGGCCGATGGCGGTGCATCGGCTCGACCAGGACACGTCGGGCTGCCTGCTGCTGTCGCGCAATCCCAAGGCGCATGCCCGCTTCCAGCAGGCGTTCGAGGCCAATCGGGTCGAGAAACGCTATCTGGCCGTGCTGGAGGGAATGCCCGAGGGCGCGGAAGGGATGATTGACCTGCCGCTCGCCAAGGTCTCGACGCGCGAGGCGGGCTGGCGGATGACCGGCGACGCGGCGGGCAAGCCAGCGCAAACCGCGTGGCGGCTGCTGCGCGCGCAGGATGGCCGCGCGCTCGTCGAGTTCCGCCCGGCGACCGGACGCACCCACCAGATCCGCGTCCATGCGCTCGAAGGGCTCGGCGTGCCGGTGGTCGGCGATCCGGTCTATGGCCGGGCCGACAAGGCCGGGATGCTGCTCCATGCCGCGGAATTGATCGTGCCGCGCGACGGGAAGGCGGCGATCGAGGCCAAGGCGCCGATCCCGGAGCGCTTCGCAGCGGCGGGGTTCGGGCATGAATGACGCCGCCATCGATATCGACGGGGCGATCGTCGAGGAGCGCTTCCTCGCGGCGACCGGACCCGGCGGGCAGAATGTCAACAAGGTCGCGACCGCGGTGCAATTGCGCATCGACGTCTTCCGGCTGGGGCTGCAGCCTTATGCCTATGCGCGGCTCAAGGAACTGGCGGGCAGCAAGCTGACTACCGCCGGCGAATTGCTGATCACCGCGCGCCGGTTCCGCACGCAGGAAGCCAATCGCCAGGATGCGCGCGATCGCCTCGCCCAGCTGATCCGCCAGGCGCATGTCCGGCAGGCGAAGCGGGTGAAGACCAAGCCGTCCCGGGCCGCGAAAGCGAGACGTGTCGACGACAAGAAGGGGCGGAGCGCGGTCAAGGCCGGGCGCGGCCGCGTGCAGATCGACTAGGCCGATGGCACGTCCAACCCCGATCGTCTGGTTCGAGCGCCTCTATCTCGCTTCGCTGGGGTTACGCGTCGCGACGGCCGTTGCGCTATGGCGGATCGCCGATGCCGGCGCGATCCAGATCGGGCTGATCGTCGGGCTGCTCCTGTGGTTCGGCGTGATGTACCGTCATTCCCGGGTGGCGGCGGTGCTGGTGGGGGTACTGTTCCTCCTGGTGGGCTTGTGGACGCTGCGGCTGATGGTGGCGGCGCAGGCGGTTACCCCGGTGGCGGCGGTCTATCTTGTCGCGCTCACTTTGCACGCTGCGGCAATTGCCTGCCTGCTGCACGACAGCGCCGCGCCCTGGTTCCGCCGGCCGCCGGCCGACCCGGCGACCTAGTCGCTTCGCTGTGCCATCCATCCGCGCGGGCTGGTGCCGGTCCAGCGCTTGAACGCGCGCGAAAAGGCGCTGGGATCGGAAAAGCCGACCAGATAGGCGGTCTCATTGATCGAGGTCCGGCCGCCCTCGAGATGGTGGAGCGCCATACGGTGGCGAAGCGCGTCGAGCACCGCGTCGTACCCCGCGCCTTCTTCGCCCAGCCGGCGCGACAAGGTGCGGCGGCTGAGCCCGATCCGGCGCGCGATCAGGTCCATCGCGACATCGCCGTGATGGAGCATCGGGATCAGCGCGCCTTCGACCCGGCCGCGAATCGTCTTCGCGGTTTCCAGGCTCCGCATCAGCGCGTCGGCGCGTTCGCTCAGCACGCCAAAGGCATAGGTGCTGGGGTTGTGCAGCTCGACCCCGAGCCATGACGGATCGATTTCGATCGCATTACGGTCGCCTGCGAAGGTGGTCGGCACGCCGAGGACCCGCTCATAGTCGGCGGCATGCGCCGGCGCGGGATGCGTGACATGGACCGACAGGGCGAAGGGCATGTCGGGAAAATGCCGCCGCGTCTCGCCGATGAAGCGCGCCCAGGTTGCCTCGGTCATTTCGGGAAAAGCATCGGGCTCGCGGCGCGCGTCGACCAACCACAGGCGGCCGTCATGCGGCTCGACGCGGAAGCGCTGGCCATCGGCGGGCAAGTCGACCTCGGCGACCAGCCGGCCATAGCGGTTGAGCTCGCCGAGCGCCGCGCCCATCGTCGGCGCGGCGTAGCAGATCAGCCCGACGATCGAGAATTCGCGGAAATCGTTGCGCGCGCCGAGATGCAGGGCGAGGGCAGGGAAATCGCACAGCTCCTTCGCCGCCCGCATCAATGCAGCGTAGGTCGCAAACGGGATGCGGGCATCGCCATCGCCCAGCGCGGCCTGATCGAGGCCTGATCGCTCGGCCAGCGCGGTCGGATCGGCGCCGCGCTCGATCGCGAACCGCCAGAGATTGCCGGCAAACCCCGCCGAGACGGTCGGCGCGTGGCGCGCAAAGTCATGTTTTCGGGCCGGCTCGGTCATGTCCGCGACGATCCTGCGCGGATTATCCCTGCCTTCGCAAGGGAATGCGGGTGAGGAGCGTGGCGTGAGTGCTGATGACAGGAAGACGCGGCTGGCAATGTCGGCCGGGGCGCTGCGATGGTCGGCGGGATCCTGGTTCGTGATCGCGGCGGCGGGACAGTTGGCCTTCATTGTCTATATCGCCGGTTTCTATGGCCGGGCCGCGGCGGCGGGCGATTTCGAGCGCTGGAACAGGGTGCTGGTCGGCGGTTATGTGCCGGGCGGGATTGCCGGCAATGTCGTGCTGGCGATGCATTTGCTGCTCGCGGCGGTGATCACGTTCGGCGGATTGCTCCAGTTGCTGCCGTGGCTGCGCCGCCGCGTGCCGGCGGTGCATCGCTGGAACGGACGGCTCTACATGGTGACCGCGATCGCGATCAGCCTGGGCGGGCTCTACATGGTGTGGACGCGGGGGACGGCGGGCGGGCCGCTGCTCCGGATCGGGATCAGCCTCAACGGCCTGCTGATCATCGCGGCGGCGGTGATTGCGTGGCGTGCGGCGTCGCAGCGCCGGTTCGCGGAGCATCGGCGCTGGGCGTTGCGCACGTTCATCCTGGCCAGCGGCGTCTGGTTCTTCCGCGTCGGACTGATGTTCTGGATCCTCGCCAATGCCGGGCCGGTCGGGATCGGCAAGGATTTCGACGGGCCGTTCGTGCGCGTCTGGTCGTTCGGCTGCTACCTGCTGCCGCTCGGCCTGCTCGAACTCTATCTGCGCGCCGAGGCGGGGAAGGGCGCGGCGCCACGGTTCGCGATGGCCGGCGGGCTGGCGCTGCTCGGCTTGGCAATGGGGGTCGGCATCGCCGGAACAATGCTCGGTATGTGGCTGCCGCGCATTGCCGGATGACCTCTCGCATGGCGGCGAGGGAACGCCTACATCACCTCCCATGTACGCCTTCGATATCGCCGCCGGCGCCAAGCCTGAACTCTATCGCGACCTCCTCGCCGCTGCCGAGGCGCTGACCGCCGACGAGCCCGATGCGATCGCCAACATGGCCAATGTCGCCGCGTTGCTGTGGGAATATCTGCCCGACCTCAACTGGGCGGGCTTCTACCGCAATGTCGGCGACGAACTCGTGCTCGGGCCGTTCCAGGGCAAGGCGGCGTGCATCCGCATCCCGTTCGGCAAGGGCGTGTGCGGCGCGGCGGCCGCCACGCGCGAGACCCAGTTGGTCGAGGACGTCCATGCCTTTCCCGGGCACATCGCCTGCGATGCCGCCAGCCGATCCGAACTGGTCGTCCCGATCCTCGACGGCGACCGCGTTGTCGCGGTGATCGATCTCGACAGCCCCAACGCGGCAAGGTTCGACCATGAAGATGCCGCGGGAATCGAGTCGATCGCGCGGATGTTAACGAACAGGGTGAATCGCTGAATCCTGATCCAGATCGGGACAAAGATTACGCTGGTGAAAAACTGGCGGAAAACCGCGGTTTTTGATAAACATTCCCTTAAGAGAACGGGCCCGGAAGGTTAACGACCGCGCCGAGTGACAGGGAGTGTTAACCATGCGAACCCTTGTGATTGCAGCGATTGCCGCGGCTTTGACGCTGGGAACCAGCCCCGCCGATGCGCAGCGAATCGCGGGCCAGGGGGGTGGCTGGGCCGGCAAGCCGATGCCCAACATGCCGCAGCCGCAGCCGATGCCGCGTCCCAATCCTGGCGGCTGGAACGGTCAGCCGCGTCCGCCGATGCCGCAGCCCAGGCCCAACCCCAATCCGGGCGGCTGGAACGGCAACGGGCCGCGCCCGGGCAATCCGGGGGGCTGGAACGGCAATGGTCCACGTCCCGGCAATGGCGGCAACTGGAACGGCGGCGGCGGCTGGAAGGGCGGCGGCAATTGGAACGGCCGCAGCCGCTGGGGCGGTCGCGTCGGCGGTTACTGGTGGGCCGGCGTCCAGGCGCCGGGCGGCTGGAACGGCTATTCGCGCGTCAAGCGCGGCAAGCGCATCCCCAATTACTGGCTGTCGACCAATTTCACGATCGGCGACTGGCAGCTCTATGGGCTGATGACCCCGCCGTCGGGATATTACTGGACGCGCTATTACAACGACGCTCTGCTCGTCGACCGCTACGGCGTGGTCTATGACGGCGTCTACGGGCTCGATTGGGACCGTTACAATGACGGCTACGCCTATGACGACAGCTATGGCGAAGAAGGCGGCTATGACGAGCCGGTCTATGGCGCGCCCTATCCGGCGCCGGGCGGCTATAACGGCTCGAGCAGCTATACCTACGAGTACAGCAACAGCGGCTACGGCGCTCCGCCGCCGCCGCGACCGGCCCCGATGCCGGCACCGGCGCCTTATGGCGGCGGCTATGGGGTGAGCACCTATTACACCGCGCCGGGCACCACGACGACGATCGTGATCCCGGGGGCGACGACGACCACCACGACCACCGAATATATCGAGGAGCGCTACGCGCCGGTGGTCAGGAAGGTCTATCGCGCCGCGCCGGTGAAGCGCTGGCGGCCCAAGCCCAAGCCGCGGCCGTGCTGCCCGTGCGGTTGCCGCTGATCTGATCAGTTTGTTGGGGGGATGTCTGCCCGTCGCCGCACCCGCGGTGGCGGGCAGATCCTTGTCGGGCGTGTTGCAATCGGTACGGTCGCTGGTAGCCCGGTGACACGGCAAACGCTCCCTATAGCGAGAAGATCGCTTTCTTCGTCAGCAGCAAGGGTGACGGATCAAGATCTACTAGGCTAGCGTCGCGGTGCCGGTCCCGCGAAGGTCACCAGGCTCTCCGATCCATCCGCCGCGACCGCGGACACACCGAAGAAATTGTCGTCGATCGGCACGTTCTTCAATACCAGCTCGGTGCTGCCGGCGACGGTTCGGCTCGCCGTCCAGCCCGTGGTATCGGCCCGGCGCCAATGGATGCGGTAGGACACGGCGCCCGGTACCGGCTGCCATTTGATCGTGGTGTCGCGCGACAGGGCACCGGCGATCGTGACGCCTTCGGGTGCGGCGGGAGCGGCGGCGAGGCGACGCAAGGTCGCGATGTTGATCGCCGCGACTTTCGACAGATAGACGAAGTCCATCTTGTCGATCGTGTCGCCATAAGCGACGCCCTTTTCGGTGCGGACATATTGGTGCTGGCCGTCCCAGCGCTCTGCGGCGACGGTGAAGCGCACCGCGGGATAGCCGAGTTCGAGGAACGGCTGGTGGTCGCCGCCGCGCCCGAAGCGGTCGGGGCGCCGGACGATGAACGCGTCGAGCCCGCCGGGAACGCCGGCCGCGACCTGGTCGATCGCCTTGGCCAAAGCCCGGCTGGGGCCGTCATCCTCGCCGCCATTGGCGCGGCGCGCGAGGTCGCCCTTGAGGTCCTCGCTGTAGCGGATGCCCTCGGAGAAGACCCGCACGCTCTTGTTGGCGACCACGCCACCCTGGCCGATCGAATTGCCGACAATGTCGTTGTTGAGCATCGCCGAGACCTGCCAGCCACGCGCCTTGGCGGTGTCGGCGAGCAATTGCCCGCCCCACAGGCCCTGCTCCTCGCCCGAAAAGACCGCGTAGACGATCGTCGCTCCGAATTTCTGCTTGCTGAGGATCCGCGCCGCCTCGAGCACCACCGCCACGCCCGAGGCGTCGTCATTGGCACCGGGCGCATCGGCTTTCGCATCCATCACGTCGCCGACGATCGAGTCGATATGCCCGCCGATGATAACGACGCGGTTCGGGTCGCTGCCCTTCTGGATGCCGAGCACATCGACGATATTGACCCCATTGGGTGCGCGCGGGCCGGTGAAATTGCGCTCGATCGTCTCGGTCGTCAGGCAGCCGCCGCACCGCGCGCCGATCGCCTCGAACTGCGCCTTCGCCCATGCCCGCGCGGCGCCAATCCCCCGTTTTGGATCATTCGGGTCCGATAGCGAATGCCGCGTACCGAACCCCACCAACGCGGTCACGGTCGCCTTGAGCTGGGCAGGGGAGGGCCGCTCGGGCGCCGGGGCGGCGGAGAGCAGGAGCGGGACGAGCAGAATCCGAAGGCGCATAAGCCGCAGCCTGGGCCGCTCGTTGTTCGAACGCAACAAGCTTCGAGCGCCGCGAACAGAGTTACTCATTTTGGAAAGTTATATATCCAAAGTATGGATTTTGTTATGCTATTTGCGATTTATTGCAACCGGATCGGTCGTTTTTACTGTCGGATTTGCAACTAAAGTATTAACCTAACTTCCATCGAGTAAAAAGGGAGGGGGTCCAAGGACCTTTCCTGATCATGGGGGATATGTCGGCTCCATCTGTGACCGACCTTGCCGAGATTTCGGCAATATTGTCGAAGATTGCCAGCGAGGTTTCCTCGGTGGCAAGAAAGACAACGGATATTGGATCGAGAGGGCGCAACGACGACGATCCAGACCTTTCGACAAAGGCGGACCAGATATACAAAGCGCGTCGCCGGCGGGACCAGGCGCTAGGCGATTTTGCCGATCTCGTCGGCGAGCCCGTCTGGGACATCCTGCTCTGCCTGTTCTCCGCGCACCACAACCGGTCGTCGATCAGCGTGTCGAGCGCGTGCTTTGCCGCGGGCGTGCCGGCGACCACCGGATTGCGCTGCATCGCCCGGCTCGAGGCGCGCAACATGGTCGTTCGTGCAGAGGATCCGTTCGACAAGCGTCGCCACTTGCTGACGCTGACCGAGACGGGTCGGTTGGCGGTCGCCGCCGCGGTGCGCGCGATGCCCAGCTGGGCCTGATCGACGCTCAGCTCAGCCGGTCGATTCCTTCGCGATCGAGGCTGCCCGGCACGATCATGATCGGCACCGGCAGCTTGCCGGCATCCGACCCCGCGAAATGGCTGACCAGGGGTCCGGGCGACCCGCTCGCCGCGGCGCCGAGCACGAGGGCCGCGATTTCCGGATTCGCCTCGATCATTTCGTGAATCAGCTTCGCCCCGTCGCCTTGCCTGAGGGTGATGGCGGGTTTCAGCCCCGATTCCTCGAACAGGGTGCCCGCCGCGCTGGCGATGATCGCCTCGGCATGCTGGCGCTGCTCGGCCTCGATCGTCGCCTGGACGCCGCCGAATGCAATGAATTCCTGCGGCGGCAGGATCGACAATATCTCGACGCCGCCGCCGGTCTTGACCGCGCGCCGCGCCGCGAAGCGCAACGCGACCTCGGCTTCCGGGCTGTCGTCCACCACGACCAGATAGATGCGCATCGGACAGGTCCCCTTGGTTGCCGGGGTCGCGGCCCGGAGCCGTTCCCGCACAACACACGTTAGGTGGCTTGGAACGTCGTCTTTCGCAAGCGTCACGGTCTTGACCCGGACCGTATCGGGCGCGAAGGAGCCGGTTGACGGTCCGCCTCCCCAGGACGCCCGAGAGGACGAATATGCCCATCGAGATCAAGATGCCCGCTTTGTCACCGACCATGGAGGAAGGCACGCTGGCCAAATGGCTGGTCAAGGCCGGTGATACCGTCAAGTCGGGCGACCTGATGGCCGAGATCGAAACCGACAAGGCGACGATGGAATTCGAGGCAGTCGACGAAGGCGTGATCGCCGAGATCGTCGTGCCGGAGGGCACCGACAATGTGAAGGTCGGCCAGGTGATCGCGATCCTGGCGGCCGAAGGCGAGGATGCCTCGGCGGCCAAGGCCGCGCCGAAGACCGAGGCCCCCAGGGAAGAAGCGAAGGCCGCGCCCGCCTCGACTCCTGCACCGGTCGCCGCACCGGCTCCCGCGCCCGCCGCGGCCCCGGCACCCGCGGCAAGTGCGGGCGATCGCGTGAAGGCCAGCCCGCTGGCGCGGCGCATCGCGGCCGAGAAGGGTGTCGATCTCGGCGCCGTCGCCGGCTCGGGCCCGAACGGCCGCATCGTCAAGGCGGATGTCGAGGGCGCGAAGCCCGGTGCCGCTCCTGCTGCTGCCGCACCGGCCGCGGCCGCGCCTGCGGAAGCCGCAGCTCCTGCACCGGCCAAGCCCGCGGTCGTGCCCGACATTCCGCACGAAGCGACCAAACTCTCGAACATCCGCAAGACGATCGCGCGCCGCCTGACCGAATCGAAGCAGCAGGTCCCGCACATCTACCTGACCGTCGACATCCGCCTCGACGCGTTGCTCAAGCTGCGCGCCGAGCTCAATGCCGGGCTCGAGAGCCGCGGCGTCAAGCTGTCGGTCAACGACCTGATCATCAAGGCGCTCGCCGCCAGCCTGATCCAGGTGCCCAAGTGCAACGTGATGTTCACGCCGGACCAGCTGATCAGCTTCAGCCGCGCCGACATCTCGGTCGCGGTGTCGACTCCGTCGGGGTTGATCACGCCGATCATCCAGGGCGCCAACATCAAGGGCGTGGCCGCGATCTCGACCGAAATGAAGGACCTCGCCGCCCGCGCCCGTGACAACAAGCTCAAGCCCGAGGAATTCCAGGGCGGCACCGCCAGCCTGTCGAACATGGGGATGTTCGGGATCAAGCAGTTCGAGGCGGTGATCAATCCGCCGCAGGGCATGATCATGGCGATCGGCGCGGGCGAGAAGCGTCCCTATGTGATCGACGACGCGCTCGGCATCGCCACGATCATGTCGGCGACCGGCAGCTTCGACCATCGCGCGATCGACGGGGCCGATGGCGCCGAGCTGATGCAGGCGTTCAAGGTGCTGATCGAAAACCCGCTGGGCATGCTGGCCTGACGCGATGTCGGCACGGACCATCTCCGAGGCCTGCTACATGGTCGCCAGCGCGATCGTGACATACCTCATCACCGCGATGGCGGCGTGGGGCTATCCGCAGGGCAAGGCGACGATCTGGCCGATCGGACTGGTGTCGATGGCGTTCGTCATCGGCTTCGCGCTCAAGCCGCTCATCGACTCGCTGCGTGCCGACCGCGCTGCCCGCAAGGGACAGCCTGAGGCGTGAGCGAGGTGCCGCCGAACCGCGAACCGGCAATCCGCGTCACCGCGATGCCGGCCGATGCCAATGCCTATGGCGATATCTTCGGCGGCTGGCTGATGAGCCTGATGGACATGGCGGCCGGACTGGTCGCGGCGCGGCACTCGCACGGGCGCGCGGTGACCGTGGCGATGGACGGGATGCAATTCCACTCGCCGGTCCATGTCGGCGACGAAGTGTCGGTCTATGCGCAGCTGGTGAAGACCGGGCGCACCTCGATGACGATCGATGTCCAGACCTGGGCACGCGATCGCCACCGCGACGACCAGCGCAAGGTCACCGAAGCGGGCTTCACCTTCGTCGCCATCGACCAGGACCGCAAGCCGCGTCCGCTGGACCCCGTGGCATGAGCGCGTCGCCGCCCGTCAATCCGCCGGAGCGCATGCCCGATATCCGGGTGACGGTGATGGCGGCCGACGCCAACCCCTATGGCACCGCGTTCGTCGGCTGGCTGTTCGGCCAGATGTCGCTCGCGGGCGGTAGCCTGGCATCGCGCCGCACGGGCAAGCGCGCCCCGGTCGTCGCGGCCGACGGCTTCAAGTTCATCGCCCCTGCCGATATCGGCGACGAATTGTCGGTCTGGGCGGAAGTGGTCGGCGAAGGCCGCACGTCGATGACCATCGCGACCGAAGCATGGAAGCGCGATCGCCATGGCGAGGGTATCGCCAAGGTGGCCGAGGGACGCTTCGTGTTCGTCGGCGTCGGCGACCGCCGGGAGATGGCGAGATGATGCCGGCTACCCATATTCCGTTCGATTTCTAACCCAAGGACACCTCCCCAGTGGCTGAAACCTACGACCTCATCGTCCTCGGCTCCGGGCCCGGCGGCTATGTCGCGGCGATCCGCGCGGCGCAGCTCGGGCTCAAGACCGCGATCGTCGAGCGCGAATTGCTCGGCGGCATCTGCCTCAACTGGGGGTGCATCCCGACCAAGGCATTGCTGCGCTCGGCCGAAATCTATCACTACATGCAGCATGCCAAGGATTATGGGCTGGTTGCCGAGAAGATCAGTGCCGACCTTGAAGCCGTGGTGAAGCGCTCGCGCGGCGTCGCCAAACAGCTCAATCAGGGCGTCACGCACCTGATGAAAAAGAACAAGATCACCGTTCACATGGGCGACGGCAAGCTGACGGGCAAGGGCAAGCTGACCGTTACCGACAAGGACGGCAAGGCGACCGAGCTCAACGCCAAGAACATCATCGTCGCGACCGGCGCCCGCGCCCGCGACCTGCCATTCGCCAAGGCGGACGGCAAGCGCGTCTGGACCTATCGCCATGCCATGACCCCGGCCGAGATGCCGACCAAATTGCTGGTCATCGGGTCGGGCGCGATCGGGATCGAGTTCGCCAGCTTCTACAAGGACATGGGCGCCGAGGTGACGGTGGTCGAGATGCTCGACCGGCTGGTTCCGGTCGAGGATGCCGATGTCTCGGCGTTCCTCGAAAAGGCGCTCAAGAAGCAGGGCATGACGATCTTGACCAAGGCGGGGGTCGACAAGCTCGACGTCACCGCCAATGGCGTGAAGGCATCGATCAAGGACAAGGACGGCAAGGTCACGACGGGCGATTTCAGCCATGTCATCGTCGCGATCGGCATCCTGCCCAATACCGAGAATATCGGGCTGGAAGAGCTCGGCGTGACAACCGATCGCGGCCACATCGTGACCGACGGCATGTGCAGGACCAATGTCGACGGCATCTACGCGATCGGCGACGTGACCCAGCCGCCCTGGCTGGCGCACAAGGCGAGCCACGAAGGCGTGATCGCGGTCGAGGCGATCGCTGGCAAGCATCCGCACGCGATGGACCCGAAGAACATCCCGGGCTGCACCTATTGCCACCCGCAGATCGCCAGCGTCGGCCTGACCGAGGCCAAGGCCAGGGAAGCGGGCTATGAGGTCAAGGTCGGCAATTTCCCTTTCATCGGCAACGGCAAGGCGATCGCTTTGGGTGAGCCCGAAGGCTTCGTGAAGACGGTGTTCGATGCGAAGACCGGCGAGCTGCTCGGCGCGCACATGATCGGCGCCGAGGTGACCGAGCTGATCCAGGGCTATACGATCGGCAAGACCGGCGAGCTGACCGAGGCCGAGCTGATGGAAACGGTGTTCCCGCACCCGACGCTCAGCGAGATGATGCATGAGAGCGTGCTCGCCGCGTACGGGCGAGTGCTGCACATCTGAGGAGGCAGGAATGATCGACCTGCGCGTCAGCTTTCCCGAACCGTGCGACGAGAAATGGGAAGGCATGACGCCGACGGGTTGCGACCGCGTCTGCGCGCGGTGCGACAAGGTCATTCACGATCTGTCGCTCAGGACGATCGATGAGGTCGAAGCGCTGCTGCGGGACCATCCCGACAGCTGCGTGCGTGCCCGCGTGACCGGCGACGGCGAGGTGGTGCTGAAGCGTGAGCGCTCAGGCAGGGCATTGCGAATGATGGTAGCGATGGGCGCGTCCGCTACCCTGGTCGCGGGCGCCATGCCCGCGCTCGCGAAGGACAAGGGGCCGCCGGGCGCCCTTTCCGGATCGATCGTCGCGACCGATTTCCCCATCCGCGTCACGGCGACGAGTGCGGACGGCAAATCGTACCGTACCAAGGCAGACAGCAAGCTGCGGTACCGGATTCGACATCTTCCGGCCGGCACCTACACGTTGACGATTGCACCGTCCTGCGGGGACAGTTGGGTCGTTGAGAATGTGGTCGTGCGCGATACCGAGACCGTCGTGCCGACAGCCGTGAACCCGGGAGGCTGCATCACCGTGGGACTGTTGCGGGTCGAAAAAAATCAAGGCTGATCCCGGGGCGACGAAGGAGGGCGAAGCATGGGCGTGCTCGACGGCAAGGTGGTGCTGGTCACCGGCGGCGGTAACGGGATCGGGCGCGAATGCGCGCTGATCGCGGCGCGCGAGGGCGCGAAGGTTCTCGTCAACGATCTCGGCGGCAGCCTGAAGGGCGACGACGAGGGATCCGCCCGCCCCGCCGAAGCAGTGGCGCGCGAGATCCGCGCGGCGGGCGGCGAGGCGATCTCGAATGCCGACAGCGTGACCGATCATGACGCGGTGCGCGCGATGGTCGATCAGGCGATCGCCGAGCTCGGCGGACTCCATGCGGTGATCAACCCGGCGGGCATCCTGCGCGACAGGATGTTCCACAAGACGAGCGAGGACGATTGGGACCAGGTCATCGCGGTCCATCTGCGCGGCTCGTTCAACATCTGCCGCGCGGCGATCGAGCATTTCCGCGAGCAGCAGGAAGGCGCCTATGTCCTGTTCACCTCCACCTCGGGGCTGATCGGCAATATCGGCCAGGCCAATTACGGGGCGGCCAAGATGGGCATTGCCGGGCTGTCACGGATCATCGCGCTCGAGGGCGAGAAGCACAATATCCGCTCGAACGTGATCGCGCCGGTTGCCTGGACGCGGATGACGCAGTCGATCCCGGTGCGCGACGAGGCACAGGCGGCGCGGCTCAAATCCTTCGCCGAAACCGCAACGCCCGAGGCACCGGCGCGTCTCGCCGTGGCGCTGGCCGCGCCTGCCTGCACGACGACCGGACAGGTGTTCGGATCGCGGGGACCCGAATTGCTGCTCTACAGCCAGCCGCGCCCCATCGCGCGCGCAGAGCGCGAGGAGGGCTGGACGCCGGAAAGCATCCTCAGCGATGCGCTGCCGGGAATGGCAGACAAGTTCATCTGGAAATAGCCCGCCCGCGCGGGGCGTTATCAGGGAGGGGAATCATGCATCGTTCGACCGCGGTCGCGGCCATCGGCTTGTTCGCGCTCACCGCGGCGGCACCGGCGGCAGACGACAAGGCTGCCGATTATGCCTCCGATGCGAAGAGCCTCGCCGGGCTGATTGCCGACAATTACGCCTATCTCGACGACCTGCCGGGCGGCGTCGTGCCGTCCTCGCCCCAGCTCGATGCCGAGCGCGACGCGGTGCACGATGCCGACTCGCTGCTGCGCTACGCCGAGGACATGATCGCCGCGCTGGCCGATCACCACGCGCTGACCGCGAAGTCGTTCAAGGACGATTGGGCGATCGTGCCGAGCTATTCGGATATCTGGATCGTGAAGCGCGGCGGCGCCTATGTCGTCGACGCGGTCAAGGAAGGCAGCGTCGCTGCCAAAGGCGGAGTCCGGGCCGGGGAGCGGCTGGTCAGGGTCGACGGCCAGCCGATCGATGCCGCGGTGGCTGCCTTCTGGTCGCGCATGGGCTTGCAGCCGATGGGCGAACGAGCGCCGTTCGCTGCGCGCGTGCTGGCGGCAGGCCGGCGCGATCGCCAGCGCGTGCTGACCTTCGCCGGACCTGCCGGCGAACGCACCCTGACGCTCGACAGCCTCTACAAGGACCAGCCCGATCGCCCGGCGCTGACTGTGGCGGCCAGGAAGGGCGTGACGACGATCCGCTTCAACAACTCGATCGGCGATCTCGATACGATCAAGGCGTTCGATGCGGCCATGGCGGCCTTGCCGGCGAACGCGCCGGTGGTGATCGACCTCACCGACACGCCGTCGGGCGGTACCACGGCGATCGCGCGCGCGGTCATGGGCTGGTTCGTGACCAGGGCCATGCCCTACCAGATGCACGAACTACCCGCCGAGCAGCGCGAGACGGGGATTGCCCGGCGCTGGGTCGAATATGTCCTGCCGCGCGCCGGCAAATTCCATCCCGGCCCGGTCAGCGTCCGCGCCGGGCGCTGGACGGGGAGCATGGGCGAGGGGCTGGCGAGCGGGTTCCTGGCGCTCGGCAAGCCGGTCTGCGGCTCGGCAATGGCCGGGCTGAAGGGCGGGGTCTATGATTTCGACCTGCCGAAGACCGGCCTGCGCGTGAAATTTCCCGCCGAGCGAATCTACACGGTCGCCGGCGCGCCGCGCGAGAAGCTGCTGCTCAAGCCCTGTCGCTGACCGGTGCCGCTACCGCGCGGCAAACTCGGCGAGCAGCGGCTGATAGTCTTCCATCGACGGGAATTTCTCGAACGAGTGCGTCGCGCTGCCGACGATCGCCCAGGGCAAGGCCTCGCTCGTGTAATTCTCGATGAAGGGCGTGAACCAGCTGGGGTCGTCGAGCATCGTCGCGCGGACGTTGACGAACCCCATGTCGGGCTCGAAATCGGTATAGACCCAGCTCTTGCACTGGTCGCAATGCCGGTGGTGCAGCCGTTCGCCCCGCAGCCCGCCGATCACCGTTTCGCCCTCGACGATCGCGAAGCCGCCGCGCGGCACCGCGACGGTCGTCGAATAGGCGCCGGCGGTCATCCGCTGGCAGCCGGTGCAATGGCAGATCGCCGTGAACATCGGCGCCGCGCTGATGCGGAACCGCACTTTTCCACAGCGGCATCCGCCATCCATCGGCAACGTCCAGTCGGGCATTCCAATCCTCCACGCATTGGGGCAGGGAATCTGTCTAACAAAAAACAGGGAAGGGCGGATGCAGATTTTCGGGATACTCTGGCCGACGATCGCGCTGGTGGCGCTGATCTGGATCGTCTGGGCGACGATGTTCGTGATGCGGTTCCGGCACATGAAGCGGACGCCGCCCAAGCAATGGGATTTCGACAGTACCGAATCGGCGCAAGCCTATTTCGCGCCGGTCGAGATGCCGTCGAACAACCTGCGCAACCTGTTCGAGACACCAGTGCTCTATTTCGCACTGGTCCCGCTGCTGCTGGTCACGCACATGGCAAGCACCACCCAGGTCATGCTGGCCTGGGCCTTCGTTATCCTCAGGGCAGCACACAGCTTTATCCACATCGGTCCCAAGAAAGTGCCGCTGCGCTTCCTGGTCTATGCCGCGTCCTGCGCGGTGCTGATGGCGATGTGGATCGGCTTCGCCATCGACCTGGGCAGTGCCCAGGCCGTCTATGACGAAGCCATGGGGAACGTGGCGGGAGTCTAGGCGGCTGCCTCTTCTTCCTCGGTCGGCGCGTCGATCATCTTGAACTGCTTGGGCGCACCGAGCACCGGGGTGACCGCGGGGGCGATCGGGGCCGTGCCGTGCTTCAGGCGGCCGTCGATCTGCGCGCCATTCTCGATCGAGATGGTCTCATACTCGACGTCGCCGGCGATGCGCGCGCCGGCCTCTACCACCAATTGGCGGATCGCGACGCCGCCGTCGATCGCGCCGGCGATGCGCGCGCTCTCGGCCCGGACCTGGCCTTTCACGCGGGCATCGGCGCCGACCACGAGGTTGCCGCAGTCGAGGTCGCCTTCTACGGCGCCCTCGATATGCAGGTCGGCGGTCGCGCGGATGTTGCCGGTGACGACCATATCGCTGCCGATCACCGAGAAGCCGGCCCCCGAGCTGCCGCCGCGTCGTGCGGGTGCTGCGGCGGTGGTGGCGGGCTGATAGGTCGACGCAGGTGCATCGTCACGCTTGCTGAACATCTGGAATTACCCCTTGTGCGAAATCGTTGTGCGAGTCCCGATTCGCCGACGACCGTAAACAAAGTGCGCGTCACGCGGGATGGATGCGCCAAGGGTTGAGCGGCAGGCCGTTGTCGTTGGCAGCCGAGGCGAGGAACGGACGCGCGACGAGCACCGTCGCAGCGATCATCGGCAGCGCGCCGAGCACGGCAAGCGCGGTCACGCCCGACATATAGGCGAGCAGCCCGGCCAGCGACGCGAGCTGGACGAGGCCGGCAATCTGCCAGCTCCGCCGGTCGCTGCGGGCGAAGGCGAGCGCGAGCGCGAGTACGTCGGCCAGGAAGAAATAGCGCTCGTGCATCCGCGGCAGCAGGCCGACCGTGACGAGCGTCACCAGCAAGGCGGCGGCGAGCAACTGGTCGCGCTCGGGCGTGCGCCAGGAGAAATGGGCGACGAGCCAGGCCGACGCGCCGACTGCGGTGGCAATGGCGAGCCCGGTCAGCGGCAGGTCGCGGACCAGCGGCAGCGATTGTGCCACTACCCAGATATTGGGCGCGTTGAGCGAGAGGAGCGGCGACCAGTCGGCCTGGTGGAGATAGATCGTCGCGAGATCGGCGGCGGGCCAGCCGAGCAGCCAGGCTGGCAGCATCGCCGCGACGAACGCCGCCGGTGCGATCGGCCACAACCGGACCGGTACGCGCCGCCCGATCAGCAAGGCGAGGATGATCGGCGCGGAAAAGGCCGGCTGCAGCTTGATCGCGAGCGCGAGGCCGCACCAGGCGAGCATCGCGGCGTGGCGCTTCTTGATCGCCGCGGCCAGCGCCATCACGCTCGCCGCCGCCCAGATCGCATCGCACTGGCCAAGCAGCCCGGCGTTGAGGATGACGGTCGGCAAGGCGAACACGATCATCGCCTTGCGGCCAGGATGCGCGACGTCGAGCGCGGCGAATAGCCGCCATACCGCCACGACCAGGCCGATCGTGCCCAGGACCGACAGCAATTTGATCAGCGTGATCGGATCGGCGAGCGGCGCGGCAAGCGTCGTCGCGGCGAGCGCGTAGAGATAAGGGGGCGTATAGTTGCCGAACGGATGCGCGAAGGCGGCGATCGGGCCGGTCGCGCGGATATGTTCGAACCACGGCACCAGATAATCGGGCAGGTCCTTGCCGAACCAACCCCAGACGCACACATAGAGCCCCGCCGCCGCGGCGAGCGCGAGCAGGGTGGGGCGCCAGGATCGATCGAATGCGGACATCGTCCGATGATCTACCCGGGCGGGGGTTAGCGGGGCGTAAAGCCCGGCAGCACCGTCTCCCCCGTTGACCGTTCCCGACTCCGCGTTTATAGGCGCGCCCGCTCCACAGGCATTCGTGCCCGGGGGGTAAGAGCTGAACGTTGCCGGAAGACGTGGACCCGGGAAGCCGAAAGGCGCTCCCTCGGTCCTTTTTCGCATTCGCTAAAAAGGCTCCCGGCAAAGTAACCGCCAGAATTTTCTGGTAACATAAAGGTGAAGGGCTTCATGCCGACGATTAACCAGTTGGTCCGCAAGGGCCGTGA
>FTCZ01007672.1_pt1 | contig 18916 bp, 21 predicted proteins | sample 1658871 | NCBI WGS metagenome assembly FTCZ01 (sample SAMEA3914864, study PRJEB12502) | metagenome | biome: forest; material: soil | place: USA | collected 2012-03-12 | depth 0.3 m
GCCGCCGGCCGAGGCGGGCTCGTCGGCGCGCAGCGAATGCCGGCCATTGAGCATGATCTGGTCGAAGGCTCCCACGCCGGTCGAGGCGACCACGACCGTTCCCGACGTGACCATGGCCTGGAGCGCGCTGGGATCTCGCCGGGTCGTCGTATCCGCCATCGGTTTGCCTCCTCCGCAGGGAGGCCGATCTTACCCGCGCGCGGCCCGGCTTGCGACCTCGCGCTGGTAGGCCAGCAGGTCGAGCACGAGGTCGCGGCGGCCGAAGCTGCACAGCACGGAATGCGCCTGGCCGCGATGGTGCGTCTGATGATTGAAGAAATGATCCAGCGCCGGCATCAGCGGCTGGATGAATTCATCGGGTGTGCTAACGCGCCGATAGCGAATGCTGCCGGCCAGGCGGGCCTCATCGAGGTTGTCGATGTAGTCCGCGATCCGCCGGTCCTCGGCCTCGCGTGCCGTACGCAGGTCGGCCAGGCGTTCGTGCTGGATCGTGTCGAGCCGGTCGGGCGAAGGGCCCTGTCCGGTGAAGCGATGCATCCAGACCCAATCGGCCGTCAGCAGGTGGTTGAGGGTGCCGTGCATCGATTTGAAGAACACGCCGCGGTCGGCGCGATACTCCGCATCGCTGAGCTCGGCAGCCGCGTCGTAGAGACGGCGATTGGCCCAGGCATTGTAGCCGGCGAGGCTTGTGTAACGCTCTTTCATGCCGCCATCGTGGCCCACGCCGCCGCGGCGCTTCAAGATTGATTGATCCGTTCAAGCCTCTTTGCTTCACCCGCGATAGCCGCGTTTCCCGCCGTCGCGCAGCCACATCCGGACCAGGTGCCGTTTGCGCTCGGGCTCGGGATGATCGACGAACTCGGTGCGCGCATGGCCGGTAGCGCGATTGTTGACGTACTGGATCTGGCCGCGCTCGAACTGGAGCTCGACATGCAATTCGGGCAGGTCGAACACCGACTGCACGGCCTCCAGCGCGGCGGCCGTCTCGTTGTCCGGCCGCTCACCGCGTAGGGCGTAGCCCGCGTGGATTTCACTGAGCGCCAGCCGCGCCTTCAGGGTGCCGTCGGGGCTGCGCTCGAACATCGGCGCGGCATAGGACGTGGGCTCGCCCGGCTGATGCTCGGCATGGCGGTCGTACCAGAACGGCTTGTAAAGCCGCGGCATCAGCTCGGGATGCCGCCGTTCGAGGGCGTCGTGCACGGTCGCCACGCTCATCACCTGGCTGACGCCGCCTTCCTTTGCGGGATGCAGGCAGAGCAGGCAGACGTACTCCGGCGGCATTTCGTTGTAGGCATTGTCGTTGTGGAAGCGCAGGTCGACGTTGGTCACGGTCGGCCGGATGCCCGAGCCCGGCTTCAGCTTCGCGCCGGTATCCATCACGTCGTAGAACATCTGGCCGTTCAGCTTCTGCGCTACCGGCCGCGCCAGCAGGCTCGACAGCAGCCAGTAGAGCGCGATCGCCTCGTCGCGGTTCATCTCGTCGAGCGGCAGGCGATCGAGCACAGCGAACATCGGCCCCTCATTGGTGACCCTTCGGACCTCACCCATCGTCGCGCGGCAGGCATCGAGTCTGAAGTCCTTCGGATCGAGCAGGAACAGCGGCACCGGCGCGCGCCGGATCTCGTCGCGCACGGCCAGCAGCTCGGCCACCGCCGCCGCGGGCAAATGGACTGTCCAGTCGCCCGCCGCGATCGTGTTGCGCGTCCAGGCGCGCTGGGCCGGGCCGGCCTCAGGCCTTGGCTGCATGGTCGTTTCCTCCGGTTCGCAAGTCGTTGCCTGCAACCCAGAATACCTCGCCTTCGCTCTGTTCGGTATCCAGCCAGAGGAAGGGCAGGCCGGGATAGGCCTTTTCGAGCGGCAGACGGCCGCGGCCCAGTTCGCAGACCAGGGCGCCGTTGCTCGTCAGGTGTCTCGGCGCCTCGGCCAGGATGCGATGGACCAGCTCGAGCCCGTCCTCGCCTGCCGTCAGCGCCATGCGCGGCTCGTGACGGTATTCGGGCGGCAGCCGTGCCATGCCCTTGGCATCGACGTAAGGCGGGTTGGTGAGGATCAGGTCGTAGCGCTGGCCGGCCAGCGGCTTGAACAGGTCGCCGCGGTGAAGCGCGATGCGGTCGCCCAGCCGATGCGTCGCCACGTTGCGGCGGGCGAGCGCCAATGCGCCGGCCGACAGGTCGACCGCATCGACCCTGGCGCGCGGGAAGGTGAGTGCGGACAGGATCGCCAGGCAGCCCGAGCCGGTGCAGAGATCGAGCACCCTCCGCACTTTGGGCGGCTCGCCGAGCGGCAAGCTGCCGTGCACCAGCATGTCGCCGATGAAGGAGCGCGGGATCAGCGCGCGGCGGTCGATGTGGAAGCGCACGCCGTGCATATAGGCCGCGCCCAGCAGGTAAGGTGCGGGCATGCGCAGGCCGACCCGGGCCTCGATCAGGGTGAGCAGGCGCGCGCGTTCGCCCGGCGTCGGCTTGAGATCGAGCCAGGGATCGAGCGAATGGATGGGCAATCGCAGCGCTTCAAGAACGAGGAAGGCGGCCTCGTCGACGGCGTTGGTGGTGCCATGGCCATAGGCCAGGCGTGCCGCCTTGAAGCGGCGGACCGCGAGACGGAAGAAATCGCCCAGGGTGACGAGAGAGGGTTTGTTGGGAACTGGCATGCCGGCCTAGATTACCCGACATGAATCGCCGCGCCTTCCTTTTTGCCGGTATCGCAACGCCCCTGGCTGTGCCGGCCCTCGCAGCAGGCAGCATCCAGGTCGTTTACGTCGGCGGCTGGGATTGCCCCTACTGCACGGTCTGGAAGAACCAGTATAAGCAAGAGTGGGTCGATTCCTCCTATTACAAGCAGGTCCAGTGGATCGAGGTCGACGTGCCGCGCCTGCGCGAGGCGTATCAGGAGCGCTACTGGCAGGGCACGCTGGAGCCGATCCGCGAGCAGTTGCCGAAGAAGTCCGGCACGCCGCGCTTCATCGTCGTGCGCGACGGCAAGGTGATCTCGAACGAACTGGGCGTGAACAAGTGGGAGTATTCCTTGACCATCATCCGAACACTGCTGACCTGATCCCATGCCAGGCGCCCTCGATGGTCTGGTCGTCCTCGACCTGACGACACACCTCTCCGGTCCTTTCTGTGGCATGCAGCTCGGCGATCTCGGCGCCGACGTCATCAAGATCGAGAGCCCGCAAGGCGATTCGATGCGCGGCGCGCCGCCCTTCATCGAGGGCGAGTCGGCGCCCTTCATGACGTGGAACCGCAACAAGCGCGGGCTCAAGCTCGACCTCAAGAACCCCGACGACATGGCGGTGATGTGGGAGCTGATCGACGGCGCCGACGTGCTGCTGGAGAACTTCCGGCCCGGCGTGATCGATCGGCTGGGCATCGGCTGGAAGGCGCTGCATGCGCGCAATCCGAAGCTGGTGCTGGGGTCGATCTCGGGCTTCGGCCAGACCGGGCCCTATGCCAAGCGCGGCGGCTTCGATCTGATGATCCAGGCGATGTCGGGCCTGATGTCGGTGACCGGTCCAAAGGACGGGCCGCCGCACCGCGTGCCGCTGTCGATCTCCGATGTCGGCGCCGGCCTCTATCTCACGATCGGCGTGCTGGCAGCACTCCAGGCACGGCAGAAGACCGGCGAGGGCCAGTGGGTCGAGACGTCGCTGCTCGAGGCGACGGTCTCGCTCGGCGTGTTCGAGGCGGCGAATTATTTCGCCAGCGGCCAACGGCCGGAGAAGCTCGGCCAGGCGCATCGCGGCTCCTCGCCGTACCAGGTGTTCCAGACCAAGGACGGCTGGATCACGGTCGGCGGGGCGCAGCAGAATTTCTTCGTCAAGTTCTGCGCCCTCGTCGGCAAGCCCGAGCTGGTCGACGATCCGCGCTTCAAGGCCAATGCGCTGCGGGTCAAGCACAACGACGAGATCGTGGCGATCCTGCAGGCCGAGATCGTGAAGCGTACGACCGACGAGTGGATGAAGGCGCTCGAGGCCGAGGGCATTCCGGCCGGTCCCGTGCTCTATCACGACGAGGTTTTCACCGATCCGCAGATCCTGGCGCGCGGCATGGTGGGCGAGGTCGATCACGCCAAGGCCGGCAGGCGCAAGACGCTCGGCGTGCCGATCAAGATGTCGGCGACGCCGGGTGGCCTGCGCCGCGCCGCGCCGACCCTGGGTCAGCACGACGCGGACTTCAGGAAGGAGAAGCCGAAACTTTAACCTCGGCGATCGGGGCGGCCGTCGCCGTCGCGATCATGGTTGCCACCATTGCCACGATGCTGGTCGCCGCGGTCGCCGTCCCAGCGACGATCGTTCGACCGGTTGGCGTCGCGCACCGGCACCGGCACCGGCGTCGGAACCGGCACGTAGCGCGTCTGGGTGATGACCTGCGGCGCCGGCCGGTAGTAGCTCGGCGCGTAGTAGGACGAGCCGTAGCTCGAGCCGTAATAGGCCGGCTGGGCATAGTTGGGCGCGTAGTAGCCGTTGCTGTAGCCATAGCCCTGGTCGACGGTCTCCACGCAGGCCGCGGTCGAAGCTGCAAGAGCCGCCACGGCGATCAATTTGAAAGTACGCATTTGCTGCCTCCTTCAGGGGGAGCCCTTGTCCCGGGTCCTTCCCTCTTCAGGCCTTACGCAACGGATCAAGGCGGCCGGCGTCCGGATTGTGGCCAAAAAAACGCCGCGTCTCACATCTCTGTGAAACGCGGCGCTTCGTCAGGTAAAAATCAGGTTCTTAGCGGCCCTGGTAGCGGTCCGGAATGCGGTCGCCATTGGCGTCGCGGTCATAGCGGTTCGGGATGCCGTCACGATCGGCGTCGCGATGGGCCGAGTTCCAGTAGCGATCGTTGCGGTTGGACGCCTGGTTGCTGGGATAGCGGTCGTCCACGCAGCCGGCCAGGAGAGTGACCAAACCGGCGGCGGCCACAAGCCATTTGACGTTGCGCATGATGTTCTCCTCCGTTGCAGAGTATCTGTACGGGGGGACAACGATGCATATCCTCTGAAGTTCGGCACGGCTGGAGGATAAATTTCTCCGCCGCCTCGCAACCTATTTGAACTTGAGTCCAACCACGCGCACCAGCCCGTCGGGCATCGGCTTGAAGCCTTCCAGCCGGTTCACGTAAGCGATCAGAATCTGCGGATGATAGAGATAGAAGATCCAGCCCTGCTCGAGAAAACGCTGGGTGATCTTCTCGTAGATCGCCTTGCGTTGCGCGGGATCGCTGGTGGCGCGGGCCTCCTTGTGCCAGGCGTCGATGTCCTTGTCGCAGTAGTGCGCCATGTTCTGTGGCGCGCCGCAGGTCTGGTAGATCACCGAATTGCCATCCGGATCGATGCGACCGCTCCATGTGTTTTGATAGACCTGGAAGTTGCCGTCTTCGCCTTCCTTGAGCGCCGTCGCAACCTCGGTCACGCGGATCTTCAGATCGAAACCGGCCTCTGCCGTCATCGACTGGAGAACCTCCGAGACCGCGCGAATTTCGGGCGTATTGCTCACCATGAAGTCGAGCGCCAGCGGGGTCTTCACGCCGGCCTCCTTCATCAATTCCCTGGCCTTGGCGATATCGCGCTTGGGGACGGGAAACTTCTCCTGATAGTAGGGCGACAGCGGATTGACGAACTGGTTACCCGGCACGAACTCGCCGTTGTACACGACCTGATTGATCACCTCGCGATCGATCGCCAGATCGAAGGCGCGGCGCACGCGCGGATCCTTGGCCAGCGGATTGTCGGACTTCGGACCGTTCGCGGTATTGATCATCAATCCGAACCAGCCGATCGAGACGGCCTTCGTCAGCTTGAGCCTGGGATTGTCGCGCACGGACTTGATGTCCGTTGCCAGCACACGCTCCATCAGGTCGAGGCTGCCGGACTTCAGGTTGGCCAGGCGCACCGTCGAGTCGACGATCGGCAGGTAGATGATCTTGTCGATGAAGACTTGGTCCTTGTTCCAGTAGTCGGCGAACTTCTCGACAACGATGCGGTCCTGCTGCACGCGCTCGACGAACTTGTACGGCCCGGCGCAGACGGGATGGAGGCCGAACTTGTCGCCGGCGGCTTCCGTGGCCTTGGGCGCCAGCATCATCCCGGCCCGGTCGGTCAGCTGCGCCAGCAAGGGCGAGAAGGGCTCCTTGAGCAGCAGCCTGATCGTCAGGGGATCGACCACTTCGACCTTCTCGATCGAGCCGATCTCGGGCCGGCGGAACGACGTCTTCATGAAGAGATGGCGGTCGAGGCTGTACTTCGCAGCCTCGGCATCGAACGGCTCGCCGTCGTGGAATTTCACACCTGGACGCAGCTTGATCGTGACCGTCTTGCCGTCGGCGGAGGTTTCGTGACCGAGCGCGAGCTGCGGCACGATGTTCGTCTTCTCGTCGATGTCGAACAGCTTGTCGCAGAGCGAAGCGAGGACGATGCGCGTGGTATAGCTGCGCGACAGCGAGGGATCGAGCGTGTCGGGATCGTCGCCGAGCCCGATGCGCAGCGCCGTCTGCGCGAAGGCGCTGCCTGCCAGTGATGAAAGAGCCAACGCGAGGACGACGCGACGTGCGAGATGTCTCATAAGGTGCCTCCGCCAGTACGAAAGCACCTTTGCACATGTCATGCCATGGGGAAGCGGCTAACTCGTTGTTCAAAGCGCTCCGGGAGCCGGGCCGCGCGCCACCTTGGCATTGAGCTTCGGCGGGTGCGTCACGATCGATTTCAGGGCCGGCGTGGGCTTGGCGAGCTTCTTGAGATTGGGCAGCGGCCGCGCCAGGCCCGGAATGGTCTTGAACGCCTGCTCCATGGCGTGGGCGGCGCCCAGCACCTCGCCGTCGCCGCGGAAGCGGCCGACGACCTGGAGGCCGAACGGCATCTTCTTGTGGTCGACGCCGCAGGGCAGCGATACGGACGGATTGCTGGTCAGGGTGATGAAGTACTTGGTCGCCATCCAATGGTAGTAGTTGTTGAGCTTCTTGCCGTCGATCGTGTCGAGGTAGAGCTGCTTCCACGGGAAGGGCGTGACGCCCACCGTCGGACCGATGACGATGTCGTAGTCCTTGTAGATCTCCTGGAAGCGGCGAAAGATCCTCGTCTGCTCGGCATGCGCCCAGGCGAAGTCCGCGAGCGTGAGCTTGGCGCCCAGCTCGTAGTTGGCGACAATGTTCGGGCCGAGCAGCTTGCGATTGTTGGTGTAGAGATCCTGATAGCGCGACAGGAAGCTCACGGCACGGATGACGTCGAAGCAGCGGTCGGCGCCGCCGTAGTCGATCTCGACCTTATCGAGCCGGCGGAAGAGATGCTTCATCGCCTTGATCTTCTCGCGGAAGGCCTTGCGGATGCCTTTCTCGACCGGCGCACCGCCATAGTCCTCCGTGTAGGCTACGCGCAGGCTGCCCAGATCGACTGGCCACGGCTCGGCATAGGCCATCGGGTCGAGCGGGAAGCTGAGCGGATCGGTGTCGTGCTGGCCGATCTGGGTGGCGTAGAGCATGCAGACGTCGGCGACGCTGCGGCCCATCGGGCCCAGCACCGAGATCGGCGTCCAGCCCATGGCGCGGCGCTCGACGGCGACCATGCCGGGCGAGGGACGGAAGCCCACGACACCGCAGAACGACGCCGGATTGCGCAGCGAGCCGCCGGTGTCGGATCCCGTGCAGACCGGCAGCATGTCGGTTGCAAGCGCGACGGCGGAGCCGCCCGAGGAGCCGCCGGGATTGAGCGTCGGATTGAACGGATTGCCCGACGCGCCCCACACCGGGTTGCGGCTGTTTGAGCCAGCACCGAATTCCGGCACGTTGGTCTTGCCGACGACGACCGCGCCCGCGGCGCGCACGCGACCGACCATGACGTTGTCGTAGGCCGGCACGAAATCACGATAGAGCGGCGAGCCGTAGGTCGTGAGGAGGTCCTTGGTCTCCTCGAGATCCTTGATGCCGGTCGGCAGGCCGTGCAGCAGCGGCAGGTCCTCGCCGCGGCGGACGGCGGTCTCTGCAGCCTTGGCTTCCTTGCGTGCGCGGTCGACGCACATCGCAGTCACGGCATTGACCGCGGGATTGATCTTCTTGATGCGCTGCAGGCTCGCCTCGAGCAGCTCGACGGGCGAGATTTCCTTGGTGCCGATGCGCCGGCGCATCTCCACGGACGAGAGCGCGAGCAGGTCTTCGTTGGCCATCATTTCCTCTTCTTCTCTCTTGTCGATTACGGCTTGTGCAGGCGCACGGGCTCGCGGGTCACGGTGCGCCGGCCGCGCTTGAAGGCGGCCAGTACGGGCGCCACCGTGCGGAGCGCCATGATCGCATCGGGCGCATCCAGCACCACCAGGTCGGCAGGATTGCCGACCTTGATGCCGTAGTCGTCCTTGCGCATCAGCTTTGCCGCGGACGACGTGCCCATATCCCAGAGCGTCTTTACCTCGTCGTCGTTGCCGCGCTGGGTGACGATGCCGTGCATGTTGATCTGGCGCAGCAGCTGGCCGTCGCCGAACGGCGTGAACGGATTGAGGATATTGTTCGAGCCGATCGAGCAGGTGACGCCGCGTTCGGTGAGGTAATTCAAATCGACCACGTTGCGCGGCACGTTGTGATCTGTGTGGCGGCCGCCGAGATAGAGGTCGGTCGCCGTCAGCACCGTGGCGGCAACGCCGGCGTCGGCCATGCGCTTGGCGATGGGATCGAGGTCCTTGAACGGTAGGGTGGCGAGCTTGCCGACATGGCCGACCGCGACGCGGCCGCCCCACTTGTACTTCTCGGCGAGGTCGCAAACGAGGAGCGTGTCGAGATGGTCGGCCGTGGGGCCGCTGTCGACATGCATGTCGATATCGGCGTCGAACTCGCGCGCCATCTCGAAGATGCGGCGGATCTGCGCCGAGCTGTCGCTGTCGTAGCTGGGCGCGGCTCCGACGACCTTCGCGCCGTTCTTGAGGGCGGCGACCATCAGCTCGTCGGTGCCGGGATTGTTGGTCAGGCCCTCCTGCGGCATGACGCAGAGCTCAATGTCGATCGCCCACTTGTACTTGTCGACCAGCGCCTTGACGCCTTCGAACCCGCGCAGGCCGATCTTGGGATCGACCTCGCAATGGGGGCGCATGCGGGTGGCGCCGTGACTGATGCATTTCTCGATGGTGGCCGAGGCGCGTTCGATCACGTCCTCGACCGTCATCGTGTGCTTGACCGCCGACACGCGTTCCATCGCAAGGTGCGGGCTGCGCTTGGTCGTATGCTCGCAGCGGCCGAGGATACAGGCCTTGTCGAGATGGATGTGGGTTTCGACGAAGCCCGAGCAAACCAGGCGATTGCCGCCCTTCATCTCCTCCTTGGCAGCACCTCCCAGCCCGGGGGCGATGGCGGCGATGCGGCCGTCCTTGACACCGATATCCGTCGCCGGTTGATCCGGCCTGCTGTCGGGAAGCCTTACGTCACGCAACACAAGATCGAAATCCATCGAAAGTCCTGTCCCCGGTTGATGGCGGCATGCATGTTGCACCACAGTGCACCGCATTTACAGAAGGTTCAGCGATTATCATGCTCTCTCGACGACACTTTCTCGCCGCTTCTGCGCTCGCAGCGCCCGGCATTGCCAGAGCACAGACGGGCTGGCCCTCCAAGCCGATCCGCTGGATCGTGAACTTTCCGCCGGCAGGCGCCGCCGACATCCTCTCGCGCTCTCTGGCGGATTATTTCGGCAACAAGCTCGGCCAGCCGATCGTCGTCGAGAACAAGCCGGGCGCAGGCGGCCTGGTGGGTGCCGATATCCTGGCCAAAGCGCACGGCGATACGCATCTCGTCATGATGTCGAGTGCAGCCTCGCACGGCATCGGGCCGGTGCTTTACAAGGACGTGCCCTACGATCCGCTGGCGGATTTCACCCACATCCATCTGGTCGGCACGTTTCCGAGCGTGCTTGCGGTCAATGGCACGTCGCCGATCTCGAGCGTGAAGCAGCTGGTCGAGATGGCGAAGGCCAAGCCCGGCGAGGTGAACTACGGGACGGGCGGCAATGGCACGATGAACCATCTCACCGGCCAGTTGCTGGCGCGTGCGGCGGGCATGCAGTTCGTCCACATTCCATATCGCGGCTCGGCGCCGGCGATGAACGATCTGATGGGCGGCCAGACCGTGGCGCTAATGGAAAGCCTGCCGACCGCCATCGGCTACTTCACCTCGGGTAAGATGAAGCCGTTGGCCGTCAGCGAAGCCGAGCGCTCGCCGTCGCTGCCCGACGTGCCGACTTTCCGCGAGGCGGGATTCCCCGATGTGGTGACGACCAACTGGTTCGGCTTTTCGGCGACAGCCGGCCTGCCGCCGGAGCTGCCCAAGCGCTGGGAGCGCGAAATCTCGACTGCCCTGCAGAGCGACCAGGTGAAAGCGGCCTTCGCCAAGATCGGTGTTCGGCCGGGCACGCTCGGCGCGGAAGGCTACACCGACCTCATCAAGAGCGAGCTCGCGCGCTGGAAGGACGTCATTCGCGCGGCGAATATCAAGGCAGACTGATTGCCTGCCGTCCGGCTTCAGGCAAGATGCAAGCCGGAGGAAGCAAACCATGGCACACGCGCTTCGCGACAAGGCCGCGATCAGCGGCGTCGGCGAGACTGAGTACACGCGCGGCACGGCCAAGTCGGGCCTGGCGCTGCAACTCGAGGCGAGCCTCAGGGCGATCGAGGATGCGGGGCTAAGCCCGCGCGACATCGACGGAATCATTCCCTATTTCCCGGGCGGCGGCATCGCCGAGGATTTCGTGGCCAACCTCGGCCTGCCCGATCTCGCCCTCTCGGCTTTCATCCCGATGGGCGGCGCCACCTGCGTGGCAGCACTGCAGACCGCGGCGATGGCCGTTGCGACCGGCGTTTGCAGGAACGTGCTGATCTCGGTCGGTCGCACGGGATATTCGGGCGCGCGCGTCTCCACGCGCCTGCAGCAGTTTCCGCAGTTTGCGCTCGCGGCCGAGTTCGAAGCGCCGATCGGCATGTTCGCGCCGGCGCAGCTCTACGCCCAGGGCGCGCGGCGGCACATGGAGCTCTATGGCACGACGGCCCGTCACATGGCCGAGGTTGCGGTCGTGACGCGCCAGCACGCGATCCTCAACGGCAACGTCGTCATGAACAAGCCGCTCACGGTCGAGGAGCATAACGCCTCGCGCATGATCTCCGATCCGTTCCGGCTGTTCGACTGCAGCCTCGAGAGCGACGGCGGCGCCGCGGTGATCGTGAGCGCCAGCGACCGCGCGAAGTCGTTGAAGAAGCCGCTGGTGACGATCATGGGCGTGGCCGAGGGCCATCCGGAGTCGCCGGCCTCGATCGCCCAGCGCCCGGACCTGCTCGAGTTCGGTCTCGTGAAAGCAGCAAAGCGCGGCTACGAGATGGCGGGTGTCGGCCCCAAGGACATGGACGTCGCCGAAATCTACGACTGCTTCACCTTCACGGTGATCCGCCAGCTCGAGATCCTGGGTTTCTGCAAGACCGGCGAAGGCGGGCCGTTCGTGATGGACGGACGCATCGGCCTGGGCGGCAATCTGCCGATCAATACGCATGGCGGGTTGCTGAGCCAGGGCCATGTCGTGGGCCTCAACCACGTGATCGAGCTGACACGCCAATTGCGCGGCGAGGCAGGCAAGGCCCAGGTCAAGGGTGCCGGGATGGGTCTGGTCACCGGCTACGGCGACATGGGCGACGGGTCGCTTGCGATCCTGCGGAGGGCGGCATGAGCACGACGACGACACCTCCCCTGCCCGAGCGTCCGCTGCCGGCGCCGACGCGCGAGAGCCAGCCCTATTGGGACGGCATGCGCGAAGGCCGCTTGATGCTCCAGCACTGCGCGGCCTGCGGGAAGGTCCGGCACTATCCGCGGCCGGTCTGTCCGCATTGCTTCTCGATGGAGAGCAGCTTTAAGGAAGCGGCGCTGGGCGGCACGATCCATACTTGGACGGTCTGTCACCACCCTTTCAACTTCTTCTTCAAGGCGCAGGCGCCCTACATCGTGGCGCTGGTCGACATGGATGCGGGCGTGCGCGTGAACGCCCAACTGCGCGGCGTCGCCAAACAGGACCTCAAGATCGGCCAGCGCGTGACGCTCGCCTTCGAACCCTTCAACAAGGATGTGACTTTGCCGTTCTTCACGGCCGCATGACAATAAAACGACGAATAATAAGAACTACAGGGAGTTAACAATGAAACGCTGGACGTTCCTGGCGGCCGCTGCGTCGGCCGCTCTCGTGTCGTTTGCCGCCTCGGCTCAGACCGACTGGCCGACCAAGCCGGTTTCGATGGTGGTGCCCTATCCGCCGGGCGGCGTGAACGACGCCGTGGCGCGCGTCTATGCCGACAAGCTCTCGCAGGAGCTGGGCAAGGCTGTGATCGTCGACAACCGCGCCGGCGCTGCCACGACCGTTGCCTCGAACTATGTCGCGCACGCCGCACCTGACGGCTACACGATCTATGCTGGCGGTACCTCCTTGGTGATCAACCCCACGCTCACCGGCAACGTGCAGTACGATCCTCACAAGAGCTTCGAGCTCGTGTCGCTGATGTCGTTCACGCCGTTCATTCTCCATGTGAACAACGAGTTTCCGGCCAAGAACACCGCGGAGCTGATCGCCGTCGTGAAGGCCAATCCGAACAAATACAACATCGCTTCTTCGGGCATCGGCGCCACCAATCATCTCGCCGCCGAGCTGTTCAAGGTACGTGCCGGGCTCAAGCTCGTGCACGTGCCCTACAAGGGCGGTGCGCAGGCTGGCCAGGACGTCGCCGCCGGCAACGCGCAGATGATGTTCTCGGCCTCGCTCGAGGCGATCCCCTTTCTGCAGGCCGGCAAGACGCACGCGATCGCGATCTCGAGCCTCAAGCGCTCGCCCACCTTTCCGGACATCCCGACCGTTGCGGAATCGGCCAACCTGCCCGATTTCCAGGTGATCTTCTGGCAGGGCATGGTGGTGCCCTCGGGGACGCCCAAGCCGATCGTCGAGAAGCTGCAGAAGGCGATCGCCAAGGTCGCGGCCGATCCCGACGTGATCGAACGCTTCAAGAAGCAGGGTGTCGAGATCAGGTCGTCGACGCAGGCCGAGTTCGCCGCGTTCTACGCCAAGGAAGAGAAGATCTGGGTCACCTTGATCAAGGAACAGGGCATCAAGGCAGAATGATCATTCTTTCTTGAGGAACCTGGCGATCGCGTCGGCGGCGTCCTCGCCGTAGAGGTCCGGGAAGAAATGGCCGGACCCATCAATGACGACCTTCTGGACCTGGCTCGGCAGCTTCTTGGCGAGGTCGGGCACGATCTCGTCCTTGCCGGCGACGACGACCAGCGTGGCATGGTTCGTCTCGGCGGCAAGCTGCGGTAGCAGTTCCTGATAGGCGTCGAGGAAGGTGGCGCCCAGCACCGGCGCATCCTTGCATTGCAGGAAGTCGACCGTGAACCTCTGCAGCGGCTGCTTCTTGGCCTCCGCGAGCGGCTCGGCCAGCGAATGGCCGAAAGTGCGCTGGTAGGCGGCGGCCTGCTCGTCCGCGGTGGCGAAAGCGGGCGCCATCAGCACGACCTTGCCGACCGGCGAGAGGTTGGGCGCGAGGGCCGCGATCTGGGCGCCGCCGCGCGAGAAACCGACCAGGTCGACGGTGCGCGCGCCGTCGGCCCGCAGCCACGCCATCCAGGCCGCAAGCTCGCGGCGCATCCCGGCCAACGCATAGTCGTGCAGCAGGCCGCAGGCGCGCGGGCCTTCGCGGTTGTCGACCCCCAGGGAAAGCGTGATCGCGAGCGAGCCGATGTCACGCTTCTTCAAGTTCTCTTGAAGCGCCGCGATCGTCTCCTGCTTGTCGTGCGAGAAGGTGCCGTGAAGGATCAGCGTCACGCCGTCGGCGACCTTCTTGCCGGCCGGCATTTCCAGGTTGCCGTTCAGCCGGATCTGGCCGGTCTTCAGCTGGACCGGCTCGGCCGCGGCCGGCAGGCCGACGAGCAGGAGGCCCGCCGCCGTCGCCGCTGCCTTAAGAAAGCCTGCCGTCATGCGCATCCTCTTGCGACTGCCCGACAATCTATCACTTGAATAATGTCAAAACGTCAGCAATCTCGCCCACGAAAGGTCAGGTCCATGAAAGCAACGTTTGGCGTACTTGTTTCGGTTGCCCTTATCCTGTCCGTTGGACCCGCGCTGGCGCAGTCCGCGGAGCGCGGGGAGCGCACCTTCAACCAGCAGTGCAAGGCCTGCCACACGGTCGAGAAGGGTGGGCCCAGCCCGATCGGCCCAAATCTGTTCGGCGTGGTCGGCCACAAGGCTGGCGCCGTGGACGGCTACGCCTATTCTGACGCGATGAAGAAGTCGGCCATCATCTGGGACGACGCCTCGCTCGGGGAGTATCTGAAGGATCCGAAGGCCAAGGTGCCCGAAGGCAAGATGGCCTTTGCCGGCCTCAAGCAGGCGGCGCAACTGAACGACGTGATCGCCTATCTGAAGAAACTCACGCCGTGATCGCCGCCGCACGCTTCGCGGCGGTGGCCCTGCTGCTGGCGACACCGGCCTTCGCGCAGGCGCCGTTGCAGCTCGAGGGCTCGGTCTCGCCGCAGCCCTGGCAGCGCTATGGCGACTGGAACAAGGCGCGTTGGGACGATTACAACACCCTGGCCAAGCGCGACGTCACGCCTTTCAAAGGGACGGAAATCGAGATCAAGGAAGTGAAGGGCGACGCCGCGGTCGGCCAGAAGCTCGCCTTCGACCGCAGCCGCGGCGGCGGCTGTCTCGCCTGCCACATCATGGGGCCGAAGACTCTCGAAGTGCCGGGCAATGTCGGCCCCGACCTGTCGGAGATCGGTGGGGCGGGCCGCACCGACCAGTGGTTCTTCAACTATGTCTTCGATCCGCGCGTCTACAATCCGCAGTCGATGATGCCGCCTTGGGGCAAGCACGGCTTCTACAAGGAAGACGAGATCAAGGACATCGTGGCGTTCCTCAAGACCTTGAAGACGCCGGCGAAGTTTGCCGATCCGCTCGACAATCCCGAGAAGCGGCCGAAGCCGGTCGAGGATCGGGACGCATCAGATCCGTTCGTCAATCCGGCGATGGATCGGGTCGATGCGGGCGCGGCGCTGTTCAAGAAGCCCGGCCCGAACGGCCAGGCCTGCGTGGCCTGCCACGCCGATCCGAAGACGGCTTTCAAGAGCTGGGCCGCCGAGATGCCGAAGTGGGAGCCGCGTCTCAAGAAAGTGCTGGGCACGGAGGAATTCATCGCGCGGCACGCCAAGGCGACGACCGGCGCCGACGTGCTGATGGAAACGCGCGACAACGTCGATCTGTCGATCTACCTGCACAATCTGGCCAATGGCGCGGCGATCAAGGTCGACCTGTCGAGCCCCGACGCCAAGGCCGCCTACGAGCGCGGTGTGGCGCTGTCGCATACCAAGGTCGGCCAGTTCAATTTTGCCTGTACCGACTGTCACGAGCTGGGGGCCAACAAGTGGATTCGCGGCCAGTGGTTGGGGGAGGCCAGGGGCCAGTACGATCACTTCCCGGTGTGGCGCACGAGCCGCAACGAGAACTGGGACATCCGCAAGCGCTTCCAGTGGTGTAATGTCCAGGTCCGCGCCAACGAGCTGCCACCCGATGCGGTTGAATATGGTGAGCTGGAACTCTATCTGCGCAAGGCGAACGAAGGGCTGACCTTGTCGGCCCCGAACATCCGGCACTGAGGCATAGACGATGATGAACCCGACGACATTGACCCGGCGTACGGCTTTTGCCGCGATCGCCAGCGTGCTGGTGGCACGCAACGCGTTCGCCACGCCTGAGCAGACCCGGGAGTGGCTGGCCGCCGCCGCGAAAGGCACGCCGAAGGAAGCCAAGGTGACGCTCAAGGCGCCGGAGATCGCGGAGAACGGCAATGCCGTGCCGGTCACCGTCTTGGTCGAGAGCGAGATGACCGAGAAGTCCTATGTGAAGGCGGTCTACATCGCCGCCGACGGCAATCCCAATCCGGGCGTGGCGGCCTACGAATTCACGCCGATGAGCGGCAAGGCCGAGATCCAGCTGCGCGTGCGGCTGGCGCAGACCCAGAAGCTGGTCGTGGTCGCGGAGATGAACGACGGCGCGCTTTACACGGCGAGCCGCGAGATCAAGGTCACCATCGGCGGCTGCGGCGGCTGAGGAGGGAATCATGGCTGACGACATCAAGCCGCGCATCCGCGTACAGAACACCGCCAAGAAGGGCGAGGTGGTCGAGGTCAAGACCCTGATCACCCATCCGATGGAGAACGGCCAGCGCAAGGACGCCGCCGGCAACGTCGTGCCGCGCCTGATCGTGAACGCGCTCAAGGTCACCTACAACGACAAGCCGGTGATGAGCGTGAAGCTCGAGACCGCGGTCGCGGCCAATCCCTTCATGTCCTTCTTCGTGAAGGTCGAGGAGAGCGGCACGCTCAAGTTCATCTGGACCGACGACGAGAAGAACAGCTGGACGGCCGAGAGCAAGATTGACGTTGCGTAGCAACGTCATCCCGACCGAGGCCGCAGGCCGAGTGGAGGGACCTATTCGGTACGCGGAGAAGAAGGGCCCTTTGACTTCGCTTCGCTCCGCTCAGGGTGACGCTTGAGCCTCGGCAGGCGCGAGCTGCTGCAGGTCGCGACCGCCACGGCCGCGCTGGCCGCCACGAGTCCGGGCCTCGCCCAGGGCAAGAGCCCGACCCAGGCCGATCTGCTGCGCTTCAGGCCGTTGGGCCAGCTCACGATCCTGAACTTCACCGACTTGCACGCCCAGCTCGTGCCGCTCTATTTCCGCGAGCCCTCGGCCAACATCGGCGTCGGCGCCGACAAGGGCCTGCCGCCGCATCTGGTGGGCGAGAAACTCCTGCAGGCGTTCAAGGTCGGCAATGGCAGCGCCGACGCCTATGCGCTCGCCTCGACGGACTTCGAATCGCTGGCGCGCAGCTATGGCCGTGTAGGTGGGCTCGACCGCATGACGACGCTGATCCAGGCGATCCGTGCCGAGCGGCCGGGCAAGGTACTACTGCTCGACGGGGGCGATACCTGGCAGGGCAGCTACACGTCCCTGCAGGCCAAAGGCGCGGACATGGTGAAGGTCATGAATGCGCTGGGCGTCGACGCCATGACCGCGCACTGGGAGTTCACCTACGGCGCCAAGCGGGTCGAGGAGCTGGTCAAGGAACTGAAGTTCCCCTTCCTCGCCGGCAACGTGAAGGAGGCGACCTGGGGCGATCCGGTGTTCAAGCCCTACAGCGTGATCGAGCGCGGCGGCCTCAGGGTCGGTGTGATCGGCCAGGCGTTCCCCTACACGCCGGTCGCCAACCCGCGCTACCTGATCCCCGACTGGTCGTTCGGCATCGAGGAAGACAAGCTCAGGGAGAACGTCGCCAAGGTGAAGGCCGAGGGCGTCGACCTCGTGGTGCTGTTGAGCCACAACGGTTTCGATGTCGATCGCAAGCTCGCGTCCCGCGTGAAGGGCATCGACGTGATCCTCACCGGCCACACACACGACGCCATCCCCGACGTCACCAGGGTCGGCGACACGCTGCTGGTCGCGGCCGGCAGCCACGGCAAGTTCCTGGCGCGCCTCGATCTCGAAGTCTCTGACAAGCGCATCGTGAACTACGCCTTCCGCCTGATCCCGGTGCTGGCCGACGTGATCGAGGCCGACGTCGACATGGCCGCGATGATCGGCGATATTCGTCTCCCGCACGACGCGGCGCTGCACAAGGTGCTGGGCCGCACCGATTCGCTTCTTTATCGGCGCGGCAACTTCAACGGCACCGTCGACGACCTGATCTGCCAGGCGCTGCTGGCCGAGCGCGACGCGGAGATCGCCTTGTCGCCCGGCTTCCGCTGGGGCTCGAGCCTGCTGCCGGGCCAGGAGATCACCGGCGACGATCTCTTCAACCAGACCGCGATCACCTATCCCGCTGCCTATCGCAACGAGATGACCGGCACGGCGCTGAAGGACGTGCTCGAGGACGTGGCCGACAATCTCTTCAATCCCGATCCCTACTATCAGCAGGGCGGCGACATGGTGCGCGCGGGCGGCCTCGCCTACACGCTCGACGTGACGCAGAAGGTGGGCCAGCGCATCTCCGACATGACCCTGCTTAAGACGGGCCAGAAGATCGATGCCGCGAAGAAATACGTCGTGAGCGGCTGGGCCTCGGTCAACGAAGGCACAGAGGGACCCGCCGTCTACGACGTGGTCGCGCGCCATCTCCAGAACGTGAAGAACGTGGTCCTGGAACCCAATCGCCACGTGAAGATATTGAATGCCGATCCGGCCGGCTTCGAGCCGGGATAGGAGACCTCTTATGAAGCGCCTGCTGCTCGCCCTGGCTTTCCTGATCGCGGTCCAGCCCGCTTTCGCGGCCGGCAAGGACAAGGTCCATCGCCTGGCGCTGCAGATCAGCGACGAGTCGCCGGAAAAGATGACCACCGTGCTGAACAACGCAGCCAACGTCTCGCGCTATTATTCGGAGAAGGGCGAGGAGGTCGAGATCAAGGTCGTGGCCTTCAATGCCGGCGTCAACATGATGCGCACCGACAAATCGCCGGTGCTGGAGCGCCTGAAGTCGGTGACCGAAAGCCTGCCCAACCTCACGCTGGAGGTCTGCGGCAACACGCTGGAAGGCATGGCGCACCGCGAGAACAAGAAGGTGAGCGACATCCCGCTCTTCGCCGGCTCCAAGATCGTGACGGCGGGTGTCGTCGAGCTGATCGAGCTCAGCGAGAAGGGCTACACGATCGTCCGGCCCTGAATATTGTCCGGCGCGGGCCCTTCGGGAGTACGAATCGCGCCGACCCGTGAAGCGTCTGTTCCAGGCCCGCGTGCATTTGATCGGATATAACGACCGTATTCAGCGATTCCGGCGGACGCGCTTATTTGGCGCGCATGGGAAACTTCATTCTTCCGGACGGGCCGCCCGTTCCGCCTCCGCTGCCGCTCGATCCCCGGGTCGCGCGCGAGGAAAAAATCGCCAACGAC
>FTCZ01006437.1_pt1 | contig 18861 bp, 16 predicted proteins | sample 1658871 | NCBI WGS metagenome assembly FTCZ01 (sample SAMEA3914864, study PRJEB12502) | metagenome | biome: forest; material: soil | place: USA | collected 2012-03-12 | depth 0.3 m
CTGCAAGACACCGTCCCCGGGCGGCCCGATCCCGATCCCGTACCCCAACACCGCCAGTTCCTCCGATACGGCCGACGGCAGCGAGACGGTCAAGATGGACGGCAATCCGATCATGCTCTCCAGCTCCAACTTCAGCACGAGCATGGGCGACGAGGCCGGGACGGCGGGCGGGGGTGTCGCTTCCAACACGACCAAGGGCAAGGCCGAATTCGTCAACTACTCGTTCGACGTCAAGGTCGAAGGCAAGAACGTTCCGCGGCAGCTCGATTCCATGATCCACAACAAGCAGTCCTCGCCAAATACGCCGCCGACGCCGTTGATGCAGCCCCCGCTGCCGCCCGGCGCGCCCGTCGAATGTCCTTGCTGCCAGAAGGATCACGACCCCTCCGAATGGCGATCCGAGAAGGATTCGGGCGACACGGCCAAGGATCTCGAGAAGCTGAAGCGCAGCCTGGGAGTCACGTCATGACCGTCGGTACCGTGATCCGGAACATGTACACGCTGAAGTCCCAGATGATGGCGGAGCTCGAGAGCACGACCGACGACGGCAGCGACGACACGCTTTCCCTGCGCATCGGCTACAAGGTGCAGGCCCATCATTGCATCAGCTGCTCGGTGATGCAGTCGGTCAACAAGAAGCAGGTGGCCAAACTTGCCAAGCAGTCGGGCTACGACATCAACAACGTCAACAACGGCCTCGCGCTGCCCAAGTATTTCGGCCACATGACGATCCACGACTTGCAGCGACACAGCGGCGGCCACTCGGACGAGTACTACGGCCACGTCGAGGCAGAACTGAAGGACTTCCACCTGGCGTTCGAGGGTGCCGACTGCAAGGACAAGGAAACCAGGGAGAACATCCTTGGCGCCCTCGAGGCGATCGAGAACAAGATCCGGCAGATGCTGACGGGCAAAAGCCCGAGTTGGTGGCTGTACGCGTGGTCGAAGGACCTGTACAACGGCGACTATCGCGACGAAGGCCTGGGCAACCTGAATTCGCCGCGCCCGCGCGACACCAGCAGCGAGTCGGGCCTGCAGTGGCTGGGCGACTACAAGGGGCAGATCAGGCGGCGCTTCCTGGTCGAAAAGGGCCGCAACAAGGTGCGCAAAAGTTTCTACGTCGATGAAGGCTACCCGGTGCCGGGCGGCTTGAAGTGAGCAGGAGAACGCATGCACTACGTCTTCACACATGATTTGTCCACGACGGACCGATTCCTTTATTTCAAGGAGGTTCCGGACGAGATCGACGGTTCGGCGTGGCGATCCGGCCGCGCGTTCGAGCAGGCGCCGCCCGCTTCGACGCTGGTGACCCGCAGCGAACCCGGGCGGGTACTTTCGGATCTGGTGCTCGTCGTCGACTCGCTCCTGATCTTCTCGCCGCGGCTGCGCGCATGCCTCGAGACCGCGGGCGTCACGAACGTCGACTACTACCCGATCACGCTCGTGGACACCCGTACCGACACGACGACCGACTACCGCATCGCCAACGTCGTCGGCAGCCTCGCCTGCCTGGACGAGGCGCGCTCGGTCGTGAGAAAGGTTGCCAAATCGGGCAAGATCTTCGGCCTCGACAAGTTCCACCTCGACGAGCGGCGCATCGTGCCGCTGCCTCGCACCACCGGCCTGCCGAAGATCTTTCGGCTCGAGGAGCTCAGGACCCGGCTCCTCGTGGACGAATCGATCAAGTCGGCGTGCGAGGCGGCAAACATCACCGGCATCCGGTTCGTGCCGACCCCCGAGTACGAATAGAGGTCGCCGTGTTCTACGTCTGGGAGACCCGCCGCCGCTCCGTGACCGAGCTGCTGGCCCCTGCGTTCGACCCCACGGTGTCGAAGTATGGGGTGAGCCTGTTCGCCGGCCGTCGCGTCTCGCGGGAACTGCCGGAACTGGAAGTTGCGTTCGACGCCGATCCCCAGGCCCGCATCACCGACGACCTCGTCATCCATCGCCGGCGCTGCATCGTCCACTCGGAGCGCCTGATCGACGTGCTGCACGGAGCCGGCGTGAAGGGCATCGACCATCATGCCTGCCGTCTCGTCAACACGCGGCACGGCCTGGTGCACCGGACGCATTGGGCCGCGAACCTGCTGGACGTCATCCATTGCATCGACGAGCAGGCCTCCGAGCTCGAGCGCGATGACGAGGAGCCCACCGAGATCTACAGCATCCGACGGCTCGAACTGATAGAGAGCCGCCTGGGCGACGTCCCGATGTTCAGGCTGGGCGAGCGGCGAAACACCGTGATCGTCCACGAACGGATCAAGCGCGCGGTGGAGGCCGCGGGCATCACGGGTCCCCGTTTCCTGCCGGCGAGCGGCTACCGGGAGTGGGGCGGGTATGCGACGGCGAATCCTCGCAACGTCATCGGCACGCACGACCAGGACCCGGACGGGCCGCCTTCAACCCGCCTCATGGACGGCCCGATCGATCCCGAGGACGACGACGAGGGCGAGGTCGCGGACGACGACGCAGCCGTCGACCTGCCGCGCGACGAACCGGACTCGCCACAGCCATGAAGTTGCCCGACTATCGCCACGAGCCCGGCCGCATCGCCGCCCACCGCAGCCTGTTCGCGGAGCATGTCGAAGTGGGCGCCTTCCTTTACGAGCAGCGGCAGACGCGCCTGTCCGCGTCGGCGCCGGAGCCGGCCGGATGGAGATCCGCGCGCGCCCTGGAGGATCGCCTGGAAACGCACGTCGACGCGTTGTTCCTGGGTCGCAGCACCGCGCTCGAGGTCTGCGTCGAGCATGGCGGCGAAGCGGCCGGGCCGGGCGAACTGTTCGTTGCCTTGAGCGTGTTCTGCCGCCGCCAGGAGATCGACCTGGTCGCCGCGACGCTGCGGACGCTGAACCATGGGGATCCCGCCCGCATGCTCGCAGCCGAACACGCCCTGAGCCTGGAACTGCCGCCCGCCTGGATCCCCTTCGTCGCGCAGGCACTGCGCACCGGGCGGCCCGGCGCGGTCGCGCTCATGGCAGGCGTCTGCGCCCACCGGCGCTTGCCTCTCGCCGACGAGCTCCTGGACGCGTTCGCGAACGTGCCGTCGGATCGCATGCGCATCGCCGAGGCGCTCGCCCGCATCGGCGCGGACGCCGCCAGGGCGCCGCTGCGGGCCGCCCTGCGCGACCTCGAACCCGATCTTCAGGAGACGGTGTTGCGTGCATTGGCGCGCCTCGGTGACGCCGACGCGCTGCAGATGGCCGTCGAACAATCCGGCGGCCGCGAGTGGCCGCTCCTGGCGGTCGCGCTCGCTGGGGGGCGCGACGATGCCGAGCGCGTCCTGCGCGGCGCGTCGCACGCGGGGGCCTCTCGCGACGCGTTGTGGGCCATCGGGCTCGGCGGCCTGGCTGACAGCTCCGACGTTCTCTGCTCCGCGCTTGAGCAACCCGCGCAGGCGCCGTTCGCGGCCCAAGCCTTGCGATGGCTGACCGGCGCGGACCTCCACGACGACGTCTTCGTGCCCGAGGCCGTCGACGAGTCGCTGCTGTTCGACGACGAACTTCCGGCATGGCGCGAGAGCGGCGTCGCCCCGGCGAGAGCCGACGGCAGTTCCTACGGCGAGATGCAACGGCAGTGGTCGACCGACCCGCGGCGCTGGCGTGCCTGGCTGGCGGAACACTGGCCAGCGATGGATGGGCAGCGTCGCTGCCGCCTTGGCAGGCCTCATGGCACCGAGGTGTTGGTGGACTGCCTGGACGACGCGCGCAGCGATCCCTGGATCCGTGCGTTCGCCGCCGAGGAGCTTGCGACGCGCTTCGGCTGCCCCGTCGCGTTCGAGACCGACCTGCCCGTGCGGGTGCAGGAAGCACGCATCGCGCAGATGCGGGCGTGGACGAAGGGGCACCCGGACACCGCCGCCGCCGGCGACTGGCGCAGTGCCCGCGCGAGGCAGTGACTTTCGGACGTTGATGCCCTGCACGGCGCAGGCGAGGATGCGGTCGACGAACCTCCGCAACCCGAGGGATGACACCATGACTCTGACCCTGCGCGCGGTCTCGCTCAACGACCTGCCGCTCAGCCAGCCGATCACCGCGTCCTTCGACGAGCGTGGCGGCACGATCGGACGCGCCGACAACAACACGATGGCGCTGCCCGATCCCGAGCGCCACATCTCGCGCCAGCAGGCCGAGATCCGGGCCGACCGCGGCGGCTTCCTGATCCGCAACGTGGGCAGCGCGAATCCGATCCTGGTGCGCAACCAGACACTCTCGTTCGGAGAAACGGCGCCGCTGCTGTGCAGCGATCGCCTGCGCATCGGCGGCTACCTGCTCGAGGTCTTGGACGACGTGCGCGCCGAATCGACGGTCCTGCGCGCACCGGTCACGACCGAGTCCCCGGCAACCGGCTCGAACGAGCAAGCATCGCTGCGGGCGCCGTTGTCCAGCAGCAATCCCTTCGCGGACCTCTTCGGCGCGTCGTCGCCGGGCGCGGCGCCGGCGAACCGTCCGGCCACCGGCCGCGGCGCCACGGCTGCAAGGCTGGACAAGGAGCCGTACCTGCCGGACGACTTCGATCCCTTCGCGGCGCCGCCGCCCGCGCCCGCCGCGGCGCCGCGGCCGGATTCGGACGAGCCGGCCGGCGTCTTCGAAGACCTGTTCCCGCGCGCCAATGCGCCGTCGATCGACGAGATGTTCGACCTGCGCCCGGGCGACGGCCGCGATCCGCTGGCCGACTTCGCGGCCGAGACGCCGGCACGGCCGCGCGAGGAGGGCGACCCGCGCTTGCAGTCGCTGTCCAGCGATCCGCTGGTGCTGTTCGGCGCGCCGCCCGCGCCACCGCCGGTCGCGCAGGCGACCCCGGACCGCACGCCCGACCTGCACGCCGCGTTCGTGCCGCCTGCGGTCGCCGTCGCGCGTCCGCAGCCGGTACGGGTACCCGTACCTGTCGCCGCGCCTGCGCCGGTCACGGTGCCGATCCCGGCCCCGGTGGCGGCCGCCCGGCCCACCGCCGTCGCCGCGCCTGTCGTTGCCGCCGCGCCGGCGGTCGCGGCCACCGCGGCGTGGGAGGCGTTCTGCGACGGCGCGGGCGTCACGCTGGAGTCGCAGCCCTGCGGCGACGTCGAGGCATTGCGCACCGCAGGCCTGCTGTTGCGCCAGGCCGTCGAGGGCATGCTGCGGCTGCTGGCGATGCGTTCGACGACGCGCAGCGAGATGCATGCGGACATGACCCTGATCCGCGCGCACGGCAACAATCCGTTGAAGTTCACGCTGGATCCGCAGTCCGCGGTCGAACAGATGCTGCGTCCGCCGATGCGCGGGTTCCTGCCCGGTCCGGCGGCCGTCGCCGATGCGATGAACGACCTCGTCGGCCACGCCATCGGCACGATGACCGGAACGCGAGCGGCGCTCGACGGCATGCTGGAGCGCTTCGCCCCGCAGCAGCTCGAGAGCCGGCTCGCCAGCAAGGGCATGCTCGACGCGCTGGTGCCGATGGGGCGCAAGGCCAAGTTGTGGGAGCTCTACCTGCAGCGCTACGACGGCATCCGCGAGGACGCGCTGGGCAATTTCCATGAGTTGTTCGGCAGGGCGTTCCTCGAGGCCTACGAGCAACAGGTCGACCAGCTGCGACACGAGCAGATGCGCGCACCGCGGCCGGGTGCTGCCGGATGATCGCCGCGCCCCGGGTCGTGGCGGCCTTGCGCAGCGAGCGCGGCATGCGTGAGTCCAACCAGGACGCCACCTGCGTGCTGCAGGGGGACAGCCACTGGATCGCGGTGCTGGCCGACGGCGCGGGTGGTCATCGCGATGGTGCCGAGGCCTCGCGACGCACGGTTGCGCAGCTCGACGCCGCGCTGCACCAGGCGGCGCCTGCCTTCGACGCGGCCAACCTGACGAGCGCCGTCCTGGCCGCGCACGACAGCGTGCGCGAGCACACGGCGCCTCAGGACGCCGGCGCCATGCATTCGACGGTCGTGGTGCTGTGGATCGACACGGCGCGCGGCGCGCTGTGGTCGCACGTCGGCGACTCGCGCCTGTACCGCGTGCGCGGCAGCCGGTGCGTCCAGCTGACGGTCGACGACAGCGTCGTGCAGGTGATGCTCGATGCCGGCCTGCTGTCGCCGCAGGAGGTCGCGTCGCATCCGCACAGGAACCAGCTCGTCGCGGCGCTGGGCATCGAAGACGAACTGCATCCCCACACCGTGCCGCTGCCGCAGCCGATCGAGGACGGCGATGCCTACCTGCTGTGCAGCGACGGCTGGTGGAATGCCGTGGACGACGCCTGCATCCTGCGCACGCTCGCGCAATCCAGCTCGCCCGGCGGCTGGCTCGACGCGATGCGTTCATGCATCGAATCGCTCGCCGTGCCGAAACAGGACAACTTCAGTGCGATCGCGGTGTGGATCGGCGATGCGGGGGACGCCGCCGAAGTGACTCGACCGAACATGAAGGCGTTGCCGGCGACGGCGTGACGGTGGCGTCAGCGGCCTTCGAGCAGCTCGACGAAGTCCTCGTCCCACGGCAGGCCCCGCACGACGCGCACGCTGGCGGGAGCGTCGTGCGAGTCGACCGACCACCACAGCGAGCAGCCCGCGACCGAATCGACGAGTGCGCTCGCGGCCAGGGCCGGCAGCCACTGCGCGAGCACGGCCGGCGACGGCAGCGGCAGGCGGCCGGGCCGTATCATCGCCGCGTCGCCGTCGCGCAGGGCGGCGCCCGTCCAGGCGGGCGCTTCGCGCAGCGTCTCCTCGAGTGCCTCGACCGGCGTGCCGCGTTCGTCGAGCGTTCGCATCGCGGCCACGCCCAGGTGCTCGTACCAGCGCTCGAGCTGCGCAAGGCCCTCGCGATCCTGCGGAACGACATCGCGCGACTGGGCGATGACGAGGGGGAAATAGCGGCCCGCGCTGTCGCAGCTGGGCATGAACAGGCCGTACCACCAGCGCTCGTCGATGACGCCGGGCGCCCAGGCGAAGCGCTGCATCGGCGTGGTGAGGTAGACGTCGAGCCAACGGTCGCCGAGCCGTGCATGGCTCGTGCGCAGCGCCTGCGACAGCCAGGCGTCGCAGGCCTTCAGCCAGGCCGGCGGCAGCCGGCGATGCGCGAAGTCGCCGAGCGTCGAGATCTTGCCGAACCACCCGGGCACGTCCTCGTCGGCGGCCACGGTCACAACCCCTGCGGGCAGGAGAAATCCGTCAGGTCGCGCATGCGGAACGGATTGCGCACGCTGCTCGTGGTGACCTCGAAGACGGCTTTGCGGCCGTCGACGTCGAAGGTCGCGCGGAAGCGTTCGGGCGCGGAGGTCGGCTCCACGGTGACGCGGTCGAACAGGCGGAACAGGGCCCACGGGCCGGTGAAGGTCATGCCGGACGTGCCGCTCAGCGGGGCGACCTGCACGCGCACCTCCGAGCTGCCGCGCGGGCCCGGCCACGTGACGCTGGTCGGGATCTGCGGGCCGTGCGCGTAGCGCACGATCTGTCCGTCGACATCCAGGATGAACTGCGTCAAGGTGGTGTCCATGTCGATGGGCTTGAACTCGAGCCGCATCGACGGCGCGGCGCCGCTCGGGAAAAACGTCTCGCGGATCGCCTGCGCGCGCTGAAACTGCGCCAGCGTGCCCGTGTCGGTGCCCAGCGGCGTGCCTTCGACGGGGCGGAAACGCCAGGGGCGTGCCGTCGTGTCGACGTAGGTCGTCAGCTTCTGCTGCATCAGCGTGTCGAACTTGCCGCCGGGTCCGAACAGCATCGCGAAGTCGGCCTGCGTCGCGTCGCGCGCAGCGCCGCGATCGAGCGGGTAGCGTCCGGCGATGGCCTGCTGGCAGAACTCGCCGACCGACGACTTCACCTCGCGCGACAGGTTCTCTCGCACCATGGTCTGCGAGACATGCGCGCTGGTCGCCGACAGGTTGTCCAGCATGCCGCGCAGCGGCTCGGGCATGCGCGCGGCCTCCACCTTGATCTCGGTGGGCAACGGCGACGGCGCGGGCGCCGTGCCGCCCTTGATCGCCGTGTCGACGGCCACCAGCAGCACCTGCACCTGTCCGATCTTCGCCATCGTGTCGTCGATCGGCGGCTTGCCGCCTTCGGGGGCGGTGACGATGCGCCGCAGTCCGGCGAAGCGATCGTCGACGATGGATTCGATGGGCGGCCCGGCGGCGGGAACCGGCTTCGACGCGAGCGCGAGCAGCGCGTCGCGGCCCTTCTTCAGGGCACTGGCCGCGCCCGCATCCACCTTGTCGGCCAGGCTCTTGTCCTCCGCGCCCAGCAGCGTCGTCTGGTGCGAGATCGCCTTGAGCAGCGGTGGCAGCGGGCTGTCGGGCGCGGACAGCAGCTGCGCCATCTGGATCGATTGCGTCAGGCTGGTCATCGGCTGCAGGTGCAGATCGGCGATGAAGCCTTCCCAGGTCTGCGCATACTCCGTGAGGTATATCCGGCGCACGTCGTCGAGCAGCGGGTCGCCGGTGGCCAGCAGCGCGGGCCGCGGCCTGGCGGCGTCCGAGATCCCCATCACCCACGACTGCTCCGAGGCCAGCTGCTGCGCGACGCTCGAGACCTGCTTCTGGAAGCCCCGGTGATAGGCCTCGTAGGTGTAGAGGCCCGGCACGGCCTTGTCGGCCTGGTGCTGCGGGCCGAGCACGAAGACGTTCATCGCGTTGTCGCCGCCGGCCCGCGTCACGCTGAAGGCCGGAAACTCGTTGCCTACGCCGTCCTGGCGCAGCCGGGCATAGATGCGCTGCGGCAGGCTGACACCGGCGAGACGAGTGCGCGTGGCGGCGATCAACTGCTGGTCCGGCGGCAGCGGGGAGACGGCGCGGCCCTGCGCCAGCAGCGCGTCGAGGTGGTCGCTCAGGCTGGAACGGTCTGCGGCGTCCAGCGATCGGCCGTACTGGGCGTTCCAGTCCGCTTCGAAGTAGGACTTGAGCGCCGCCGCGTCGAAGTGGTCGGGATCGTGCAGCATCACGTAGGTCTTGAGCGCCTCGTACTGGCGGTCCGTCGGGGCGCCTGGCAGGCGCAGCTGCTCCTCGACGCGCAATCCCAGCCGCGGCAGCACCGCGTCGACGAGCATGCGGTCGTAGGCCGTGCGTGCGGCGGTGTCCAGCTGCGGGCGCTGGTCGAGGCCGAAGCCGCGGATGCCCGGCGTCGTGTCCGCCGTCGCCAGGCTGCGCGTGGCCACGAGCGCGGGCAGCACCGGCGCGAGATCCGGCGACGCGCGGTCGGGCGTGGTCTGGACGAGCTTGCGGACCTGCTCGACCTGCTGCGCGACGCCATCGACGAAGCGCCGGTTGTTCATGTAGCTGATCGACCAGGCGCCGATCGCCAGCGCGGTCGTCCCGGCGATCGCCGCGTAGGCGCCGACGACCAGCGTCGCGCGCCGGCGTTCCCGCTTCAGGTTGGTGCCGGCGAGCCCTCGTTCCGCGAACACGACGTCGCCGAGCAGGCGGCTCAGGAAGTAGCTCTTGCCGCTCGCGCGCTGGGGCGGGATCACGGCACGCTCGAGCCGGAAGCTGCGGGCGATCGTCCCGAGCACGCGGTCGATCGGCGTGCCTTCCTGCGTGCCGCTGATGAAATACACGCCACGCAGCATCGGCTTGGCCTCGTAGGGCGAGGGCGAGAACACGGCGCCGAGGAACTCCTGCAACGCGCCGCGCAGCATCGCGAACTGCGCCGGGAAGCCGTAGATCAGCGCGCGCCGGTGGGCGTCGCGCTCGGCCTGCAGGCGCTCGACGAGGCCGTCCTCGAGGCGCTGGGTCAGGGCGTCGAATTCGCCCTCGAAGCGCGCCGTCGCGCCGACGTCGTCCTGCAGCGCGAAGGTCATGCCCCAGGGGGCGGCGCGCAGCTCCTTGTCGATCAGCGCGAAGTAGTCGCTGAACCCGGCGAGGAGGTCGGACTTGGTGACGAGGAGGTAGATCGGGAAGCGGATGGACAGCCGCTCCTGCAGCTCCTGCACGCGCTTGCGCACGGTCGCCGCGTAGCGCCGCCGCTCCGCGTCGCCGGCCAGCAGGTCGGTGGTGGACACCGTGATGACGACGCCGTTCAGCGGCTGGCTGGGACGCGACCGGCGCAGCAGGGCGAGGAAGTCGTCCCAGGTGGCCCGATCGTTCGCCGCATCGCTGTCCTGCGTCGTGAAGCGGCCGGCGGTATCGATCAGGACGGCTTCGTCGGTGAACCACCAGTCGCAGTGCCGCGTGCCGCCGACGCCTCGCACGGCGCTGTCGCCCACCGTCTCCGCAAGCGGGAAGCGCAGGCCGCAGTTCTGCAGCGCGGTCGTCTTGCCGGAGCCCGGCGCGCCGATGATGAGGTACCACGGCAAGTCGTAGAGGAAGCGTCCTCCCAGCTTGGCGGACCATCCTTTGAGCAATCCGCCCTTGCCGAAGCGGGCACGCCGCAGCGTGGTCAGCGCCTGCTCGAAGCGCTCGCGCACGGCCAGCATGTCGGCGCTCGGAGCGGCCGCGCCGTCGGCGGCGGGACGCACCAGGAGCTGGTCGACCACGCGCGCGTTGCCGCGCCGTGCGCGCCACCGGTTCCAGGCGACGAGCACGAGCGTCGCCCCGCAGATCGCGGCGATGGCGGTCCAGCGCGCCGTGGTCGTCTCCAGCGGACGCGCGTCGGCGATCGCGACCAGCGGGCCGACGACCCAGATCACGAGCGCCCCGCACGCGAGCAGCAAGGCGATCAGCACCCACCGGTTGAAGATCAATCCAAGCAGCTTGCCGATCATTTCGAGGCCCCTTTTGCGGCGGGCGTGCCGGCGTCCGGTGCCGCGCCGACGAACAGCGTGATCTCCACGCGCCGGTTCAGCGCGCGATTGGCGGGCGTCCGGTTGTCGGCCACCGGCTCGGCGTCCGCCCGGCCCTCGGCGCGCACGCGTTCGGAGGCGACGCGATGGGACACGAGCAGGTCGCGCACCGTCTCCGCCCGGGCTTGCGACAAGTGCCAGTTGGTCGGGAAACGCGCCGAGCGGGCGATCGCCTGGTCGTCGGTGTGACCGGTCACCAGCACGTTGCCTCGCACCTGCGCGAGCGCATCGGCGATGCGGCCGACGAGCGCCTCGCGGTCGGGCAGCAGGGCCGCGCTTCCTGGTGCGAAGGCGCCGTCGCCCCGGATGGTGATCACGCTGCGGTCGACCTCGTCGCGCACGGCGACCAGGCCGGCCTTGATGTCGGGTTGCAGGTACTGGGCCAGGCGCGGTGCGGGGGCGGGCGTCGGCATGGCGACCACCGGCGGCGTGAGGCGCAGCGCGTTGATGCGGGAGAAGACCGCATCGGTGCGCGTGCCCAGAGACAGCATGAACGCGAGATACGCGCCGATCAGCACGGCGACCGCCAGTGCGGCGCTCGCCGCGAGCGGCAACCAGTCGTGGGCGGCCTTGCGGGCGACCGCGCTGGCCTGCCAGTGCTGTGCAAGGGCGACGGGATGGTCGCCGCGCTGCTGCCGGATGATCTGCGCGAGCTTGTCTCGCACGGCCTCGAGTTGCGCGCGGCCGTTCGGCATGACCCGGTAGCGTCCCTCGAAGCCCAGCGTCAGCACGCACCAGATCAACTCCAGCAGGTCGCGATTGACGTCGGGCTTCTCCGCCAGACGCGCCATCAGCTGGAACGTCTTCTCGCCGCCGCCGGTCTCGTTGTGGAATCGTGCAAGCAGGCTGTGCTGCGCCCAGACGCCGCCGCCGCCCCACGGCGTGTCCGCCGCGGCTTCGTCGATCATCGTGCACAGCACGTAGCGCGCGGCCATGACGCGTTCCGGCGCGAAGCCGCGCTCGGTCGCCGTCGCCGCGAACTCGCGGATGCTTTGCGCCAGCGAGTCGCGCATCGCGGCCGGGTCGTCGACGCGGCGCGTCTGGCGCAGCTGCGGCACGAGCAACAGCAGTCGATTGGCCAGTGCGACGAGCGGGTTCAACCCGCGTTCCGGCGGCCCCGCGTCGTTGGCGGCGCCCGCGTCGGCCTCCGGCGCGGCAACGGGCGGGCGCGGTTCCGCGGTCGCGCGTCCTCCGGGGTTCGGGCGGATGAACGTGCGCTGGGAGTCGTCGATGTCGCCGAACGGATCGTTGATCGCACCAGTGGCCATGGCAGCTCCTTCGTCGCCGTTATTGGCGGATCGCCCACAGCTCGAGTTCGAGCGCGGGGAAGTCGCCGGCCACGTGCATCGCCAGGCTGCCGCTGAGTTCGAGCTGCTTCCACAGCTCGCCGCCGCGTTCGAGCTCGAAGTAGTGGAAGCCGGCATGGAAAGGCAACTGGCGCGGCGCGGCCGGCAGCGAGCGCAGCGCCACGCCGGGCAGGTGCAGGTTGACGAGCTCGCGCAGCTTCTCGGGCGGCCCGAGCTTGGACTGGGCCGGGAACCGCATGCGCAGCTGTTCGGCCGGCATCTGTGCGTTCACCGCGAGCACGAAATTGGCGTTGCGGGTGAGTTCCGCGTCGGGGAACACGCCGATGCGCACCCCGTGGCTGCGGTCGGCGAGCTCGATCTGCACGGCGTTGCGTTGCGGCACCGCGGAGAACATCCTGCGCAGGTCCGCGACGAGCGGCTCGAAGGTGGCCTGGAGGTCGGTGTGGCAGTAGAGCGGATAGGCGGCGGGCACGCGGGCGTCGGTCGCCAGGGTGGACAGGTCGCCCGCCAGTTGCAGCAAGGTCCGATGCAGCTCCGCGGGGGCCGCGCTCGGTGCCTGCGCGTGCTGGCGCAGCAGCGGCTCCGCACGATTGAGTGCTTGCAGCATGAGGAAGTCGGCCATCTCGGAGACCCCGTGGCTCGCCTGTCCCATGCGGCCCGCCAGGGTGCGGGCCAGCTGCTGGGCGAGTCCGTGCAGCAAGGTGGCGATCGACGAGAGCTGCTGCGTCGCATCCAGCCGCGTCTGCGGCGCGACGTAGCCGCGATCCAGGACGACCTGGCCGTCCGGCCGCCGTTCGACGACGCGCGCCACGCCCAGCATCGTCTGCCCCTCGGTGACGTCCTTCGCGCGCAGCAGGCGCAGGTCGAGCAGGGCGGTCTGCACCGGCTCGGACTCGTCGGAGGCGTTCGTGAGGTCGCGCAACTCCTCGCTCGCGGCACGCCAGCGCGAGATGTTCTGGGCCTCTTCGTCGTCGAAGCGCACCTGCGTCACGCCTTCGCGCGCGAGCGCCAGCGCGAGCACCACGAGCTCCCCGCGCATGTCGTGCGGAACCTCGAACGAGCCGGGTTGCGCGTCGTGATGGGGCAGCGAGAACGGCGTTCCGTCCGGCAGCACGCCGGTGGCTCGCAACAACCCGAGCCGGCCGACGGCGAGCAGCCCTTCGTCGAGCGCGAGCTCGAAGAAGCCCCAGGCGTGGCCGGCGCCGGCGCGCGCGCGCATGTCGACGAGGTAGTCGACGTGGCGCGCCTCCTGCTGGAAATGCTGCGGCATCAGGAACATGCCCTGCGACCAGACGATCTTGCTGTGCAGACTCATGGCTTTGACCGGGGGTGCCGTGCTACTTGGACTTGGCCGGCGGCGTCACCGTCGCCACCGAGGTGTCGATGGCCAGCGCCGAGGCCTTGATGACGACTTGCTGGCTCTTCTTCGGATCGACGGCGACCACGCTGCGCCACTTCGACCGGTCGAGATCGCGGAAGGCGGCGACGACGCCGAGAAACTGCGTGTCCGGCGCCAGCGCCTTCTGGAACGCCTTGGTCTCGCCGGGCGCCAGCACGAACTCCTCCCTGGCGACGAAGTCGTTGCCCAGTTCGGCCTGGTCGCGCTGGTAGAGCGATACGAAGTCGGCCTCGTTGAAGGCGGCAACGGCCTTCAGCTCGTACACGCGCAGCAGCAGCGGCGACGGCCGCTGGTTCGAGTTGGGATTGACCTGTGCGGAGACCTGGATCGATCCGTTGAGGAACGTGGGCACCGGCTTGGGAGGTGGAGTCGAACACGCGAACATCGCCGCAGAGATGCCCGCTGCTGCGGCGATGCGCGCATGGGTGGTGGTCACAATGAAGTTCTCCGATCGTCTGCGGCGAGGATATCGAGCATGCGACCGGGCTTTGCGTGACTTAGGTCATCCGTCCATCGGCCAACGCGAGCGAATCGCGCCGACCGAACAGGCAAAAGCAAGAAGCCCGGCATCGCGAGATGCCGGGCTTCTTGCCTTTTTGCTGCAGTGGGACCGCTTCAGCTCACGAGCTGCGCATCCAGCGAGATGTCCGCCTTCAACAGCTTGGACACCGGACACCCGGCCTTGGCCTTGTTGGCCAGTTCCACGAACTGCGCCTCCGTGGCGCCGGGCACCTTGCCCTTGAGCGTCAGGTGCACCGCGGTGATGGCGAAGCCGGCGTCGACGGATTCGAGCGTCACCCGGGCGCTGGTGTCCATCTGCTCCGCGGTCAGGTTGGCCTCGCCGAGGATCTTGCTGAGGGCCATCGTGAAGCAGGCGGAATGGGCGGCGCCGATGAGTTCCTCCGGGTTCGAGCCAGGCTGGCCCTCGAAGCGGCTCGCGAAGCCGTAGGGGTAGGCCTTCAACGCGCCGCTCTGCGTCGAGATGGAGCCCTTGCCTTCCTTGATGCCGCCTTGCCAGGCGGCGGAGCCGGTGCGATCGATCTTCATCGAGATTCCTTTCGTTGCGGTTGCGTGGTGGGATCGTCTGCGTGGCCGCGTCGAGCGCGCACAGCCCGCAAGTTCTACTCCTGCAACGATGACCCTCGCGCCGACGTTGGCCGGCGTCAGCGCGGCGCGGAGGCGGCGTGCGCCGCCTGGCGTGCCTTCACGTACTTCATGATGTCGATGAACGTGTCGGTCCAGTAGACGTCGCGATGCGCAGCGAGGTAGTCGAGCAGCTCCTCGTGGGCCCGCCGGGTCGTGACGATGTAGTCGCCACCGATGCCGTGGAAGGTGAAGTTGATCATCGTGCCGGCCTGTGCGGCCTGCTGCACGAGCGCGATCAGCTGCGCGCCCGTGACGCCTTCCGGCGTGGTCACGCCGACGGCGTACGGGTCGAGCGCGTCCATGTCGGCGACGACGCCGCCCGCGCCCGACTTGATCGCCACGAACTCCGTCTTGACGAGGTCGACGTAGTCGCCGCCCTGGGCCAAGCGATCGCCGCAGGGCACCGTGAAGGTGCGTTCGGTGCGGCCGTCGATGGCGTGCAGCATCGTGTTGGCCAGCCGCACCTGCGCCGCCATGCGTGCGGCGCTCATGGTGTCCAAATCCAGCTCGGGGGTGACCCACTCGTGGCCGGGCGCCTTGGCCGAGCAGAGGTGGAACAGCGTGTGGTTGCCCAGCTCGTGGCCATGCGCGGCCGCGGCGCGCCACTCGTCCAGGCGCTGCATGACCGACGGATTGGACAGCGTCAGGTAGAAGCTGCCCTTGAGGCCGGCGCGGTCGAGCGCGGGAATCGCGTTGTCCAGCTGGCTGCCGATGGCGTCGTCGTAGGCCAGGCTCACGGCGGCCTTCGCGCCGTGTGGCCACGCGAAGCGCTCTCCGGCGGCGTGGGACGGCGCCGCCGGGGCCACGCACAGCGCGACGATGGCAACGAGGCATGGATGCTTCATGGTTCGAGCATAGGTCAAAGCCCGCAAGCGGACGCGGCGCCGTCCGACACCCTGCAGAGCACGGCGCGCACACGCGTTGCCGGGTAAGGCGTGCACCTGCTTCGCTGCGAAGCAACGCCCCACACCCCACAGGAGTTCACCATGCATCCCATCACCAAGAAGCTCGCGGTCGCCGCGACGGCCACGGCCCTGATCGGCGCGATCGGCGCCTCCGTCGCGCAGACCGACACCGACTCCAAGATCGACCCGATGGCCACGCCGCAAGAGGTCGTGGTGCCGGCCAACGCGTCCGGCCAGCAGATCTACTTCTTCCGCGACCAGGGCAACTCGCCCGAGACCGATCCCGCGGCGCACCTGATGCTGATCAAGCACCAGCACATGGTGCCCGTGGCGGAGACCACGACCACGACGACGGTGGCGCAGTCGACCACGCCGATGGACACGACCACCACGGCGATGCCGGCGGCGGCCGATACCAGCAACACGGAAGCCAGCTCGACGACGAACACGGACACCACCGTGGCCTCGGCCGACACCACCCCGATGCTGCCGCCCAAGGCCGATCGCAACTGATCTGCCGGTTAGCCTTCGAATCGAGGCGGCCTCGCGCATCGCGCGTGGCCGCCTTGGTGCGTCCGCGTTTCAGCGCGGCGCCGGATACCAGTCGGTGCCGCGGCCGCCGGGCGTCAGGTCGAGGATGTTCCACAGCGGCGTCGGATCCGGCGCGCCGCGGGGATCCTGGCCAGGGTCCTGCGTGCCTCCGAGCTCCCCGGCCCAGAAGTGATGGACACGGCCGTCGCGCTTGACCCAGACGTCGAGCGCGGGCATCTCCTCGCCGTTGGGGCCGAGCGCGCGATAGTCGCGTGCAAAGTCGTCGCCGACGCATTGGAAGAATTGCAGGTTTTGCCACCCGCGCTCGCGCGCGGCCGCGAGTTGGCGCGCGACGGGCGAGCGGCCGATCACGGCGAAGCCGACGCGCTGCGTGATGCTGCGCACCGGCAGGTCGAACGAGTCCAGGAACGCGCTGCACATCGGGCAGGGGCGCGGCCGTTGCGGGCCGTACATCCAGGTGTAGGTGACCAGCGTGTCTTTGTCGCCGAACAGGTCGGCGAGCTGCAGCACGGCGTCGTTCTGGTCGCGAAACGTGTAGCCCTTGGCCTCGCCGCCGAGTGGCATCGCGCGCCGCTGGGCGGCCACGCGCTCGATGTGGCGGCGCAGCTCGATCTCCTCGGCCAGCAGCGCGGTGCGTGCGCGCCGGTAGTCGGCGCTGTCGCCGGGGTAGGGTTTGCTGGCGGCCTCGGCCAGCTCGGCGGCAGGTTTCAGATCGCTCATGTCGGCTCCTTGGTGGATCGGCGATCCTACGCAGGGCGCGCGCGCCGCGGCCGATCGACCCGATCGTCAGAACGGTTTCATGAGCGCCAGCCAGGCCACGACGGCGGTCGCGCCGAGCGCGAGCGCGGGCGTCACGCGCCAGGCGCGTGCGGGCACGACGGGCCCGCTCGCGCACGCGTGGCGCAGTCCTGCCGACAGGCTGCCGTGCACCGCGCTCAAGGCGAGCACCAGCACCAGCTTGAGCTGCAGCCAATGGCTCGCGAACCAGCCCACGTGCAGCGCCATCCAGGTGCCGCAGATCCAGGCGATCGCCAGCGCCGGGCCGGTGACGACCCGGTTGAAGCGGCGCGCGGCGTCGACGAGCTTGCGTTCGTGGACGAGGTCTTGCGCGGACTGGAAACTGAGCGCGGCCAGCACCAGCGCGCCGCCGACCAGGCCGGCGATGAAGACGATGTCGGCGCCGATGTGCAGCAGCCGCACGAGCTCGTAGCGGGTGGCGGGCGACATCGTCGTCAGCGCGTCGCGAGCGCGAGGGTCGCGCGCGGCGTCCAGGCCTGCGCGCCCGCGGCATGCAGGCTCGGCGCCGCGAGGAACAGGCGCTCGCTGGAGATGCCCTTGGCGATCAGCGCGTCGCGCACCGCGATGGCGCGCGCGAGCGCCTGCTGGCGCATCGCCTCGTCGCTGACGGCCACGTTGGCGGCCAGCAGCGCCTCCATCTCGGTGTCCGGCAGGTCCTTGGCCAGGCCGACCAGGTTGCGCGGCTTGTCGGGCAGGCGGGTCTGCTTGTAGAGCGTCTTGAGCAGCGCCGAGCGGGTCGCGGGCGCCAGCGCGGCTGGCGCGCTCGCCGGCGCAGCCGCGCCTGCGCGCAGCGCGTCGTCGCGCGCCAGCGTGCGCAGCTGCGACTCGATGACCTCGCGCTGCCAGTCGGCGCGCTCGGCCTGCGGATCGGCGCTGCCGGTGATCGTCAGCTGCAGAGCCGGGCGGTCGGCGAGCGCGCGCGCCACCTTGTCCAGCGAGGGCTCGCTGGCCTCGGCGATGATCGCGGTGCCGGGCCTGAATTCGATCGCGCTCAGGTCGGCGGACGAGCCCGCGCCCGCGCCGCCGGACAGCAGCGAGAACGGCGACGTCAACGCCTTCACCAGCAGGTTGACGATCAGCTTCGCGATGACGCCGCCGACGCTGAACTGCGGATCGTTGACGCTGCCGCTGATGGGCAGGTCGATGTCGATCACGCCGTTGCGATCCTTCAGCAGCGCGATCGCCAGCTTGACGGGCAGCCTCGTGGCCGTCGGCGAGGCGATCGCATCGCCGAAGGTGAGCTGGTTCAGAATCACCTGGTTCGTCGCCTCGAGGCGGCCATCGGCGGCGATCTTGTACGCCACGTTCATGCTCAGCTTGCCGCGTTCGATCGCGTAGCCCGCGTATTTGCCGGCGTACGGCGACAGCGGCGCGAGTTCCAGGTCGGTGGCCTTGGCGCGGATGTCGAGGGCGAGCGGGCGCGCCAGCGGGTTGACCTGGCCCGAGATGTCGAGGATCGCGGTGCCCTCGGCCCGGCCGGCCAGCTGCAGCGGGGCCATGTCGCGCGAGGTCGAACTGAACGCGCCGAGCGAGCCGTTCAACTCGGTCAGCGCGGCGCTGTAGTTGGGTCGCACGAAGTGGTCGGTGTAGTCGACGCGCGCGTTGACCAGCTTGACGCCGCCGACGTTGGCCACGATGGGCAGCGGCGCCGACGCTGCAGTCGCCGGTTCGGACGCGGCCGCGACGGGCGGCGGAGCCGCAGCCGTGCCCGCGCTGGCGGCGCTTGCGGGCGCGGGGGGGCCACCGCCGATGTCCTGCAGGTTCAGGTGGCCCTGCTCGGTGACCACCACGCGTGCGAACAGGTCGTCGAGTTCGACCTGGCCGATGTCCAGCCGCGGCGTCGCCTGCGGCTCGAGCGCGAACTTCACCGCCTTGAGCGACAGCGATTGCCAGCCGAGCAGTTCCTCGGGTGCGGAGGCCGCGGCGGCCGGCGCCGCGGCCGCGAGCGTGGTCAGGTGCACGTCCGCCAGCAAGGCGTCGCCCGCGCTCGTCACGCGCAGGCCGGCCGGCGCCGCCTGCACCTC
>FTCZ01006938.1_pt1 | contig 18714 bp, 18 predicted proteins | sample 1658871 | NCBI WGS metagenome assembly FTCZ01 (sample SAMEA3914864, study PRJEB12502) | metagenome | biome: forest; material: soil | place: USA | collected 2012-03-12 | depth 0.3 m
GAGGATGAGCAGCGTGATCAATGATCGGCTCGTCGCCGTGCTGGGGCCCACGAATACGGGCAAGACGCACTATGCGATCGAGCGCATGTGCGGCCACTCTTCCGGCCTCATGGGATTCCCGCTGCGCCTTCTCGCCCGCGAGGTCTACGACCGGGTGGTCGCAATCAAGGGCAAGGATCAGGTCGCACTGTTGACCGGGGAGGAGAAGATCATCCCCAAGGGCGCGCGCTATTTTCTCTGCACCTCCGAGAGCATGCCGGTTCCCGGCAGCCGGTTGGTCGGGGGCACGCCCGAACGCGATTTTGCCTTTGTCGCGCTCGACGAGGCGCAGCTCGGCGCAGACATGGAGCGCGGCCATGTCTTCACCGACAGGCTGCTGCGCGCCCGCGGCCGTGAGGAAACGCTGATCCTGGGATCCGAAACGTTGCGGCCGATGCTGCGCGCACTGGTGCCCGGGATCGAGATCATCGGCCGGCCGCGCTTCTCGACGCTCAGCTATGCCGGCCCCAAAAAGCTCTCCCGCCTGCCCAAGCGATCGGTGATCGTCGCCTTCTCGGCCGAGGAAGTCTATGCGGTGGCCGAGATGCTGCGTCGACTGCGCGGCGGCGCCGCGGTGGTGATGGGCGCGCTTTCGCCGCGAACCCGTAACGCACAAGTGGCTATGTACCAGGCCGGCGAGGTCGATTTCCTCGTCGCCACCGACGCGATCGGCATGGGCCTCAACATGGACGTCGCCCATGTCGCCTTCGCCGGCCTTCGCAAGTTCGACGGCCGCCGTTCGCGTCGCCTCAGCGTCCCCGAAATGGCGCAGATCGCCGGCCGCGCCGGCCGCCACCAGCGCGATGGCACCTTCGGCACGCTCGGCTCGGAAGGATCAGGCGCAGCGTTCGAGGCCGACGAGGTGATGGCAATCGAGGGTCATCATTTCGCGCCGCTCGACCATCTCTACTGGCGCTGCGGCACGCCCGATTTCGCCAGCGTCGACAAGCTGATCACCAGCCTTGAGGCCAAGCCCGACCGGCCTACGCTGCGCGCCGCGCCCGAGGCCACGGACCTTGCCGTGCTAAAACGGCTCGCCGCCGAGCCTGATACCGTCGCGCGCGCTCGCGGTCATGCCATGACGGAGCGGTTGTGGGCCGCCTGCGGCCTGCCCGATTTCCGCAAGACTGGCGCCGAACATCACGCCCGCCTGGTTAGCCGCGTCTTCCAGCATCTGAGCGACGGCGACCGCCGCATCCCCGCGCAATGGTTCGCGGACGAGCTCCAGAGGCTTGATACGGTGCAGGGCGATGTCGAGACACTGGCCGACCGCATCGCGTCGGCGCGCACCTGGGCATATATCGCCCATCGCGCTGACTGGCTGGCCGAGCCAGCGCACTGGGCCGAGCGCACCCGCGTACTGGAGGAGAAGCTTTCCGACGCGCTGCACGACCGGCTAACCCAGCGCTTCGTCGACCGTCGCACTTCGGTGCTGCTGCGCGACCTCGACAAGCGCGGCGCTGAGCTGCTGCCGGTACGCATTGCCGAAAATGGCGAGGTAAGCGTCGCCAACGAAGCGATTGGCCACCTCACTGGTTTCCGTTTCGTCGCCGACGCGGCCGCGCGCCACGCTGATATGAAGCGGCTCATGGCCGCCGCCGAGCGCCGCCTGGGCGACGAGCTCGCGCGCCGAGCGGCGGCGCTCGCCATCGATCCCGACGAGGCCTTCACGCTGGCCACCGACATCGACCGTCCTGTCGCGATCTTCTGGCGGGGCGACGTGGTGGCGCGGCTCGGCAAGGGCAAATCCCTGACCGAGCCGCGGCTCACGCTGCATCGTACGCTCGATCCACTCTCCGCTGATCACCGCACGCGGATCCAGGCCAGGCTCGAAGCATGGATCAAGTCGCAGGTCAGCCGTCAGCTCGCACCGCTAGCGGTCATCGCTACGGCAGCACGCGACAAGGCGACGGCGCCCGTACTGCGCGGGCTGCTGGCGCCGGTCGCCGAAGCAGGCGGGATTGTCGCACGCGAGGCGGTGGCCGCCGCGCTGCCCGCGCTTCATCGTGACCAGCGCCGAGCCGCGCATCACCTCGGCCTCAAGATCGGCACGCTCGACCTGTTCGTGACCGCGCTGCTAAAGCCCGAGCCGATGCGCTGGCGGCTAGCGCTGCTGGCGGCGCGCGCGAACGGGACAATGCCGCCGCTGCCGACGCCGGGCGCGGCGATGATCGACCGTCCCGATCCGCTGCTGCGCGCGGCCGCGATCCGCGCCGGCTTCCGCGATCTCGGCGAGCAGATGCTGCGCGTCGATCTGGTCGAGCGGCTGGCCCGCCAGGCGCATGATGCCCGCGAGGGGCGCCGACCCTTCGTCCCCGATCCCTCACTCTCCACCTCGCTGGGGCTGAAGCCGCCGGCCGTTGCGCGGCTGATGCGCACGCTGGGCTTCTTCCGCCGTGAGGGAGAGGGGGGAGCCGTCGCATGGCTATGGCGCGGCCGCCGTCCAGATCGCGTTGACGCCCCCCGACTGCGGCCGGGCAACGCGTTCGGAGCACTCGCCCGTCTTCTTCCACCCCAGACTGAAGGTGCGCATGGCTGAAACGACGATCCGTATCGACCAGTTTCTCTGCTTCGCCCGCTTCGCCAAGACACGGAGCCTCGCCCAGGCCCTCGTCGGCCAGGGCCATATTCGGCTCGATGGGCGGCCCATCTCCAAATCCTCAACCCAGGTGCGCGTCGGCTCGGTGCTCGGCCTGCCGCTCGCCGGCGCGGTGCGCGTGGTGCGTGTCGAGGCGCTTCCCCACCGGCGCGGCCCGGCCCCCGAGGCGCAATCCTGCTATACCGATCTGGTCTGACGTTTCTGGCGGTTGACGCACCCCCATGGCGGCGACTAGCAGGGGCGACATTTCGAACCTCGCCCGAGAGACCTGACTCATGACCTACGTCGTCACCGATGCCTGCATCCGCTGCAAGTATATGGACTGCGTGGAGGTTTGCCCCGTGGATTGCTTCTACGAAGGCGACAACATGCTGGTCATCAACCCGAACGAGTGCATCGACTGCGGCGTCTGCGAGCCGGAATGCCCGGCCGAGGCGATCCTGCCCGATACCGAGAGCGGCCTCGAGAAGTGGCAGGAGCTGAATGCCACCTTCTCCACGCAGTGGCCCAACATCACTCGCAAGCGCGAAGCCCCCGCCGATGCCGACGAGCACAAGGGCGAGGAAGGCAAGTACGACAAGTATTTCTCGGCGGAGCCCGGCCAGGGCGATTGATCCGTTTCGCGGCTGGCCGCAAAACGTCCCAACACGCTACCCATTCGGCGAAAACTGTGTTACAAGTCGTTCCTGTCGGGGGGCGACTTGCGATCGCATGCGATTGCGGGGTGCGCCCCTATCTTCTTGTGGGTGGTCGATCGGATTGCCTACGGCCGCATGGCTAGGGGTGGAAGTTTGCGGACCGTAAGGGATTCGTCGGCCAAACAGTCCGGAAAGGTGTAAAATGGCTGCAAAGGCGCTGAGCTTCGACGTCGGCGACTATGTCGTCTATCCCAAGCACGGCGTGGGCCGGGTGATCGAGCTGCAAAGCCAAGAGATCGCCGGCGCGAAGCTCGAGCTGTACGTGCTGCGTTTCGAGAAAGAGCGCATGACGCTGCGCGTTCCCACCAACAAGGCCGAATCCGTGGGGATGCGCAAGCTGTCCTCGTCGGTGACGCTGCGCGAGGCGCTCGATACGCTGAAGGGCAAACCCAAGGTGAAGCGCACCATGTGGTCGCGCCGCGCCCAGGAATATGAAGCGAAGATCAACTCGGGCGACCTCGTGTCGATCGCCGAGGTGGTACGCGACCTGTTCCGCGCCGACGACCAGCCCGAGCAGAGCTATTCCGAGCGCCAGATCTTCGAGGCAGCGACCAGCCGCCTCGCTCGCGAACTGGCTGCAATGGAGGAAACTGACGAGCCCCGTGCGCAGGAGAAGATCCTAGAGATTCTCCGCGAGGCCGCCGCGATCCACGCCAAATAACCCCTCCGTCAGGAGGAACGGGAAGGGCGGCTTCGGCCGCCCTTTTCGTTGGTCAGCCATCCCCCTTGCACTTCATCTCCCCAACTGTATTATCTGCACAATACAGTTGGGGAGATGATGATGCGTATCCTGCTTTGCTCGATCGCCGCTGCTGGAATCGCCGCATCGGCCACCTCCGGCGCACAGGCCGCGACGCGCGACTGGCCGGCGAGCGGATTCGACCGTGTCGACCTGCGCGCCGCCGCAGAAGTCGCGATCCGGAACGGGCCGGGTTTCTCTGTCCATGCCGAAGGTGATCCCCGCCTGATCGAGCGCATGACCGCCAACGTCCATCAGGGCACGCTAACCCTGGGCTGGCAGGACCGCGACGAATCCATCTCCCTGCATAACAGCCGGCTGCACATCACCGTCACCATGCCGCGCCTCGCCGGCGTCGGCCTGTCCGGCGCGGGCACGATGACAATTGATCGCGTCGAGACGCCGCAATTCGCCGCCGATGTCGGGGGCGCCGGCACGATTCGCATCGCGTCACTGCGCGCCGAGCGCACCACGCTGGCGATGGGCGGCACCGGCGAGATCGTCGTCGCCGGCACCACTGGCCAGCTAGACGCACGGGTATCGGGAGTCGGCTCGATCAACGCCACCAATCTCGCGGCGCGCGCCGGACGGGTGGGGATGTCCGGCACTGGCCAGATCCATGCCCAGATCGACGGCCCGGCCGACGTCACCCTGTCAGGCCTCGGCCATGTCGAGATCGTCGGCCGTCCGCGCTGCACTGTTCACAAGAGCGGCCTCGGCAGTGTTCGCTGCGGCTGACATCCGTAACAGGGAGACACCCATGATTCGCAAATCTTGTCTCGCTTTCGCCGCCGTGCTGCCGCTGGCAGCCGCCTGCTCCGGCTCGGCCGGCGCGGCCACCCGCAACTATGGCGTAACCAGCTTCGACCGGATACGCGTCGCGGGGCCGTTCGACGTCAATGTCCATGTCGGCGGCTCGCCGTCGGCGCGTGCGACCGGCTCGCAGGCGGCGATCGATCGCCTTTCGGTCGAGCAGCAGGGCAATGTGCTGGTGGTGAAGCCCTTGCCGGGCGGCTGGGGCGGATGGCCGATCGGCAATCAGGGCCGGATCGTCGTCGATGTCAGCACGCCCTCGCTCAATAACGCCACCCTGGCGGGCTCGGGCAGCGTCTCGATTGATCGCGTCAAGGGCGACCAGCTCGATCTTGCCCTGTCCGGATCGGGCAACCTGTCGGTCGCGGACGTCGACGTAACGCGTCTCACCACGACGATGACCGGATCGGGAGATCTGTCGCTTGTTGGTCGCGCCGTGCAGGCCAAGGCGCTGCTCACGGGATCCGGCGACCTCAAGGGCGATAAACTCGCCGCCGATGTCGCCGACGTTAGCCTGATCGGATCGGGTGACCTTTCGATCGGGGCCAGGCGGACCGCCAAGGTGAACCTCGCGGGATCGGGCGACATCCGCATCGCGGGGCCGGCAAATTGTTCGATCACGCGGACCGGATCGGGCGACGTGCACTGCGCCCATCAGGTGAGCGATTGATTGATCAGATCAGCGCCAACGCGGCAAGTTCGGCGGCCATGTCCTGGGGGAGGGCGGCCATACCCTCGGCCTCGTCGCCGTCGATATCGGCGGGCGCATCGGCGGAGGGCAGGTAGCGCCAGCCCTGATGCGCGCGCTTCGGGTGCGCCCGCACGGCCTTGAGATCGGCCGATAGCAGGATCCGGCAGCGCTTGCCGTCGGGCTCGTCCTCGAAACCGAGGATCTCCTGCCGCGCGACCAGCCGGTGCTTGATGATCCAGAAAAGCGAGCCTCCGACCAGCTCACTCTCGCGTTTGGGCCGGTAACGGGTGGTGATGAAGGTCTCGCCGGCGCTCGCCCGCGCAGCGAGCCGTTCGCGGAGCGTCTCGATCTCCGCGCAGCCGACCGCGACCTTGGTGATGTTCAGCGATGCTGCCATGACGCGCCAGATGGGCAGGCGCGTGCCTCGGGTCAACCGGCCTGCATCACCCTGCCAGACCGAATGCCGTCGCCAGCCCGAGGAAGGAGAAGAACCCCATGACGTCGGTCATGGTCGTCACGAACACGGTCGAGGTGACGGCCGGATCGATCCGTAGCTTTTCCAGGCCCAGCGGGATGAGTACACCAGACAGGCCAGCATTCAGGCTGTTGATGACCATCGCGGCGAACAACACCGCCGACAAACCCAGGTCGTGATAAACAAGCTGACACCCCAGCGCCATCATCGCGCCGAGCCCAGCACCGTTGGCGCAGGCGATCCACAGCTCGCGCAAGATCATGCGCACCGTGTTCGATGAAGTGAGCTGGTTGGTGGCGAGCGCTCGCACCGTCACCGCCATCGTCTGGGTCGCGGCGTTGCCGCCCATGCCGGCGACGATGGGCATCAGCACCGCGAGCGCGACCAGCCGGGCGATGGTGTCCTGGAACAGCGCCACCACCGCCGAGGCCAGCATCGCCGTGAGCAGATTGATGAACAACCACCACATTCGGGTTCGGATGGTAGAGAGCAGCGGTTCGTTGATGTCGCCGTCGCCGGCGCCGGACATGGCGAGGATATCTTCGCTCGCCTCTTGCTGGATGATGTGGACGATGTCGTCGACCGTGATCATGCCAACCAGCCGGCCCGACCCGTCGATCACCGCCGCCGAGATCAGTGCGTATTTCTGGAAGCGGAGCGCCACCTCCTCCTGGTCCATGTCGACCGGCAACAGCGTCTGCTCGCGCTGCATGACGTCCGCGATGGCGATGTCGCGCGGGGTGCGAAGAATCCAGCTCAGCTTGCAGGTGCCGATCGGATGATGGGAGGCGTCGACGACATAGACCTCCCAGAAATCGGTGGTCAGATCCTCGTTCCGGCGCAGATAGTCGAGCACGTCGCCGACCTTCCAGTGCTCGGGCACCGCGATCAGGTCGCGCTGCATCAGGCGGCCGGCGGATTCCTCCGGGTAGGACAGCGCCTCCTCGATCGCGGCGCGGTCGTCGGGATCGAGCGCGCGGAGGACAGCGCGACGGTCATCCTCCTCCATGTCCTCGATGATCGCGACCGCGTCGTCGGTATCGAGCTCGGTGGCGAGCGCCGCGACTTGCTGCGGCTCGAGACCGCCCATCGCCTCGTCGCGAACCCAGTCGTTCATCTCGGCGAGCACCTCGCCATCGAGCAGCTCGGCGAGCGCGGTGGCCAGCGGGCCGCGGGCCTCGTGGGGCGCGAGCTCGAACAGATCGGCAATGTCGGCGGGATGGAGCGGCCGCACCAGCGCGCGGGCCCCTTCGTCGTCGCCCTTCTCGACGCACTGTACTACGGTGTCGACGAAATCGCGGGTCAGGCGATTGTCTTCGTCGTGGCTGGGCTCGCTGGGCGCTACGGTCTCGTCGGCGGCCGGCGGCAGGGGCACCTCGAGGTCGGTGTCGCTCATGGGGGCCGCCTCCTGCCTATATGCGCAAGTCGCCTCTTAGGCGGCGAAACCAGACCTGTCAGCCGCAATCCGCTCCCATGGCGCGAACACGGCCAGTTCGCGCGGCGGGCACCGGCCGCCGAATAGGACTGGCGATGTTGAAACACGCCGCCTAGACCCGGGCGACTTTCTGAAGGAGACAGACGATGGCCGACGCCACCGATCCCGAGAACACCCTCATCATGACGCTCGACGACGGCGACGTCGTGATCCAGCTGCGCCCCGATCTTGCCCCCGGCCACGTCGAGCGCATCAAGGAGCTGGCGCGCGAAGGCTTCTACGATAACGTGGTGTTCCACCGCGTGATCCCCGGCTTCATGGCTCAGGGCGGCGACCCCACCGGCACCGGCATGTCGGGCTCCAAGAAGCCCAACCTCAAGGCCGAATTCAGCCGCGAGCCGCACGTTCGCGGCGTCTGCTCGATGGCGCGTACCTCGGATCCGAACTCGGCCAACAGCCAGTTCTTCATCTGCTTCGACGACGCGACGTTCCTCGACGGCCAGTACACCGTGTGGGGTGTGGTGAGCGAGGGCATGGAGCATGTCGACGCGTTGCCCAAGGGCGAGCCGCCCCGCGCGCCCGGCAAGATCCACAGCATGAAGATCGCCGCGGACGTCTGACCTGATCCGGGCCCTCTTCCAGCGCGGAGAGGGCCCTATTGGTCAGTGTCGCCCACTAGCCAATCGTGGAACAACCGAACCGGCCGGCGCGAGAGTGATGCCTTGCGGCACACGAACCAGTAGCTCGATTCGCTTTCCGCCTCCTCCGAGAAAAGCTTGACGAGGCGTGGATCGGTCGCACCCTCGAGGTGGAAGTCGAGCATAAAGGCGACGCCGAGCCCCTCGGCCGCCGACTCGAGCATGAGTTGGCCGGAATCGAAAAAGTCGATCGCTCGAGGCTCAAGCGTGGGCATCCCCACCGCCTGACGCCACAGCACGAAATTTTCCTGCATATCGCGATGCAGCAGGATGGTAGTGTCGGCCAGATCGGCCGGCTGGGCCGAAGTGCCCATCTTTTCGAGCAGCGTCCGGTTGCCAATCGCGATGATGCGGTTGCGGCCAAGGCGCCGACCGTAGAGCGGCGGCTCGATCTCGCGGGCCAGCACGATCGCCGCATCGAGGCCATCGCCGAGGCGGGCCAGCGCATGTGCGCCTGTATCAATGTCGATGTGCAGATAGGGATGGCGGGCACGCAGATCGGGTAGGCGATGAATGAGCTGGCGCGACGCATAGAGCGGCAATACACCCAGCTTCAGTCGCAGAATTTCGGCCTCGCCCGTCACCTGCTCGATCGCTTCGCCGAGCGAATCAAGCGCCGGAGCGATCCGCGAAAGCAGCATCTCGCCATCGCTGTTGAGCAGCATCGACTGGTGGCGCCGAGCGAACAGTGGTCGGCCGATGAAGCGCTCCATGGCCTGCACCCGGCGGCTAAGAGCGGGGGACGACAGCGCCAGTTCCTCGGCCGCGGCCTTGACGGAACCCAGACGCGCGACCTGCACGAACGCCTCGACGGCGGTGAGCGGGGGCAAGCGTCTCATTGGACAACCTCGTACAGGGGGATCCTAGCCCCCTTGTGCAATGCAATAAGCCATCGAACGTGTCCCTGCAAAGAGGGCGACGACCTGCGAGTGCAGAAAGTTGGCGATGCTTGCGGATTTTGCAACCGTCCGGCTCGCCTTCGCATTTGCACAATATGTCCGACCAAAGCAAACCGGTCAGGCCTTTCAGGCATCCTCTCCTAAAACTTCAGGCCGTCCTTCGGGGCGGCCTTTTTTTTATCGCGACTGCCTCTCGCAGCAGCCTCGCGCGTTGCCTATCTCTCCAGCCCATAACGGAGCGGAAACGATGGCGGATGCACCACCCCTCGCCGATCCCGGTATAAGCAGATTGCAGGTCGCCAATGCGCGCGCCGACGACAGCGGCCATGGTCTGGCACGGCTGCCCCGCAACTCCATCCTGGCGATTGGTGTGGTGGAGGGCGATGTTGTTGAGATCATCGGTAAGCGCGCCACGCCCGCGCGCGCAGTGCTGCCCTATCCTGAGGACGAGGGCCTCGACATCCTGCGCCTCGACGGGCTCCAGCGCGCCAATGCAGGGGTCGGCTCAGGTGACTTCGTCGAAGTCCGCAAGGCGGAGAGCAAACCCGCCCAGCGCGTGGTGTTCGCGCCGGCCCAGCAGAATCTCCGCCTCCAGGGCTCGGGGCAGGCGCTCAAGCGCAGCTTCCAGATGAAGCCGCTCACTGCCGGCGATATCGTCGCTACGACGGGCCAACAGCGTCTGGCCCAAGAGGATCTGCCGCCCCAGCTCCGGCAGATGCTCAATCGCCCGGCCTATGCACTCCAGGAAATTCGCCTCAACGTTGTGTCGACCGTGCCCAAGGGCATCGTCCATATCGACCTCAATACCGAGGTCGAGCTGCGTCCCGAATATGAGGAGCCCAAGGAGGCGCGCCGCGCCGACGTGACCTATGACGATCTCGGCGGGCTCGGCGACACGATCGACCAGATCCGCGAGATGGTCGAGCTGCCGTTGCGCTATCCCGAACTGTTCGAGCGGTTGGGGGTCGAACCGCCCAAGGGTGTGCTGCTCCACGGCCCGCCCGGCACCGGCAAGACCCGGCTGGCCCGCGCCGTCGCCAACGAGAGCGACGCCGAATTCTTCCACATCGCCGGCCCCGAGATCATGGGATCAGCCTATGGCGAGAGCGAAAAGCGGCTGCGCGACGTGTTCGAGCAGGCTGCTGCGTCGGCGCCGTCGATCGTGTTCATCGACGAGATCGATTCGATCGCGCCCAAGCGCGGACAAGTCACGGGCGAGGCGGAAAAGCGCCTCGTCGCGCAGCTGCTGACGTTGATGGACGGGCTCGAGAAACGCACCAACCTCATCGTCATCGCCGCCACCAACCGACCCGAGGCGATGGACGAGGCACTGCGCCGGCCCGGCCGCTTCGATCGCGAGATCGTCATCGGCGTGCCGGACGAGCGCGGCCGACGCGAAATCCTCGGCATCCACACGCGCGGCATGCCCCTCGGCGATCATGTCGATCTCAAGGAGCTGGCGCGCACCACCTATGGTTTCGTCGGCGCCGATCTCGCGGCGCTCGCCCGCGAGGCGGCGATCGAAGCAGTGCGACGGATCATGCCGCGCCTCAACCTGGAAGAGCGCGCCATCCCGCCCGAGGTGCTCGACGACCTGCGCGTCACCCGCGACGATTTCCTCCAGGCGCTGAAGCGCGTCCAGCCCTCGGCAATGCGTGAGGTGATGGTGCAGGCCCCCAACGTCGGCTGGGACGATGTCGGCGGCCTCGATGAAGCGCGTGAGCGGCTGCGTGAGGGAGTCGAGCTGCCGCTCAAGAACCCCGACGCGTTCCGCAGGCTTGGAATCCGCCCGGCCAAAGGCTTCCTGCTCTACGGTCCGCCCGGCACCGGCAAGACGCTGCTGGCAAAGGCGGTCGCGCGCGAGGCCGAGGCCAACTTCATCGCCACCAAATCCTCCGATCTGCTCAGCAAATGGTATGGCGAGAGCGAACAGCAGATCGCGCGCCTGTTCGCCCGCGCGCGGCAAGTGGCGCCCACCGTCATCTTCTTTGACGAGCTCGATTCGCTGGTGCCCGCGCGGGGCGGCAGCCTCGGCGAGCCTGCGGTGACCGAGCGCGTGGTGAACACGATTCTTGCCGAGATGGATGGGCTGGAAGAGTTACAATCGATCGTCGTGATCGGCGCCACAAACCGGCCCAACCTGATCGATCCGGCGTTGCTGCGCCCCGGTCGCTTCGACGAGCTGATCTATGTGCCCGTCCCCGACGAAGGAGGAAGACGGCACATCCTCGGCATCCATGTCGCCCACATGCCTCTTGCACAGGATGTCGATCTCGATGCCATCGCGGCCCGCACAGATCGCTTCACCGGCGCGGACTTGGAGGATCTGGTCCGCCGCGCCGGCCTTTCGGCCCTGCGGGAATCTCTCGACACGCCCGCGGTGACGATGGCGCATTTCGAGAGCGCGCTAGCGGAGACGCGCGCCTCCGTTACGTCCGAGATGGAGCGTGAATATGAGCAGATGTCGGCGCGGCTGAAGCAGGACGCGCTGGCGCTACAGCCGATCGGCTTCATCGCGCCGGGTATGCTCCATCCGGGCGAGAAGAAGGTCTAGGCCGGTCTCGTCCAGCCATAAGCGCGACCGACGGTGGCGACGATGACGCGGTACCAGTCGTACCAGACTGCGCGGCCCTGATCGCGGATCCGGGCATGCTCGGGGTCGTCGCGCCAAGCGAGCGCCGCGGCCTCGTCCCGCCACCAACTGATCGTCACACCGGCGCCGTCTCCATCACGCACGGAATCGATGCCGAGATAGCCATCGCGGGCGGCCGCCGCCGCACCCATCGCCTCAGCGGCCCGCACATAGCCATCTGGGTCCGCATCACTTCGGCCGGAGAGGAAGATCACGGCGATCGCGCCTGGTGGAGGGTTTACCATATCGGCAGGATAGACCGGCCTGCGCCCGCGATGAAGTGGTGCTCGTTCCGATCGCCCCCCTTGTCTGACGCGGTCGTGCAATCACATAGTCGCGCAATTGCCACGAAGGATGCTTGCCTTCGCGGCGCGGGCTTGCCAACGCTGCAAAACGGGCGGAGCCCCTGAGTGGAGACGACATGACCGGTTTTTCTGCGGATACGACCGCTGACGTCAAACGTGCGAAGAAGGCCCCCGGGCCGATGTCCATGTTCTTCCGCGGCTTCCTCAAACACCCGGTCATGGTGGGCTCGATCATCCCGTCGTCCAAGACGCTGATCGACCGCATGCTCGCCCCCGTCGATTGGGCGAATACCAAGCTTTTCGTCGAATATGGCCCGGGTGTCGGCACCTTCACGCGCCCGATCCTCGAGCGGCTGGCGCCCGACGCGACGCTGCTGGCGATCGATACCAACCCCGACTTCTGCGAGTATCTCAAGCGCTCGATCACCGATTCCCGACTCCAGATTGTCAACGGATCGGCGGCGGACGTCGTCGAGATCCTCGACGAGCTCGGCCTCGGCCAGGCCGACTACACCATCTCCGGGCTGCCCTTTTCCACCCTGCCTCCCGGCGTCGGCCCGATGATCGCCAAGGCGACCGCGAATGCGCTCAAGCCCACGGGTGCATTTCTGGTCTATCAGTTCCGCCCGAAGGTGCGGGACATCATCGCACCCTATTTCAAACGCATCGATCATGCCTTCGAGATGATCAACGTGCCACCTGCCCAGCTCTGGTGGTTCCACAACAGCTGAGGATCAGCTGATCTCCGCGCCGGATGTCCGGAAGTTCAGCCGGCGCGTGACTGTATAGTCCGTCACCGCGACGATAAAGTAGGCGACGCGCCATTTCAGGCGCGTCAGCCAGCCGGCTCGGTCGCGGATCGTCTCGAGGCTGGCCTCGCGGCCGTCTCGCGTTTCACCGTCGACATAGGATCGCAGCCGCGCCGCGAACGCCGCGTCGTCGACGCGCAGCATCAGCTCGCAATTGAGATAGAGGCTGCGCATGTCGAAATTGGCCGAGCCGAGATAGGCTAGGTCATCGATGACGAAGAGCTTGGTGTGCAGCTTCGCCGGACGATATTCCCAGATTCGCGCCCCCCGTCGCAACAGCCGGCGATAGCAGTGGCGCGACGCTGCGACGGTCATCGTATTATCGGATCGCGATGCGGTGACGAGCCGGAGCGTACCGCGTCGCGCCAGTCGGCCGATCCGGCGCAACATGCCTGGGTTGGGCGCGAAATAGGCGGCGATCACGTCCAGCCGACCGCCCCGTGCAAGATCACGTCGGAGCGCCAGCGCCCAGGGGTTAGGCCGTTTGGTCGGGCCGCCGAACAGCCAGCGCAGCCGGCCCTGCCGTTGGCTCCAGCGGCCGAGCAGGCGAGTCAGGCGCCGTATCGTGGCGTGCGGATCACGCGCCCAGCGCATCAAGGCGTCGAAATAGCCAGTGAGATGCGCCGCCGCCGGGCCTTCGACTAGCAGGCCGAGATCGCGCCAGCCATCTTCCCCCGTCAAGGTGAAGTAGGAAGCGTCGATATTGAAGCCGCCGATCAGTGCCCGATCATCGTCCGCGACCGTCAGCTTCTGATGGTTGCGAAGCAGATAGCGGCGACCAAAACACGGCAGGAAGCGGCAGACCGATCCTCCGGCGTCCCGCAGCGGCCCGAAGAACCCCTCATCGGTATCCTCGCTGCCGAATCCATCGACCATCAATGACACCGCGACGCCGCGCCCGCAGGCTGCCACCAGCGCATCGCGCACCCGTGTCGCCACGACGTCGTCGCTGAAGATGTAGTAGAGCAGGCGCAGTTTCCGCTCCGCGGCTTCGATCAGCGCGAGCAGCGCGTCGAGCTGCTCGCCGCCTTCGACGAGCAAACTTAGCCGATTCCCGTCGATCTCGAACCGATCGGACTCGTCGGCGCCCGTCGTCCACTCCCGCGTCGCCATGCCCTTCAATGGGGATGCGGGGAGGGGGATGGCAAGCCCTCAGCCACTGGATGTCGCTTTCATTGACAGAATCGCGCCCAACCACTAGGCGGGCAGGCTTATCCGACATTCCCGTTTTCAGACACGGAGCCCCCCATGGCACGCGTTACCGTCGAGGATTGCGTCGACAAGGTACAGAACCGCTTCGATCTCGTGCTGCTGGCGGCGCATCGCGCCCGTCAGATCTCGGGTGGTGCGGAGCTCACCATTGATCGCGATCGCGACAAAAATCCGGTCGTCGCGCTGCGCGAGATCGCCGACCAGACGATCACCCCAGCCCAGCTCTCCGATTCGGCGATCTCCGGTCTCCAGCGCGTCCGCATTGACGAGGACGATGCCGTCGACGAGATGGGCTCGCTCGCTCAGTCGGCAGAGGCGCTGCGCCTCACCGCGGCGGCGCCGGCCCGCAACCAGAATGTCGGGCCCGACTACGAATAATCTTTGAAGGGGCTGCCGGGCCTGACGACGCCGGCAGCCTGTTCACTGCGGCTCAGCCAGCCGCGACGCGATCCCGATCAGGCTCGGCGAAGCTCTCCGCCTCATCCTGCTCGATCACGATCCAGCGTAAATCCTCAAGCCCGAGCTTGCGCCCGTCGGCGGCATGTAGGGCCACCTCCGCGATCGGCAGGCCATCGCGCGAATCGACCAATCGCGTATTGCAGGGCGCACCACCGCCCCAGCGCTCGCCCCATTGGCGCAATGCCACCAGGGCCGGCAGCAGCGCCGTGCCCTTGTCGGTGAGGCGATATTCCACCTTGCGACGATCATCGGCGCAGGGAAGCCGCTCCATCAGTCCATGCGCGACGAGGCGCGCGAGCCGATTGGCCAGGATGTTGCGAGCGATACCGAGCGTCGCCTGGAACTGCTCGAAATGGCCAAGGCCATTGAAGGCCCCGCGCAGGATCAGGAAAGACCAGCGCTCTCCCACCGCTTCCAAAGCGGCGGTCAGGCTGCAGCCGGTGACGATCCGGCGGATGGTTTCGTTCTCCTCCACGGCCACTCTCCCTCCGCCCTCTAGATAGGGTGACTTGTCGGAAAACCCAAATCGCACCGTCACGATGGCCACAGCAACGCAAAAACCCGGCCTCGAAAGCCATTTCCGTAGTTGCGCTTCGACCGCAAAAACCCACATCATGGCGCGGTGCTCAGGCAATATGAACTTGTGGAGCGGGTCCGCCGCTACGATCCGGACGCCGACGAGGCGCTCATCAACCGCGCCTATGTGTTTTCGATGCAGGCGCATGGCTCGCAGAAGCGCGCCTCGGGCGATCCCTATTTCAGCCATCCGATCGAGGTTGCCGGAATCCTAACCGACCTCCGGCTCGACGACGAGACGATTGCCACAGCGATCCTGCACGACACGATCGAGGACACTGTCGCCACCTACGACGAGATCGAGCGGCTGTTCGGCCAGAACGTCGCGCGGATGGTGGATGGTGTCACCAAACTCTCCAAGATCGAGGCGCAGAGCGAGAACGAACGCGCAGCCGAGAATCTGCGCAAGTTCCTGCTGGCGATGTCCGACGACATCCGCGTGCTGCTGGTGAAGCTGGCCGATCGGCTCCACAACATGCGCACGCTCCACCACATTGCCAATCCGGAGAAGCGCCGCCGCATCGCCAAGGAGACGATGGACATCTACGCGCCGCTCGCCGAGCGCGTGGGCATGTACGAGTTCATGAAGGAGATGCAGACGCTCGCCTTCCAAGTCCTCGAGCCGGAAGCCTATGAATCGATCACCAAGCGCCTCGCCCAGCTTCAGGAAGGCGGCGGAGACCGGATCGCGCGCATCGCGTCAGGGCTGACGCTGCTGCTCAGCCGGCACGGCATTCAGGCCGAGGTGACGGGGCGGGAGAAGCACCCCTATTCGATCTGGCGCAAGATGACCGAGCGCCACATCAGCTTCGAGCAGCTCAGCGACATCATGGCATTCCGCGTCGTCGTTGCGGATACCGAGCAATGCTACCGCGCGCTTGGCCTGATCCACGAGCGCTGGCCGATGGTTCCCGGACGCTTCAAGGATTATATTTCGACGCCCAAGCGCAACGGCTACCGCTCGCTGCACACCTCCGTCATCCACAACGAGAAGGTTCGGATCGAAATCCAGATTCGATCCGAGGCGATGCACGCACAGGCCGAATATGGCTATGCCGCGCACTGGGCCTACAAACAGGGCACCGCCGCCGACATCGGCGGAACCAAGGTGAGCTGGATCCGCGACCTCGTCGAGATCCTCGACCATGCCGACAGCCCCGAGGAACTGCTCGAGCACACCCGCATGGCGATGTATCAGGACCGGATCTTCGCCTTCACGCCCAATGGCGAGCTGATCCAGCTCCCCAAGGGATCGACGCCGATCGACTTCGCATATGCTGTTCACACCGATCTCGGCAACCAGGCGGTGGGTGCCAAGGTCAACGGCCGGCTGGTGCCGCTGCGCACTGCAATCCAGAATGGGGACCAGGTGCAGATCCTGAAGTCCGCCGCGCAGCAGCCGCAGCCGCAATGGCTGAACTTCGTGGTAACGGGCAAGGCGCGCGCCTCTCTGCGACGCTTCGTTCGCCACAAGGAGCGCGAGGAGATGATCGCGCTCGGCCACAAATTCTACGACGAGATCGTCTCGCGCCTGCCGGCGCCGCTCGGCCCCGATGCGCTCGGCCAGGCGGTCAAGAGGCTGCATCTCAGCAACGAGAGTGCGCTGATGGAGGCGATCGCGCGCCGCACGATCGATGATGCGGCCGTGGCCGAGGCGCTGATGCCGGGCGCCGCGGGAATCGCACGTGCCGCCGCCCGCCCCGTGCCCCAGCGCGACGCGGTCTCGATCCGCGGGCTGACGCCGGGCGTCGCCTTCAGGCTAGCTGACTGCTGCCATCCCGTGCCCGGCGACCGCATCGTCGGCCTACGCCGCCCGGATACGCCGGTCGAGGTCCATGCGATCGACTGCCCGACGCTGGCTAGCGGACCCGAGGATGCCGACTGGGTGGATCTCGCCTGGGGCGACAAGTCGGACGGCGGGACTGCGCGCCTATCCGTGATTCTGCGCAACGAGCCCGGCGCGCTCGGCGTGATGGCAGGCATTCTCGGCGCGCATGCCGCGAACATTCTCAATCTCACGCTGGTCCACCGCGACGGCAGCTTCCACACCTTTCTCGTGGACCTCGAGGTCCACGATCTGGCGCATCTCATGCGCATCCTCGCGGCACTACGCGCAGCGGACGCGATCTCCCAAGCCGAGCGCGTGCGGCTGGGCGACGAGGAGCGCTGGGAGGCCGCCTAGGCCCAAGCTCAATCCTCCGGGATTTCCCGCGCTTCAGTCACCGCATCGAGCGGGATCGTACCATAGACGTGTGGGAAGAGCTGGCCGCCGCGCGACGGCTCCCAGCGGACCATGTCGCCGAGCCGATCGAGGTCGACCTCGGCCAGCACGAGATCGCTCAGCCCCGCGAAATATTTGGCGGCCGTTTCGGCGACCTGATCGGCGGTGGAGAGGTGGATATAGCCATCCTCTAGATCAATCGGGGCGCCTGTGAACTCGCCCCGGTCCTGCCAGCCAGCCCATTGGCCTGCGGTGAGGATTTTGTACGCCTTACTCATGGATGCAGATGTCCCGTCTCGCAGCACGGCCCTTGCTCGAGCTGGAGAGTCACATGCCGCACCGAGAAGCGCTCGTCGAGCATCCGGATGAGCGCGACCCGCACCTTTTCCCCGGCCACCTGCTCTTCCAACTCGACATGGGCGGTGAGACTCGCGTCATCGCCGGCCAGCGACCAGAGATGGAGATCATGGACGCCGCTGACTCCCTCTGCAGCCGCAATCGCCTCGCGTACCTCGGACAACGACAGTCGCGCGGGCACGCCCTCCAGCAGAATCTGCGTTGTGTCGCGCAGCAGATGCCAGGTGCGCGGCAGTACCCACAGCGCGATACCGATGCCGATCACCGGATCGAGCCATTGGAAACCGGTGAAGTAGATTGCAGTCGCGCCGCCGATCACCGCCAGCGAGCCCAGCGCGTCGGCCCAGACCTCGAGATAGGCGCCGCGCACCGTCATGCTGTCGCCGCGTCCGCCCGCCAGCACCGCCATCGCGATCACGTTGGCGACGAGGCCCAGCCCTGCTACCGCCATCATGCCCAGCGAAGCGACCGGCACCGGCTCGAAGAAGCGCCGGACGCCCTCCACCAACACGAAGCCGCCAACAATGAAGAGCAGCACCGCGTTGAACGCGGCGGCGAGGATCTCGAAGCGGCGATAACCGAAGGTACGTTGGTCGTCGGCGGGTCGCTTGGCGATGGCGAGTGCGGCGAGCGCAATGGCAAGCGCCGCTGCGTCGGTGAACATGTGCGCCGCGTCGGATAGCAACGCGAGGCTGCCGAACGCCCAAGCGCCGATCAGCTCGGCCCCGAGCACCGACAGGTTGAGCGCCAGCGCGATGCCGATCCGGCGCGCACTCGCGCCCGCGGCATGATCGTGGTGGTGATGGCCATGCCCATGGCCATGGTCATGATGACCATGATCGTGATGATGGTGGTGGCCATGGCCATTATCGTGGGCGTGCGCGTGCATGCTCGCTCCTTACCGCAAAGCGGCGCGAGGCGACATTACATCGCCGTCAGGCTACGAGCACCTCGTCCATCGCCGCCAGCATCGCCGATCCGCCCTTTTCTGCCGCATCCGCACCGTGACGCATGAAGGCGAACAGCTCGCGGCCGGTTCCGATCGGAGGCGGGGGCA
>FTCZ01005522.1_pt1 | contig 18579 bp, 19 predicted proteins | sample 1658871 | NCBI WGS metagenome assembly FTCZ01 (sample SAMEA3914864, study PRJEB12502) | metagenome | biome: forest; material: soil | place: USA | collected 2012-03-12 | depth 0.3 m
AGGCCGGCGGCGGCGAGGAATGCATCGAGCGCTTCGGCATGGCGGCCGAGTTTCCGCAGGAGATCGCCGCGCACGCTTGGCAGCAGGTGATAGGTTTTGAGTGCCGGCTCGTCGAGTAACCGCTCGACGATCACCAACGCAGCGCCCGGGCCCTCCGCCATGCCGATGGCAACGGCACGGTTGAGTTCGACGACCGGCGAGCCGGTCAGTGCTGCAAGAGCGCCGTAAAATTCGACGATGCACGGCCAATCCGTATCCTCCGGCTGCGCAGCGTTCGCATGGCAGGCCGCGATCGAGGCCTGAAGGTTATAAAGCCTGCCGCTGCCGCCAAGCTCTTGTGCGCGGGCAAGCGCCTGCAATCCTCGGCGGATCTGCAACTGGTCCCAGCGGCGGCGATCCTGATCGAGCAGCAGGATCGGCTCGCCATCGGGGCCGATACGCGCCGAGGCGCGGGAGGCGTTGAGCTCCATCAGCGCGAGCAGCGCATGCGCTTCGGGTTGGCCGGGCGCGATGGCCGTCAGGATTCGCCCCATGCGCAGCGCTTCGTTGCAGAGCTGCGGACGCAGCCAGTCATCGCCGCGCGCCGCCGTATAGCCCTCGTTGAAAATCAGGTAGACGACTGACAGCACCGAGGCGAGCCGCGCCGCAAGTTCGTCGCCGCGCGGCGTCTCGTAGGCGAGGCCCGATTGCGAGAGTGTGCGCTTGGCGCGCAGGATGCGCTGCGCGACCGTCGCCTCGGGAATGAGGAAGGCGCGGGCGATCTCTTCCGTCGTCAGCCCGCAGATCAACCGCAGCGCCAGCGCGGCGCGCGCTTCCGGCGCGAGCAGCGGATGGCAGGCGGTGAAGACCAGCCGCAGCATCTCGTCGCCGATATCGTCATCGAGATTTTCGTCGAGGTCGGGCATGGTTTCCTGCTCCGCCTCCATCTCATGGGCGACGAGCGCGTGCTTGCGGGCGAGCATGGGCGCGCGCCTGAGATGATCGAGCGCGCGGCGCTTGGCGGTCGCCATCAGCCAGGCGCCGGGCTTTTCCGGCACGCCTGCCTCCGGCCAGGTTTCGAGCGCCGCGAGCAGCGCATCCTGCGTCAGCTCTTCCGCCAGCGGCACGTCGCGCAGCATCCTCGCCAGGCTGGTGATCAGCCTGGGTTGTTCGATCCTCCAGATGGCGAGGATGGCGCGATGCGTGGCGGCTGCGGTCACGCTTGTCCGTTCAGCCGCACTGCAGATCGCTGGCCTGCGGCACGCCATTCGAGCCATCGCCGAATGGCGGTGTCCCGAAGGCACGCACCTCGCAGGTGCCTTCCCAGCCCGGCATGAACTGGCGATGCAAGTCCATGAACTCGATCGCCAGCGCCACCGCCTCCTCCTTGCCGGGCAGATCGAAAATCGCGTAGCCGCCGATCATCTCCTTCGCCTCGATGAAGGGACCGTCCGTCACCTTGAGGTCGCCGTTGACGATGGTGACGCGCGCCCCGGTTTCGATCGGCATCAGGCCGCCGGTGTCGAGCATGCGGCCGGCCTTGATCTCACGGTCGGCGATCTTGTGGATCGCTTCCAGCAGTTCAGGCGTCGGATGGGCGGGTGTCGGCGAGGTGACGATCGACATGAAACGCATCGCAAATTCTCCTGTCGGCGAGGCGCGGCCTTGGAAGACCCGCTCAATCATCCTCGCTCATTCTCAACGACGAACGAGCTTGCGGCGAAACGACAGGGGATGCGAAATTTTTTCGAAAATCTTACCTCCGACCTCATCCTGAGCCTGTCGAAGGATGTTGAGTCCGGCGCTGATCAGCACGAACTAGAGCATCCTTCGACAGGCTCAGGATGAGGTGGAGTGGCTGCTAGCCTACTCCTCCGGCTCGGTCGTGAATTGCAGCGGATAGCCGCGCGCCCGGCCCATATCGGTGGCGTTGGTCGCCTTGGTCTCGGCTATGTCGCGCTGGTAGACGGCCACCACGCAGACGCCGCGCTGGTGCGCGGTGAGCATGACCGCGCCGGCGCGCTCCTCGCCCATGTGGAACTCGGATTTCAGCACTTTCACCACGAAGTCGCGCGGCGTGTAGTCATCGTTGACGAGGATGACCTTGTGCAGGCGCGGCCGCTCGAGCTTCGGCTTGGTTTTCGTGCGCGGTGTCGTGACGATCTCGGACATCGAGCTGGTGCTCCCGATGGCTTAAGGGCAATGAATTCGGAGGATATAGCGCTATTTTGGCATGATAACGACAGGCGGGCAAAGCGCTTTTCAGCACAAAGCCCTAACCGTGCCCGCCTTGCGTGCGGCCGAGATCGACATTTTTCAGCAGAAATGTCAGCGGCACCATCAACGCGGCAAACAGCCCGAGCGCGGCGAAGACATCGATATAGGAGAGATAGGCGATCTGGTTGGTCAGCGTCTGGCCGATCCGCCCGATCGCCTTTTGCTGCGCGTCGATGGCGGAAGCGCCCTGGCTGATGAAATAGTCCGTCATCTGGCGCAGCGTCTGCTGATAGGAGAGCGAGGTCGACGAGATATGCTCGCCGAGCCGCACCTGGTGGAACTGCTCGCGCCGCGCCAGCAGCGTCTGCGCCATCGACACGCCAATGCTGCCGCCGAGATTACGCGCCACGTTGATCAGGGCGGAAGCCTGCCCCGTCTTCTCCGGCGGCAAGCCGACATAGGAGAAGCTGGTGATCGGCAGGAAGAGCAGCGGCAGCGCCGCCATCTGGAAGACGCGCGCTTCCGCGAACCAGGCGAAACTCGCATCCGGCGCGAGATTGGTGAAATGATACATGGAGAGCGCGATCACGATCAGCGCGAAGGCCATCATGTAGCGTGGCTGGATGAAACTGCTGACCCGGCCGGCGACGATCATCATCAGGAGCGCCGCGAAACCGCCCGGCATCAGCGAGAGGCCGGCAAGCGTCGCGGTATAGCCGAAGGTCTCCTGCTGCAGTTGCGGCATGAACTGGGTGGACGAAAACAGAATCGCGCCGACGGCCAGCATCACTACCCATGACGTGCCGAACATGCGGTGGCCGAGCAGACGGATATCGACGATCGGGTCCTTGCGCGACAGTTCCCACGGCACAAAGGCCAGCAGGGCCACTCCCGAGATGATCGCGCAGGTGAGGATGAAGCCTGAATTGAACCAGTCATCTTCCTGCCCCTTGTCGAGCACGATTTCGAGGAATCCGAGGAAGAGCGCCGCCAGCAGGAAGCCGATCCAATCGACCTTCAGCCCCTTGCGCAGCATCGAGGTGCGTTCCTCCTCAAGCTTCTTCGGTTCGGTGACGAAGAGCGTCACCAACACCAGCGAAATCAGCCCCATCGGCACGTTGATGAAGAATATCCAGTGCCAGGAGACGTTGTCGGTGATGTAGCCGCCGATCGTCGGCCCAAGCGCCGGCGCGACGATGACCGCGACGCCATAAAGCGCGAAGGCCTGCGAGCGTTTCGAGGGCGGGAAGGTGTCGGCAAGCATCGACTGCTCGCTCGGCGCCAGGCCGCCACCACCAAGCCCCTGGAAGATGCGCGCGACGATGAGGAATTCGAGGTTCGGCGCGAGGCCGCAAAGCAGCGAACTTACCGTGAAGAGCGCCACGGAAATCATGTAGAAGCGCTTGCGGCCGACCACCTCAGACAGCCATCCGCTGATCGGCAGGATCACGGCGTTGGCGACGAGATAGCTGGTAATTACCCAGGTGCTCTCGGTCAGGCTGGCCGCAAGCGAACCCGCAATGTGTCGCAAGGCGACATTGGCGATGGAAGTGTCGAGCACCTCCATGAAGGTCGCGATCGAAAGAATACCCGCGATGATCCATGGATTATGCGGGCCGGCCGCCGATCGTTCCGGCGTCCAGCTGGCATCCGGCCCGGCCATTTCAGCGCACCTTCACCGATGGCACCACCGACATGCCCGGCCCAAGCTCGACGTCGGGCGGATTGTCGAAGACGATCTTCACCGGCACGCGCTGCACCACCTTCACGTAATTGCCGGTGGCGTTCTCGGCCGGCAGCAGGCTGAAGGCTGTGCCGCTTCCGGCCTGGATGCTGTCGACATGGGCGGCGAAATCGCGGCCATAGGCGTCGATGCGCAAGGTGACGGGCTGCTTCGGCTTCATCAGCGCGAGCTGGGTCTCCTTGAAATTGGCGGTGACCCAGAGATCGAGTGGCACCAGCATCATCAAGGTCTGGCCCGGCGTCGCATAAGCGCCCTTCGCGCCGGTGAGCCGGGTGACGCGCCCCTTGATCGGCGCGATGAGCTTCACACGCGACAGATTGGCGGCTGCCTGGTCGTTTTGCGCATGGGCCGCCGCAAGCTGCGCCTCATTGTTCTTGCGCTGCGCATCGAGCACGCCGAGCTGACTTTCCGCACCGGTCTGCGCGGCCTTGGCGCCTTCGAGTGCGGCCTGCTTGCTCTGCAGGTCGGAAGAGGCCTGCTGCGCGCGCTGGGCAGTGCCCGCGCCACGCTGCACGAGATCCTGATAGCGGGTGTTCTCATCCTTGGCGAAGTTCAGCGCAGCTTCGGCTTCCGTCACTTGCTTGGTTGCCTGCGCGATACTCGCTTCCTGGGCTTTCTTCTGCGCATCGACATTGGCGATGCCGGCCTCGGCCTGCGCGATCTGAGCGGCGGATTGCGCGAGCGAAGCCTTGTAATCGCGGTCGTCGATCGTCGCGAGCACGGTGCCTGCTTCCACGACCTGATTGTCGTTCACCGCGATATTGGTGACGGAGCCTGCAACCTGCGTGCTGATCGCCACGGGGCGACCGTCGATGAAGGCGTCGTCCGTGTTCTCGTATTGACGCGCATCAAGCCACCAGAGAATGCCGCCGACAATCGCCAGGATGAGGACAATAACGGCAATGATCACCATTTTGGGGTGCGCGCGCATCCACTCTCCGGCGCTCGGCTTTTTCTCGAGCGTCTCATCCTGTTCGGATTTCTCGGGAGCGCGCTCTTCTGTCTTGCGGGCTTCGTTGGCGGGCGGCTCGTCGCGACGCGACCGCGTGCGAAGATCGATCATGTCGTGATCGTCTGAACCTTTCCGCTTTACCGCCTGTGACGTCGCCATGACCGGCCTCGCGCTGCTGACACCGGAGCCGAACCCATGAAGGCCGCCGATGGTTCCCCAGTTTGGGGAGATGTGGAAACGGCTTTGGCGGGCAGTGCGTTATTCGGGCATGATGGCGATGGCGGCGGCAGGCTGCCGGGAGGAACGATGACGGACGAGAAGGTCAAGCCGGCGAAAACCCCGAAAGCAATCAGCACGGACCCGGCGTTGCTGCGCCGTCTGCTGCGCGCGAAGGACCGCATGGATGCGGCATCCGACGAGGAATGGCCGGTTACGCGGCTGGCGAGCGTCAGCGGCGTTTCGGAAGCGCATTTCGCCCGCTCGTTCAAGGATGCCTTCGGTGTGCCGCCGCATCGCTATCTGCTGACGCGCCGGCTGGAGCGCGTGACGTCTCTGCTGCGCGATACGGATCTGTCGATCACCGAAATCGCCTTCCTGACCGGCTGGAGCAGCCTTGGCACCTTCGGTCGCACGTTTCGCGACATCACCGGCAAGACTCCAAGCATGCTTCGCGCCGAGGAGCGGGAAGCTCCGCGTCAGCCGGCGCTGGTGCCGGCCTGTATTCTGGCAGGCGCCGAGAGGCTCAACCTCACAATCGCAGTTTCGGAGAAGCGGCGTCGCGAGACTGCGGATAATGAGGCCGGGTCCTTGAAACAAACGGAGGTCCCATGAGCCAGGGTGTCGGATTGATCGGTCTTTATGTGCGCGACCAGGAGGAGGCGCTGCAATTCTATGTCGAGAAAGTCGGGTTCAACGTGCATACCGACGTGAAGAACGGCGATTATCGCTGGCTGACGGTGCAGCACCCGGACCAGCCCTCGTTCCAACTCGGCCTGTTCGCGCCGCAATCGCCGATGCTCGACGCAGCGACGGTGCAGAGCCTGCGCGAGATCGTGGCGAAGGGCGCTATGCCGCCGCTCGTCCTTCATGTGGACGATTGCCGGGCGGTCTGCGAGCGGATGCGAGGGAAAGGCGTGGAGATCACGCAAGAACCGGTTGAGCGCTATGGCAATGTCGATGCCGGTTTTCGCGATCCGTCCGGGAATGGCTGGAAGGTGATCCAGAACGCGAAGCGGGCCTGAGGCCCAATCGATAAACGAAAAAAGCGGCTTGCCTGACCTAGATGATCAGGCAAGCCGCCGATGCGTCATTCGCAGACGCGGACGTTTTTCCAGACGTAACGGGCCTGGTCCACGAAGACCTGGCGCTGCTCGATGTAGCACTGCTGATAAGCGGCCACGGGCGCTTCGTCATAAACCTCGAAGGCGGCCGGGCCTGAATAGTAGGTCCGCGACGGAGCGGTGGCCGCGCCGGCAATCGCTGCGCCTGCAACCGCGCCACCGATGGCGCCGGCGGCAAAGGCCGCGTGACGTCCATATTCGGCCTGGGCAGGCGCGGCGGCGAGAGCGAGGGAAGCGGCAAGCGTACCGCCAATGGCGAGTGTCTTGATGATCATGGTTCAGTCCTCCTGTAGGTGACTGACCTGTCAACGGCGCGAAATCGAGGAAGGTTCCCTAAGCGTGATATTGCGCGTCCGAGACTTTCTCGCTCCAGTCGGCTGACCTTCCGTCGAGAATTTCCGCTATGGCGACATGTGTCATGGGGCTCGACGCGGTAGCCCCATGCCAATGTTTCACGCCGACCGGAATCCACACCACATCGCCGGATTGGATGACTTCCTTCGGGCCACCTTCGCGTTGAACCCAACCCTCGCCAGATGTCACGATCAAGGTCTGGCCGAGCGGATGGGTGTGCCAGGCGGTACGTGCGCCAGCTTCAAAATGGACCGTCGCGCCACTTACACGCGCCGGGCCAGCGCCGCGGAAGGAGCCGTCAATCAGAACCGCGCCCGTAAAATTCTCCGGCGGCGCCATTCGCGTGGGCTGCGCAGCCTTGCGTGTGATCGTTATCGCGGCAGGGGCCTCTTGCCCTCTCGTGACGCCTGTTCCGGCCTCCAGTGCCACCGCGCCGCCAGCGGCGGCGAGCACAAGCCTGCGTGTCATCATCAAAAAGCGCTCCTTATTTCTTCTGGTAAACTTCCCTGGCGATGCCAACCGCACTGATGGCGCTTGGCCAGCCGCAATAGAAGGCGAGATGCGTGATGACTTCGGCGATCTCATCCTGCGTTATGCCGTTGTCTCGCCCCCGGGCGAGGTGGGAGCGAAGCTGATCCGGACGATTCATCGCGATCAGAGCGCTGATCGTTATAAGGCTGCGATCACGTTGGGAAAGACCGGGCCGCTTCCAGACATCGCCGAACAAAACGTCATCCGTCAGTTCAGCGAGTTTCGGCGCGATATCGCCCATCAATTGCTGAGCGCGGGAGGGGGCGGCGGCGGTTGCGCTACCCTGGCTGGCCGTCTGGGCGCCGGCTGGTGGCGGCATGGCTGCGGAGCCAAGCATAACCGCGCCGAGAACAACCGCGCGTGCAAACAACGTCTTCATGATCCGTCTCCTATGCACCGGTGGCAATGGCGCCAGGAGAAGCTAATCTGTTCCCAGCGCCATATCAGCAGCAAATCGCCCATTTTTGAAATGGATGGAGATTCCCCAAAACACGCCCCCCAACGTCGCGGGGCAAGCATGAGAGCAGCAAGCAGGGATAGGGAAGATCGATTCCATATCCCGCTTTGATTTGTCGCTCCGCCTCAACCGGCCTACATCTTTGCGCTGAAGACGCTTTTCAGCGGCGCGAGGAGGGAACGTGGCGAACGGCAAGCAGCCGGCGGTAACGCGGCGCGATCTTCTCGGCATGATCGGCACGGTGGCGGGCGCGGCCGCCATGTACCAGGCGATGGCGCAACTCGGGCTCGCGGCGGAATCGCGCTACGAAGGGCCGATAAAACTCGATGGCGATGTGAAGGGCGCTTCCGTGCTAATCCTTGGCGCGGGGATCGCCGGAATGCTTGCCGCGCTGGAGTTGCGAAAAGCCGGCTACAAGGTGCAGGTGCTGGAATACAACGCCCGCGCCGGCGGCCGGAATTGGACCTTGCGCGGCGGCGACCGTTATACCGAGCTCGGTGGTTTCACGCAGGAATGCCGTTTCGACAGCGGGCTCTATATCAACCCTGGCCCCTGGCGCATTCCCTACCACCACCGCGGCATCCTGGATTACTGCAAGCGGCTCGGCGTGGCGCTGGAGCCGTTCATCCAGGTCAATCACAACGCCTATCTGCATGCCAGGAACGCTTTCGGCGGCAAGCCGCAGCGCTACCGGCATGTCGCAACGGATTTCCAGGGCCATGTCGCGGAACTGCTCGCCAAGGCGACCAGCCAGGGCAAGCTCGACGAGACGGTTTCGAAAGAAGACCGTGAAATCCTGCTCAGCGCTTTGCGAAGCTGGGGGGCACTCGACAAGGATTATGTCTACAAGGCCGGCGAATGGGTGAGCGACCATCGCGGCTATGAGAAGGACCCCGGCGGCGGGCTGACGGCGGAGCCCACGCCTTCGCAGCCGATCGCGCTGCACGACATCCTGAGTTCCGGCCTGTGGTTGCAGCTCTCGACCGGCAATTTCTACGAATACCAGCAGACGCTGTTCCAGCCAGTCGGCGGCATGGACATGATTGGGAAAGCTTTCGTCCGCGAAGTCGGCGACCTCATCCGCTTCAACGCCCGCGTGACGGCGATCCGGCAGGATGAACGCGGCGTCAGCGTGAGTTACGAAGATACGACCGCGCCGGGCAAGCCGCTGGAAGCGCGCGCCGACTGGTGTCTCTGCACCATTCCCCTCTCGATCCTCAGCCAGATCGAGATGAATGTTTCTTCTCCCATGCAGAATGCGATCAACGCCGTGCCCTATGCACCGGCGGTGAAACTCGGACTGCAGTTCAAGCGGCGCTTCTGGGAGGAGGACGAGGCGATCTATGGCGGCATCACCTATACCGACCTGCCGATCCGCCAGATCGGCTACCCCTCCGGCTATTTCGGCAGCGGCAAGGGTGTGCTGCTCGGCGGCTACGCTTTCGGCGCCTATGCCTATGAGTTCACGGCGTTGCCACCGGAAGAGCGCGTGAGACGAGCCGTCGAATGGGGCGCGATGATCCACCCGCAATACCGCGAGGAATTCGAGAACGGCGTCGCCGTCGGCTGGCATCGCGTGCCCTTCACGCTCGGCTGCTATGGGCAATGGAGCGATGCGGCGCGCAAGGAGCACTATGCCAACCTCTGCCAGATCGATGGCCGCATCGCGCTCGCTGGCGAGCACGCTTCTTATATTCCGGCCTGGCAGGAGGGTGCCGTGCTATCCTCGCTTGATGTGATTAGCCGGCTTCATAAGCGGGTGATTGGATGAACCTCCTTAGCTCGACGCCTCATCCTGAGGAGCCGCGAAGCGGCGTCTCGAAGGATAATCCAGACAGCACTGGAAACGCCCTCGTGCTTCGAGACGGCCTGCGGCCTCCTCAGCATGAGGGCTTCGTTGTGCGCTTTGCTTTGGTGGTTGCCTTCGCAACCTTCGCTTCAAGCGCCCTCGCGCAGGACGCCTCCTTCTCCAACCCCTATCGCTTCCGACAGCAGGACGGCGAGGCGCTGTATCGCGGCATCTGCCAGGGCTGCCATATGCCGGACGGCAAGGGCGCGGTCGGAGCCGGCGCCTATCCGGCGCTCGCCGGCAACGCGAAACTCGAAACCGCCGCCTACCCCGTTTTCATGGTGGTGCGCGGCAACAAGGGCATGCCGGGCTTTGGCCGGCAGCTCGACGATGCGCAGGTGGCGGCGGTGGTGAATTACGTCCGCAGCCATTTCGGCAACGACTACCACGATGCGGTCGGCAACGAGGATGTGAAGGCGGCGAGACCATGATGCGAAGCGTTCATGCGGCGGCATTTGCGGCCGCGCTCCTGCTTGCCGGCGGCGCTTCGGCGCAGGAGATCATCCGCCACAAGACGCCGGGCTCGAATTTCCCGATCGCGCGGGCGGTCGAGGTGCCAGCGGGCAAGACCACCGTCTATCTCAGCGGCATGGTGCCGCCCGTCGTCGACGATAAGGCCGCGAAGGATAGCCGCGAGGCGTTCGGCGATACGAAGACGCAGACGATCGGTGTGCTGACCGCGATCGATCATGCGTTGAAGGACATCAAGCTCAGCATGGGCGACGTGGTGAAGATGCAGGTCTTCCTCGTCGGTGACGCTGCCAAGGGCGGCAAGATGGATTTTGCCGGCTTCATGGACGGCTATCGCCAGTTCTTCGGCACGCCGGAGCAGCCGAACCTGCCGGCGCGCTCTGTGATGCAGGTCTCGGGGCTGGTGAATGCCGGCTGGCTGATCGAGATCGAGGTGACGGCGGTTCGCCCCTGAACCGTGCGGCGATGCACCTGGGAGGCGTTTACAACCCAACGCCTTTCCGCTCTCCTGCCGCCTCTCCACGGAACCGCTCATGTCCGACCTCCTCGCCAAAGGCCGAGAAATCCTCGCCGCCCAGCCCTTCAGCCGGCTGGTCGGCACGGAGTTGATCGCGTTGTCGCTGGAGCATGCGGAACTGGCGCTGCCGATCACCGAACAGGTGATGCAGCAGCATGGTTTCGTGCATGGCGGCGTCCTCAGCTACCTCGCCGATAACGCGCTGACCTTCGCCGGCGGTTTCGCGCTTGGCGGCGGCGTGGTCACATCCGAGATGAAGATCAATTATGTGCGCCCGGCGATCGGCGAGCGCCTGATTGCCCGCGCCGTCGTGGTCAGCGCCGGCCGCAGCCAGGCGGTGACACGTTGCGATATATTCGCGGTGAAGGGTGGTTCCGAAAAGCTCTGCGCCGCCGCGCAAGGCACGATCGTGAAGATGGAAGCGAAGGGCTGAGGCCCGTTTTTCTGAGAAGGATTTTGCCATGGAATATCGTCGTCTCGGCAGTTCAGGCCTCCGCGTTCCCGTGCTCAGCCTTGGCACCGGCACTTTCGCCGGGCGTGGCGAATTCTTCGGCGCCTGGGGCAATACGGATGTGAAGGAGGCCGCCCGCCTGATCGACATCTGCCTCGATGCCGGCCTCACCATGTTCGACACCGCCAATAACTACTCCGCCGGCGGCGCGGAGGAGGTGCTGGGCGAAGCGCTGAAAGGCCGCCGTGACAAGGCGCTTATTTCGACCAAGGCGACGTTCCGGGTCGGCGATGGCCCCAACGATGTCGGCTCCTCGCGCTTCCACATCATCGAGGCGATCGACAAGGCGCTGAAGCGACTGCAAACCGACCATATCGACCTGTTCCAGCTTCACGGTTTCGATGCCTCGACGCCGGTCGAGGAAACCTTGCGTGCCCTCGACGATCTCGTGCGGGCGGGAAAGATCCGCTACATCGGCTGCTCGAATTTCTCCGGCTGGCATCTGATGAAATCGCTCGCCGTCTCGGAAAAGTACGGCCTTTCGCGCTATGTGGCGCATCAGGCGTATTACTCGCTCATTGGCCGCGACTACGAGTCGGAACTCATGCCGCTCGGCCTGGATCAGAAAGTCGGCGCAGTGGTCTGGAGTCCTCTTGGCTGGGGGCGGCTTACAGGCCGGATCCGGCGTGGCGCGCCGCGTCCTGCGATCAGCCGTCTCAACGAGAAAGCCACCTCCGACGCCGGCCCTCAAGTGAGCGACGAGTACTTATTCAAGGTCATCGACGCCATCGATGAAGTCGCGAGCGAAGCAGGCAAGACCGTTCCGCAAATCGCTCTGAACTGGCTGATCCAGCGGCCAACCGTCGCAAACGTCATCATCGGAGCGCGCAACGAGGAGCAGCTTCGCCAGAATCTCGGAGCCATCGGCTGGTGTCTCACGCCCGAGCAAGTCGCACGGCTGGATGCCGCAAGCCGCACGACGCCAGCCTATCCGTACTGGCATCAGAGCGGTTTCACGGAGCGCAATCCCAGTCCAGTCGGCTAACTCGCGCCTTCCAGCGCAAGCTCCGCAAGCGCCGGCCCGCGACGATCAGATGCTCTCGCCGAGAAAGGTGTGGATCCCGCACTCGCTCTTGTCGAAGCCCGTCCAGCGGCCGGCGCGTTCGTTTTCGCCGTCACCACTCGGGCGAGTGCACGGCCAGCAGCCGATCGAGCGAAAACCGCGATCGTGCAGCGGATTGTACGGAATGCCATGCTCGTGAATGTAAGCCCACACGGCGTCACGGCTCCACGGCGCCATCGGATTCAGCTTCAGGATGTACTGATCCCGCAGCACGTCGAAGTGATACATTTCGAGGATGCGCGTCTTCTGCCGCGTATCGCTCTGCTGTCGCCGCAAACCGGTAATCCACACGGCAAGCGTCTCCAGCTTGCGCTGAAGCGGGATCACCTTGCGCATGGTGCAGCAGGTATCCGGATGCTTGTTCCAAAGTTCAGGCCCCATGTCGGCCGCCTGCTCCTCGGGAGTCTGATCCGGCAGCAAGCCCTCGATCTTGAGTTCGAAGAAATTTTCCAGCCGCCGCTTCAGCTCATACGTCTCGGGAAATAGCAGCTGCGTATCGAGCGTGAACACCGGGAGCGGGATCCCCGCCTTGACGGCGTGATGAATCATCACGAGTCCCGCACCCTGGAAGCTGGTCCCAACCGCGGCGCGCGTGCCGAAGCGATCCCACACCCAGCGCAGGATGTCGGTCAGCGGACGCGTCTCGAATTCCTCCGACAACTTGCGGATCTCCTCGGGGCTGATTTCGTTGGCGTGCAGGCTCATAAAGACATTCCCGATAAAAACGATAGGGAATACAGGGAATCTGGCGGCATTTCGACGGGAGCGCAAGTATTTGTCGGAAATGCACCGGATGCAATGTACGCCCGCATCGGCCGCGCTGTCAGGGGATCCCTCGTGCCAGACCGCATAAGAGTCCGGAGATTTGGATTGCAGATGCCATACTTGGCCCTTGCACTTTTTGAGCCAAGCTTTGAACGTGGGGCTCATGCGAATTCTCCTCTTCTGCGCCGCAGCCATTCTCATGGTGGGTTGCTCTCATCAGCCCAAGCGCGTCAAGTCGACCGTTCATGTCTATGAAGGAGATTCACCCACCATCCACATGGAAGAGAGGCAGTCAGCAGGTGGCCCTCTCGTGACTTATTAATTCACTACCGTGCGGATTTCGCGGAAAGCCGAGTATGCCCTCCGAGCCCTGGTCGCCATGGCCCGGCACGCAACCTCTTGGCAAATCCATGAGCTTAGCGCTCAGGAAAATATCCCGATTAAATTTCTCGAGCAGATCCTGCTGGCGATGCGCCATGCCGGCCTGCTGGCAAGCAAGCGTGGAGTCGGTGGTGGCTACAGCCTGCGCAAGCCCGCGTCGGAAATCAGCGTCGGCGAGGTGATCCGTATCCTGGACGGACCGCTCGCCATCGTTCCGTGCACGGTAGAATCCCCAGTGGAAAGCTGCACTTGTCCCGATCCCCTCACCTGCCCGGTGCGCCTGATGATGACGAACGTTCGCCGCGATCTGTCCGCGATGCTCGAAGGCAAGACGATCGATGACATGCTGAAGATGGCCCCGCCGTCGGGTGTCATCGCGTTTGATATTTAGGGACTGAGCACGGCTGTCACCGTTCGCTTTTCCTCAAAAAGCTGACAATCACGAAGTCGCCGGACGCGAGCTTGTCGCTCCGCCAACCGCAGGCACCACGAGGACCGGGCACTTCGCGCCTTTCAAAACGCCGGATGTCACGCTGCCGACGAGCAGATTGTAAATAGCGCCATGCCCATGCGAGCCCATCACAATGAGGCCCGCGCCCTGCACATCGACTTCCTGCAGGATCTTGTCGGCCATCGATCCCTGGATGTGTAGGGAAGTCGCGTCGAGCCCTCCCGACGTCATCTGATCTTTCAGGTCGGCGAGCTTTTGATGCTCCACTTTGAAATCCCGAGCCACGACGGAACGCACCGCCTGCGGTCCAGGCTCAAAGCCCACAAAATCGGGATCGGGCTCCGAAACATGGAGCACCACGACCTTTGCGCCGAAGGCCCGCGCCATCTCGCCAGCCGCGGCAACAACCTTTTGAGTGACATCCGAAAAGTCCACCGGGATTAGGATGGTCTCGATCTTCATGTGACCAATGTATCGTACGCGCGGGCACAGGGGAAGGTCGCCGGCACACACATTTGACGGCGGTCGTTTTTAATCCGCGCTAGACACGCTTCTGCCGGAGAGGGAGACTGTGAGTCCTATGAGACGTTGGCTTCTCCCCGCGGCAATTCTCGCAATTTTGGCTACGACTGCCGGCTCAGCTTTCGCGATCTCACCGGCCGCTTCCGCGAAGTCAGCGGAAGGCGCGCCCCCTCCGGACGCCGAAGAGGAAGAGCCGCATGAGCTCGTCGGCAAACCGGCACCCGCATTTACGCTCGACACACTCGACGGCGGCAAAGTCGATCTCGCCGCGCATAAAGGAAAAGACGTCGTGGTTCTGGATTTCTGGGCGACTTGGTGCGGCCCGTGTGTCCAGGCGCTGCCCATTTTGACCGACGTCACGCGCGAGTATCGCGACAAGGGCGTCGTCTTCTACGCCGTCAATCAGCGCGAAGAGGCGGAGGTCATCGGCGAGTTCCTCAAGAAGAAGAAACTCGACGTGTCCGTGGCGCTCGATAGCCAGGGCAAGATCGGCAATCTCTACGGCGTCGAAGGCATCCCGCAGACGGTCATCATCGACAAGAATGGCACCGTCCAGATCGTGCACGTCGGCTTCGGCCCGGATCTCCGGCAGCGGCTTCCGCGGGAACTCGATGCCGTGCTGGCAGGAAAGAATTTCGCGAAACCGAAGATGCTGAGCCAGGCCACGCTCAAAGGCCTGGAAAGCGCGTGGAATGTCGCTGGCAAATTCGGCGGCATCACCACTTCCAGCGGGAAGATCATTGCCCTCGCGCCAAAGGGCAGCGGACAGATCGTCGACGCAACCGGAAAGGTCGCCGCAGAGTTCACTGCGGAATCGGCCAAGGGCATGCTCCGCGCCGCACATCTTTCAGCCAAGGATGCAGAAGACTTCATTTCATTTGATTCCTGGGGCGCGGAAGTCCAAGCCTTCGATAGCAAGGGCACGTTGCTCTGGAAATATTCCGGCGGCGAGGGAGTCGATGACGTCTATGTCGCGGATCTCGATGGCGACGGCCTCGACGAGGTCATCGTGGGCTACAATGGCGGCAGCGGCGTCCATGTGCTGAGCCACAGCGGCAAGGTCCTCTGGACTTACCAGAAGCTCAGCAACGTCTGGCACGTCTGCGCCGGGGATCTGCAAGGAAGCGGCGCGGCTTCTATCTTCACCACGTCCGCTCAGGGCAACGTGCATGTCTTCGATTCCACCGGAAAGAAATCGGCAGACGTAAAGTCCGACCTGTACGCCAATATGGTGCGCTTTGCACCCGGCTCCAAAGGCCAGCCGGGCAAGATCCTCATCGCTGGTTCGGGCGACGACGGCAGCGAAGTCGTCGCGGCGCTCGATCCGACAGGCAAGGAACTCTGGCATCTCACGGCCGCCGACGGCAAAGGCCACGTCGACGCCGCCGTGGTCGCTCCGGACCGTCCCTGGCTCGCCGTCTCCCTGCGTGGCGGGCGCGTGCTGGTGATAGACACGGAGAAAGGCGAAATCGTCGCCGAATCCGTCGGCGAAGCTCCTCGTGGCGAAGTCGCATGGCTCGAAGGCGAGAAAGGCCCCACGCTGGTCGTGACGGGCAAGGATGCACTTCACGCTTACCACGTCGCAATAGCGCCGTAAGCGGCAGCGGCTGCCGTCGCGTATCATCGTGGCCGCGATCCAATTCGCGCCGGCCTGAGTCGCGCTCGTGTCTCTCCAAATTCGGACTACCTCGGCGTTGGCCGCCGTCCGTAGCGCGGTCACAGCCGCACTTCCGCGCAATCTTCACAGCGATTCGGGACCTCCCGCTTGCGCGCGGACACTTTCCCCCGACATTGTCGATCTCGCATGAAGACCGTTCTCCGCGTATTTTCCTATCTTCGCCGCTACCCATTGTGGGCCACGGGCACCATCCTGTGTGCGATCCTGACCACGGTCCTCGTCATCGTCTTCCCGAAGGTTACGCAGGTCGTCATCGATGAAATACGGGCGGGCCGCGCCGATCATCTCTGGCAGCTGATGTTCCTCGCGCTTGGCGCGTTCTTCCTCCGCGATGTGTTCAATGCCCTGCGCATCATCCTGAACAACACCTTCGAGCAGAAAGTCATCTTCGATCTGCGCAGCGATCTCTACTCGCATATCCAGCAACTGCCGCTCACCTGGTTTGATAACCGCGCCACCGGCGACATCATGACCCGCGTGCTCGAAGACGTGAATTCCGTCGAACGCGTGCTCATCGACGGCATCGAGCAGGGCGTCGTCGCGATTCTCCAGGTCATCATCGTCCTGGCCATGCTCTTCGCCTACAACACCAAACTCGCGCTGCTCGCCCTCCTTCCCCTGCCCCTGCTCATCGCAGGCGCGCTGAGTTACACGCTCACCGCGCATCGCCGCTACCGCCTGCAGCGCAAGGCTTCGTCGGCGATGAATTCTCTGCTCCACGACAACCTCGCCGGGATTCGGCAGATCAAGACCTACGTGCGCGAACGCGAAGAGCATGCCCGCTTCAATGGGGTAAGCAATCAGCTCCGTGAGGCAACGCTTGTGGTGATGCGGGTTTGGGCGGTCTACAATCCGTCGATGAGCTTCTTCGCCGCGGTCGGCCTTGCGCTGGTCATGGGATTCGGCGGACAGGCGGTGCTCGCTGGGCAGATGACGATCGGCCAGTTCACCGGCTTCCTGCTGCTCGTCGGCTTCCTTTACGAACCGATCAGCCGCCTGCACAGCCTCAATCAATTGATCCAATCCGGACGCGCCGCAGGAGAGCGCGTCTTCGAGATCATCGACGAACGCGCCGAACCGGGCCGCGTGGAATCCGACGAGAAAGTCGAGATCACCGGCGACGTCCGCTTCCAGAACATCAGCTTCTCGTACAGCGACGAACTGCCCGTGCTCCACAATATCAACGTGCACGCCCGTGCCGGACAAACCGTCGCGCTGGTCGGCCACACCGGCGCAGGAAAATCGACGCTCGTGAATCTTCTCACCCGTTTCTACGAGTACGACTCGGGCGAAATCCTCATCGATGGAAAACCGCTCCGCGATTTCTCCAAGAGCGCCATTCGTAGCGCGGTGGGCCTCGTCACGCAGGAGAGCTTCCTTTTCAATGGCTCCGTGCGCGACAATTTGCGCCTCGGCAAACCCAATGCCACCGACGCGGAACTCTGGGAAGCCCTCGACGCCGCCAATGGCCGCGGCTTCATCGAACGCCTTCCCGAGCAGCTCGACACCGTCGTCGGCGAACGCGGCGTGAAGCTGAGCGTCGGGGAAAAGCAACGCGTCTCCATCGCTCGGGCGCTACTCAAAGACGCGCCCATTCTCGTGCTCGACGAAGCGACGGCCAGCGTGGACACGCAAACCGAGCGCCTCATCCAGGGTGCGCTCGACCGGCTCATGGAAGGCCGCACTTCGTTCGTGATCGCGCACCGCCTCTCGACCGTGCGCAACGCCGATCAGATCCTCGTGCTCGATCACGGCCGCATCGTCGAACGCGGTTCGCACGACCAACTACTCGCCCACGGCGGAATCTACGCGCGGCTTTGCGAAAACAGTTTCCTCGGCGCGCATGGCGAATCCACGGAGCGCGAACCGAAGGAAGAACCCGCCGTTCTCAGCTAAGTTAGAGCCACCAGCGCAGAGCATTGGTCCCATCGCAGGCCCATCGACTCGAATACCTCATCAGCGCCGCAAACGTGCTCAAGCAGCGGGGTCTCGGAATCTATTTGCAGCGACCTGCCCGCTGTGAAAGATGCCGGACCTCATGTCGCTTCGGCTTATAAAAACACCGGTCACTCTCGCATTCGCCAGCCTTTGTCTCGCATCGCTCGCAGCGGCTGAAACCGCCCCCGAGACCAGCACCGTTGCAGGGCAGGTCTATAAAGGCGGAGCCCTCGCGCCAGACGTTCCGGTCCAAATCGTCTCGGCCGATGGCAATCCAGCCGGGGTGTCGTGCGTCACTGATCCAGCCGGCTTCTACTATCTCCAAAACGTCCCTGCCGGACTTTGGAGAATCAAGGTCTCACCAAGCGGCGAAAAACCCCATTTCTACGATGTCGATGCGCATCAGCACCTCGTCACGATGAAGCCAATCCGCCTCGGAAAGAGCACGGGGCCCGCAGTCGACGCCCAGAGCCTGTTCTCGCTTGATTCGGTGGCAAATCTTTCCCTGGAGGAAAGCGTCGGACTTCCAGCCGGTCTCTTCAAAGCGAAAGGCAATATCTCGTTCAATCTGGATCGCGTGTTTGCGACGCAAACCAGCAACCACCCGGAACGCGCCGTCTCCGCAATATTCAGCGCGGCAATCCATAATCCTCAAACGGTGCATGTCCTCCTCAGCGGAACCTCGCTCCTGGACAAGAAAGGAAAGCCGCGTTTCGCCGGACAGACGATCGGCATCATCCGGCTGGAATACTCGGACGGCGTAAAACTCGAGTATCCCCTCACCGCCTGGGAAACCGTCCGCGAAGGCTGGATGCCATCGGGTGTGCCCGTTCCACTTGCCGCCAGCCGCGACCCGGCG
>FTCZ01002523.1_pt1 | contig 18509 bp, 19 predicted proteins | sample 1658871 | NCBI WGS metagenome assembly FTCZ01 (sample SAMEA3914864, study PRJEB12502) | metagenome | biome: forest; material: soil | place: USA | collected 2012-03-12 | depth 0.3 m
CCGGTGAATGGACACGGGAGGATTTATACGGATGACCAGGATCGCACTCGACAGTAACATTCTTGCCTATCTCGCTGGTGTCAGCCGCACTGCGGCAGATGATCCAAAGGTTTTACGAGTAAGGCAGATTGTCGGGTACCTATCATCTGCTGCCAGTCTTGTCGCGCCTGCGCAGACGCTTGGCGAGCTCTTTGTTGTATTGCGCCGAAGTGGCGCTACTGCGGTGGAAGCGCGAGACATTCTTTTGGAGTTCGCCGAGGCATTTGGGACTGCACCGACGGAGGTCCGTACGGCGCTCACTGCGACAGACCTCACGGTCGACCACAAGCTGCAGTTCTGGGATGCTCTGATCGTCACCGCCGCAGCGGATGCTGGCTGCACCTTGCTCCTGTCGGAGGATATGCAGGACGGCTTCATCACGCGGGGGATGACGATGAGCAACCCGCTTGCGGAGCAAGTCCATCCCAAGCTTGCTCAGCTTTTGGAGGCCCACGCCTAAGCGCCGCATTTCGCGGACCGTCCGTTTGTCAGATGCGGCTGGGGTTGCCCAAATGCGGACGGTCCGACTTTGGCAATCGGACGTCTGCTTTTCGGCGGGCAGCAAGCAGACGTCACCATTCCCAAAAGCGCGTCTGCTTTTGAACAGGACCGAGATGAGCCGTGCCGGGTCACAGCGCGCCCAAGTAGACCGTAGAGCGACGTGGGCTTCGATTCCAAGAGCGGACACTGAGGCCGACGCGAGCCGCCCAGCCAATCGCTATGAGGGGTGGGTTGCCGGGGCGCAGATATGAGCGCTGTCGCGCGTCTCCGTCGGTCATTTGCGATCGGATGGAAATCGGGCACAGACTGCACTTGTCGTGAAGACCCGGAATGCCAGGTGATCGGGAGCCTCAAGCGGCGATCTCCTGGACGAAATCCAGGAGCGCTTTGACCTTCGCCGGTGGATCAGTTCAGATCGATGGCCGGGCCGAAGTGAAGGGCCATCAACAATTGCAGATGTCCGGTCCCCAGCCTTTCGGTCCAAAATCTGCCTGTCTCAAATCGGCCAGCTTTGCTCATCAGAACGATGTGACCGGCAGGTTGGGACGATGGCGTGGATTGCCACCAGCTTTGGCTCCGTCGCGCCGGAGCGGGATCGCGACACTGGCGCACTGATCATCGCCGTCTGGTCAGCAAACAGACCGCCACATATGGCCCGAGCTTGCATCCGAAGTTGCTAAGCAGAAGGCCCGCCGTTCGCCACACGGAGAGTGCGGGACCCTCGGCAACACGATGCCGTTGCACAAGCGTCAATGTCGCGAGATTGCCCGCTCATCGTGTCTGAGCGGCCAACATCCTCCCATCCGGTTCGTGGTCCGCTGCATTTATCGCGCGAGACCGGTCAGTGGCGACCTGTGCGCGAACGGTGTGCCGGCAATCCCGGACCCGCCTTACTCGCTCCGGGTCGGCAGCAGATCCGGTGCCACATACGTCCGCGATGGCGAGGCCGAGCTTATGATCGAGGGTGCGGACGTCCCGGGGGTTGGAGAGGTCGAGACCGTAGGTGCTTACGATCCGCGTTTCGGTGCCGCTCGGGTAATCCTGAGCGAGCGCCGGCGTGGCGAGGCAGGCGACGACGAGAGCCGCTTTTATACGGGTGAGCATCATGTCGGTCTCCAACATCCGCTGTGAATTGGAGCCTCTCATTTAGGCTATCTTGGGGGTGGGAAACGAACACCGTTATTGCTTGTGCGTTCTGCATATGTGCAGAACCATGTTATGGACTGGGAGGACGTGAAGCATTTCCTTGAGGTGGCCGCCGCGAGCAGCACGCTTGCTGCAAGCCGCCGCCTCAAGGTCAGTCAGACAACGGTAGCGCGGCGCGTGGCGGCGCTGGAGCGCGCTCTCGGTGTCCGTCTGTTTGATCGAAGATCTACGGGATATACCCTTACGGTAGATGGTGCGGCGTTGCTCCCGCATGCGCGGGAGGTTGCGGACGCGATGCGGGGCTTTGCGGAGCGTGCCTCATCTGCCGTCCGGAATGCCGGCGGTGTGGTGCGGGTCACGGTAGTTGAGACGTTGGCGGTGACATTGCTGCCGCCGATCCTCAGGGACCTGGCTGCGGCTCATCCCAACATCTCTATCGAGCTCGACACGAGCAGCGAGCCCAGGGATTTAGCTGCCGGCGCTGCCGACATCGCAATTCGATTGTCTTGCGACCCCTCAGGCCCCGGCCTCGTCGGACGTCGCATCGCCGATGATCCCTGGACGCTTTATTGCAGCCGAAGCTACGCAGCCGCACACGGCCACCCGACTAATATAGCAGAGGTCGGGCATCATCCTCTGATCGGCGGCGGTGGCGAGCATGTCTGGGAGCCTTATCGGACATGGCTGATTGCTCACGGCCTGGAGGAGGCCGTGACGATGCATTATTCATCAACAACGGGCCTTCTGGCGGCGGTGCGTGCCGGTGCCGGATTGGCAATGCTGCCTAGCTTCATAGCGGACAACGATCCCGAGCTGCTCGCGTGTTTGCCGAAGAAAACGCCGGAGCCGCGGGGAATCTGGCTTTTAACCCACGAGCGACTTCGACATGAACCGCGCATCAGAACGGTGCTTGACAGTTTAGCCATTCAACTGGTGAAGCTCGCCAGGGCCGCCGCCCTGTAGAAAATACACTGCCTGATAGTATGTCGGCTTCCCAATAGCCCCGCCCTGGAAGCCGCCGGTCCGCGCTCGGCCGACGACAGCGTGGCGAGGGCCGCAAACACAATAATCTTCGCAAAGGCTCCCTGGGACCTCGAGGTCGGTCACGAACGGGTTGCGACAAGGAACGGGTGTTCGTCCAGGCGTTTCGTGTCTGGAATGACGTGCATCGTCTGGCATGAGGCGATGCAGGTTTTCAGTTTTTGACGATGCGCGGCGCCTTGCCTCGATGCGTCGATGATGGGCAGGATCGATAATGATGCCAGCTTTTCCCGGACGTCGTCTCCATTGACCTGGTCGCGGAGGCAGGCTGCATTTGATCCGCCGCGACTCGCGGCTGGGGAGATGACAATGATCCGCTCGATCTTAATCGCCGCGACCGCTGCGGCACTGTTCACGGGTATTGCCGATGCCAAGGCTACGCCCTGCCGCGACGCCAAGGGCAAGTTCACCAAGTGCCCGCCTGCCGCGGCTGCGCCGGCCGCCAAGCAGACGTGCAAGGATGCCAAGGGCAAGTTCGCCAAGTGTGGGACGCCGGGCGCCGTGCCCGTCAAGAAGTAAGCTCTGCCTCGAGGCGCCTCGCACGACGCGGTCGGATTGCTGATGCGAGCCGGCCGCGGCCTCTCGCTGGAGCTGGATGGCGGCGGAGCGTGGCGTCTCGAGGTTCCTTGGAAGCGCACCTCCCGCGTGCAGCGCGTCCTTAATCGTCGTCATGGCTCCATGAACGCAGGATCTCGCGATGGGCCTCGGCGATGGCGCGGTGCGCGATCGCCTGCCCGCTGTCACCGCATAGCGCGAGGCTCGCCCAGTCGAGATCGGGTGAGACCGGCTTGCCCCTAGCCGCGCATGTTGCCGCCATCGACTGGCGCGTCGCGGCGATCTGCCGCATCGCCTCATCATGGCGCATCCGGCCCATGTCTGCCGTTTCGCGACCGGCTTCCGCCGTCGCCCGAGCCTGCGCCGATTGCGCCCGGGCCAATGCCGCAGCGCGCAGTGCTTCGCTGCGGGCGACAGTCGCAGCCATGCGATCGCGTTCCGCTTCGTGGCGCTCCTGTTCGGCGACGCGCATGGCCTCCTTGCGGGCATGTTGGGCCTCACGGCGGGCTTCGACCGCAGCCTTTTCGCCCTCGTGGCGGCCCTGCTCGGCGTCGGCGCGGATCTCGGCGATGTCGGCTGGCGACAGTACCTCGTCCGGAGCCGGTGGGGTGGTCGCTGCCGGTGCGGTGAAGAGCAGGCCGGCGCAAATCGCCGAACTCGCAACCGCCAGCCCCAGGCACCGTCGCCAGGATCCCATCGCGGGGCGCGCCATGGTCTGCAGGCGACGCTTAAGCTCCGCCTTGTGGCTGAGCGCGCAGGCCACGCCCGGCATCCGTCTCGACACCGATTTCAGCACCGCGCAGCCATAGGCATGGCGTTCGGTGGCGCCGATGTCGGCCAGCACCGTTGCGTCGCAGGCCAGCTCCTGATCGGCGCGGAAGGCGCGATAGGCGCGGTGGGCGAGCGGATTCCACCAGTGCAGCGCCAGCACGGCCAGGGCAGCCAGATTGGCGAGGATGTCGCGCCGATCATGGTGCGCCCCCTCGTGCAGCAGCGCCAGCCGGCGCTCGGCAGGCCCATAGCGGGTGATGAAGTCGCCGGGCAGGAATATGCGGCGGCGGACGAAGCCGGCCGCGACCGGCCCGTCGACATGATCGCTGAGCAGCACATCGACGCCGCACTCGCGCGTCAGTCGTTGAGCGGACTGCATCGCCAACTGCAGGAACCGACGATAGCGCAGCATCTGCCAGCCGAACCACAGTGCCGCCCCGCCGAGCCAGGCCGCCAGCAGTAACTCTGGCCAGGGGATGCTCACGACGTGCACCGGGTGCGCGGCGACCTCGATGGCAAGCAGGGGCATGCCGGGTGCCGTCGCGCCCGCGGTGGAGATGGAAGCGGCATGCGCTTCGCCGAAGCTGTGCGGCAGTTTGAGGATCTGCCAGCCGGGCAGGGGCGGCAGCGCGATCCGCAGCGCCGGCAACGCCCAGAGCGCATAGGCTGCGCGGGGTCCGAAGCTCCGCGCCACCGGAAGGCGTAGCGCCAGCACGATCACCATCAGCAGGGTCGAGGCGACCAGCGTCTGAACCGCCCATCCACTCATGACCGCAACTCCTTCAGCAGGGCTTCCAGCTCGGCGATATCGTCCTGGGAGAGGCCCGGCCCCTCCGCGAGGTGGGCGATCAGCGGCGCGGCGCGGCCGCCGAATAGGCGATCCACCAGCCGACGGGATTCACCTGCGACATAATGCGCGCGCTCGACGGCCGGGCGATAGAGATAACGGCGACCATCCTCTTCATGGGACAACGCGCCCTTGGCCAGCAGCCGACCTAGCATCGTCTTGACGGTCCGGTTGCTCCAGCCGTGCCGTGGATGGATGCGCTCGGTGACCTCGCTCGCCGTGAGCGGTCGATCCGCCGACCAGAGGGCTTCCATCACCACCAGTTCGGCTTCGCTGATGCGTTCGGCCACATCCGACTCCATCGATTACACTCGTAGTCATATGGACTACAGGTGTAATCGTCAAGGCCGTAGCCACCCGCTCGCTCGCCATCGCTGTTTGTCCGATCAGGGGGTGGTACGGCCTATGATCTCGGGGGCATCGTGCAATTTCACGTAGAGGCTTCCTGACACGGGGTGGGGGACCTGTATCGTGTTGCCTGTATAGCCGTCCGGAACCGCGACGGGCTGCTCGAATTTGGGCGTCGTTGATAGCGATGTGACCAGGAATAGTCGCTCAGCAGAGAGAAGGCAGGGCGCGGCGGCGTCAGCAGGGCACTGCATCGAGATAATCCGGGGCAGGCGAACGAGCGTTCCGATCGGGATCCAGTCACCCGGCGCCCCGTCGCGCACGACACGGGCACGCAACGGGCCGAAGGCGGAAGCGCCGAGCGCTTTGGCCGGAACAATCGTGCCGATCGCGACCTGCGGATCGGCGAGCGTGAGCCCACTCCCCGGGCCGAGCGTCGCAGTGCCGCCTCCACCCTCGGCCGATACCTCAATGGTCTCGCGGCCAGTGAATTGCAGGCCCTTGTCGGCGCGCAGTGAAAAGGTGAGCGTTGCGTCGCTGGGAACTGCGCTGTCGCCGTCCAGTGCGATGGCCATCGGCTCGGTTGCCGCCGGCCGTTCAACGCTGTGCGCGATCAACTGCGCAACGAAGCGCAGGGGCGGCGATACAGCCGGGATTGCCGCCTGGTCGGCTGGCATGCCGGAGGGGCCGGCCACCTCCAGCGTCAGTGCGTCCTTGCCGGCGTCGTCAGGGAGCGTGACGGTAATCGCGTCGGGCGCCGTCGCTTTCCACGAGACCGGCTGCCCCTTGGTCGTGACGCTCGTGACGCAGGCGGAGGCGCCTCCCGTCAGGGTCATGGTAGCCGCGCGCGCCGCACCCTGGGGCATTTTCCATTGGCCCGGCTGGGCGGGTTGCAGACGCACCTTCGGGCCATCGAAGGGCTGGAAGCCCCAGACGCCATGCAGCGTAGCGTCAACCGGGGCCTTGATGTCCGCCAATTTACGATCTGTGTGGATGACGAGCCCCCCTTGCTCGGCATCGGGCGTGACGGGAATGTCGACGGTGCGGCCGTCCGGCAGCCGGGCCCGCAGGCTCAGGTCATGGGCGTAGCGCGTCGCATAGACGAGCGGTGCCCCGCCGACCGGTAGGAGTGGGGCTGTTGCCTGCGCACAGAGGGTGGGCGTCTGCTCGAGCGTTTGCAGCGGAGGCACATGGACGGGAGCCACCACGGGGAGGGCTGTCACCAGGACTGATTTGGGATTGCGGAAGGACGGCGCCGCGTTGAGCAACAGGCCCATGCGATCCCCATCGAGCGCGGCAAGCGCTGGAATATACTGATATTTCGCATTGTGGATCGAACTGAAGATGCCGATGATATCGCGGATCGCGCCGATATAGGGGCTGTAGAAGCCCAAACCGCCCTGCGGCGTTGCGGCGAGCTGCAGCGCGAGATCGGCTCCCGGCCCTTGCACCGCATCAGTGATGGCGTTGCTGTGCCCATCGCTCAGCACCAGCGATTCCTGGTTCTGGAGCAGGCAGGGCGCCTGGAGCTCGGGCAGCTTGGTCAGGCAATCTGGATTGATCTTCACTTGCAGACTGCGCGAGAGCAGCGGTGTGATGCGGTCGAGCCTGCCTGGATCGCCCGGGACGGTCTTGCGGACGGCGCCGAGATACGTGGTGAGCCGGGCATGATCGAGCGAGGCCTGCGCCAGATCCTGTGCAGCGCGTACGAAGGCTCCGGGGCGCCCCTGGACGGTGCTCCGCAAGGTCGGGAAATCACCGCCGGTCGCGGGCGCGAGGAACAATACTATCTGCTGCGCGCCCTCGGGGACAGTCAGGGACAGGCCCTTGCGGCCCTTTTTCGTCCAGGTCTCCGCCTGAAAGAACCATTTGTCGGGTGGCGGATTGGTGGCACCCCGCAGGAACGCTGCCACGAGAATATAGTGCGCCGATTGCTTCTCCGGCAGATCGGGGACGACAGAGATGCTGTCGCCTGTCGCCAGCTGCGGCACTTGCGCGATGGGGAGCGTCGTGCCTCGATGGGTGACGGACACACGCAAGGCGGGACCGCTCAGATCGAAGGGGGCCGTATCAGCCGATGCAGCGGTCGAGGACAGCAAGGTCGCAGCGAGCGCAAGGGAGACGTTACGCATCGACGACATTCTGGATGTAGGCGCAAGGATGATCCGCATGCGCTTACATAACGATCGCAACGCCTGTGAACGAGCCGGTTCGTCCTGACCATGGAGCAGGCGGACGATACCACCGGTCGAATATTGCCGTTGGGAAGCGGACGAGCGCCATCGACGGGTGACGTCCCTGCAGGCATCTGGCACGATCACGCCTGCCAACCGCTCGGAGTTGGGCCGGAGAGCGTGCGATGAACTGGCAAGCGTGGATCCATCGCCTCGGTGTTCCTGCTCCACATTCGCCAGATATTGAATCGATCGCGCTGGCGGCGGCACTCGCGGTGGGTGCTCATTGGATCGGCTGGTTCGTCGGCGGCCGGCTGGGACCAAGGATCGCTGCACTCGTCCGCAACTGGACCGGGCGCAGCGACGATTCCGGTAGCAGGCTCGCCAGCTCGCTCTGTCATTATGGCATCGTTACACTGTTGCTGCTTGTGGTCGGCAATGCAGCAACGTTGAACCCGATCGGCATGATGATCATTGCGGTCGCGCTGGGTTTTGCGGTCGCTATGCTCGCCTTCCGGCTGGCCGGCGCATCGGGCGCGGGAAGTGCCGCCGCCGGCGTACTGGCCTTGATCGCGCTGGTTGCGACCACGGCCGGAACGCTGGGCGGAATGCAGCCGCTGATCACAGGACTGAGCGGCGTCGGAATGACGGTCGGCGCGCACCACATCACCTTGCTCGGCATCATCAATTTCGTCGTGGTCGCGGCTGTTGTTTATACCCTTGCCGGCTTTGCCAACCGGATCCTCCAGCATTCGATCGGGCACGCGGCATCCCTGAACATCTCGCAGCGTGCACTGGTACAGAAGCTCGCCAGCATTCTCGTCGTGGTGGTCGCGATTTTGTTCGGCATAGATCTGCTGGGCATCGATCTGACGGCGCTGACCATATTCTCCGGAGCCTTCGGCCTCGCGGTCGGCTTTGGCCTGCAGAAGACGTTGGGCAATCTGATCGCTGGCCTGATCCTGTTGATGGACCGATCAGTGAAACCGGGCGACGTCATCGTCGTCGGCGACACTTTCGGCCAGGTGACCAAAATCGGTGTGCGCGCTGTCTCGGTCGTGACCCGCGACGGCAAGGAACATCTGCTCCCCAACGAGCAGCTGATGACGGAACCGGTCGAGAATTGGTCCTATTCCAGCCGCAACGTACGTGTGCACATCAAGGTGGGGGTGGGATATGACAGCGATCTGGCGCTGGCCCAGAAGCTGATGATCGAAGCGGCGATCGCCTCGCCGCGCGTGCTCAAAGAGCCCCGGCCTACGGTGTGGCTCACCGAATTCGGTGATAGCGCGGTAAAACACGAGATCCTCTGCTGGATCACCGATCCCGAGGCTGGTGTGGGCAACGTGCGTTCCGACATTCTCAATCGGCTGTGGTTGTCCTTCAAGGAGCATGGCGTCGAGCTCCCCTTCCCACAGCGGGTCGTTCATATCCGCAAGATTGCGTCGGAGGGGGAGCAGGCATGATCATGATCGGGTTCGGGTTCGGGGCACGGCTCCTCCGCTTGGCGAAAATATCCCCGGACAATCGCTGGCGCGGCCTGAGGGGATATTGCCCGCCCGGCGCGCTCGTGGCCCGGCCGACGATCGAGGCGATCGCCCCGCACCTGATGGCGCAGCGCGGCATGGTCTGCAGCGGGCACACCGCGGCGCCGACCTGACCATTGCACGGTTGACTGCCCACAACTTTCCGAATGATGCGCCGATCAGGCGAAGGTGATGGCTTCGGCCTCGATCGCTATAGTGACAGGCAGGTGTGCAACGATGTCCCCATCTGCCTGAAGTGGTGGCGCGTCATCGCTGCTCAGGGTCAGCTCTGTACAGGTAAAACACTGTACTCCCGCAAGTTGCTCGACGGGCCGCCGCCGCAACAACGTCCACGCGAAGAGGGCAAAGCCTGTGCGCGTAGCCTTTTGAAGCGTGACTACATGCAGCAGGGGATCGCCGACGCTGGCTTCAGAAGCGAAACTCCAGCGGCCCGCAAAAAAACGGCCTTTGGCGATATAAACGGCTTCGCATTCGGTGCGGCGCCCATTGTGGAGCAGCGTTATTTTCGCACGCCGCCAGCGCATCAACACCTTACAGAAAGCCACGAGATAGGCAGCGCGACCGATGAGACGCTTCACATCGGGGGAAAGCTTTTCCACCGCGTAGCTATCGGGGCCAACGCTCGCGCAGATCAGAAGCGGCGTATGCCCGATGCGTGCTGCAAAGTGTGGCCGGGGTTCGCCCGTTTCCAGCAGGCGTCGGGCAAAGGTGTCAGGATCGCGCGGATAGTCACATTCCATCGCGAGAAGATTGATTGTCCCCGCAGGATAGACTCCGATCCGGATCGGTCGCCCCGCTCTGCGCACCGCGTCGACGACATGCCGCAGGGTGCCGTCGCCGCCGACCGCGCAGACAAGGTCGGCCCGCGGATCGACCGTCAGCCGTTCCGACACACTCTTCGTAAGGAGAATCTGCGCGCCCAGGGCCTCGAGCGCGCGACAAAGCGCCCGGGTTCTGGAATGCGACCAAAAGCCCGCCCGCGGGTTGACGAACAACTGGACAGTAGGCCGACTCATTCGGCCGCTACCGCCATTACCTCGCGGAGTTCGAAGTTGCGGCTTGTCAGGTAAGGCCTCGTCGATCGGACGAGGCGTGGCGTCAGCGCGAGTGCGAAACATGCGACGATCATGCCGCACAACAGGTCGGCAAGATAGTGCGTCCCCTCGACCGGCGTCGCGAGCAACATCGCGATATTCAGGGCAGTGACCGGCCAACGAAGCGGAGCGATCCGCCATGCAGTCGCCATGTAAAGGACTGCGCTGGCGGCGTGAAAGCTTGGCGCACAGACCAGTCCGTGCAGCGCCCCCAGATCGATCGCATGGATCGCATGATGCCTGAGCGCGAGGATGACTTGATCCTGATAGAGCGCGCTGAGTGGCATATAGGGCATGGTGCCGTGCCAAAGCGTCGCAAACGGACCGGCCGCTGGCATGAGCGGGAAAAGTGCGAGCGTGATCAACGCAGCCACTCCGAAAGTCGCAATGAAAAGGCGGCTCTCGGCCCGTCGGCCCGTCCAGGCGAAATAACCGAAAAGAACGGCAGGCGTGCAAAAGATGCTGAGATACGCCATCCGCTCGACGGGCTGGAGCCAGGCATGGTCGGCAACGAGCTCGTACCACCGGATCCAGTGAAAATGCAGCTTCAGATCGATCCGCTCGAGTGCCGGATCGACGAAGCTCTGCCTCCCGGCCGCAAGCGGGTAGCTGGCGACGGCGCCGAGCAGGCTGATCGCCGCGAAGAGCGATACACTCTCCGTGAAGTCTCGCGCAACGCGTTGAGCGGACGTTGTAGGGTCCCGAAGGGCGTAGCAGATCGCCCCGGAGGCAAGGCCCCATGCCGCAAAGCCGATGCCGGCCCAGGAGATGCCGACGCGCAGATGCGCTGACAAAAGGAGGAGGGCATCGATCACGGCGGCCCCGGCGATGCCTGTGATCAACCAGTGGCCCGAAAGAAGCGGAACGGCGAAATATGGGTGCTGCAGGCCAGGGCTGGAGTATCGCATGCTTCTCATCGGGCGCGCCTAGCATGACGTGCGCAAAAGGTGCCATCCGATGATCCCGTGCCAGGCACCGCACGCCGCATCAGTGACTATTTTGTGACAGTGGCGCGTGGGTTCCTAACCGTGCGCAGAGAGGAATAGGATTTTCATCCATCGATGGGAAGTAAACGATAGAATAGACCGTCTAATATTGTCTAATTATGTCTACAGGCCCATAGATTCAGTGGGAAAATTGCCGTGATTTGGCGCGATCTAGCGGATGCATTATGCCCTATGGATCGGCCAATCTTCGTCAGCACCGCTACCTGGCGGTGGTAACCGAGCGCAAATCGACGCCGCGCTGGCGAGCGATCCTCCAGGAGACGCAAGGTTCAGCTACGAGCCGCTCGCCAGTGATGGCCTTGCCTGCGCGTTGCCGGAAGGTCACGCGCTGGCACGGCTGGACAGGGTACCGATCGACGCCTTCGCGCGGGAGACATTGCTGCTCCGCGAGCCTACATCGAAGACGCGGGCCTTTGCCGAGCGTGTACTAGCCGATGCTGATGTCGCACCCAAAGCAATCCTCGAGATGCAGAGCCGCGAGACGATCCGTGAGTGCATCGCGCTGGGGCTGGGGATCAGCATTTTCTTCACGTCTGAATGCCCGCCGGACAGGCGCATCGTCTATCGCCCGATCGACAGTGGTGAGCGCGACTATCGGCTGCGCAGCTATCTGGTGTGCCAGACCGAGCGCCGCCGTGGCGCCCTGATGCGCGCGCTCCACATGATCGTCACCGAAATGCGCGCTGCCGACCCTGACGCCGGCTGATGGCACGCCAGACGAACTCGAGGCGGATGGAGTCATCCGCTGACCCGGAAATTGCGCTAGCGCGCCATCGCGCTGAGCATCGGATGAAAGAAATCGAGTGCCGGTACGGCCAGATCGTTCACTTTGCCGCGATCGTCGTAACGCCACAGCCTGAGACCTTCTTCCGCGAAGGGAAGGCGGATGAAAGCGGCAGCCTCTTCATCTGAAAAGGCGCCGCCTTGAAGCCGCAGACTCAGAGCGGAGGCGGCGCTCAGTGATCCGAGGTAATCCGGCTCGCGCCAGCAAAGATAACGCTTGGCGGCGACATGCAGCCGGATCGGTGCGAGGACCGGTTCGGGGAACCACCGGGCAAGATAATCGGCACCGGTGAGCTCGTGGCGCGCGTCCCGTGCCTCTCGCTCGCCCACCGATCCCGCCTCGTCGAGAAGCTGGCCGACGTCGTGCAGCAATGCGGCCGCGACCATCGCATCGGATTCGCCGGCCTCGTGCGCGAAATGCGCCGCCTCCAGGGCGTGCGCGAGCTGGGTTACGTCCTCGCCATAGCTTCGGTCGCCGAAGCGCGCGAACAGATAGAAGATGTCGGAAAGGTCCACCATGTCACGGCTCAGGACGCCGGCCTGGCGGCGATGCCCGGCGTGCCGGCCGCCCGCTCGCCGGGCGGCGCATTGTCGGTGGCACCGAAGAGCAGGATCCTTATCGTGACAGCCTAGCGAAGGGGCGGTCGCCGCGCATCAGGTGAACACGGTGCGAAGCTCAAAGCAGGCCTCCGCTCCAAACAGCCCAAATTCCCGGCCGATGCCCGCCTGCCTGAAGCCGCCGGACGGCGCGAACGGTTCGTGCGGCGCGCCGTTGATGGCCACGCGACCGGCCTTGAGCTGGTCGGCAACCCGCTTCGCCCGCGTGACATCGGGCGACAGCACTGGGTTTATCATTCCCGATTTGCACATCATGCTTTTAAGACGGTCCCAGCTTATCAAGCGTCCGTTGCTGTGTCGCCGCGATCGGCCTTCCGCGCCGACGCGCGCGACTGGATAGCGCGGCCGGCGCGCGCGGGCAGAAGGTTGCGAGGCGCCGCAATGCGCTCGCTCCTGCTCGCGCCCAACACCTTGGTCATCTCCGCCTCCCGCATCTCCTCAAGCGATCCGCGGACAAGGAGCGTGACGCGGCAGTTCGCAAGGGCATCACAAGTGCTGAAGCGCGTTTGGAATGCCAAGGGCGTCGTCCAATTTGAGGGTGAGACGCACGCCGAGCACGAGAGCGTTCTTCGGCGCGAACTGCGCATCGGGTCGCTGCGTCGTATCGGGATGTACGATATATTCGACGTTGGGTGTCACCGTTGCGCCTGGCACCAGGCGGAAACCATAATGAGCTTCGAAAGTGAACTGGTCCCGTTTCACGAAGCTGGTGCTGCCGTTCTTCCGGAGCAGCTGGTTCATGAAACGCGTCTCCGATCGGGTGAAGAGCGCCTGTGTGATCATGAAGCCTGCCGTGTCCGCGGGGCGGCTTGCGAATGGCCCCGTCGCGTAGATGCCGAGTGTATTCTGGGCGGAGAAGATTTCGTGCTGATCGAATGGGGCCGCAAAGGAGCCGAAGATCGCCACGTTTCGCCGCGAACCATCCGGCCGATAGATGACCTGATCGGCCAGGCCGTAGATGCCACCGCGTGGCGCGGTGTGCATAAGCGGCGCGCCTCCGAACAGCGCGCGGGATTGATGGTTCGCGTTGAGCAAGGGGTCCACTGACGGCGCATTGTTCCACCAGCCACCCAGCCGATAGTGTCGCGGATAGCGATCATTGGAGAAGCTGGTCTCGTAGCCGATCTCCACCGGCACTGCGACGCCGGTGGTCGTGTTCAGCCCAAAGTCGAAACCACCCAGATTCTTTCGATTGGGATCCACCGCAAAGCCGCCAGTCTGGATATAGGTACGCTCGGTCGTATTGACGCGGACGCGGCCGCCCCAGGTTGCGTAGGGGAAGCCGGAGAAGCCGCCTGTGAACACCGGCAGGTAATAAGGGCACTGGGAGCCACTGATAAAGTTGCAACCGAAAGTCGGTCGGGCGAACAGGGCCGCGGCACTGACGCGCCCCCCATAGACGTCGAGTTTGCCGTCGAAAAGGCTCTGTTCGTAGGCGAGTTGCGCCAGCTGGAACTTCTGAAAGGGAAGGTACCAATCCTGCGACTTGATGAAGTTGCCGATGTCCTTTTGCAGCGTGTCGCCATACTCATAGGTGAACAGCAAGTGGAAGCGGCCGCCTTTCACGCCGGCGAGGGTGCCGAGGTCCGCATCCGCGCCGATCGTGCCCGCTCCGGCATTGGCGGAGCCATGCTGAAGGCCGCCGACCGGATTGCCCTGGAAATCGTCGTAGAAGTCGGAACTGAGCAGAACACCTGATCGGTAGAGAGCCTGGAAGGGGCCCGAGAGGGCGCTCAGGGGCGCCGCCTGATCCCGCGGCGGAGTCGTCGGCAGCGCGGCAGTTTGGGCAGGTTTCGATGCGTCGTCCGCCTGTCTTGCGACCTCTTGGGCGGACACCGCGAACGACGACGCGGCAAGGCTGATCGCGGCTGCGTAATGAATAGGCTTCATCGTCTGTCCTGGAGAAGGCGCACGGCAGCCATCGCGGACTAAAAAGCCCGCGGCTCGGCCGTGCTGGGTGGACGTTGTGCTTTGGCGGACGGCGGAGCGTGGTCAGCGTCAGCTGCGAGTGGATTCCGTCGTCTGCTCCGGCAGCATCCGGTCCAGCACGTCGTCTCGTCTCCATATGAGATGGAAGACAACCGCCGTCAGATGAAGGATGATCAGCGCATATATCGGCCATTGGCCGAGGTCGTGCAGCCAGGCGAACAGATCCGCCTTGGCCTGATTCTTCGGAAAGATCTCAGGAGTGGAGATGATGTTGAAGAGCTTGATGGGATAGCCGTCATAGGCACTGTCGATGAAACCGGTAACGGGCATCCAGATCATCACGGCGAAGAACAGCCAATATGCAAGATGCGCGAGGCTGCGGTCCCACGCCGCCACCGTTGCCGGATAGGGCGGCGGACGATCGAAAAAGCGCCAGATGATGCGGAAGATCGTCACGAGCAGGACAATAAGCCCGAGCGTCTTGTGCCAATTGTAGCTCGCGTGCTGGACATAGGAGCCCTGCCGGGCGTTGATCATCACCCTCGCCAAAGGCAGAATGGCGAACATGCACAGGGCGGTGATCCAGTGCATGGCCTGGTTCAGGGGTGAATAGCGGGTCCTCATACGCATACTCCGGATAACGGCGCCGCGAACGCGTACGCACTTTGTCGTCCATTGATGGAACGGGAAGCGCAGCTGTCGTCAGATGACGCGCCCCGTCCCGTCGCCTGCGGGAGGCCGGGCGTGTATCTCCCCAGCCGGTTCGATCGCGCGGCCCGACGGAGCGCGACCAGAGTCGCGGCCTGCATTGGGTCGTGCTGGCTGATCAGTGGCCAGCGCATGGGAGGAGGTTCAAAGCCTCGCGCCCTTTTTCGGCGTCGTCGTTCCGCCGTGTCAAACGACGCCGGGAAGGGTCGGGGGGCTTCCTTCGACCAGCTATCCTCCCGCGCCTGGGCGAAGGCTTTGAACCTGAGCCTTCCGTGCGAGGACCAACATCGTGCAGGTTGGTCGGAGAAGTCCGGTCAGGCCGCCCGAGGCTTCATTCCCCTTTTGCTTCGGGCGGCCAAATTTTCCACGGAGTTGTCACATGCATCCTCGCGCCTTCCTCAATCGCATTGGAACCGCGACGCCCCCTTACGAAGCGCACGCCGCCTATGGAGAATGGGCCGCAAGACAGTTGGCTGATGTGCGCGAGGCGACGCTGCTTCGGCGAATGATGGCGCGCTCGGCTATCGAAAGCCGCTGGTCCGTACTTCCCCCCGCGCGCTCCGGCCAGGACCAGACCGGGGAAGGGGGATTTTATCAGGGGGCGGATTTGCCGGCCACTTCAGCGCGAATGGCAATCTATGCAAAGGCGGCACCGGAGCTATGCCTGCAGGCCGTGGAAGCGCTCGGCGGGATTGGTGAAATCACGCACGTCGTGGTCGCAAGCTGCACAGGGTTCGTCGCACCGGGCATTGATCAGATCCTGGCTCGTCGCCTGGGACTTTCGGCCAATGTCGAGCGGACTATGATAGGCTTCATGGGGTGCTATGCGGCTATCGCGGCGCTGCGGACTGCATATGATATTGTCCGATCGCGTGGGAATGCTCGGGTGCTGGTCGTGACTGTCGAGCTCTGCACTTTGCATCTGCAGGCGACGACCGAACTTGAATCGATCCTTGCCATGATGCTGTTCGGTGACGGCGCAGCCGCAGCGCTGGTGAGCGCCGAACCGGAGGGGCTCGCGCTGTCCGATCCTTTTTCGGTGTCGTTGCCGGACAGCGACGGATTGATAAACTGGACCATCGGGGACACGGGTTTTTCGATGCACCTTTCTGGAGAGGTGCCAGGACGCATTGCCGATGCGCTGGCTGCTCCGTCATTCAGGGCACGGATCGGGGATCTGGACGCGATCGACGGATGGGCGGTGCATGCCGGAGGTCGCTCCGTGCTTGATGCCGTCCAGCAGGGGCTGCAAATGCCTCCACACGCGCTTGACCATTCGCGAGAGGTTTTGCGAAAATATGGCAACATGAGTTCCGCGACACTCATGTTCGTGCTCGAGCGCTTCCTTGCAGGAAATTGCCCTGTATCCCAGGGAGTCGCTATGGCTTTCGGCCCCGGGCTCGCCGCTGAAGGCATGCGGTTCTCCTCGGTTTGTGCGGAAGGTCGAGAGGTCTGCGAGGCCATTTCGAAGGGGGAACTGCTTCCCGCGTGAAACGCCGCGCCCGTTGGCCTAGAAGCTGAAAGTCGCCCCCGCGGTGAGCGCCGTGCGACCATGCAATCTTCCGCTATAATAGTCCTGCCGCGGTGAACCGCCGGTCCAGGCGGCATGCAGATCAAGCCGTCCGAATTCCTTGGAGATGCCCAGCCGCCAATCAAAATGAGTTCGATCCCCGGGGAGCGACAGCGGGCCGCTCGTCTGATCGAGCAGTCCGACATGGGCGTTGAGCCGGACGGTGGCAACCGGCTCGATCACCCCGTCGAGATCGGCATAGACGGCCGAGACCGAATGGCTGAAGTAATTCGGAGAATAATGGATGTGAGCCGAGATGTGAGTTGAGATCAACCCGGCGTATAGTTCCGTGTAATCCGCGTTATATCCGCCGCTGAAATAATGGCTGTAGGTTGAATTTGTCAGTCCGAAATCGAGAGAATAGCCTGATCCGATCCGACGGGCATAACCGACAAACTGCTGGGATCCCAGGAACCGCGCTCCCGAATGGCGGGTCGCGACGCCAGTAACCGACACACCGGCATAGAAGCCTGAACTCCAGTCGTAGGAAATGTTGGTCGTCGCAACCGGCTGACCGTCGCTCAGCGAGCGGCCGCGGAACCTGTCGTCGGAAGACACCGACGCACTGGCCGCGAATTGAGCGATGGCGGGAGACGGGCATAACAGCCCGACCGTCAACCCGATGAGCGACAGGGATCCATGTGCCCAGCGCAAGTCAGGGCAGCGCGTTGGCCACCAGTTGACGGGGGCATGGCGGGACACAATTTTTTCGCCCCTGCTCAAGGGTGGCCAACGCGTCGATACGGCTGCCTTCGCCATGCGACGAAACGAGCACGACAGGGCTCGCAGCCCCGCCATGCCTTTCGCGAAGCAGGGCGACAAGACCGCTGACATGGGCTGCCGCATAGGAACTACCGTCGACAAGGTCCCATCGTCCTCCAGGCTCGGTCGTGGGAATGTCGTGGCCAGGTGCCGCGAAGACGCCGCGCGGCGGCGACGTCATTGCCTCATCGGCGACCGCGATAACGCCAGGATGAGAGGCCGGAAATCCCCCCTCCGGGGCGGATGGGTCGAAAGCCGCGACGATGGTTTCGCCGCGCGTTGCCGCTACGTCGATCAGTTTACCGAGCAGCGGGTCGGGTGGGCCGCTCAGGCTCAGATTGATGACCTGCGCCTTGTGTTCGATGGCGAAATGCAGAGCTTTCGCCAGGCTCAGGCTGCTGCACACCGAGCCATCGACCCCCGGCAGCTGCCAGCACGCGCGCAAGCCCATGATCCGCGCGTTGGGCGCGATACCGACGATGCCCAGCCCGTTTCCTCCCTTGGCTGCGATGATGCCGGCAACACCCGTCCCATGTTGTTCCGGCCCTGCCGGGTGATCGGTGGCAAAATCCTCGCTCCTCTCGACCTGACCGGCGAGGTCGGGATGAGCGCGGTCGATCCGGGTGTCGATGACCGCCACGGTGATCCCACGTCCTGTGGCAAGCTCGTGCAACGTCGCAAGCTTCCACTGGCTGGCGGCAGGCTGGGCTCTGTAGAGCGGGTCGTTATAGGAGATGCTGCTACCGCGCGTTCGGTAGACGTTCATCGGTTGGGACCATTCGACGCCGGGATCCCGGGACACTTCGGCAGCTACGTCCTGCGCAGACCGGCCTTCTGGTACGCCGAGGATGAAACAGTCGAGGGCGAGTAGGGGCATGGGCCAGTTGCCGATCACGGCGAGGCCGTGCGCACGCGCGATCCGCCGGCCCGTACGTTCGCGGGCACTGCGGGACATGACGTCACCGTAGCCGCCGGCATAGTCGGCATTGGCCCGGAAATGCTCGGGGGCCTGCTTGAGCAGGACCAGGATCTGGCGCTCGGGCGGGAGCGGCGCGGAAGAAGCTGCGAC
>FTCZ01005184.1_pt1 | contig 18488 bp, 14 predicted proteins | sample 1658871 | NCBI WGS metagenome assembly FTCZ01 (sample SAMEA3914864, study PRJEB12502) | metagenome | biome: forest; material: soil | place: USA | collected 2012-03-12 | depth 0.3 m
GATGAAGGAGCCGATCGGCATGATATGCGCCGCGCTCACCGGCTCCAGATTGCCGCCATAGGCGTTGACCGCGATCAGGCATTTGTCCGCGGTTATGGTGCCCTTTGCCGTCGAGACCCGCACCTTGCCGCCGCTGGAGACAATGCCGGTGGATGGCGTCTGCTCGAACAGATGCGCGCCGGCCGCGGCAGCCGCTTTTGCCGTGCCGATCACCAGCTTGAGCGGATGGATGTGCCCGGTGCCGGTGTCGCGCGTGCCGCCGAAATAGCGCGTCGAGCCCAGCCGTTCCGCCGTTTCAGCGGCATCCATGAAGGTGATATGCGGGTAGCCGAAGCGGCTTGCCATGATCTCGGCATGGCGCTTGTAGTCGTCGACGTAGCGCCGCTTATGCGCCACCGACAGCTGACCCGGCATATAGTCGATCTCGATGGCGTTGGCGGCGGCAAAATCAAGCAGATGCGCTTTCGCCTCTTCCGCCAAGTCGAACAGCGCCCTGGCGCGGGAAAGGCCGTATTCGGCCTCCAGTTCCTCGGCCCAGGCGCGCTGGCCGGTGCCAAGCTGGCCGCCATTGCGCCCCGACGCGCCGTCGCCGAAGCGATAGGCATCGATAAGGACGACATTCACGCCGGCTTTGGCCAGATGCGCCGCCGCCGACAGGCCGGTGAAGCCGCCGCCGATGATGACGACATCGCAAGTTCGGTCGCCGTCGAGTGTTTGGTACTCAGGGCGAGGCCCTGCCGTATCCTCATACCACGAGCGCCCGGGAGAAATCGGGGATTGATAGGTCATGATCGATCAGACGTTGAGCAGCAGATACTCCCGCTCCCATGGGCTGATCACTTCCATGAAGGTCTCGAACTCCGCCCGCTTGATCGCGGCGTAGGTGGCGGCGAACGACTTGCCGAGCAGGGCGCCGAGCTCCGTGTCGCCCTCGAAGAGAGCGACGGCGTCGAGCAGGCCGCGCGGCAGGTCGATCTCATCCGCATTGGCGGTGGTCAGCACCGGCGCCGTGGCCTTTTCCTTGTTCGTGATGCCGATCAGCCCGCAGGCGAGCGATGCCGCAAGCGCCAGATAAGGATTGGCATCGGAGGACGGGATGCGGTTTTCGACGCGCCGCGCGGCGGGATCGGAGCGCGGCACGCGGAAGGCGGTCGTGCGGTTGTCGTAGCCCCATTTGTTGTTGACCGGCGCGGACGCCGCCTGCGTCAGCCGGCGGTAGGAATTGACGTAAGGCGCGAACATCACCAGCGCATTTGGCACATGCTTCTGCATGCCGCCGATGAAATGGAAGAACGCGTCGGTCTCGGAACCGTCCTCGGCCGAGAAGATGTTCCTGCCGGTCTTCTTGTCGACCACCGACTGGTGGATATGCATGGCCGAGCCCGGCTGTCCCTGGATAGGCTTTGCCATGAAGGTGGCGTAGATCTCGTGCTTCAGCGCCGCTTCGCGAATGGTGCGCTTGAACATGAACACCTGGTCGGCGAGTTCGATCGGATTGCCGTGGCGCAGATTGATCTCGAGCTGGCCCGCACCTTCCTCGTGGATCAGCGTGTCGATCTCCAGGCCCTGCCGCTCGGAGAAATGGTAGATGTCGTCGATCAGTTCGTCGAATTCGTTGACGCCGGCGATCGAATAGCCGGCGCCGCCGCCGATCGGCCGTCCGGAGCGACCGACGGGCGGCGTCAGCGGATAGTCCGGATCGGGGTTCTTCCGCACCAGATAGAATTCGATTTCGGGCGCCACCACCGGTTTCAGGCCGCGATCGTCATAGGCGGCAAGCACCCGCCTCAAGACGTTGCGCGGCGTGAACTCGACCGAGCGGCCGTCCTGGTGGACGAGGTCGCAGATCACCGCCGCGGTCGGGTCTTCTTCCCAGGGTACGACGGTAAGCGTCGAGAGGTCGGGCAACAGCTTCAGGTCGCCATCGTCTTCCGGATAGTGGAAGCCGTTGCCGTCTTCCGGATAGCCGCCGGAGATCGTCGTCATGAACACGGCCGAAGGCAGCGCCAGCGAGGTGTTGGAGGTGAATTTCTTCGACGGCATCATCTTGCCGCGGGCGACACCCGCCTGGTCGGGCGTGATGCACTCTATGTCCTCGATGCCGCGCCATTCGAGCCAGGCGCTGGCTTCCTTCCAGTTCTTCACACCGCGTTCGTTCTTCAGGAACGCAGGCGTGCGGGCGCGTCCCCCCCGGCTTGACGGACGGACTTCCTTTTTTTCAGGCGGCATCATTCACCAGATTGTGTTGCGGATTTCGAAGTATAGCCGGGCGTCATGGGAGAAGGGAAGGGGAGGCGCCAGAGCGTTTCACCATTTCACGGAAACGGCGAAACGCTCTAACTCTTTGTTTTACGCAATTCCGAACGGAAAACCGCTCACGCTTTTCCTGGAATTGCTCTAGGCGACGGCATCCGGTGCTGTCCGGACATCATTTGGATCAACGTCCGAAAGCGCTGCCTCCAGCCATCGCCCCAGCGCCGCCGCATAGAGCCGTCGCCAGCCGCTTTGCGGCGCATTCAGGAACCACGATTGCCGCAGATCCCAGGTGTGACGAGACAGATCGCGCAGTTCTACGTTCGTTATTCCCTTTCCCGAGAGCGGGTAGACCGCGAACTCGGAGAAGAAAATCTCACCGTTCAGTTCGTAGAGATCGCACCGCATCCGATCGAACGGCGCGGTGAGCTTTTCCGCAATTTCGCACATGCGCGAGAATGCCGCCGGCAATGGCTGCTCGACCCACGCGGCGCCGCTGCCGGGCGAAGGGGAGATATAGCGACCATCCCTTTTGTAATGTCCTTTCCGCTCCTCGCCGAGACTGTCGCGGCTTGCGGCATAGACATATTCCGTGGTCCCGCCGGAGACATGAAACTTGTATTCCGCGCCGATGGGTCCGCCCTGATCCATCAGCATTTCCTCCACCAGAATGCATCGGCGCGTATCCTTGTAGGCCCATTCCCCGAAACGCCTGCCAAAACGTTGGCGCATCCAGCGGGATGTGCGCCGGTACAGCCTGGCCTTATCGACCTCTCCGTCGCGGATCATGATGTTCCAGCGGCAGCCATGGTTGGCCTTGACCGCTACATTGCCTGCAAGAACATCCGAGGGGATGAGCGTGGCATCGGTGCCCGACCACAGCACCTTGGCCGTTTTCAAGTTGGGACAAAGAGACAACGCATAGGCCTTCGAAGCGAGTTTGTCGCAAGCCAAGGTGAACGACGGATTGTGGTCGAAAAGCTTCCGCCACAAGAACTTGTCGACATATGTGGTCGGCGTGGCCGGGTCTGGTAAAACGCCGCTGTCCTTGTAGGTGCGAAAGCAAACAAATGGATGCGACGCAAAACACCACGCCCGCGTCAGGGTAATTACAAGACGGTCGACAGTCCGTTTTGAACTTGTCTCGTTAAACAAGATTGTCGTCCGCTCCTGGCGGCCTCCGGCGCTTGACGATGATATCTTGGGTCATTGTCTGAGAGACGGATGTCCGCCCCGTGATCTCAAGTCGTGAATCCAAAGCCTGTTCCGCTTTATCGGCCCAAAGTCGGCCAAGCGAACAAGGATCCCAGATGACGATCGTCACATTTTCAGACGCGGTGTCGGCAACCCGCTCCACGATGGCCGCCTTGGGTGACACCATGTTGGCGATATAAACCACCTGCGCTTTCCCGTAGTCGTAGTCGAGCCCGTCGCACAGTTCAGCGCGAATTCGCGGGTAGCCGAGTTTTGCAGCAAGCATATTGGCCGTTTCCACGGCCTCCGGAACAATATCCAACCCAATGATTTGCGCGCTGTTGGTTTGGTCATGGAAACGAAACATGGTGAAAGGCCGTCCGCCGCACCCAACCATCACGACCCGCTGGCAATCGCGAAGGTCGAGGCGGTCGAAAACCTCGTTCAGCCTGTTGTATGCGTAATTCGAGGACATCAGGCCGATATTGGTGTTCTTCGGCGCGATGTTCTCAAAAGAAGCCGGACCATCGACATTCTGTCGCATCAGGAACTCGATCTCGGCGACGTCCTGCGCATGGACCATTTTTCGGAATGCTTCGGTGAGCGCGGGCCGATGGGCAAACAATTCAGGATGGCTGTCGAGCAACGCATCGCCCGTCTCATGGCCCATGGCGAGCCCGAGTTCGCGTAACGCCATGATGAGCGCAATCGGATCGCTATCCTGGGATCCAGCCAGGACACGCTCCAGTCGGTCTTTCCACGAATTCAGCATGCACCCCCGCGCGTTGCGACCTTTAGCTAGCAGTGCCATGCGAACGCGTCTACACCACGCGGTCGCGAGGAGGATGACTTGGCATGACAGCTCTTACCACTATCGGTTCGATGCTGACGACACGCTGTGGCAGAACGAGCAGTTCTTCCGCATGACCGAGCAGCGCTTCATTGCGATGCTTGCCGAACACGGCGAGGCAAGCCAGGTTTCGGCGAACTTGCTCGAAGCCGCAAAACGCAATCTCGGCATCTATGGTTTCGGCATAAAAAGCTTCACGCTCTCGATGATCGAGACGGCGATCGAGGTCACGCAAGGCCGTGTGCCGGCCTCGACCATCGCTGAAATCCTGGCCGTCGGCCGCGACATGCTCACTCACCCGATCGAGCCTCTGCCGCATGCGCGGGAGACCGTTGAGAAGCTGGCAGGTTCTTATCGTCTGGTGCTGATCACCAAGGGCGACCTCCTCGACCAGGAGCGCAAGCTGGCGCAGTCGGGCATGGGCGAGTTGTTCGACGCCGTCGAAATCGTCAGCGACAAGAACGCCGCCACCTATGCCCGCATCTTCAGCCGCCATGGCGATGGTCCGCAACAGAGTTTGATGGTCGGCAACTCGCTCAAATCCGACGTGGTGCCGGCCATCGAGGCCGGCGCTTGGGGCGTCTACGTGCCGCATGAGTTGACCTGGGCGGCCGAGCATGCCGAGGCGCCGGCGGCAGCGCCGCGCTTCCGCCGGATCGCCGACCTCTGCGAATTGCCGTCGCTGGTCGAGACCATCGCCAAGACCGGTTGAGATCCTCGTCCAACATGGTGCCGGGAGCGATGCCTCAGCCGCGCCCGAGGCCGACCAGTCGATCGATCACCGGTTGCAGTCGCTCTGGCGTGATTGGCTTGGCAACCACGGCGTCGACCACGCTCGACAGGCCGAGGCTCTCGGACGTGCCAGTCCTGGTTGAGAGCAGGATCACCGCCGGCAGCGCCTTGCCCGAGGCGCGTCGCAGCGCGTCGATAGCCGACATCAGCCTGTCGCAATCCTTGTTGTCGGGTCCACCGTCCAGAACGATGGCCCCGGGGACAGCGGCCGCCAAAGCCTTCTCCGCAGTCTCCGGCGACTCCGAAATAGGCCGAAGTCCCGACTGCTCGACGATCTTCGACACCACCACCCGGTTGATCGACGATTTTCCAACGACAAGCACCTTGGAGAAGTCCGCCGGCATCGCGCCTGTGCGGGCAGCCGGTTTCGGGTGTTTGTGGGAGTCGTCGTCACGGTTGGCGGGACACATCGGCGGGCAGGCACTCTGGTTCAATGCAGGGTTGAAACCTGAGGCACAATTGGCGTGAGATCACAGCCGATGTCAAGCTGAAATGGCCGAGGTCGAAAATATAGCAAGAAATTCTCGAATTCGGCGCAAGTCGTACTGCCTGCGCCGAAGGCAAGTCGAAAAAAATCGATAGTTTCGCGAACGTATAGCGCGCGGGAAACTATCGCTGAGACTGTTGACGTAACGTCAACCGTGGCTCTGCTGGGTAACGATCACCGGGATCAGAAGATCGCCCCAGTTGCCGTCGCCGCCATGGTGCCTGGCCGAACGCACCAGCTCCACCGAGACGCCTGCTTCGACTGCCTTCATGACCGATTGGTTCAGCCTGTGCAGGTCGTTGGCGAGCATGCGGATCGTCGCCTGCTGATCGACGCTCATGGCGCTTGATTGCTCTTCTGCCCTTTCCTTGACGCGGCTTATCGATGCCATTGGTCTTCTCCTCGATTGTAAGTGCCCTGCGGGCGTTTCCTCTGGTTGTTATCCGTTACTCGGCCGCCGGCCTGAACTGGGCGTGCTCGGTCGATTCATGCATGGCGGTGGTCGAAGACTTGCCGCCGGTGATCGCCATCGACACCGCGTCGAAATAGCCGGTGCCGACCTCGCGCTGATGCTTGGTCGCGGTGTAGCCGTTAGCTTCCGCCGCGAACTCGGCCTCCTGCAGCTCTGAATAGGCCGCCATCTGCCGGTCCTTGTAGCCGCGGGCCAGTTCGAACATGCCGAAATTCAGCTGGTGGAACCCGGCCAGCGTGATGAACTGGAACTTGTAGCCCATGGCACCGAGCTCCCTCTGGAACCTGGCGATGGTCGCGTCGTCGAGGTTCTTCTTCCAGTTGAACGACGGCGAGCAATTATAGGCGAGCAGCTTGCCCGGATGATGCCTGCGCACGCCCTCGGCGAACTTCTTTGCCTGCGCCAGATCGGGCTTCGAGGTCTCGCACCAGATCAGGTCGGCATGCGGCGCATAAGCCACGGCGCGCGCGATGCACGGCTCGATGCCGTTCCTGACATTGTAGAAGCCTTCGACCGTGCGGCCGGCGTCATAGTCGACGAAAGGCCGGTCGCGCTCGTCGATGTCGGAGGTCAGAAGCTTGGCCGCTTCCGCGTCGGTGCGCGCCACCACCAGGGTCGGCGTGCCCATCACGTCGGCGGCAAGCCGCGCCGCGTTGAGGTTGCGGATATGCGCCGCGGTCGGGATCAGCACCTTGCCGCCGAGATGCCCGCACTTCTTTTCCGACGCCAGCTGGTCCTCATAGTGGACGCCCGCCGCACCGGCCTCGATGAACGCCTTCATGATCTCGAAGGCATTGAGCGGACCACCGAAGCCGGCTTCGGCGTCGGCGACGATCGGCGCGAACCAGGTGTCGACCGAAAGCCCCTTGCCTTCCGAGGTCTCGATCTGGTCGGCGCGCTGCAGCGTGCGGTTGATGCGCTTGACCAGTTCCGGCGCCGCATTGGCTGGATAGAGCGATTGGTCCGGATACATGGCAGACGCCGTGTTAGCGTCGGCCGCCACCTGCCAGCCCGACAGATAAATCGCCTTCAGCCCGGCGCGCACCTGCTGCATGGCCTGGTTGCCCGACATCGCGCCAAGCGCGTTGACGAAGTCCTCCTCGTGGATGAGCTTCCACAGCCGGTTCGCGCCCATCTCGGCCAATGTCTGGCGAATCTGCACTGTGCCGCGCAGCCGCTTCACATCCTCAGGCGAATAGGGCCGCTCGATGCCGTCGAAACGGCCTTCGGGCGCGGATGGGACGAGGTTGTAAAAATCAGTCATTTGGCACTCCGAGATCAATGGCAGTTGGTTTGAGCGTCGGCCGTAAAAGGTCGTTCAGCGTCATTCGCCTGTGACATCATTTACATTGCGGCGCAAAATCATCTAGGAAAACCGTCAGACTGCGCACGAAATAAGAGAAAACCTGTGTTGTCTTTGACAGCGCGTCGCTGTAAATTTGTCACGATTGTAAAAGGACAATGCGGACGCGTGAGGCGACTTCGTGTAAAATCTTGTCAAGGACGGAAATGTGGCTGACCAGAAGATCTTTGCCGGGCCGCGGTTGCGCCGCTTGCGCAACGCCAGGGGTCTGACCCAGACGGCAATGGCCGAGGGGCTGGGCATCTCGCCTTCCTACCTCAACCTGATCGAGCGCAACCAGCGGCCGCTGACGGTGCAGCTCATCCTCAAGCTGGCCTCCGTCTACAAGGTCGATCCGCATGAATTGCAGGGCGAGGCCAAGGGTTCGATCGCCGCGCTGAAGGAAGTGTTCGGCGATCCGCTGCTGGCCGGCGAATTGCCGGGCGACCAGGAACTGATCGACCTCGCCGAGACGGCGCCGAATGCGTCGGCGGCGATGATAAAGCTCTTTCGCGCCTACCGCGAACAGGCGGAGCGGCTGTCCGACCTCAACCAGCTTCTGGCGAAGGAGGGCAGGGCCACCGCGCTGTCCGGCACGCGCCTGCCCGCCGATGAGGTCCACGAAGTCTTTGAGCGCCGGCCGAACCATTTCGCCACGCTGGAGGAGGAGGCCGAGGCCTTCACCACCCTGCTCGATCCGGGCGACGATTTGTTCGGAGCGCTGAAAGCCTGGCTGAAGCGCGAGCATGGCATCGTGGTGAAAGTGCTGCCGGTCGCCACCATGCCCAACTGGCGCCGACGCTATGACCGTCACTCGCAGCGCCTGTTCCTGTCGGAGCGGCTGTCGCCGTTCGACCAGCTGCGCGAGGTCGCCATGGAGGCGAGCCTGATGCGCATGACGGTCGCGGTCGCCGGCGAGATCCAGGCGCTGAAGCTCGGCACCGACGAGGCGCGCCGGCTCGCCCGTTTCGAGCTCGGCCGTTACGCCGCGCACGCGCTGATGATGCCCTATCAGGCCTTTCACGCCGCCGCCGTTCGGGCCCGCTACGACATCGACGTGCTGCGCTCGCGCTTCAGTGTTTCCTTCGAGCAGGCGGCAAACCGCCTGACCATGCTGCAGCGTCCCGGCGCGTCCGGCGTGCCGTTCTTCATGCTGGAGGTCGACAATGCCGGCAACCGCTTCCGCAAGGCCGGCAGCCAGGGTTTTCCGCAAAGCCGTTTCGGCGGCGGTTGCCCCAAGCTTTCCATCCATGCCGCCTTCGCCCAGCCCGGCCAGATCCTGGTCGAGGCGGTGGAGATGCCCGACGGCGCCGAGTTTCTTTGCGTCGCCCGCACGCTGGAAGGTCCGCAAGGCGCCTTCTCAGAGCGGCCGCGGCGCACCGCGCTTTTGCTCGGCTGCGACATCGGCTTTCGCGACGAGATCGTCTATGGCGCGGCGTTGCCGGCCGCGATTGCCGGCAAGCCCGGGCAGGGCTTCGCCACGCCGGTCGGTCCTGCCTGCCGGCTCTGCGAGCGCGTCGGTTGCCTGGCGCGCGCCGAGCCGCCGGTGACGCGCCCGCTCGGTCTCGACGAGATGGTGACGGGCCTCAGCGCCTTCGATTTTCAGGGGTAACCTGGCCGGGTTTGTCCCACATTTCAGCGAATGCTGGATCACGCGTGGCTTTCCACTTTGCGCTACGCGGATGGAATACAGTCCTGTCGTCTGGGACACAGAGTCTCTGTTGTCCTTGGTGCATCGTAGCGCACGGAATTCACTGACAGTCATGTCCATGACCGATACCGCAACGCCCCGCGTCACCTTGCCGTCCGTCTCGCCGCGCGACGAGCGGATCGGCATGCTGCTCGTCTTTCTCTCCGCGCTGATGTGGAGTTTCGGCGGCACCATCGCCCGCTTCATCCATATCGACGACAGCTGGACGGTGGTGTTCTGGCGCTCGTTCTGGGCGGTGGCCTTCCTTGTCGCGTTCATGCTCTGGCGCGACGGCGCCCGCGGCACGGTAAAACTGTTCCGCGACATGGGCCTGCCCGGGCTCGGCGTTGCCTTGTGCTTTGCCACCGCGTCCACCAGTTTCGTCGTGGCGCTTGCCTACACCACGGTCGCCAACATCTTGTTGATGCAGGCCGGCGTACCGTTGCTGGCGGCTCTGCTCGCCTGGCTGTTGTTTCGCGAGCGCGTCGGCCCGGCGACCTGGATCGCCATAGCCGCCGTCATCACCGGCGTCGCCATCATGGTCTCCGAATCCCTCGACGGCGCCGTCTCGCCGATCGGCGACGGGCTGGCTTTGTTGATCGCGGTGATGTTTTCGGTGGCAACCGTGATCACCCGCCGCTTTGCCCATGTGCGCATGGTGCCGGCCAACTGCCTCGCAGCCCTGCTCGCCTGCGCCTTCGCCGCCTCCCAGGCCTCAGAGTTCGCCGTCTCGGCGCGTGACATGGGTTTTCTCTTTGCATTCGGCGTCGTCAATCTCGGCATTGGCCTTGCCTTCTTCGCCATGGGAGCGCGGCTGGTGCCGGCGGCAATCGCGGCGCTGCTCGGCACCTTCGAGCCGATCCTCGGGCCGATCTGGGTGTGGCTCGTCCATTCCGAGGTGCCGTCGCTGCGCACCATCATCGGCGGCACGGTCGTCGTCACGGCGCTGCTCGTCCATATCGGCCTCGAGTTCAAGCGCCAGGCGCGGCCGGCGCGGCCCGGCGTCACCGGCCTGCCGTCGCCGAATTGATCGTGGGAGCCTTCCCCATTGACAACCTCGTTGCCGGGCGGGCAGGCTGCAATTACGGCAACAACAAGACAGGCGTATCTTGCCAAGTGTCTCCGCCGGCCCGATCGGGACCGGACAGCATCGTCATATCTCTGCTCACGCCACGGCCAATGCCGCTGACGCCACCCATATGCCCCTTCCGGGGGTCGGGAAGGACTTGAATCTTCGTGCCGCGACAGACCATGGCGCCGACAGTTCGCGCTTGTCGCCCCCTGGAAAGCTCAATAGTCTGAAACCAACGCCGCCCCGCCATCTAGCGACGAGCCGGCGAGGGAACACTCACCAAAGGAGAACAGCATGATCCGCAAAGCGCTCTGGCTTTCGGCGACTTCGGCATTACTAACGCTTTTCACGGTAAGCAGCCATGCCGAGGACCGCGTCGTCAATGTCTTCAACTGGTCGGACTATATCGACCCGTCGATCATCGAGGACTTCACCAAGGAGACCGGCATCAAGGTCGTCTACGACACCTACGATTCCAACGAGATCCTTGAAACCAAGCTGCTTGCCGGCGGCAGCGGCTATGACGTCGTGGTGCCGACGGCGAGCCCGTTCCTGGCCCGACAGATCCAGGCCAACGTCTACCAGAAGCTGGATAAATCCAAGCTGCCCAACCTTTCCAACATGTGGAGCACCGTGATGGAGCGGGTGGCGAAGTTCGATCCCGGCAACACATATTCGGTCAATTACATGTGGGGCACCACCGGCATCGGCTACAACACCGAAAAGGTGAAGGCAGCGCTGGGCGTCGACAAGATCGAAAGCTGGGATGCCGTCCTGAAGCCGGAAAACATCTCGAAGCTTGCCGGTTGCGGCGTCTACTTCCTCGATTCGCCGACCGACATCTTTCCGACAGTGTTGAACTATCTCGGCCTCAAGCCGGATTCGACGTCGCCCGAAGACATTGATAAGGCGACCAACCTGATGCTCAGCATCCGGCCCTCGATCCGCAAGTTCCACTCTTCCGAATACATCAACGCTTTGGCCAATGGCGACATCTGCGTGGCCGTCGGTTATTCGGGGGATATTTTCCAGGCGCGCGACCGCGCGGCGGAAGCCAAGAAGGGCGTCGATATCGGCTACGCCATTCCGAAGGAAGGCGCGGAAATGTGGTTCGACGAAATGGCGATTCCGGCCGATGCGCCACATGTCGCCGAAGCGCATGAGTTCATCAATTACATGATGCGGCCGGAAGTCATCGCCAAGTCGAGCAACGTCGTCTTCTACGCCAACGGCAACAAGGCTTCGCAGCAATTCGTCAGCAAGGAAATCCTGGACGATCCGGGCGTTTACCCGGACGACGCGATGATGTCCAAGCTCTTCACCGTAGGCCCATACGATCCCAAGACGCAGCGGCTCGTCACCAGGTCCTGGACCAAGGTCGTCACCGGCCAGTAAGCATGGAGAAGCGACCCCGGCAGGCACTGCCGGGGTCGCTTCCTTTTTAGGTTAAAGGCTTCCTTTCTAGGTTGAAGAAAGAGCACAACGGGAGTGGGGACATGAAATCGCTTGGCAGCATCCGCAGGGATTTCGCGCCATGGAACGACCCGAACGCCAAGCCATATATCCAGTTCGACAAGGTGACCAAGAATTTCGGCGACTTCACCGCCGTCAACAATCTGTCGCTGACCATTTTCGAACGCGAGTTCTTCGCCCTGCTCGGCGCTTCCGGTTGCGGCAAGTCGACCTTGCTCAGGATGCTCGCCGGCTTCGAAGAGCCGAGCGCCGGCCGCATCCTGCTCGACGGACAGGACCTGCGCGGCATCCCGCCCTACCGGCGGCCGGTCAACATGATGTTCCAGTCCTATGCGCTGTTCCCGCATATGACGGTTGAGAAGAACATCGCCTTCGGCCTCAAGCAGGAAGGCATGCCGGGACCCGACATCGAAAAGCGCGTCGCCGAGATGCTCAAGCTGGTCAAGCTCGAGAAGTTCGCCAAGCGCAAGCCGCACCAGCTCTCCGGCGGTCAGCGCCAGCGCGTCGCGCTTGCCCGCTCGGTCGCCAAGCGGCCGAAGGTTCTCCTGCTCGACGAGCCGCTCGGCGCCTTGGACAAGAAGCTGCGCGAGGAGACGCAGTTCGAATTGATGGATCTGCAGCAGGAACTCGGCCTCACCTTCGTCGTCGTCACCCACGACCAGGAAGAGGCCATGACCATGGCCGACCGCATCGCCATCATGGACAAGGGCGAGGTGATGCAGGTCGCGACGCCGGCCGAAGTTTATGAAGCCCCGACCTCGCGCTTCGTGGCGCATTTCGTCGGCAATGTGAACATGTTCGAAGGCAAGGTTGGCGAGCGCACGGCGAACACCACGCGCATCACCGGCTCGACCGGCGCTGAGATCGTCGTCGACAATGGCGGCGATGCCGCCGCCGGCACCGACATCATCTTTGCGATCCGGCCGGAGAAGATCAAGGTGTCGTCGAAGAAGCCGGCCGATGCCGTCAATGCGCTGGAAGGCGAGGTCTACGACATCGCCTATCTTGGCGACATGACCGTCTATCTGATCAAGCTCGACGACGGGCAGATCGTGCGGGCAAGCGCACTCAACGCGGCGCGCGTCTCCGAGGACCCGCTGACCTGGAGCGACCGCGCCTGGGTCTCCTTCCGGCCCGACGCCGGCGTCGTTCTGACCAGGTAGGAGAGGACCATGACCGACATCGCTGTCACCGCTTCAACCGCCGCTGGCTCAGAAGCCCTGTCGACCAGGCTGGCGAAGGGCTTCGTCAACCGCCTCGTCATCATCGTCCCCTATCTCTGGCTGCTGTTCTTCTTCCTCATCCCGTTCGTCATCGTCTTCAAGATCTCGCTGTCGCAATCGGCGATCGCCATGCCACCCTACACGCCGGTGCTCGATTTCAGCGACGGCATTTCCGGGTTCTTCGCCGGGTTCCGCGAGCTCAACTTCGACAATTATACGTTTCTCACCTCGGATGCCCTCTACTTCAAGGCGTATCTGAGCAGCGTGATCATCGCGGCGATCTCGACGGTGCTGACGCTGCTTGTCGGTTACCCGATCGCCTACGGCATGGCGCGGGCGCCGGCGACGATCCGGCCCACTTTGCTGATGCTGGTGATCCTGCCGTTCTGGACCTCGTTCCTGATCCGCGTCTATGCCTGGATCGGCATCCTGAAGCCGGAAGGACTGCTCAATGAGCTGCTTTTGTCGCTGCACCTCATCAGCGAACGGCTGCAGATCCTCAATACCTACACCGCGATCTTCATCGGCATCGTCTATTCCTATCTGCCTTTCATGGTGCTGCCGCTCTACTCGGCGCTGGAGAAGATGGACAATACCCTGATAGAGGCGGCGGAGGATCTTGGCTGCCGGCCGATCGGAGCCTTCTGGAAGATAACCTTCCCGCTGTCGCTGCCCGGCGTCGTTGCCGGCTGCCTGCTGGTGTTCATTCCGGCCGTCGGCGAGTTCGTCATCCCCGACCTGCTCGGCGGTTCGCAGACGCTGATGATCGGCAAGACGCTGTGGAACGAATTCTTCCAGAATCGCGACTGGCCGGTGTCCTCGGCGGTGGCGGTCATCCTGCTCTTGGTGCTGACCCTTCCGATCATGTACTACCAGCAGGCCCAGGCGCGCGCTCAGGAGCAAGGCAAATGAACTCGACCTGGAGCCGCTTCAACGTCACTTCGGTCGTGCTGGGCTTTGCCTTCCTTTATCTGCCGATCGTTCTTCTGGTCGTCTTTTCGTTCAACGAATCGAAGCTGGTCACCGTCTGGGGTGGCTTCTCGACCAAATGGTACGTGTCCCTGTTCCACAATCAGGGGCTGATGGACGCCACCTGGGTGACGGCGCGCGTCGGCGTCATCTCCGCCACCGTCGCCACCGTGCTCGGCACGCTGGCCGCCATCACGCTCACCCGCTACACGCGCTTTCGCGGCCGCATCCTGTTTTCAGGCATGGTCTTTGCGCCGCTGGTGATGCCGGAAGTGATCACCGGCCTGTCGCTGCTTTTGCTTTTCGTGGCCGTCGGGCTTGACCGTGGCTTCTTCACCGTCACGCTTGCCCACATCACCTTGACCATGTGCTTTGTGGCCGTCGTCGTGCAGTCGCGCCTGGTCACCTTCGACCGCTCGCTGGAGGAGGCCGCCATGGATCTCGGCGCGCCGCCGGTGAAGACCTTCTTCCAGATCACCTTGCCGGTTATCCTGCCGGCGATCGTTTCGGGCTGGATGCTGGCTTTCACGCTGTCGCTCGACGATCTGGTCATCGCCAGCTTCACCTCGGGGCCCGGCGCCACGACGCTGCCGATGAAGATCTACAGCCAGGTCCGTCTCGGCGTGACGCCGGAGATCAACGCCGCCTGCACCCTCCTGATCGCTGTGGTCGCCGTCGGCGTCATCATCGCCTCGATCGCCAACAAGCGCCGCGAGATGCAGCGCCTGCTCGACGAGCAAGCCGCGCAGCGCGGATAAGTGCGGCGCGGTCTGCGCCACTGAATGTCTATTGGCCTGAAACGCCGGGCGCGATCGGCGAAATGAATGGCGTGCTCCAGTTGCCGCCGACGAAGAACAGCGACTGGTTCTGAGCCGGCGGAGCGGGGTTGGCGGCCTGGCCGCTGGCCTGGGGCTGCGGCGCCGGTTGTCCGTTCGGCATCACGCCGCCCGACAGCGCCAGCCCGCGCCCGGCATAAGAGGCGATGCCGGACAGCCAGATCTTGTACTTCTGCGCATTGATCTCGGCCTTGTCCAGCCGCGCCACGCCTTTCGAAATGCTCGCCTTGATCTCGGCGCCGTCGATCGGCAAGGACCCCTTGTCGACGTCGTCGAGCGCGAAGAAGCCGCCTTGCTGGTTGCGCTTCAGGAAGGCCGGCAGGTCGAGCCCGTTGAGCGTGCCCGGCCCGAACGTCGCCGAGAACGATCCGTCGGCATTCTCGAAGATCGAATTCCAGGCCTTGCCAGGCCCCTTGAGGATGACCGACACGGTTCCGGTGCCGGCCGGCACCAGCCGCGTCATGCCGGCCGCCGTGGCGAAGGCGCCGGTATCGACATCCGATGCCAGGAGCCGCATCTCGACCTGCGTGCCGTCGGGCTTGCGGTCGAAACGCAGGCTGCTCTGGATCGTGCCGCCGAAGGCCGATGCATCGGAGATGTCGAACACGGCAAGCCCGTCCTTGACCTGGGCCGTCGCGGCGACGTCGGCAAGCTGGACCGGCCCCACCGTGGCGTGCGCCGCCGACAGCCTGAGGTCGAGGTTGATCCGGTCGGCGAAACTGGTGTCTATGTTGCCGGGGCCGGCCTCGCTGGTGGGGACGACCGGCGTGAAAGCCGACAGGAACGACTGGAGATCGAGCGTGTCGAAGGCAAGCGTGCCGGCAATCACCGGGCGCGCTTCGGCGAAGGAGAAATCCAGCGCTCCCATGCCCGGATTGTTGTTGAGCGTCACCGTGGTGTTCTCGAATTTTGCGCGCCCCGCCGAGGCGTTCACCTTGCTGGCGAAGGAGACCGAACCGATGGCCGCGCCAGGCGCAATGCCGGCCTGCGACCATTCCAGCACCCGTCGCAACGAAGGCGCGGCAAACTTTGCCTGGCCGTCGAAATAGGCATTGTCGGACATCGAGGCCGTGCCGTCGAAGGAGAATGTCGCCGGCGCCGCCTTGAACGAGAGCGTGACCGGCGCCGAGCCGCCGGCAAACAGCACCAGCGGTTTGGCCGAGGAGAAATCGAGCTGCACGCTTTCGCCGCGCCAGATTCCGCTGGCGGTCAGCGATGCCTCGCTGTTCATCGCCTCCCAATTGACCTGACCATTGAGGCCGCTCAGGATTTCCGTGTCCTTGCCGTCGGCCGAGGTCACGACCCGGCCGTCGCGAAACTCGACAGTCCCGAACGGATCGGACGGCAATTTGCCGAGATCGGGTTTTTGCGGGTTGGCTGAGATCACGCCGCGCGCGGTATCGATCGAGCGCGTGATGCGCCCGCCGGTCGGCAGCGGCGGCAGATAGAAGCCGCTCTGTGTCCGCTCGACCCGGATCGTCGGCCGCACCAGCCTTGCCGTCGAGAACGCCACGTCGCCCTGCAGCGCGGCCATGGCGGAGAGGTCGACTTCGACGCGGTCGGCTTCGACCACCGGCGGCGCGTCGGTCTCGGTCCATTGCGACAGCGTGACGTCGCTGAGGATCGCGCGGAACTGCGGCCACACCTCGATGCGCGGCGAGCCGTCGATCGTCACTCGAAAACCGCTCCAGGCGCTCAGTTCCCAGGCGATGCGGTCGCGCACGATCCGGGTCGAGGCAATCAGCGGCAGCGCGGCGACGGCGAGCGCGATGACCAGCACGGCAACGCCGATCACCCACACGCCGCGCCGGATCAAAGATGATGGCATTTCGCCCCGTATGCTTCCATTGCCGACAAAATCGCCCGACGGGTGTAACCGAGCGCCGACGCTTTTCAAGTCTTTATGGCCTTGCGATGGCATTTGTGCCGCCTTGGGGCCTGGCCGGCCGAACAAAATCTTGCTCTGCTGCGCTGCAATAGGCATAACCGGCCTGCCCGATCCGGATGGCAATCGCGCGCCGCTTTTGGGATGACGGCATGAGCGATGTTGGGCTTAATTGCCCCGAACGCGACGCGCTTGGGAGGAGTTGGTATGGCTGCCGAGACACCGTTGTGGACCCCGACGCAGGACCGGATCGAGGCTGCTCCGATAACGGCTTTCCTGAAGGCCGCTGAGGCGAAGGCGGACGCGTCATTTTCCGGCTATGCGGAGCTCCATCGCTGGTCGATCGACGACCGCGAGGGGTTCTGGAGCCTGGTCTGGGATTTCTGCGATCTCGTCGGCGACAAGGGCGAGCGGACGCTGGTCGACGGCGACAGGATGCCTGGCGCCGCCTTCTTTCCCGACGCCACGCTCAATTTTGCCGAGAACCTCTTGAAGAAGAGCGGCGGCGGCCCGGCTATCGTGTTTCGCGGCGAGGACAAGGTCGAGCGCCGGCTTTCCTGGAACGAGCTGCGCGTGCTGACGTCGCGGCTGCAGCAGCTGTTCCTGTCGCTTGGCGTAAGGGCCGGCGACCGTATCGCCGCCATGATGCCCAATATGCCCGAGGCCGTCGCCGCCATGCTGGCGGCAAGCTCGATCGGCGCGGTCTGGTCCTCCTGCTCTCCCGACTTCGGCGAACAGGGCGTGCTCGACCGTTTCGGCCAGATCGAGCCGGTCGTCTTCATCGCACCGGACGGTTACTGGTACAACGGCAAGGCGATCGAGGTCGCCGACAAGGTGCGTGCGGTGGCGCAAAAGCTGACGAGCCTGCGCAAGGTGCTGATCGTCGACTATCTCGGCACATCGGCCGATGTCGCCGCCACCATCGACAAGGCCACGGCGCTGGAGGAAGCGCTCTCGCCCTTCGCCGCCAAGACGCTCGCCTTCGAGCGGCTGCCCTTCGCCCACCCGCTCTACATCCTGTTTTCCTCGGGCACGACGGGTATCCCGAAATGCATCGTGCACTCGGCCGGCGGCACGCTGATCCAGCACGTCAAGGAGCACCGGCTGCATGCCGGCCTGCTCGACGGCGATCGCCTGTTCTATTTCACCACCTGCGGCTGGATGATGTGGAACTGGCTGGTCTCCGGCCTCGCCTCCGGCGCGACGCTGTTGCTTTACGACGGCTCGCCTTTCTATCCCGACGGCAATGCGCTGTTCGACTTCGCCGATGCCGAGCAGATGACCTATTTCGGCACCTCGGCCAAGTTCATCGATTCGGTCCGCAAGGCCGGGCTGAAGCCGATTACGAGCCATGACCTCTCAACTGTGCGTACCTTGTCTTCCACCGGCTCGCCGCTGTCGCCCGAGGATTTCCGCTTCGTCTATGACGGCATCAAGAAGGACGTGCATCTGGCTTCGATCTCCGGCGGCACCGACATCGTCTCCTGTTTCGTGCTCGGCGTGCCGACCGAGCCGGTGTGGACCGGCGAGATCCAGGGCCCCGGCCTTGGCATGGCGGTCGACGTCTGGGACGACGACGGCAAGCCGGTCAGGCAGGAAAAGGGCGAGCTTGTCTGCACGAAGGCTTTCCCGTCGATGCCGGTCGGCTTCTGGAACGACCCGGAGAGCAAAAAGTATCGCGCGGCCTATTTCGAACGCTTCGACAACATCTGGTGCCATGGCGATTTCGCCGAATGGACGGCGCATGGCGGCATCATCATCCATGGCCGTTCCGACGCCACGCTCAATCCGGGTGGCGTCAGGATCGGCACGGCCGAGATCTACAACCAGGTCGAGCAGATGCCGGAAATCCTGGAGGCGCTGTGCATCGGCCAGGATTTCGACAACGACGTGCGCGTGGTGCTGTTCGTACGGCTGGCCGCCGGCGTCAGCCTCGATGAGGATCTGGAA
>FTCZ01001499.1_pt1 | contig 18407 bp, 19 predicted proteins | sample 1658871 | NCBI WGS metagenome assembly FTCZ01 (sample SAMEA3914864, study PRJEB12502) | metagenome | biome: forest; material: soil | place: USA | collected 2012-03-12 | depth 0.3 m
GACCGAAGTCGAGCCGCCCGCAGCAACCCTCTCCCGGTCATCAGGCCGGCCAGATCGGCAGCTTGACGAGGCCGTCGATCCCCTCATGGGTCGTCGCCACCCCCAGCCGGCCGGCGCGCTTGAGCCCGTCGGATTCCGGGTCGATGCCGACCAGGGCACGAAATCGAGCGCCACGTCGATGCTCATGGGATGCGGGCTATTACAAATAGCTTTCGACGATGCCGGCGGTGGTTCCGGACCGGGCGACGGCGTCGGACGCTTCCTTCAGGCGGGCGCGCAGGACGGGATCGGTTATCCGCTTACCGACGAAAAGAACCAGCGGGCGCTTGTTCAGTTCATAATGCGGGCTGAAGTCGGATCCGCTGACGCCGGCCTTCCTGAGGTCGTAGTAGAGACCAATTTCGGGGTCGACCATGCCGTCGATCCAGCCTTCCTTCACCATTGAGACGCCGGTGGCATAGCTTGGAACCTCATGCTTGCGGATGCCCGCGTCACCAGCGAAACGGCCGTTGTAATTCCCTCCCCGCAGAATCCCGATCGTCTTGCCCTGCAAATTTTCATAGCGGCCTGCGCAGCGGCGATGACAGTTCTGATCGTCCGCATCCTCGCTGATTCGATCTGCCGTGGCGAAGGCCGATGGCGCCGGCGAGGTGCCGTGGGGCCGGGCCGGTCAGGCCGCGCGCGACGGAGAAAGCAGCCGGTCGTGACGGTCGTGTCTACCTGGCATCGAGTTGGTGCTCCGGCAGCGCCTTTTCGAAGGCCAGCATGGCAAGACAAGCGGCGACGATGCGGGCGATGGTGGGGTAGGGTGCCATGTCGACGTTGAAGCGTTTATTGTTGACCGCCTGACTGAACAGGCACAGATCGGCCAGGGACGGATGGTCGCCGACGCAGAAGGTGCCGGTGCGCGGATCGGTCGCCAGCGTCTTCTCCAGCGGGCCGAACATCGCATCCACCCAATGGCGGAACCAGGCGGCGACAGCCTGCTCGTCCGCACCAAAATTGGCTTCGAGATACTGCAGGATGCGCAGGTTGTTGACGGGATGGATGTCGCAGGCGACGGCGTAGGCCAGCGACCGCACATAGGCCTTATCTCGGCCGTCCTCCGGCAACAGCGGTGGGTCAGGATAACGTTCGTCTAGATATTCGATGATGGCGAGGGATTGGTTCAGCACGGTCCCATCACCCAGATCGAGCGCCGGCACCAGGCCCTGAGGGTTGAGCGCCAGAAAATCCGGCGCCCGATGCTCGTTCCTGCGCAACGCGTAGGGCACGTAGCCGTAGTCGAGGCCCTTTAGGTTGAGGGCCGCGCGAACGCGGATCGATGTGGAACTGCGGAAGAAATTGTGCAAGGTCAGGATCATGATGCCACCGGCGCTTTTGCCGGCCGCGCCTCCGTGATACTCAACGTGTGGGTACCGATGCCGTCGATGCCGCCCGTCACGCGATCCCCGGCCTGGATCGGGCCGACGCCGGCCGGAGTGCCGGTATAGATCAGATCGCCGGCCTTCACGGCCATCGACCGCGACAGGATGGCGATGATCTCCGGCACGCTCCAGATCAGGTCGGCAATGTCCTGGTCCTGTTTGACCACGTCGTTGACGGCCAACCAGATGCGCCCCTTCTCGGGGTGGCCGATCTCGCTGACCGGGCGGATCGGACCGATGACGGCCGAATTGTCGAACGCCTTGCCCCAATCCCACGGCCGGCCCTTGTCGCGCGCCTCCAGCTGCAGGTCCCGGCGGGTCAGGTCGTTGCCGATGGCATAGCCGAAGACATGGTGGAGCGCATGCTCGACCGGGATGTCGATCCCGTCCCTGCCGATGGCGACCACCAGTTCCATCTCATATTGGAAATTGGCGGTTTCCGGCGGATAGGGCACGGTGCTACCGTCGGGAATCACGGCGTCCGCCGGCTTGGTGAAGAAAAAGGGCGCCTCGCGCTCGGGATCGCGTCCCATCTCGCGGGCATGGGCGGCATAGTTGCGGCCGACGCAGAACACCCGGCGCACCGGGAAAAGGGCATCGCTGCCTGTGATGGGAACGGCAACGGTGGGAAGTGGCGGGAAGACCCAGCTCGACATGATGAGTGTTTCCTTTTTGGTTTTGGTCAAGGTGTGTCAGCCGCGCACGCGGTTGCCGCGATCCTCGCGCCACAGGCCGAGCTTCTGCTGGGCGATGCGGTCGGAATAGCTGAAGATCACCGCATCCTCCTCGGCCTGATGCGTGATCCATTTCCAGCTCGGCGCCACGAAGATGTCCTTCGGACCCCAGGCATAGGGCTTGCCGTCGATGGTGCTGGTACCCCGCCCCTCGACGACGGCGAAGATGGTGGCGTCGGTGCTGCGGTAGGCGCTGGTCCCGAAGCCCTTGGGCAGCAACTGCATGAAGGCCGACATCGTCGGCATCGGCGAGCCGCCGTCGACCGGGTTGACGTAGCGCATCTTCAGCCCATGGCACGGGTCCCAGTCCTGCTGTCGGCGCATCGCCTCCAGCGCCTCGCGCGTGCGGGCATAGGGATAGTTGAAGACAGGCGAAGAGGGTTGCGTCGCCTCGAAATCCACCGGCAGCATGTTGGCTCCGAACTGCGCCAGCGAATGCCCGACCGGGCGGGTGATCGGCTGCTCGTCCTCCGGGTAGGATTCGGCGAAGGACGCGTCGTAGAAGGACACGGTCGGAATGTCGAGGCCGTCGAGCCAGATCATCGGCTCGTCACTGTGGTTGCCGTGGTCGTGCCACGCGCGTGGCGGGGTGATGACGAAGTCGCCCACCTCCATCAGGGTGCGCTCGCCGTCCACCGCCGTGTGCGCTCCCGACCCGTCGAGGATGAAGCGTACCGCCGACTGGCTGTGCCGATGGGCCGGCGCCACCTCACCCGGCAGCACGAGCTGCAATCCGGCGTAGAGCGAGGTGGTGATGCGGTTCTGGCCGGGCATTCCGGGATTTTCCAGCATCAGGACGCGCCGCTCGGCCTCCTTGGCGGTGATCAGGCTGCCGGCCTCCAGCAGCAGTTCCTTCATCTCGTCGAAACGCCACAGATGGGGCTGACAGGCGCTGCGCGGCTCGCGGGTGACGATGGCGTTCAGCACCGACCACAGCGGGTTCAGGTTGCGCTTGCTGATCTTGTCGTAATAGGCCTGCCGCTCGGGCATGTTGGTCGGGCCGTTGCCGGACATGGAGGTTGTCCCTTTCGCAGGGGAGTTGCGGAACGAGTTCAAACGGCTGCGCCAAGGCCGGTGACGCCATAGAGCCACGAGACGCGGTCGTAGTGCTGCTCGGGGGTGGAGCAGCCCAGGATCGCGTTGCGCAACGCCGCCTGGCCGCCGTCGGGGTGGTAGACATACTCGCCCATCAGCCGCGAGCTGGTCTGGACCCGACCGGTTCGGGCGAAGCGGTCGCGGTTGTAGGCGGGAAAGGCGGTCGCAAAGTCGCCTTCCGCCTCGGCCAGCCGGTGCGACAGGTTGACCGCGTCCTCCAGCGCCATGCAGGCGCCCTGCGCCAAATACTGCAGCATCGGGTGGGCGGCGTCGCCCAGCAGGACGACGCGACCGTCCACCCAGTTGGCGGTGGGGTCGCGGTCGCACAACACCCACAGCTTCCAGTTCTCGCCGTGGTCGATGATCCGCTTCGGCCGGTCGGCGATGTGCTCGAAGCCTTTGCGCACCTCATCCTTGGTCACCGGTACGCCGGCCACTGCCTCGGCGGCATCGTTGTGACAGGTCACGACCAGATTGAAGACCTTGCCGCCCTTCAACGGGTAGTGGACGATGTGGCATTTCGGACCGGCCCACAGCGTTGCGGCGTTCCAACGCAAATCCTCGGGCATCCGCTCGGTCGGGATCACCGAGCGGAAGGTGGTGTGGCCAGATACCCGCGGCTGGGCGTCGCCGACGACCTGTGTCCGCACCTTCGACCGCAGCCCATCGGCGCCGATCAGGGCGGAGCCGGAGACCTGCTCGCCGTTGCCGAGCGTGACGGTGACGGAGGAAGCGCCCTGGTCGTAGCGCTCCACCGCGCAGCTAGTACGCAGGCTGATCAGGTCGCTGGCCCGGCACGCGTCGAGCAATACCATGTGCAGGTCGGCGCGATGGACGACCGCATAGGGATTCTTGAAGCGCTGGCGGAAAGGCTCGTCCAGCGGGATGGCGGCGACGCGCTCGTCGCGGACGGCGTCCATCAGCACCAGATGATCGATATAGACGGCCTTGGCCCGCGCCGCGTCGCCGACGCCGAGATAGTCGAAGGCATGGAAGGCGTTCGGCCCGATCTGGATGCCGGCGCCGATCTCCCCCAACTCGGGGGCCTGTTCGAGCACGATCGAGCGGAACCCCTTGCGGGCCAGTCCCAGGGCGGCGGCCAGACCGCCGATGCCGCCTCCGGCGATCAGGATGGGAAGGTCAGGCATGGTCGTACTCCTCATACTTATCCTCGGCTCTGCTCTGCACCGTGCAGGATGGGGGCTTACAGGCTGGCGAGCAGGCCGCCGTCCACGGGAATGACCTGTCCATTGATGAATTGGCCGGCAGGGCCGGCCAGGAAGACCGCCAGCCCGGCGATGTCGTCCGGCACGCCCCAACGGCGGGCCGGCACGTCGGTTTCGATGTAACGCTGGAAAGCTTCATTCCTCTGCATCGCCGTGGTGAATTCGGTGGCGACGAAGCCAGGGGCGATAGCGTTGCTGGTGATGCCGTGCGGGCCGTATTCCACGGCAAGGGCCCGTGTCATTGCGGCCAGCCCGCCCTTGGCGGTGGCGTATGGACTGATGGTGCCGCGCGACCCGAAGGCCGCAACCGACGACATCAGGATGATGCGGCCGTGCCGCCGCTCCACCATCGCCGGCAGCACTGCTTGACATACATTGAAGGCGCCGTTGACGTGGGTGTGCCACAGCGACTGCCACTCCTCCGGCCGGTAGTCCAGGAAGGGCTTGCGATTCTGGTTGCCGGCGTTGCTGAAGACGCTGTCGACGCGGCCCCAACGGTCGAGGATGCCGGCGACCCCCATCCGCACCGCGTCGGGATCGGTGACGCTGAAGGCGGTGGCGACAGCCTCCAGCCCCTGGTCGCGCAACATGGCGGCGGCCCGTTCGGTTCGTTCCGGGTCGAGGTCGTTGATGGCGACGCGGGCACCCGCCAAGGCGGCGGCGCGGGCGGTGGCGAAACCGATGCCGCCCGCGCCGCCAGTAACGAGAAAGACAGCGCCGCCCAGTCCGAAGCGGCTTTCCAGAAACGCCTGAGCGGGCATGAGCCGGCCCCTTTCGGTGACGGAAATGGAACGGAAGGCTCAGAGTTTTTCGAGCTTGCAGGTGCCCGACGGCCTCGGTGTCGCTTGATCGGCCGGGAAGGACATCGTGATCACCGGACGCAGCTTGCCGCCCGCCTCGGCGACTTGGCCGAAATAGTTGGGCAGGACAAGCTGGTTGTCCTCCGGTCGGAAGGCGACCTTGCCGAGGATGCTGTCGAAGCTGCCGCCGCTCATCGCGCGGGCGACGTCCAACGGCTTGATGCTCTTGGCCCGCTCGACCGCCTGGAAGATCACCTGCATGCCGAGATAGGTCTCACCTTCGAAGTTCGATGGTTGGTCGCCGTTGAAATGCTTGGCCCAGGCAGCGGCGAAAGCCTTGTTCTCCGGCGTGTCGAGGGTGGAGCTGTAGTTGATGATGCCGTTGATGCCGCGCGCGGTTTCACCCATCGCCTGTACCGTGTTGTCGGTGACGAAGCTGACGCCGGCGGTAAAGACACTGGCGAGCAGGCCGAACTGGTGCGCCTGGGTGGCGAAGCTGACGGCATCGCGGCCGGCCAGTGCGACCCATAGGCCTTCCGCGCCCGACGCCTTGATCTGCTGGATGTAGGCGGCGTAGTCGGTGGCGCCCAACGGCGGGTACAATTCGGCGACGATCGGCTTGCCGTAGGATTCGGCCGCCTCCTTGAAGCCGGCGGCCGAGCCGCGGCCCCAGGCGCCGTCCATGCCGATGACCGCCCATTTCTGTTCCTTGCGGCCGCCCAGCCAAGGCTTCACCACTGCGGCATCCTGGGCATCCTGGTGGTTGACCCGGAAGCTGCGGCGGACGCAGGAGTCGCCGGTGATCTTGTCGCTTTTGGTAACGGTGGCGACATAGAGCGCATCCCAGCGTTCCAGCATCGGCGCGATGGCCAACGCCTCGCCGGATGCGATGACGCCGGTGAGGATCTTGTAGCCTTCCAGCGCCAGCTTCTCCGATTGCTTGCGGGCGAGGTCGGGCTTGGCCTCGGTGTCCAGCGCCTTGTATTCGACCTTGCGGCCGGCGACGCCGCCCCGGGCGTTGGCTTCGTCGACCGCGAACTCCACGGCGCGCTTGGCTTGGTTGCCGAGGTCGGCGTAGGTGCCGGACATTGCCGTCGGCACGCCGATCTTCAGCGTGTCCTGGGCCTGGGCCGGCATGGGGGCCGGCAGGGCGAACGAAAGGGCAAGCGCGCCGGCGGCGCCGAGGCTCCAGCGCCGAAGACGGGTGGTCCTGGTCATCGTTTCCTCCAGAATTCGGTTGATCGGGGCGCTCCCAGGCATGTGGAAACCCAGGGAGAAGGGGGACCGACGGTCTGCCGGCTTCATACCGCGATGTGCTTCTTCAGGCTTTCCTTGGTCAGGCCGGCCATCGCGCCCTGTTCGGCCACTTCTCCCTTGGACAGCACGCAGTAGCGTTCGGCCACGCGGCGGACGAGGCTGTAGTTTTGCTCGATGATCAGCAGGCTGGTGCCGGCGGCGGCGACCTGCCGCAGGTTTTCCGCCAACTCGTCCACGATCACGGGGGCCAGCCCTTCGCTGGGTTCGTCCAGCACCAGCAGATGCGGGTTGGCCATCAGGGCGCGGCCGATCGCCAGCATCTGCTGTTGGCCGCCCGACAGCGCCGTGCCCGGCGTGTCGGCCCGTTCACGCAGGATCGGGAACATCGCGAAGACTCGCTCGATGGTCCACGTGCCTTTGCGGCGCACCGCCGCGCCGAGCTGCAGATTCTCACGCACGGTCAGGTTCGGGATTATGCAGCGGCCCTGCGGGACCACCGAGATGCCCGCCCGTGCCGCCGTGAAGTGGCGGATATCGTCCACCGCCCTGCCCAGCAGCCGGATTTCACCCTGCATGCGCCGTGCGATGCCGAGAAAGGCATTGACGATCGTCGTCTTGCCTACGCCGTTACGGCCTAGCACGGCCACCTGCTCGCCTGCTTTGATGCTCAAGTCGAGGTTGTGCAGGATGCGCGCGCCACCGTAGCCGGCGACGACGTCGCGAAACCCCAGAAGTTCGGTCATGCAGCACTCCCGAGATAGGCGGTGATGACCTCGGGCGAGCGGCGGATCTCGTCCGGTGTACCTTCGGCGAGGACGCGGCCCAGCTGCAGCACGGTGATGCGGTCACAGATCGTGAAGACTACCTCCATGTCGTGCTCGACGATCAGGACGGTGACCCGCCAGCGCTGGGCGAGGTCGCGCAGCATCGCGGCGAGGCTCAGCGATTCCCGCATCGACAGGCCGGCCGCCGGCTCGTCCAGCAGCAGCACGCGGGGCCGCCCGATCAGCGACAGCGCAAGGTCCAGCCGGCGCTGCTCGCCGTAGGCGATATTGCAGGCACGCTCCCGCCCCAACGCGGTCAGGCCCAGCTCTTCCATCACCTCGTCGACGTTCGGCTTCTCGGCCTTGCGGGCGGCAATGTCGAGTTGCTCGCGGACCGACAGATCGGCGAAGATGTTGGTCTTCTGGAAGGAACGGGCGATGCCCAGCCGGCGGCGATCCTGGACGCTTGCCGCGCCGATATCGACGCCGTCCAGGCGGACACGTCCCGACCAGACGGCGGCGCGGCCGGACAATACATCGATCAGGGTGGATTTGCCGGCTCCGTTCGGCCCGATCAGGCCCCGGATCTCGCCGTGCGGAACCGCGATATCCACCTTGTTCACCGCAAGGAAGCCGCCATAGGGGCGCGTCAGCGCCGTGCCCTCGATCGCGTATGGTCGTGTGGTCGCGGTCATGCCCGGCCTCCCGTCCGTCGCAGGCGCTCGCCAAGCTCGGTCAGCGCGCCACCGATGCCGACCGGCATCAGCACCGTCACCACGATCACCGCGACACCGATCATCGCCGGCCAGTGCTCCGTCAGGTTGCCGGCCAGATCCTTGAGGAAGAAGAAGATCACCGCACCCAGCGCCGGCCCCCACAGGAGCTTCGATCCGCCGATCACCGCCATGATCAGGGCGGAGCCCGACAGGCTCCAGTGCAGCACCTCCGGCGACACGAAACCGTTGTATAGCGCGAACAGCAGTCCGGCGAGCGCCGCCACGCAGGCGGAGACGGCATAGGTCGCGGCACGCGGCAGCACGGTCCGGTAACCGATGAAGCGGGCCCGCTCCTCGTTCTCGCGGATCGCCTCGGTCAGCCGTCCGAAGGGGCTGCGGACGATCAGATGGAGCGCGAAGATCACCAGCGCCAGCAAGGTCCAGCACAGGACGAACATCGTGTCGGGTTGCTGGAAGACGGTCATCGGCAGGCCGAACAGGCTCGACGGCAGCGGAATGGCGAAGCCGTCGTCGCCGTTGGTGACCGCCTGCGCCTTCATGGCGAATTCATGGAAGGCCTGCCCGACCGCCAACGTCAGCATGGAGAAGGCGACCCCCGGAACCCGAACGATCACCAGCCCAAGCAGGAAGGCCGCCAGCGTCGGCGCGCCCAGCGCCAGGATCAGCGCCGCTTCCGCTGGCAGGATGCCGTGGCGCAGCAGCAGCCCCAGGCAATAGGCCGACACCCCGTACCAAGCGGCGTGACCGAAGCTGACCACGCCGTTCTGGCGGATCAGGAAACCTACGCCGACCGCCAGCATTCCGCCGATCACCGCCTGCGTCAGCAAGGTCAGTATCAGGGCCGAGCCGATCAAGGCCGGCATCCCGAAGCCAGTGGTGATGGCCACGGCCAGCAGCGCCCAGGCGAGCAGCGAACGGCGCGGTACCGGGACGGCCGGAGTGGTGATGTTCATCGTCACGCGGCTCATACATGGCTCCCTGCGAAACCGGTCGGCCGCCACACCAGGACCGCGACCATCAGGACAAAGGGAATCATCGTCGCCGCCCAGGGAACGTAGATGATGCCCAGATTGTGGATCTGGCCGATCGCCAGCGCGGCGATCAGCGCACCGGAGAAGCTGCCGAGCCCGCCGACCACCACGACGATGAAGGATTCGATCAGGATCGATCCCCCCATCGACGGAGACAGCGCCAGGAGCGGGGCGGCGATGGTCCCGGACAGCCCGGCGAGCGCGGTGCCGATGGCGACCACGCAGGCACTGACCCGATCGGTGTCGACGCCCTGCACCGCAGTCGTTACCGGATCGACGCTGGAGGCGCGGACGAACAGCCCGATGCGGCTGTGGCGCAGCCACAGCGCCAGCACGATCCCGACCGCCGCCGCGACGGCGATCACCATCAGCCGGTAGGCCGGGAAGGGCTGGCCCAGCAGATCCACGCTGCCCGACAGCATTTCCGGCAGGGGCAGGGACCGGGTTTCCTTGCCCCAGACGCTGTTGGCCAAATCCTCCAGGATCAGCAAAAGGCCGAAGGTGACCAGCACGGTGGCGATCGGATCCTGGCGGCGCAGCGGCCGGAAGACCGAAACATCGAGCAGCACGCCGGCTGCGGCCAGCACGATGGCGGCTCCGATCAACCCGGCCCAGAAGCCGGCGACCTGCGAGATGCTGAAGCCGGCGTAGGCGCCGATCATGAACAGGCTGCCATGGGCGAAATTCACCACCCGGCGCAGCCCGAAGATCAGCACCAGCCCGACCGAGACGATGAAGAGCAGCCCGCCATACACGAGGCCGTTGAGGATCTGAATCAGCAATGTGTTCGCAATCATGGACGTGACCCTTTCAAGCGGCTCAAGCTGCCGCCGTGGGGCTGTTCAGCGCAGGTAGGCGCCGCCGTTGACGTCGAGCACCACGCCGCTGATGAAGGCTGCGGCGGGGGAGCACAGGAAGGCGATCGGCCAGGCGATCTCGTCGGCAGTCGCCATCCGCGGCACCAGTTGCCGTTCGACCGCGGGAGCCGGCTGACCGGCGATCATTGCCGTCGCGGTGGCGCTGGGGGCGACCGCATTGACCCGCACCTCCGGCGCGGCGCGGCGGGCGAGCCAGCGGGTGAAAGCGTGAACGCCACCCTTGGAGGCGACGTAATGTGCGCTGGTCGTCGATATCGTGCCGCCCGTCCAGCCGGCGATCGAGCCGACCAGTAGGATGTGCGCGCCTGCACGCCTGCGCATCGACGGCAGGAAGGCGCGGGCGAAGCGCATCGGGGCCATCAGGTTGACGCCGATGATCTCCTGGAAGGACTCTTCCCACTCCGGCGAATCCCAGTCGTCGTAAGCGATGGCGCCGGCGTTCAGGATGAGTCCGTCGATGCCGGCGACGGCTTCGGCCAAGGCGTCGATCGCGCCGAGGTCGCGGACGTCGCAGACGTGGGCACCGGCGCCGAGTTCTTCCGCCAATGGCGTGCAGTCGCGGATGTCGGTCAATACCAGTTCCGCGCCGAGCGTGGCGCAGGCTCGTGCGGTGGCCGAACCAATTCCGCCGGCCGCTCCGGTGATCAGGAAGCGTTTGCCGGTCAAATCGAATGGAGTCGTCATGACCTCCCTTTCTCCATTTGCCTGCAGGGGCTTTTGCAAGCGGCAGGTGCGAGCCGGCCTTTCCGCCGCAGCTCACCGTCTCCGTCCATTGCCCTGTCCCTACGAGGTACCCGTGCGCCTGTCCGGTGCGGTCGCCATGGCGGAACGGGGCGACGGACGCCGGGCGCCCGTCGGATAATTTATATGTATGCTGTCAAAACGTTATCTGTTAGTATGTGTACTGTCAATCTGTATTTTCGACCATCAGCCAAACGCATTGTCTGAGTCGCGGATCGGCGGCGGGGGCAGGATCGCCCTGTGCAACGGCAAGGCATTACCCGAAGCAGGGCGGCCGCTCATGCCTTCAATCCGCCGCATCTGCCGCCGCTGGTTGAAATCGTGCCGGGTCGTCAAACGGCGCCGGACGTGGTGGTGGCGGCGCTGTGGCGGGAAGCCGTCTATCTGGTGGAGCGGGGCGTCTGCGATCTGGACGACGTCGACCGTGCCATCGTTGCCGGACCGGGGCCGCGGTGGACGGTGCTTGGGCAGGGATTGTCCTACCATCTCGGCGGCGGAGCCGGCGGGCTGGCGCGGTTTCTTGAGACGTTCGACGCGCCGGTCCGCTCCCGGTGGAATGATCTCGGCGCGCCGGTGTACGACGCCGCCAGCAAGCGGAACCTCGTTGCCGGTGCCGAGGCCCTGGAGGCTTCGGTCGGTGGGCGGGACGTCCTGATCCGACGGCGCAACGAGGCTCTGCAGGCCGTTCTGCGTGCACCGGGACCGTTTTCCGTTCGGGCCGGAGCGGAGAGGAGAGGTCAGAATGAAAGCCATTCAGCAACGCAAACCGCGTTGCTGAACGAATGGGCCTACCCCTCCTGTCAACCCACCGCTGCGCGCCGCTCCCCGGCTGCCGGCATGCTGCTGGCCATCGTGTCGCTTTTGCCGGCCGCGTGCCGGGCGATGCGGTAGGCGAAGACCAAGGCCGGGCCCAGCGTGGTTCCCGGTCCGGGATAGGTCCCGGCCATGATCGACGCCATGTCGTTGCCACAGGCGTAGAGTCCCGGAATTGCCTGATCGCTCTCGTCGAGAACCTGCCCGTCGATGTCCGTCGCGAGCCCGGCACTGCAGGCGATTTCCGCCGGCCAGACCGCGACGGCGACGAAGGGCGCCGTCTCGATCGGTTTCAGGCAAGGGTTGGGACGGTTCTCCGGATCGCCGTTGAAGCGGTTCAATTCGGTGTCGCCCTTGCCGAAATCCGAATCGCAGCCGGCCAGCGCGAAGCCGTTGTGCCGCCGCACGCTGTTCGCCAGACCGGAGGGGTCGACACCAATCTTGCGTGCCAATGCCTCCACCGTCGGAGCGGTGGTGAGGTATCCGTTCCGCTCGTGCGGCCCAAGGTTGCGCGTGCCGGGATGGACGAGACCGATGCCGTATTTCGCGACGAAGGCAGCATCGCAGATCAGCCAGGCCGGTATGGTCGGCACCAGCTTGTGGGATTCGAACATGGCCTCGACGAAATCGTGATATGAAGCCCCTTCGTTCACGAAGCGCCGGCCGGCGGCGTTCACCGCGATCAGTCCGGGTTTGGCGCGGTCGAGCGACAGGTGGGGAAACAACCCCTTCCGCCCGGGCGCGTGCCGGGTCACGGATACCGGTGTCCAAAAGGCGCCGCCCCGATGCTGGTCGCCGTCGATCTTGGCGCCGATGCTGCGGCCGAGCGTCAGCCCGTCGCCGGTGTCCCCGTCGCAGGCCAGGGAATGGGCGGGGGTCGGCTGCGGCATGAAGGCCTTGCGGAAACCCTCGTCCTGCGCAAAGCCGCCGGTTGCCAGCACAACACCTCTGCGGGCGCGGATGCGCAACGTCTTGCCGCGGCATTCGACCTCCGCACCGACGACGCGACCGCCTTCGCGCAGGATTTCGCGGATGACGGTGTCGAATTGGAGCGGAACCTTGTTCTTGCGCAGGCTGTAGAACAGACGGGCCACCAAGGCGTTGCCCATGACGATCCGCGTGCCACGCGGGTATTTCACTCGGTCGGACAAGAAACGGAAAAACAGTTTGGCGGAATAGATGAAGTTCGCCGCCGATTTGAAGCGTCCGATCAGACGTGGGATGTCGTCCTTCCCTACCATCATGCCGCCGAAGACCATGAATTCACCGATGGGCGGGCGCACCAGCTTGAAGTCGTTCCCCAGCAGCCGGCCGTCGAAAGGAGCGGCTACGATGGCGCGTCCGGTCACGGCGGCGCCGGCCATGTTGGACTGGTAGTCGGGATGACGGCCGCAGGGCAGGAAGGTGACGTCGGTCTTCGCCTCGAAATAGTCGATGGCCGCCGGGCCGGTTGTGAGATAAGCGCTGCGCAGGTCGCGGCCCTTCGATCCGCCAACCAGCTGGTCCATGTAGATTTCCGCCTGTTGCGCCGTGTCGCTGTAGCCGGCGCGCCGGCTCTGGCTGTTGCCGGGGATCCAGAGCGTCCCGGCCGAGGTCGAGGCGGTGCCGCCGATCTGCCCCGATTTTTCGCAGATCATCACGTCGAGCCCTTCCAGGGCGCCGACCAGGGCCGTGGCCATGCCGCCCGGTCCGGCGCCGGCGACCAGCAGATCGACCTCGGCGTCCCACGCGGTAACTTGTGCCATCCTTTGGTACTCCGTTTCCTCCGGCGCGGTCGAAAACGCTAGCGTCGCTTGATCTTTCGATCCGCTGTGGCCTTGCCGCGCCTGGTTTGTCCGTTGACGGGCTGCGCGTCGTCCTGGCCTTCGGTGGGCATCACCGCTGTTTCGCGGTTGGCGACCAGCCGCAGCGACGACGGCAACGTGTCGTTGTGTAGGCTCACCAGCTGGGTCAACAGCTGGATCAGGGTCTTGCGGTCCGCTGGTCGGAGCGGTTCCAGAATGCGTTCCTGGACCCGTTCGACCGCCGTGGTGACCGTGGTCAGCAGGGAGCGTCCGGCCGGCGACAGGTACAGGAGCTTGATGCGCTTGTCCTCCTCGCTGGCACGACGGTAGATGAGGTCCTTCGCTTCCAGCCGTTCGATAACGCCGCCGAGCGTGGAGCGGTCGAAGGCGATCAGTCCCGAAAGCCGGGTCGCATCGACGCCGGGATTTTCATCGATGGCGACGAGCGCGGCGTATTGGACCGAGGTCAGATCGTGTTTCGTACACTCCTCGGTGAACAGCGCCACCGATATCTGATGTGCCCGTCGGAGAAGATGTCCGGGCTTCGCATAAAGTTCATCCATGGCCATGCGCGCACCTGCTGAGCCTGTTCGTGAAGCGGTGAGACTCCCCTACGGGGACACTGATGATGCAATCCAAGCGATTGGCGTCTGGTCCGTCCCGAGGATCGGGCGCGTGCTCCCTACTTCCTCCGTCCGGAAGACTGTGCGCTCCGCCAACGAAGGTTGACAGGATGCTATCAATATGTAGTCTGATATTATGTATGCTGTCAATGCTGGTCGCGATCATCACTGTCGCATGCCGGCCGATCTCGCTGATTCCCCGCGGATCTCCCACGGATCCCCCACGGATCCGGTGCGCTGCTCGCTTCCTTGAAGGAAACGCCATCATGTCCTCCCTTCGTATCGCCGTCATCGGTGCCGGCATCATCGGCAAAACGCACATTGACACGCTGTCCCGGGATCCGGTCAGCCGGCTGGTCGCCATTGCCGATCCCACCGACGATGCCCAAGCCGTGGCCGCCCGCCATGGAGTGCCGCTCTATGCCGATCATTGTCTAATGCTGGAGAGGGAAAGGCCGGATGGCGTGATCGTCGCCACCCCCAATGCCACTCATGTGCCGATCGGCCTCGCCTGCATCGAACGTGGCGTCCCCGTGCTGATCGAGAAGCCGATCGCCGACACGGTGGAGGCGGCGCGGACGCTGACGGATGCGGCGGAGCGGGCCGGGGTGCCGCTGCTGGTCGGCCATCACCGCCGCCACAACCCGATCCTGCGCCTGGCGCGCGAGGTGATCGGGCGCGGCGACCTCGGGCCGCTGGTGTCCGCCACCATCCTCTACACCTTCCTGAAGCCGGACGGCTATTTCGACGCGGCCTGGCGCCGCGAGGAGGGCGGCGGACCGATCCTCATCAACCTGATCCACGAGATCGACACGCTGCGATTCCTGTGCGGCGACATCGACAGCCTCCAGGCGATGCGCTCCAACCAGACCCGCGGCTTCGCCGTCGAGGACACCGCCGCCGTGGTCCTGCGGATGTGCAACGGCGCGCTCGCCACCATCAGCTTGTCCGACGCGGCCGCCGCGCCCTGGAGTTGGGACCTGACGACTGGCGAAAGCCCGCAATTCGCCCGCCAGACGGTACCGACGCATTTCTTCTCGGGCACACAGGGATCGCTGACCGTGCCGACGCTGGAACTGTGGCGGTACGAGGGTGGACGCGGCTGGCTCGACCCCTTCACCCGCACGGGGCTGCCGCTTAGGCCTGACAACCCCTATGCCGTGCAGTTGAGTCATTTCGGACAGGTGATCCGACGGGAGGTGGCCCCGCTGGTCGGTGGCGCGGATGCGACCCAAACCCTGCGAGCGACGCTGGCGGTGCGGGAAGCCACCGACACGAACCGACCTGTCCGACTGGGCGCGTAAGACCTGCGGATTTCTCCGCTCCGACCTTGTTCCCGCCGTTGATCGGGAGGGGCCGCGCCGGGAAGGCACGGCCCCTTCGCGTCACGCCAGCGCGGTGTCCACCTGACCGGTCTGTACCGGCAGCGTCCGGATCGGGGAGAAGGAGGTCGGGTACATGATCCGGTTCTCCATCGACAGGATCATTGGCCGGATTTTCGCCAGGCAGTCCTGCCATTGCGGGTTCTCCGCCAAGCGGGCACGCCGGGCGCGCCGATCCTCCAGGTCGGCGTAGGCCCAGAGATGGACCAGCTGGTTCTGGGTCCCGAACTCGGTCACGAAATAGCCGAGGAAGCCGCCGAGAATCGGCTTTTGCGTCGGCAAACCCTCCGTCTCATAGATCCGCAGATATTCGGCCAGACTGACGCCGGTGTGCAGGACATAGATGCGCTCTTCGACAACCAAGGAAACCTCCGTCGGACCGGGCTGGAATCGGGCTTTGGCATCACGGCTTGGGAACGAGGTTGCAGGCCGGGTCAAGCGGCTTCCAGGCCTCCTCGACCGGGATGGTGGCGACCAGCTTGTAATAATCCCAGCGGCCTTTCGATTCCTGCGGGGGCTTCACCTGGAACAGATACATCGGGTGCAGCTTGCGCCCGTCGACGCGGATCGATCCCTGTCCATAGGCGTCGTCGTCGGTCGGCAACTCCTTCATCTTGGCGACGACCGCGCGCCCGTCGTCGTCGCTGCCCAGCGCCTTGACTGCCTTCAGGTAGTGCGTCACCTGCGAGTAGACTGACGCCTGAAAGGCCGTTGGCATCTTGCCGTGACGTTCGAAGAAGCGTTTGGAGAACGCGCGGGTGCGATCGTTGAGATCCCAATAGAAGGGCACACTCAGCAGCGTTCCCTGGGCCGCCGCAAGCCCCAGCGCGTCGATGTCGGTCAGATAGACGGTCAGCCCGGCGAATTGCTGGCCGCCTTCCAGGATGCCGAATTCCTTACCCTGCTTCACCGCGTTGGTGAAATCGGCGGTGGCGTTGGCGAGCCCGATCACCTTCGCCCCCGATCGCTGGGCCTGCAGCAGATAGGAGGCGAAATCCGGTGAGTTGAGCGGTGCCCGCACCGACCCGATCACCGTGCCGCCCATTCGTTTCACGATGTCGCCGGCTTGCTTTTCCATATCGTGACCAAAGGCATAGTCGGCCGTGATGAAGAACCATGAGGTTCCGCCCTGCTTGACCACCGCCGTGGCCGTGGCGTTCGCCAGCGCGTAGTTGTCGAGCGCCCAGTGCACATGGTTGGCCGTGCAGGCGTCACCGGTCAGCCGGTTGGTATTGGACCCCGACACGATGGCGACCTTGTTCTTCTGCTTGGCGATCTCCACCACCGCCAACGCGACCGACGAATTGGTGATCTCCGCGATCAGATCGACGCCCTGGGTGTCGTACCATTGCCGGGCGATCGCGGCGCCGACGTCGGCCTTGTTCTGGTTGTCGGCGGAGATGATCTCGATGGGCGTGTCGCCGATCTTGCCGCCGAAATCCTCTACCGCCATCTTGGCGGCGATCACCGAACCATGGCCCATGATGTCGACATACAGGCCGGACTGGTCGTTCAGAACGCCGATGCGGATGACGTTGTCGGTATAGGCCGCCGACGCGGTTCCGCTGATCAGCAGGGTCAAGCCCAGGACCAGCGCCGAGGCGTGCTTCATCATGCTTCCCTCCCTTGGATGAATTGTCCGTTTTCTCGATCGCTCGCGCGCTGCGGCGGCGGGCAGACCCCGTTTGGTTTCGCTTTGGTCGGGGAGTCCACTCTCGCCGCATATTGACAGCGTACGTAATATCAGCATACAACATGATTGTGCGCTGTCAACAATTGGACATCCGCGATACGCGCCGGCTATCGATCGGCCGGAACCCCCGTAGACACAGCTTGTGTGCCTTGGGGGTGTCATCGTTAACGCGATGCCCATCGTCATCTCCGCTAATACGGGAAAAGGACCATGTCGCCTGAGCAAAACTATCCGGCGGTTCGCTTCGTTGTCCGTTACGGCTTGTGGCTGTCCATCATCGTCGGGTTGGCGCCGGTGTTCGTCGCTTTGCTCGCCGTGCTGTCCGGCTGGGGCTATGGGGTGGCTCTGATCCTGATCCTCAGCGCGCCATTGCTGTTTCTCGTGATGAAGGCGTTTGCGGAACTGGTCGCCATCATCTCCGACATGCTGCTGCCGAAATAATCGAAGACGCTCCTGGGAGGACAAGGATGAAAGCCGATCTGATCGTCATCGGCGGCGGCATCGCCGGGTTGGTCACTGCTAATCGCGCCGCCGAGCTGGGGTTGAGCGTGCTGGTGCTGGAGAAGGGCAATGAGGACCGCTACCTCTGCAACTCGCGCTACACGGGCGGCGCCTTCCACATCGGCATGCGCAGTCTGCACCGGCCGCTGGAGGAGGTGAAGGCGACCATCCGCGCGGAAACCGACAATTTCGTCGCCGAGCCCCTGGTCGCGATGATCGCATCGGAGGCGCCGCGCGCCGTCGACTGGTTGCGTAAGCAGGGCATCCGCTTTCTGAAGGCGGGGCCGCGCGACTGGCAAGACACCGTGCTGGCGCCACCGGCGTTGCCTCAGCCCGGTTTGCATTGGGAAGGGCGGGGTGGCGACACGCTGCTCCGCACGCTCGAGGCCATGCTTGCAAAGCGTGGGGGCATCGTCCGGCGTGGCGTCCGAGCGCGGGAACTGGTGATCGAGGATGGCCGCTGCGTCGGCCTGCGGGCCGAGCGGAACGGTGAGCAAATCCGGTTCGAGGCCGGCGCGGTTGTCATCGCCGACGGCGGATTTCAGGGCAACCCTGAACTGGTCCGCGAACATGTTTCCCCGGCACCCGAGGGTGTGCGCCAGCGCGGCGCCGGTACCGGCGGCGGCGATGGCCTGCGCATGGCGGCCCAGGCGGGCGCGGCGCTGATCGGCACGCCGTATTTCTACGGCCATATCCTATGCCAGGACGCGTTGCACAACGACAAGCTCTGGCCCTACCCGTGGCTGGACGAGATCGTCATGGCCGGGTTGGTAGTGAACGGTGCGGGCGAGCGGTTCGTCGACGAGGGACGCGGTGGCGTCTATGTGACCAACAGGATCGCCAAGCTTGACGATCCCCTGAGTTCGATCGTGATCTTCGACCGCCCGATCTGGGATGGGCCGGCCACGGAATCGATCATCC
>FTCZ01004050.1_pt1 | contig 18351 bp, 13 predicted proteins | sample 1658871 | NCBI WGS metagenome assembly FTCZ01 (sample SAMEA3914864, study PRJEB12502) | metagenome | biome: forest; material: soil | place: USA | collected 2012-03-12 | depth 0.3 m
AGCGAGCACGATGCCGATCTGCAGCCCGTGGGTCGCAAGCTCGTAAATCTCGAAACGGGTATGGGCGAGATCGCGCGCTTCCTCGGCCTTTTTGGCACGCTCGGCGAGTTCCTTGGTGCCTTCATTGGTCGAGGGCTCCGACTGGTAACGCGCGGCAGCGGACTTCCAGGCGTCGAGCTGCTTCGCCACGGCCTCTTTCTGGGCAGGGTCGGTCAGCGCGGCGGTATTGAGCTGCGCGGCGTCGCCCGCCGTCAACAGAACCGTGCGGCGGATGGTCTTTGCCTGGAAGAAAGCCCAGAGGTTCGACGCCTCGATATTCTTCTCGATCGAGATGTTGCGAGCATTGTTCGCGCCGGCTTCCGCAAAGGCCAGCACCAGCGCCAGCAGCGCGATCAGCATCGCGACCGGCTTGTTGTTGGTCTCATGCGCCATATGGTCTTCGGACATTGCGTGCCTTCCCCGTGTTGCAGCAGAATCAGGCCTGTTTCCTGCACGAGGGAGATCACGCTTTCAAGAAAGCCGTATGGCCTATTTTTATGATCGATCGTCCGGGCGTCCTTAAGCCCGCGGATGCGCCGCCTTGTAGGCCGCCATCAACCGACCCGCATCCACCTCGGTATAAATCTGCGTCGTCGAGAGCGAAGCGTGGCCGAGCAGCTCCTGGATGGTGCGGAGATCGCCGCCACGGCTGAGCAGATGCGTCGCAAAGGAATGGCGCAGCGCATGTGGTGTCGCCGTATCCGGCAGCCCAAGCGCACCGCGAAGTCCTTCCATCGCAAGCTGGATGATCCGCGGCGAGAGCGGGCCGCCCTTGGCCCCGCGAAACAGGGGTTCGTCGGGCTTCAGCGTCCAGGGGACCTCATCCATATAGGCGCGCACCAGGCCAGCGACCTGCGCCAGAACCGGCACCTGCCGCGCCTTCCCGCCCTTGCCGATCACCTGTAGCGCCGCCATCGGCATGACCGGCGCGTCCTTAGCCTTGATCGCCAGCGCTTCCGAAATGCGCAATCCGCAGCCATAGAGCAGGCCGAGCACAGCGGCATCGCGGGTCAGCACCCACTGCTCGCGTTCTTCACCGGCGCGGGTGTCGCTATCGGTCACAGCGCGGGCATTTTGCGCGCTCAGCGGTTTCGGCAAGGTCTTGCCGATGCGCGGCGAACGGATGGCGGCGAAGGCGCTTGCCTTGGCCAGCCCTTGCCGCTCCAGGTAACGCATGAAGGAGCGGCAGCCGGCAAGCTGACGCATCAAGGTTCGGCTCTCGATCTTCTCCTTGCGCCGCGCCGCCAGAAACGACCGGATATCGGCTGGACGAAGCTCCGAAAGCGCGGCCAGGTCCGCCCGCTCGCCGAGATGAATAGCAAGGAACGCGAGGAACTGGCGCACATCGCGCGCATAAGCCTCGACCGTCTTCTCCGCGACGCGCCGTTCGGTTGAGAGATGGGAGAGCCAGGCGGCGAAGGCTTGATCGAGAGACATGGGAATCACTTTGCCGAAGCGCCTTTAAGGAAGCGCAAACACGCCGCTCCGGCAAATTTCCGACGAAACCTTAAAGCGGCTTCGGCGTTGTCTGCACGACGCGGCGGCTCCCCGTGGCCCCGCGTCAGGGCTTGCGTGCCAGTTCCGGCGGGCAAGTTATGGGCTTCGGATCATCCTCTGGAGAGCCGGAGTGGGGCTGGACACCAACCCTAGAAAACGGAGACAGATCAATGAGAAAGATCCTGATTTCATCCGCTTCGGCGCTTGCGCTCCTTGCTGGCACCGTAGCGGTGCCGAGCAGCGCCAATGCCTATCCCGTCTGGGTGATCCCGGTGATTATCGGCGCGGCAGTCGGCGGCGTAGGCTTGGGCGCGGTCGCCACCGCAAATGCTCAGCAGAACGGCCAGCCCGTTCCGGCGGCGCAGCCAGGCCTCGAACCTCGCGCTCGGGTCGGCTTCTGCCACATGGCCCGTGCCCGGGTCGATGGCGTCTGGCGTCGCGTCGAGGTCTGCGACTAAGCAGCCTCGCGAAGACAAGAAGCCGCCCGTCTCGATGGGCGGCTTTTTTGTTCATACCGCCCAGGTCAGCTTGTGATGATCGAAGCCTGCGACAATCGTCGGCTTCACCACCGCGAAATAGGGCGAGATGTCGAAATCGCGCGGCGCGTAAAGCGAATGATGGCGAATGTGATAGATATCCCGGCTCCGCCGGCCCGAGCCGATGCGCTCGATCGTTGGCAGGATCGGATAGCGCACCGCTTCGAAAGCCTGTGCGATCAAGGTCGAGCAGATCGCCCGCGTCGGCGAGCCTGACCCAAGCGCGATCATGCGGCGGCGGAAACGGGCCGGCACCGGCGGTGTCGGCATCAGGTAGCGCGCCAGATCGACGACATTCTTCAGATCGTAGGAAAAGCCGATCCGCTCGATCATATAGGCCAGCAGCATCTCGATCTCGCCGGGCTTCAACCCGACAGGCCGACAAATCCGCACATGCGCGCCATCGTATTTCGATAGCGGCGAGGAGATGACGCCCTCCTCCAGCTCCGCCTCGACCAGCACATGTGGTTCTTCGCCGGCTTTGGTCGCACCGGCGATCGGCCCGGTGAACACCGCCGCATGCGACCAGGTCGATTGCGTCAGGTACTTGATCACCGAGGCAACCCGCGAATTGCCCTCCACCAGCAGCACGTCGCCTGGCTGCAGTGCTCCCCTCAGCGCATCGAAGCTGCAGGTGGAGGGTGTCGGACCACCCTTCAGCGGCGTGGTGAGAAAGCGCGCCAAAGCCTTGCTGAAAGGCTCCACGATCCGATCCGCGATTGCCATGGGTCACCTGAGACGAGCCTGAAAAAGCACGCTATCAGGCACCTGACCCGCCGCATCTTCAAGTCATGCAAACGGCTTACATGGATTTGTGTTCGGAACGCTGCTCGGCCGGCTTTTCCGTATTCACCAGGTTATGGATCGTGTTGATCAGCGCGACATGCGAGAAGGCCTGTGGGAAATTGCCGAGCTGACGCTTGAGCGCGCCACTATATTCCTCGGCCAACAGCCCGACATCGTTGCAAAGACCAATCAGGCGATGCAGCAGCTTTTCGGCCTCTTCGCGCCGGCCGATCAGCACGTAGGCATCCGCCAGCCAGAAGCTGCAGGCAAGAAAAGCGCCTTCTCCATGTTTCAACCCACCTTCGGTCAGGCGTGGATCATGTCGCAGCACGAAGCCATCCGGCATCATCCGCTGCTCGATCGCCTCGATGGTGCCGTGGATACGCGGATCGGTCGGCGGCAGGAAACCGGTATTGGGCAGGAGCAGCAGGCTCGCATCGAGCATGTCGGTCCCATACCAGGCGGTGAAACTCCCAACCCGCCCATCGAATGCCTTCTCGCAGATATCGTCGTGGATGATCGAGCGCGTTTCACGCCACCGATCGACCGGTCCGTCGAAACCCGCTTCCTCCGCCATCTTGATCGCCCGGTCGAAAGCCACCCAGCACATCACCTTGGAATAGGTATGGTGGCGCGGTTCGCCGCGCGATTCCCAGATGCCGCGATCGGGGAGCTTCCAACGCGTCTCAAGTTCTTTCAGCAATGCGCGCAGCACCGACCAGCTCGGCTCGTCGATCGGAATTCCGCCCTTGAACGCTTGATAAAATGTATCGATCACCTCGCCGAACACGTCGAGCTGCAACTGGCCGGCGGCGGCATTGCCGACGCGCACCGGTTTCGCGCCCTCATAACCGTCGAGCCAGTCGATCTCCCATTCGGTCAGCCGGCGTTCGCCTGCAAGCCCGTACATGATCTGTGCTTCAGCCGGGTTGCCCGCGACGGCCCGTAGCAGCCAGTCGCGCCAAGCTTGCGCCTCGGAGAAGAAGCCGGCATTCATCAGCGCCATCAGCGTCAATGTGGAATCGCGCAGCCAGCAGAAACGATAATCCCAGTTCCGGATACCGCCCGGCGTCTCGGGCAGCGAGGTCGTCGGCGCAGCGATGATTCCACCGGTCGGCGCATAGGTCAGTGCCTTCAGCGTGATCAGCGAGCGTGTCACCACATCAGCCCATTCGCCTTTCTGCGGCGATTGCTCCACCCACTCGCACCAAAGCTTTTCCGTCAGCTTGAGAGCCTTGGCAGCGTCGATCGGCTCCGTCGGCGGCAAGTGCGAAGGCGCGTAACTCAGCACGAAACTGACGCTCTCTCCGGCCGAGACGGCGAATTCCGCTACCGTCTTCATGTCCTTGCCCTTGGTCGGAACATCCGCCCGCAGCATCACCATGTCAGGCCCGGAGATCGCCTTCAGCAACCCGTCGCTCTCCCGCGTGACCCATGGAACGTAAGCGCCGTAGCCAAAGCGCAGGATCAATTCGCAGCACATTTCGACGGTACCGTCGAGCCCCTCGACGAAGCGGACGATCTCGATCCCGTTGCGCATCGGCATGAAATCGGTCAGCCGAACGCGTCCATCCTTTGTTTCGAAGATGGTTTCGAGGATCAGCGTATCACCGCGATAGCGCCGTTCCGTCTTGACGATCTCGGCCTTCGGCGCGATCAGCCAGCGCCCGTTCTCCGGATGGCCAAGCAGCGCGGCGAAACAGGCATCCGAGTCGAAACGCGGCCAGCAAAGCCAGTCGATCGATCCGTTGCGTCCGACCAGCGCCGCAGTCTCGCAATCGCCGATCAGGGCATAATCTTCAATGCGCATGGATTGTGACATAGGCGCTTGGAACGCCAGCCAGCCACGAAGGTTCCTGCCTGATCACGGCAACGTCAGCGGCCTAAGGCGGCCCCGGCTGCTGGCCGGGCAGCGGAATGGCGGTCAGCAGATGCTGATACTCGGTATCGCGGCTGTTCATGCCAACTTCCGCCCGGCGCGGCCGGTCGGCTGGAACGGAAACACCAAGGCGTCGCAAATCGTCCGCCGCGCGGATTTCGCCTGCCCTTGCCGCTTGCAGGTAATAATCGATCGCTTTTTCCTTGTCGCGCGCTAGGCCGGCATAGCCATTCTCGCAGCAGCGCCCTGCCGCCCAGGCAGCATCCGGCCGTTCATTCGCGAACCGCATGCCCGCCGCGCACCAAGGCGCTGTATAGGGCTCCGCATCGATGCCGGATTCATCGACGGGTTTGGACGTCTGGCAGCCCGCAAGCGCAAGCGAGACAGCAATCGCCGCGCTTTTCATGAACTGTCTCGCCCATCCAGCGAGAAAGGCGAATTCGATTTCCAACCGCAAGAAGAGGGTCTCCTTCGGAAAACCATGTTAGGAGGAACCTGGGGAACAAACACGGCGTTGCCGTGACGATTCCAATCGCGGGGCGCGCGACGAACAATGGCCGATTTGCCGGCGGAAGACCGGATCGCTGACGGTGCGGAGGATAAAATCGCCGCGCCCATGCTTGTGCTTGTCAACATGGATGCCGGTTCGGTCGCGGAGGCGGAAGCGCTCGTCGGCAAGTTGAGAGACGCTTTCGCCGTCCATAACCTCTCACCAATTATTCGCGCCCTTCCGGCCGCCGAAATCACCATGCTGGCGGAGGATTTCGCTTCCGCCCATCATGGCAACCCCGATGTCACGCTGGTGATCGGCGGCGGCGATGGCACCATCGGAGCCGCAGCCGGTGCGACCGCTGCTTCGGGCATCACGCTTGGCGTCCTACCGCTTGGCACCTTCAATCATTTCGCCAAGGACCTCGGCTTGCCGCTCGATCTCGCCGGCGCGGTGGCGACGATCGCAGCCGGCCATCGACGCCGGGTCGATCTCGGTGAGGTCAACGGCCAGGTCTTCATCAACAATTCCTCGATCGGCATCTATCCCTTCCTCGTCACCCATCGCGACGCGCTGCGCCGCCGGCATGGATTCGGCAAGTTGCTGGCGACGATTCCGGCGCTCTGGCGCAGCTTTCGCGCGACCGGCTGGCATTTCCTGAACATCTCGGCGACGATCGGCAGGAACCCGGTGCGGACACCCTGCATCTTCGTCGGCAACAACGCCTACGACCTCCAGACGCTCGGCACCCGCGCCGCGCTGGATGCCGGGACACTTGGCATCTGCATCGTCAAGCGGCAGACCCGGCTGGGCCTCTTGATATTACCGGTTCTCGCCGCCCTCGGGCGGCTCTCCTGCTCCGATGACATCGACATGTTTCCCTGCGCCGAGATCACTATAGCCAGCCGCAAGCGCCGCCTGCATGTCGCGCTGGACGGCGAGGTGATGCGCATGCGCACGCCGTTGCGCTACCGCTCGCGCCCGGCTGCGCTTTCGGTGCTTGCGCCACGGCCGGCGGCGGCATGAGCACCGAAACCAACCGCCTGCGCCGTCTCTGGCGCTGGCCGCCGATGGATCTGACGCTTCTCGTCTCGATTTTTGTCGCCTGCGCCGCTCTGCTGCTTTTCCTGCTTGTCGCGGATGCGGTGATGGAAGGAGAAACATTGCCGCTGGATGAGGCGATCCTGCGCGCCTTGCGGCAGCCTGGCGACCTCGCCCACCCGATCGGTCCAGCCTGGTTGTCGCTCGCCATGCGCGACATCACCAGCCTCGGCGGCATGACCGTACTGACGCTGATCACCGTCAGCGTGCTCACCTATCTGCTATTGACCGGAAATCGGCGCATGGCGCTGCTGATCTTCCTTGCCATAGCCGGCGGCGCATTGATGAGCACCGGGCTCAAAAATCTGTTTGGCCGGCCACGGCCTGATCTTGTCGCTCATCTCGTCGATGTCGAGACACTAAGTTTCCCAAGCGGCCACGCCACGCTATCAGCAATTACCTATTTAACACTTGGCGCGATGCTGGCGCGAACACAGTCAAGCCGAGCCGTCAGGCTCTATTTCATCGCACTCGCGGCAACGCTGACCGCGCTCATCGGCTTCAGCCGCATTTACCTCGGCGTCCATTGGCCAAGCGATGTCGTTGCCGGATGGGCAATCGGCATCGCCTGGGCGCTGCTGTGGCGTATCGTGGATGCTGCGCTGGCCGACTGAACCTACGATCAGACCCGCTTCAATCCCCATGGATAGGGCGCAGAGCCCGGCAGCATGCCGGTCAGGGTCTTCCGGTACGCCGTGCGGATCGTGAACTGCCCGAGCGGGATCGTCGCGACCTGATCGAGCGCCAGCCGTCCGAGCGCGACGGCGATCTTCGCCTGCGATTCGGCATCCGGCGCATCGAGCCAGGCTTGCGACATTTCCTCGGCTTGCGGGTTGTCCCACCAGCCATACCAGCCCTTGCCGCCCTGGCCATGCACCAGATCGGAAGTCGCCGGCGTGCCCCAGCCAAGCGCGCCGCCCGTGGTGTGGAAGATGCTCCAGCCGCCCTTGTCGACGGATTCGCGGCTGGTGCGGCGCTGGATCACGCTGCCCCAGTCGGTTTCAGCCAACTCGACGTTCATGCCGATGCGCCGCAGGATATCTGCCGTCACCTGTCCGAATGGCCCGATATCCGGGTAGTCGGTCGGATTGATGACCACAACTTTCTGGCCGGAATAGCCTGCTGCCTTAAGCTGCGCCTTCGCCTTGTCGAGGCTCTGGGGCATCAGGTCTTCAAGTTCGCCTGTATAATAGGGCGTGCCGCGCGGCCAGAGATTGCGGCAGGTCTGCCAGGTGGAAGTATCGTCGCCGCGCGAGGCGCGCATATGCTCTTCCTGGATCGTCGCCAGACGAACCGCCTGACGGATCGCCATATTGTTGAAGGGCTCCTGCAGGTGGTTAAGCCGCATCACACCCATGCGGCCGGTCGGATCGGTGACTTCCAGCTTGACGTCACTGCTCTTCGCCAGCATCGGCATCAGATCGACCAGCGGTCGCTCCCACCAGTCGATCTCGCCCTGGATCAGCGCGTTGGCGGCGGTCGCCGGGTCAGGCAGCACGTGCCACTCGATGCGATTGAAATTGCCGACCTTGCCGCCCGCATTTCGGCTCGGCGCTTCGCTGCGCGGTTTGTAACCAGCGAATTTTTCATAAACGACGCGGCTGCCGGAATTATATTCGGAGGCGACGAACTTGTACGGGCCGGAGCCGACCATCTCGGTGATCTGCTTGTTGCCGTCAGTGACGGCCAGCCGCTCCGGCATGATGAAGGGTGCATTGTCGGCCTTCGCCAGCGCACTGATCATCAGCGGGAAAGGCTTCGGCAGCTTCACTTCGAACGTGCGATCGTCGATTGCCTTCCATTCCGGGTTTGCCTTCGCAAGGAGCTGGCCGAACGTATCGCGCTGGCACCAGCGTTTCACGCTGGCGATGCAATCCTGCGAGCGCACCGCCTGACCATCGTGAAATGTCAGGCCCTCGCGCAGCTTGAAGCGCCACGTGCGGCCATCGTCGAGCTTTTCGTAGCTCTCGGCCATTTGGGGTTGCGCCTTCAGGTCCATGTCGAAGCCAAACAGCGTATCGAACACGTAGTAGGCGTGGTTGTTCGTCACCGTCGCCGTCGTCCAGATCGGATCGAAGGATGTCAGGTTCGCCTGCGGGACAAACCTGAGCGTCTGGGCTCTGGTGTTCTGGGCAATAGCGGGCGCAGCAATGATCGAGGCGACTGCCCCGCTGAGAAATGTACGACGATCCATCAACTCCTCCACGGCGGCGGTTTTTGTGCCTGCCGCCCCTATTCATGCATGCCGCGCGCCAAACGGAAAAGATTTTTCCCTTTGCGGGCGAAATCAGTCGAAGCCCATGAAGTTCGGGCTGTCGCTAAGCTTCGGCGCTGCTTTCAATTTGGCGATATCCGGCACCGGCCGAGCGGTGCGGACATCGCCCACAAGCAGCTTTTCGAGCGCCGCCGCGACTGCCAGCACCTTGGCGTCGCCGCCGCGCGGCCCAACGATCTGCAGGCCGAAGGGCATACCGTTATGATCCAGCCCGACAGGCAGCGAAATCGCGGGATGGCCGACCACCGTCGCGGCATAGGCGCAGGCCAGCCAGTGGAAATAAGTGCGGGTTTTCTTGCCGTCGATTTCGGCCGGGAACAGCTCCGACCATGGACGGGGGCTAAGCGTCACGGCCGGCGAGAGGATAACGTCGTAACGCTCAAAGAAGGTTTGCCAGTTCTTGTAAAGAACCATCTGCTGCTTCATGGCGCGCGCTACATCGAGCATGCCATAGCCAAGGCCTTCCTCGACATTGGCGCGGACATTCGGCCCGACCTCCTGCGGCGTGTCGCGCACGCGCTCATAGGCGCTGGCGACAAAGTTCATGGCGCGCAGCACCTCGAAGGTCTCATCCGTTCCGGCGCAATCGGGCGTGGCATCTTCCGCAACCGCGAAGACATCGCGGAACAGCCCGCATTTCTCGGCAAAAACCTTGCGGATATGGTTTTCCGTCGGCGCGAAACCGAAATCCGGTGTAAGCGCGACCTTAAGCCCGGCAAGGTCAATGGCGGCCGGTACGGCGAAATCCTTCGCGCGCCTGACGCGTTTGCCGTCGATCGTCGTCGCCAGCGGGTCAGCCGCATCGTCCGATACCATGGCGGACAGAAGCAAGCAGAGGTCCGGCACGGTGCGCGCCATTGGTCCGAGCACCGGCAAAGGGTTCCAGCCGATTGGCCGCTTCTCGCTCGGCACCAAGCCGGGCGAGGGCCGGAAACCGACAATGCCGTTGAAAGCGGCCGGATTGCGCAGCGAGCCTCCGGTATCCGAGCCCGTCGCGATCGGCACCATATTTGTCGCGAGCACAACACCGGAGCCGCCCGAGGAACCGGCAGCCGAACGCGACGGATCGAAGGGATTGCCCGTCACGCCATAGACGCCGTTGCGGGTATTCGCGCCTGCTCCCCATTCCGGCGTATTGGTCTTGCCGAGCACGATCGCGCCGGCCTTCCGTACCGATTTGACAATGAGCTGATCCTCGTCAGGCACATGGTCGCGAAACAGCGTGCTGCCATAGGTCGTGCGCAAGCCGGCAACGTTTTCGAGATCCTTGATGCCGATCGGCAACCCGTGCAGGGCCCCGAGCGCCTCGCCCTTTGCAGTCGCCGTATCTGCCTGTTTCGCCGTGGCGCGCGCCCGTTCGAAGTCACGCGCCACCATGGCGTTCACCGCGTGATCGACCGCCTCGATGCGGGAGATGCAGCTTTCGACAAGCTCGGTTGAGGAAAGCTTCTTCGCGCCGATCAGCGCGCGCGCTTCGACAGCGCCGAGATCGCAAGGTTCCATGCCTGCATTCCTTTTCGAATGATCAATTGCCGAAGCTACCGGGATGGTTCGCCGCCATGATTGGACAAAACTGCGCCGAAGCCTAGCCGGCTTGAGACGGCGCGCCCCAAAAGCATGGCCGCCCGGCGCATCTGACGCAGGTCTCAAACTTGACTCTAGCCGTCAGGATAGGGTAACTCTATGAAAAGACAGTACTTTTTAAGCATTCTAAACTACACGATGCGTTGAGACGACGACAGAATGACGACCGACAAGCTCGTTTCTGCCAGCAAGATCAAGGCCTACCGTCAACCGACGGAGAGCCTTGCGTGATTGTTTGTTCGTGTAACGTCCTCACGGACACCCAGATTCTCGCCACTCTCGAATCCGAAGAAAGCCATAGCCCCCGCTCCCCCGCGCAGGCCTATCGCTGCCTCGGATGCCGCCCGGATTGCGGCCGTTGCCTGGTGACTGTTCGCGCCCTGTTGGCCGAAGCCCGGCGCGACACCTGCGCAGTCGGCTGCGCTATCTGCCCCGGCGCTCACGATGCGAACCATCATCACGAGCACGAGCCTCAGCCTTTCCTCCTCGCCGCAGAATAATCTAGAATCATTCTAGACTTGATGTTGCCGGCTCGCTATTGAAGCGAGGCAGCTTCAAGTTTTTTGCCGTTCGGAGGACATGCCATGAAGGGCGACGCCAAGGTCATCGAATATCTCAATCGCGGCCTGCGCAGCGAGTTGACCGCGATCAGCCAGTACTGGCTGCATTTCCGCCTGCTCGACAATTGGGGCCTGAACGGCCTTGCCAAGAAGTGGCGCGAGGAATCGATCGAGGAGATGCACCATGCCGATCGTTTCATCGATCGCATCATCTTCCTCGAAGGCCATCCGAACCTCCAGGTGCTCGACCCGTTGAAGATTGGCCAGAACGTCCGCGAGGTGATCGAAGCCGATCTCGCCGCCGAAATCGGCGCTCGCGCGCTTTATCAGGAAGCCGCCGAATACGCGCTCTCGGTCCGCGACAACCCATCCAAGGACCTGTTCGAGAAGCTGATGGCGGATGAGGAAGGCCATATCGACTTCCTCGAAACCCAGCTCGAACTCATCGGCCGCATCGGCATCGAGCTCTATACGCAGGCCCATGTGAACGGACTTGGCGAGGGCGGTACGCCCGGTTTGCGCACCGAAGGCTGAAACCTCTCACTCCGAAGCGGCGGCCTCACGTTGGTGCGGCTGCCGTTCGGCATCGAGCCGCTCGGTGAGTTTGGCGAGCTTGGCCGCATTGTCGGCCAGGTTCGGTGCAAGCGCTGCGGCAGTCTTCCAAACCTCGATCGCCTCGACGATCTTGCCTTGGCTCTCTAAGACCGAAGACAGGATGCGCTGAAGCGAAACAGCCTTCGGTTGCAGACGGACAGCCTCGCGGGCATTTATCTCCGCCTCATCCTGGCGGCCGGCTTGCAACAGATAGCGGGCCAGCAGACCGTGCGAACCGGCGTTGCCCGGCGCGATCGCCAGCCCAGCCTGAATGGCTTCGATGGCGCCGGCCAGGTCGCCTTGCGCCGACAACGCCTTGCCTTGCGCCATATATAAGCCAACCGTGGCGAGGCCAGCATCGAGCGCTGCATGGATTTCCATTGCGGCCTCGTCCATGCGGTCGTCCGCAATGAGAAGCTCGGCGAACCGGCTCCGCAGATCCGCAGCGGAGGGATGCACGGCTACCGCCTCGCGGCAGGCCTTGATCGCTTGCACCCGTTTCCCACTGCGATCAAGCACATCAACCAGCGTGCGATGCACCCAGGCGACATTTGGTTTGAGCCGCAAAGCCTCGCGGGCAGGCGCTTCCGCTTCGATGGGGCGACCGGTTTGCAACAGACGGCGAGCAAGCGAGCCGTGGATGGCGGCATTGTCCGGCGAAAGCGCCAGCGCACGGCGTTCCGCCTCGATGGCCCCTTCTGAATCGCCTTGCTTGTCTTTCAGTTTCGCAAGAGCCACGAGAAAGGTGAAATTCGGCAGGCAAGCAGCCTGCTCGGCTGCCGTCGCAATCTCGGCCGCACCATCCAAATCTCCGTTTCGCAACAGGAATTCGAGCAACGCCGCACGATGACCGGGTATTGCAGGCTCATCGGCAACGGCTTTGCGAATTGAAGCTGCAGCCTCTGTAAGTTGCCCTGTCTGTTCCTGCACCTCTGCAAGCTGGATCAATGCGACTCCGCCACCGTGCCAGTGCCGAACGGAATCATGGCAAAGCATCAAGGCTTCGTCCGCCCTGCCACTTTTCACCAGCAGCATGGCGAGATGCTGTCTGAGCGCCATCCATGATGGTTGAAGGCTGATCGCGCGTTGCGCTGCCTTCAGCGCTTCGGCCGGTCGTCCCTTGGCGAGAAGGTGACGGCTCCAGCCGAACCAGCAGCCGCCATCCCCGATGGCGTGCAATGCGCCAATCAGCAACGCCTCGGTTTCAACCTCGCGCCCGGCCCGCGACAGCAATGCCGCGAGATGGCTCCGCCACGTATAGCTGGTCGGCGTAATCGTATAAGCGCGCAACGCAGCGGCGATGGCTGCGTCGAGCTTGCCTTGCCGCGCGAGAACCTGACTCAAAGTGAAATGCGCCCGCGGCCTGTCATTCTTGCGGATCGAGTCGAGCAGCAAGACTTCCGCCTCAGCGAGACCGTCTTCGCGGGTGAGCGCCGCGGCCAGGCGGGTAGCGACGGCGTCATCATCCGGCGCATGTCCAAAGGCCGTGCGAAGCCAGGTGGCTGCCTCGCCGACCTGCCCCATGACGGCGAGCGCATCCGCCAGTGCAAGCGCCAGCACGCCGCGCACCGGGTCACGTGTCGCTGCTTCATAAGCATCGCGCAAATCCGCAGTCGCATTCTGTGGCTGGCCGAGCTTCATATGAGCGTCGGCACGGGCAAGCTTGTCCGACGTTCCGACCGCCGGCAACCGAAGCGCTTCACCAAGAGCCCAGGCTGCCGCTGTGGGTTTTCGATCACTGAGGGCATGATAAAGCTGGAGATGGAAATAAACGCTGCGCCGCTTGTTCCTTCGCGCCGTTTCGACAATCGCAGTGAGATCACCGGCAAGGAAATTGCCGATCATTTCCTGCAACCCGTTCGGTCCGCTGAACAATGTTTCCAGGGCATGCCCCGCATGGCGAATGTGGGTCAGGCGGCAGGGAACTCGCTTGGCGATCTCCCGGGCATGTTCGGAATCATTCGGATGGGTCGGGTCGAAGATGAGGTCTACTGCGCAACGCGCATCGGGCGCAGCGATTTCCATGCCGGCATGCAGATCCGGATCAAAATAACCGACATAAGGATCTGGCTTCAGCTTGATGACGCTTGGATCAATAGTGAATTGCGGCGCTGAAGCGATGGCATGCCGGGCGCCGAGCGCGCTTGCGTATTTGATCGCGGCATAGCCGCCCATGCTCGAACCGTAAGTGACGATCTTCTCGTTACCCAAGGTCTCGCGGATCGCTGAGAGGCAGGGCAACGTCTCAGCTTTCGGATACCAGCTCCGGCGATGCGCAATGACGGTTACGACGGAAAGATCGGACTCGCCGACGAAGCTGCGAAGCGGCTGCACATATTGACCAGTCAGCCCGCCGCTCTCGAACAGTACCAGCGTCCACGGACTATCACGCCTGACGTGATAGGCGGCCATCGCCTCCGATTCATATATTTTACGGAACTCAGACATATCCGGCCGACTGAAAATGCTGGCTAGCGGCCATGGTTCACCGGCGTTGACCCGGTGTCCAGTGCGGCCGAAGGTCTGCCCCTACCTGGCCGATGCTAAGATGCAATTGTGGCTGTATTGGATAGGTCCGCCATCCACGCGGCGACCGCATCGCCCGCCATCGGCCGGCCGATATGATAGCCCTGCGCCAGGTCGCAATTCATTTCCTGGAGCATGGCAAGGCTTTGCGCATCCTCCACTCCCTCGGCGGTCACTCGCAGCCCGAGACTGCGACCAAGTCCGATGATACCGCGCACGATCTTCTGGCACTCCTTCGAAGTAGCGAGCGGCCGCACGAAAGAGGTATCCACCTTGAGTTCGGAAAAAGGCAGGCGCGCGAGCTGAACGAGCGAGGAATAGCCGATGCCGAAATCATCGATCGAAAGTTGAAATCCCTTGAGGCGCAGCCGCGTCGAGAGGCTAAGCGTGGTTGAAGGGTCGGCCATGGCGCTGGTTTCGGTCACTTCCAGCACAATGCGCTGCGGATCGAGCCCTTTGGCGTTGACCGCCGCCTCGAGCCGGTCGGCAAGGCGGATGTCGCCAAGCGATTTCGGCGAGAGATTGATTGCCAGATGCAGGTCCGAATGAGGGAAACAGGTTCCCAACCAATCGAATGCCTGTTCAACGATAAGTTCGGATAGGGCATCGATAAGCTGGCAGGCCTCCGCCTGGGCAATGAAATTCAGCGGCGAAATCGCACCCTTGGTCGGATGCTGCCACCGCGCCAGCGCCTCGAACCCGAAAACCTTGCGGTCGGCGCAGCGGATTTTCGGCTGGTAGGCGACACTGATCTGGCGCTGCTCGATGGCCTCGCGGAGTTCGGCCTCGGAAATCGCCGTTTCGGCTCCTGTCTCGTTGGGCTCCCCTCCAAATTCGGGCTGCGGAGACCCTGCATCGACGTTCACCAGCGCCTTGAACCGCGAGAAGGTGAAGGGTTTCGCCAAGGTGCCCAGCACGGTGAGCCCCTTTTCGCTCGAAGCACGGCGCGCGGCGTCCAGCACTCGTGATCCCGCACCGCTTGTGATGATGATGCTCGCCTTGCATTCTCGCCGGGCAAGCTCCAGCAGGATTTCCACCCCGTCAACAACCGGCATCACCAGGTCAACCGCGATATGCGAAGGCTTTCGAAGGTCCAGCGCCTCAAAAAAGGCCGCCGCGTTATCGGCGATGGCGACATCGAAATTCAGCCGTTCGGCCATCATCCTGATGATGGTGGCCACCACGGGATCATCGTCGAGGATAAGGAGCGACCGATTCATTCGCCCAAGCCTTCTCCGCCGGAATGAACCCCACCGAAGAAACCCGGAGATCGCATCCCGCCCCGCCCATTCAGCAATAAATAGAAAAGTATCAGCATTGACGTATCAGTATTTTCGAGCGGGCCGCAAGCGCACTCGCGGTTGGGCTGGCGGAACCGCACCCCTCACGTTTCAGCGCGAAGCGCAATGCGGAGCATCCGCGCCAGATCGGCCTTGCGATAGGGCTTGGCGAGCAGCAGGACGCCCGGATCGAGCCTGCCGTGATGGATGATGGCGTTTTCCGTGTACCCCGACGTGAAGAGGAGCTTGCATCCCGGCCGACGCTTCGCCACTTCATCGGCAAGCTGCCGCCCGTTCATCGGTCCCGGCATGATCACATCGGTGAAGAGCAGATCGACCTCGCGGCCACTATCGATGATTTTCAAGGCTTCCGTTGCGTTGCTCGCGGTCAGGGCGACATAACCAAGCGCCCGCAGCTGCGCCACGACATAGTTCCGCACCAGACTGTCGTCTTCAACGACAAGGATTTTCTCGCTATTTCCCTTCGTCGCCAGCGTGAAGGTCGGTTCGACATAGGCGGAGGCGCCAGTCGCCGGCGGCAGGTAGATTTTCACCGTCGTCCCGTGCCCCTCCTCGCTGTAGATCTTGATATGGCCGGCTGACTGCTTGACGAAGCCATAGACCATGCTGAGCCCAAGGCCAGTGCCCTTGCCGATGCCTTTGGAGGTGAAGAAGGGATCGAAAACCTTGTCGATGATGGCAGCCGGGATGCCGGTGCCGGTATCGCTGACTGCAACCAGGATATAGTGGCCAGGCCGAACCTCGCTATGCCCGCTGGCATAGCTTTCATCCAGATAGACATCACCTGTCTCAAGCACGAGCTTGCCGCCATCGGGCATCGCATCACGCGCATTCAGCGCTAGGTTGAGCACCGCGGTCGCAAGCTGGTTTGGATCGACCAGGGCAAGGCCGAGATCTTCCTCGAAAGCCAGTTCGATCTCGATCTGCTCGCCGAGCGTGAGCTTGAGCAGCTTCGAGGTATCCGAAATGAGTGCGTTGACATTCGTCTCGCGCGGCTGGAGCGGCTGACGGCGCGCGAAGGCAAGCAGATGCTGCGTCAACTCGGCGCCGCGTCCCGCCGCCTCGTCGATCATCCTGGCGATCTCCGATAGCTGCGGGTCGTGCTCGACAGCTTCGGCAAGAATCTCGATCGTGCCGGTGATGACGGTCAGGATATTGTTGAAGTCGTGGGCGACACCGCCTGTCAACTGGCCGACGGCGTCCATCTTTTGCGCCTGCCGAAACTGCTCCTCCGCCGCGATCTTGTCGGTAAGGTCGCGAATAAAGCCGTTGAAGACAAAGCCTTGCTGACGCTTCAACGCGGTGATGCTGAGCTCCACCCTGATTTCCTTGCCATCCCGCAGAAGCGCATCGAGTTCCAGGCGGCGTCCAAGGATCGGCCCCTCTCCGCTGGCGAGAAAATGGTCGAGGCCTCGCTTATGCGCCGCGCGGCTCGCCTCGGGAATGATCAAAGATCCAAGATCTTTGCCAAGAACCTCGTCACGTCGCCAGCCGAATATCTGCTCCGCCTGCCGGTTCCAGTCGATAACCTTGCCAGCTTCATCCATCTGGACGAAGGCATCGAGCGCCATCTCGACGATGCCCCGCGCCAGTTGTTCGCTTTCCGACAGTGCCTCCTGCGCTTGCCGGCTTGCCGTCATGTCCCGGCCGATGAAGAAATGACGGCGAACGGGTTCCGACCAGGCGCCCATCCAGCTCAGCGAGACGATGCTGCCATCGCGGCGGACATAACGCGTCTCGAAATTCCGCATCTGCTGCCCGTGGCGCGCGGCCCGCATCTCGTTTCGCGTACTCTCCAGATCGTCTGAATAAACGAAGTCCACCGCGCTGCGGCCGACCATTTCCTCCGGCCGATAGCCGAGAATCGTCTCGCTGCTCGGGCTGACCTGAATGAAGTTACCCTGCGTATCGGTGACCAGGATGAGATCCTGCGACGTCTCGAAAATACGCCGGCGCTCTTCGATCTCCCGGCCCAGGGCCTGGCTGGTCTGCTTCGTCTCGGTGATGTCACGCGCCGTCTTGGAGGCGCCGATGATTGCGCCTGAGGACAGCCTGATCGGCGAGATTCCAAGCGAGATATCGCGGACTGTTCCATCCTTGTGCAATCTTTGGGTCTCGTATTGCTCGATCCTCTCGCCCATGCCGATGCGGCGCAACATCTCACGCACCTCGCCGCGTCTCTGTTCCGGGACGATGATATCGATGTGGCGGCCTATGACTTCCGCAGCCTGATAGCCGAACAGTCGCTCGGCAGCCGGGTTCCAGCCAGTAATCGTGCCATTAAGCGTCTTCGTGATGATGGCGTCGTTCGACGATTCGACCACAGCGACGAACAACTGCTCGCGGTCCAGATGTCGATCTCGCTCCAAGGCGGATTGCTGGCGCATTTTCTCCAGAAGCCCGGCGAGTTGCGTCTGTAATACACTCGTCTCGACCAGCAGAACGCTCAGCACGAAACTCGCGGCGATAAGCCCATAGATCCGCCCGACATAGAAACCGAGGTCAAAGCGAGCTTCGTTCAGGATCGCTGAAAGCGCGATATCGAAGAGCCAGGCGCACATCACGACCATAAGCCAAATATCGAGCACCGACTGCGGCCGTCGCCACCACAGAGCCAGAAGCGCCGCCAGGCTCAGGCACCAGATACCGGACACCACGCCGATCATCACGGGCGTGTAATGCCCTTGGCTGAGCAGCGTCGGCAACAGGTCGTGAGCGCCGGTCGTCATCCAGATCAAACCCGCAGCCGCCGCCGCAACTGCCAGGATAATCGAACCAATGATGGTCTTGATCGCCCCCTTCGGAGCGAGATCGGCAGCTCTTCCCTTCAGTAGGGCATAGCAAAGGACGAGGATCGGGAAGCCGCCATGCCAAACCATGTAAAGCCAGACGGTCGTCTGGCCGCCCGCGCCGAACAGCCCTGCGGGACTGAACAGGCCGGGAAAGGAAAACGCGTGGATGATGGCTATGACAGCAGTGAAGAGATAACCGCTCGCCAGGAAAAGCAGCGACCGCATCCTGAGGACGTCGAACTGGACGAAAAGCAGCACCACCGTGATCAGGTCGAGGGTGGCGAGCGAAAACTGATAGCACGCCACGAATGCCGGCATCTGGGCCAGCGGCAACTTTGCAAACGGCACCGCCACGAGGAAGAGGAGCGCCGAAACGGCGATGGCCGCCAGC
>FTCZ01007116.1_pt1 | contig 18309 bp, 20 predicted proteins | sample 1658871 | NCBI WGS metagenome assembly FTCZ01 (sample SAMEA3914864, study PRJEB12502) | metagenome | biome: forest; material: soil | place: USA | collected 2012-03-12 | depth 0.3 m
AGCGGAAATAGCCACCGCGTTCCGGATTGGGCTCGGGCTTCATCACCCGGCCCTGCGCTTCGACCAGCGGCTTCATCAAATCCTCGAGCTCGGACTTGCCCCAGCCCGTGACGACGAAATCCTTCGCACGGCCGACCACGTTGAGCCCGTCCATGTTTACCCCGCCGACCGTCTTCGCCAGCGGGAAGATCGGGTGTTCGGCATAATATTTGGAGCCGAGCAGTCCCGATTCCTCGGCCGTGACCGACAGGAACACCATCGTCCGCTTGGCCGGTCCGGCCTTGGCCTGCGCCTCGGCGAGCGCGATCAGCCCGGCCGATCCGCTCGCATTGTCGAGCGCGCCATTGCAGATGTCGTCGCCCTTGACCGGCGTGCAGCGGCCAAGGTGATCCCAATGCGCCGAATAGATCACCGTCTCGTCGGGCCGTTCGGTGCCCGGCAGAATGCCGACGACGTTGCGCGACGCCTGGCGCTTGATCGCGTTGGTGAAGCTGACCGATCCCCTGAGGCCGAGCGCCACCGCCTTGAAGCCCTTGGTCTTCGCGGCGGCCTGAAGCATGTCGAAATCCTTGCCCGCGCTGGCGAACAGCTCCTTTGCCTTGTCGAGCTGAAGCCAGCCGATCGCCTTCGACTGGTCGAGATGGTCGCCCTTTTCGTCGAGTTCGAGCTGGGGTCCGGTATTGCTCGACCGCACCACTCCCCAGCCATAGGCGGCAGGCTCGGTATCGTGGACGATCATCACCGCCGCCGCGCCCTGCCGCGCCGCTTCCTCGTATTTGTAGGTCCAGCGGCCATAATAGGTCATCGCCTTGCCTTCGAACGGGCCGTCCTTGCCGGGCGTCTGCCAGTCGGGATCGTTGATCAGGATGATCACCGTCTTCCCCTTCACGTCGACCCCGGCATAATCGTTCCAGCCTTTTTCGGGGGCATTGATGCCGTAGCCGACGAAGACGACGTCCGAGTTCCTGACATCGACCTTCGGCGTCACGCGATAGGTGTGGATCACCATGTCATCGCCCTGGGCCAGCGCGACTGGCGCCTTGCCTCCGGTAAAGGTGAACGGCGTCACGTTCTGAGCGGTCAGTTCGACCAGCGGCACGTCCTGGAACCAGCTGCCCTTGTTACCCGGCTTGAGGCCGGCCGCCTTCATCCGCTCGACGATGTAGTTGACCGACTTCTCCTCGCCCGGCGAGGTCGGCTTGCGGCCCTCGAACGCGTCGGACGACAAGGTTTTCGTGACGTCCTTGAGCGTGTCGACCGAAATGGCGGGGGCACTCGACTGGGCGAGTAACGGGCTTGCGACCAGGGCAGCGAGAAACAGGGGAAGGCGACGCATCGGGGGCCTTTCGTTCGGAATGATTGCTGTTTGACAGTGCCCTGCCGCGCGCACAAGCCATCGCCCGTTGCGCATCCATTCCGGGCGGCTATTCTGACCGCAATCAAGGGGTTTAGGGGGATCGCATGTTCAAGAAGCTGGCCGTCATCGGATTGCTGGGCGCAACCGGGCTGAGCATTCACGGCGTCGGCGCGCAAACCGCGCCGGCCACGCCCGCTACCGGCCTTGCGGAGATTTTCGGCGCCCGGGAATATGTCGAGGACATCAGCCTCTCGCCCGACGGCGACAAGATCGCCTTCATCGCGCCGACCAAGGGCCGCGGCGCGGCATTGCTGATCGCGGATATGGTCAAGGGCGGCGACCCCCAGATCATCCTGACCTCGAGCGGCAGCCCGGACCGGCTGACCGATTGCCACTGGTCGACCGACACGAGGCTGATCTGCAACGTCTACATGATCCTCGACACCGGCGACGGCAAATACGGCTTCACCCGGATCGTCGCGCTCAACTCGGACGGCCGCGGACTCAAGGTGGTGAGCGCGGGCACCAACGATCGCTCGCTCGGCATCATCTATAATGGCGGCGACCTGATCGACTGGGGCGGCAACGGCACGGGGTCGGCCCTGATGACCAGGGTATTCGTCCCGGAGAGCACGACCGGTACCCTGGTGTCCAACACGCGCTCGGGCCTCGGGGTCGATCTGGTCGACACGGTATCGCTCGGCCGCAAGACGGTCGAGCAGCCGCGCGAAGGGGCGATCGACTATATCACGGATGGCCAGGGCAACGTCCGCGTGATGGGCGTCCAGTCCAAATCCGGCACCGGCTATGACGGCAACAAGATCGCCTATATGTATCGCCCGGCCGACAGCCGCGACTGGAAGACGCTGGGCACGATAACGATCGAAGGCGGGCGGTATCGCGGATTCGAGCCGATTGCGGTCGATCCGGTGCTCAACGTCGTCTACGGCTTCGACAATGAAAGCGGTCGACGGGCGCTCTACAGCATCTCGCTGGACGGATCGCTGACCCGCAAGTTGGTGTTCGAGCGCCCCGATGTCGATGTCAGCGGACTGGTCCGGATCGGCCGGCGCGAGCGCGTGGTTGGTGTGTCGTACGTCACCGACCGGCGCCAGGCCGAGTTCTTCGATCCCGACCTCAAGAATCTTCGCGCCTCGCTCGGCCGCGCGCTGCCCGGCAAGCTCGTCACCTTCCTCGATTCGAGCCTCGATGAGAGCAAGCTGCTGGTCTATGCCGGCAGCGACGTCGACCCCGGTACCTATTACGTGTTCGATCGCAAGACGCGCGCCCTTGCGCAGGTCCTGCCGGCGCGTCTCGCGATGTCGAATCTGACGCTCGCGACGGTGAAGGCGATCACCTACAAGGCCGCCGACGGTACCGACATCCCGGCCTATCTGACCTTGCCCGCAGGTAGCGACGGCAAGAACCTGCCCGCGATCGTCATGCCGCATGGCGGTCCGGGATCGCGCGACGTCTGGGGATTCGACTGGCTGTCGCAATATTTCGCGGCGAAGGGCTATGCGGTGATCCAGCCCAATTTCCGCGGCTCGACCGGCTATGGCGACGCCTGGTACCAGAAGAACGGTTTCCAATCATGGCGGACCTCGGTCGGCGACGTCAACGACGCCGGGCGCTGGCTGGTCAAGTCGGGAATCGCCGACTCCCGGAAGCTGGCGATCGTCGGCTGGTCCTATGGTGGCTACGCGGCGTTGCAGAGCTCGGTACTCGACCCCGATCTGTTCAAGGCGGTGATCGCGATCGCCCCTGTCACCGACCTCGACACGCTGCGCAACGAATCGAGCCAGTTCACCAATTTTCCCCAGGTCGACGCGTTTATCGGTCACGGACCCTGGGTCACCGAGGGATCGCCCGCACGCAACGCCGATCGGATCAAGGCGCCGGTGCTGCTCTTCCACGGCGACCGCGATCAGAATGTCGGCGTGGGTGAATCGCGGCTGATGGCCGACAAGCTCAAGGGTGCGGGCAAGAAGGTCGAATATGTCGAGTTCAAGGGACTCGACCACCAGCTCGACGATGGCGACGTTCGCGCACAGATGCTCAGCAAGGCGGACGCCTTCCTGCGCGCCGCCATGGGGATGTAGCCCAATGCAAAAGGGCGGCCCCGAAGGACCGCCCTTTCGTTTTCCCGAGCTGTTGTCCGGATCGGCTGGCGCCGATCCGCGTCGTCAGCGCGAGTAGAATTCGACGACCAGGTTCGGTTCCATCTTCACCGGGTACGGCACTTCGTCGAGCGTCGGCACGCGGGTGAAGGTCACCTTGGCATTGCCGTCCGGCGAAACGTAATCGGGGATGTCGCGCTCGGCGAGCTGCTGCGCTTCCATCACCAGCGCCATTTCCTTGGCCTTCGAGCCCAGCGTGATCTCGTCGCCGATGAAGCAGCGGCGCGACGCGATGTTGCACTTCACGCCGTTGACGCGGATGTGGCCGTGGCTGACCAGCTGGCGCGCGGCGAAGATCGTCGGCGCGAACTTGGCGCGATAGACGATCATGTCGAGGCGCTGCTCGAGCAGGCCGATCAAATTCTGGCTGGTGTCGCCCTTCATGCGGGCGGCTTCCTGGTAGCAGTGCTTGAACTGCTTTTCGGTGACGTCGCCGTAATAGCCCTTGAGCTTCTGCTTGGCGCGGAGCTGGAGGCCGAAGTCCGACATCTTGCCCTTGCGGCGCTGGCCATGCTGGCCGGGGCCGTATTCGCGCTTGTTCACCGGGGACTTGGGACGACCCCAGATGTTCTCGCCCATGCGACGGTCGAGCTTGTGCTTGGCGCTGGTGCGCTTCGACATAGATATTCCTTTGCAATTGCCAACAACGACGACGCCCGAAGGCGACGTATCTTCCGGTCATCGCTCTGCTGATGATCCCAAGGGATCGGGCAGGGCCGCCGCTTCACCGGAAATGCGGGGCCGATCGCGAAGGCGGCGCCTCTATGGGAGAAGCGCCGCCGAGTCAATGCGAGGTCTTATCGGAGCGGGGTCTTATTGGGGTTTGCCGCCGACGATGCTGCCGAGCTGCCCGGCACGGTTCAGGTCGTCCTGCGCGCGGCTGCTGTTGCCGGCGTCGATCGAATCCCACTCTGCCTTGGTGTGGCAGACCGACTTGAAGCCGACGATCGAGCCGGTCACGGTTTCGCGACGGCAGATCTTCTTTTCCTTGGGCGGCTTGGTGCCGTCATTCTTGTCCGCCAGCGCCGGGGCGGCGGAGGTGATGGCAATCGCGGCAAGCAGAACATACGACAACTTCACGAGAATCTCCTGCGCTGGTGTTGCGGGTGAATTAGCGACGATGCTCGCGCCGCGAAAGAAAAAACGTCAGTGTCGCTGACGCGGATTGGCAACCGCCGACAGCACGCCGCGGAGCGTGCGGACTTCCTGGCTCGACCAGCCGGGCTTGGTCAACAGCGTGCGCAGGGTCCGCTTGGTCGTGGGCACGCGATCGGGCGGAAAGTAGAAGCCGGCAGCCTCGAGCATCGCGTCGAGCTGGCCGATCATGCCATCGAGCTCGTCCTGCGGCGCGGGCAGGGGGAGATCGGTGTCGGTCGGCTGCGCGAGCGCTTCGTGCTTCGACCATTCATAGGCTACCAGGATCACTGCCTGGGCGAGATTGAGGCTGCCGAATTCAGGATTGATCGGCACGGTGACGATCTCGCGCGCGATCGCGACATCGTCGGTCTCCAGCCCCGAGCGCTCGGGGCCGAACAGGATCGCCGACCGGCCTTGCCGCGCGTGGATGTCGCGCGCCGCGACCTCGGGCGTCACCACTGGCTTGGTCACGCCGCGCTTCCTGACCGTGGTGGCATAGACGTGCGCGCAATCGGCGACCGCATCGGCGACGCTGTCGAACACCTGCGCCTTTTCGAGAACGACATCGGCACCCGACGCCGCCGGCCCCGCCTGGGGATTGGGCCAGCCGTCGCGCGGGGCAACGAGGCGCATCTCGGTCAGCCCGAAATTGAGCATCGCGCGCGCCGCCTTGCCGATATTCTCGCCCAGTTGCGGGCGGACGAGGACGAAAATGGGTTGATCGGTCACGGGTTCAGTCACGCGTGAGGCGCGCGCTCCAGGCATAGCCACGATAGAGCGCGCGGTGTTGCGCCTTCAGTCCCTGGCTGTCCACCATCTCGAACAGGTCGGCGCGGGGCGTGACGTCGAACTTGGCCAGCCAGGCGAACAGCATCGCCCTGAACCAGCGCGGCAATTTCTCCTGCTGGCCGAAATCGACGATGTCGAGCCGGCCGCCGGGTGCGACCTTCGAAGCACCTTCGCGAAGCGCGCCTTGCCAGTCGGGGATCATCGACAATGTATAGCTCTGGAACACGCGATCGAAGTCGGCGCGGCCGAACATCGCCTGTGCGTCGAACGCGGTCGCGTCGCCTTGCGCGAAAGTGATCCGGTCCGCCAGGCCCGCCTTGGCGACATTGGCGCGCGCGGTCTCGAGCATCGCTTCGGAAATGTCGACGCCGTAATAATGCGCGTCGGGCCATCGTCTCGCCGCGACGATCAGGTTGCGCCCGGTGCCGCACCCCGCCTCGAGCACGTGTCCGCCGGCCGGCGGCGCGAGGCCCTCGATCAGCGCATCGCGTCCCAGCAGGTAATATTTGCGGGTCAGGTCGTAAAAGTGGCGCTGGGTACGATAGATCGCATCCATATGCGCCGCATGCGGCTGGTCGCTCAGGCGGCATCCCCCAGCACGTAGAGGTGCACGCCGCCATAAATCGACGAGCGATCGCGGCGCGTATAATCGAGCGATTCCTCGCCGCGATACGCCCATTTGCCGAGCACGTCGTCGGGCACGCGCCCCGGCAGGATCGTCTCGACTCCGGCAGTACGGAACAGCACCCGCGACCCCGGCCGCGCGGTGCGCGTGATCTGGGTCCACAGATCGGTAAGCTGCTCGTCGGTCATCCAGTCCTGCGCATCGAGCAGGATGTAGCGATCGAGCGAGGCGTCGGGCTGCTTCTTCAGGAACTCGGCATAGTTGGAATGGAGGATCTCCATCCGGTCGAGCCGGTCGACGACGTTCGCGTAATTGTCGGCCTGGAGATAGGGCGGCAGCGGCGCCTCGGGCCCTTCACCATAGCCACGACCGAACGCCTGCCACGCGAAATAATTGTCCTTGAGGTCGAAGTCGCAGGCGAGCTTCTCGAGCCGCTCGCGCAGCACCGTCGCCATCTTCGCGTCGCCGGCCAGCGCCTCGTATTGCGCGGGCGGAATGCCGAGCCCGAACAGGGATGCCGGCTGGTCGGTCAGCCAGCGGACGAAGGCCTTGTCGAAGAACGGGGCGAACTCGCGATCGAAAATCTCGCGCTGCTCCTCGATCGTCCGCGCCTTGAGGATTGCCTTGGGATCGACTCCATGGAGCCGCGCCAGCACGTGCGCCGCCCCGATGAACCCGCCGAGCAATCCGCGCTTGTACAGCCCCTTGGCGAACCCGCCGATCCGGCGGCGCCCGATCAGGTCGCGACTTTCCCAATAATGCCGGGTCGGCTCGTCGAGATGCGGACGGATATAGGTCTTGTACGCCGCGATGTTCGCCTTCGAATTGGCCTCGGCGAAGAAGCGATGGAAGGCGTCGTAATCGGGCAGGTGGCGGGCCGCTGCGAGCTTCAACTTGTTGAGCGCGATATGCGCGGTGTTGAGGTCTACCGCGGTGATCCGGCGCGGATTCGCGGTCAGGTAGGAAAGCGCGTTGCACCCGCCCGAGGCGATCGTCACGACATGGTTGTCGGGCTGGATCGCCAGCGCCTCCATGTCGACCGCCGGATCTTCCCAGATCTGCGCATAGACCAGTCCGCGGAACGCAAAGGTGAAGGCGCGTTCGAGGATGCCCTGCTTGGTCAGATGATCGTGACGGTGGACCGCGTCGGCAACGGCGCGGTTCTTGCGGGGAGCGGGGGCTGAGGCCATGCGATTTTCCTTGGAGGCGACGCGCCTTACCTTGCCGCGCGGCGTCGCGCTAGGGCAATCCGATGACGTTTCGATGACGCTCCCGCGACTCGCGACAGGCCGCCCTGGCGCAGCGCCCGCTATTGCATCGTCATCGCGCCGGCATCGGGCCAGCCGGTATCGCCCACCCGGGTCAGCTTCATCTCGAAGAATTGCATGGCCGGCTGGCCGGGCATGACGCGCTCGCCGATCTCGGTCCACACCTTGCCCCTGAAGGTCGCGGTGTAGCGGATCGTCGCCGGCCCCGCGGGAATTTCCCAGACGTAACCATCGGCGGTCGGGGTGATGACGAAATCGCCGGCATGGCCCTGCGCATAGGAATGGAAGTCATAGGCCTTTGTCGCCGGATCGTACGAAATCACCGCAAAGGCATTGAAGCCGACCGACCCGTCGGGATTGAACGCCTTGCCCTCGATGACGCGCAACGTGCCGCCGAGCATCGTCCCGACCCGCTCGGTATGCGTGACCTTGTGCTCGCCCGCCGGCCCGCGCGTGGTCGCGGTGCCGCGCCAGGTCCCGTCCATCCAGGCGAATCTCGCCTGCGCGCCCTTCTGCGCCGCGATCGCCGCGACATCGGCCTGTTGCGCCGCCGCCGGCACCGCCAGCGCCAGCATCAGCGCGCCCAAGATCATCCGCATATGGTCTCCTGTCCCCGTTCGTGGCAGCCTCACCGGTGATGGCGACGCTTTCCCCCGACCAGCCCGCGCGCGGCGGCCTGCGCAAGCGCGGCTTCGCGAATGCGGTCGGCAAATTCGCGAAGCGTGCGGCGGCCCTGCCCGGCTTCACGATGCTGATGGTCAGCGGCGGCGCGGCGATCGCGCTGACGACGATCACCGGCGCGTTCGGGACGATCCAGATGCCGCTGGGACCGCGGCTCGGTTTCTGGACGGTGCTGATCGGGTGGAACATCGCCAAGTGGCTCGCCTGGTTCGCCTGGCGGATCAGGAGCCCGCGCGACTGGCCGCGCGCCGGGGCGATCGGCGCCCTGGTGGTCAATATACCCTTGCCGCTCGAGATACCGGCCGCCTTGTGGCTGTTCGGGATATCGACCACGATCGATCCGCTGCGCGTCTGGATGGAAGCAGGCGCGATCAGTGCGGTGCTGTTCGCGATCCTGTTCTTTGCGCGGGCAAGGCCGGCCAGGCCGGTGGTACTAGGCGAGGATTCGGTGCTGTTCCGCGCCGGCGTCCGCGATTTCGGCGATATCCAGGCGGTCCGTGCAGAGGATCATTATTGCCGCCTCCATCTCGCGGATGGACGTAGCCTGCTGGTCCTCGCGCGCTTTGCCGATATTCTCGCCGAGCTCGCCGGTGTGGACGGCGAGCAGGTCCATCGCGGCGCCTGGATCGCCGCCCTGGCCGTCGATGGCGCGATCCGCGACGGGCGAGCCTGGCGGCTGGTGCTCGCCGACGGCACGCGGGTTCCTGTCAGCGCCAGCTATGCCACCGCGGTGCGCGCGCGCGGCTGGCTCAAGATAAAACCCAAAGTCGGGGTGGCGTAACGCGGCGCGGCTCGGTAAGGGCGTCGGCACACGACAATCAAAGGACCCGCGCCCAGTTCATGCGCATCGCCATCGCGTCCGATCACGCTGCCGTCGCACTCAAGGCGACGCTTGTCGACTGGTTGCGCGAGCTCGGCCATGAGGTCCTCGACCTGGGCCCCGAAACCGACGCCCGGGTCGACTATCCCGATTACGGTTACAAGCTGGCCGAGGCGATCGCCGATGGGCGCGCCGAACGCGGCGTCGCCTTGTGCGGATCGGGGATCGGCATCTCGATCGCGGTCAATCGCCACCCGGCGGTGCGCTGCGCCCTGGTCAGCGATCCCTATTCGGCGGCGCTGTCCCGCGAACATAACGATGCCAACGTGCTGGCGATGGGCGCGCGCCTGATCGGCGAGGACATGGCCAAGGCCTGTCTGATGTCCTTCATCGTCGGCGAGTTTGGCGGCGGCCGCCATGCCGGCCGCGTCGACAAGCTGAGCAACCCGAGCTTTTCCAAGGAACCCGCATGAGCACCAGCCCCGATACCATCGACGCGATCCGATCCGACGGCTTCTTCACGCGCGGCCTCGCCGATGCCGATCCGGCGGTGTTCGCCGGCGTGCGTCACGAGCTGAAGCGCGAGCAGGAGCAGATCGAGCTGATCGCGTCGGAGAACATCGTCTCCAAGGCAGTGCTCGAGGCGCAGGGCTCGGTGTTCACCAACAAATATGCCGAGGGCTATCCGGGCAAGCGTTACTACCAGGGCTGCCACCCGTCGGACGAGGTCGAGCAGCTGGCGATCGATCGCGCCAAGCAACTCTTTGGCTGCGAGTTCGCCAACGTCCAGCCGCATTCGGGCGCGCAGGCCAATGGCGCGGTGATGCTCGCGCTGACCAAGCCGGGCGACACCATCATGGGCCTCAGCCTCGATTCGGGCGGCCACCTGACGCACGGCGCAAAAGCCGCGATGTCGGGCAAATGGTTCAACGCGGTCCAATACGGCGTCACTCCCGACACCCATTTGATCGATTACGACCAGGTCGAGCGGCTGGCGAAGGAAACCCAGCCCCGGCTGATCATCACCGGCGGATCGGCCTATCCGCGCCATATCGACTTCGCCCGCTTCCGCGCGATCGCCGATGAAGTGGGGGCGGTCTTCATGGTCGACATGGCGCATTTCGCCGGCCTGGTCGCCGGCGGGGTCCATCCGACCCCGTTCGGCCACGCGCATGTCGTCACCACCACCACGCACAAGACGCTGCGTGGCCCGCGCGGCGGCGCGGTGTTCACCAATGACGAGGCGATTGCCAAGAAGATCAACTCTGCGGTGTTCCCCGGCCTGCAGGGCGGCCCGCTGATGCACGTCATCGCCGCCAAGGCAGTCGCGTTCGGCGAGGCGCTGCAGCCCGAGTTCAAGAGCTATGCTGCCGCAGTGATCGAGAATGCCAAGGTGCTGGCGGCGACGCTCAAGGAACGCGGCTGCGCGGTCGTGTCGGGCGGGACCGACACGCACCTTGCGCTGATCGATCTCACCCCGCTCGGCGTCACCGGCAAGGATGCCGACGAGGCGCTCGAGCGTGCCGCGATCACCTGCAACAAGAACGGCATCCCCAACGATCCCCTGCCGCCGGTCAAGACCAGCGGCATCCGCGTCGGCTCGCCGGCCGGCACCACCCGCGGATTCGGCCCGGCCGAGTTCCGCGAGATCGGCCACATGGTCGCCGATGTGCTCGACGGACTGGCCAAAAATGGTGAACAGGGTGACGCGCAGATAGAAATGGCTGTGCGTGACCGTGTTAATACGCTATGTCACCGGTTCCCGATTTACCCGGAGAATTGAGATGACCGAGGAAAATTCCAAGAAGACCAATTTCGAGGACACCGTGCGCGCGGTCGCCGACGACGTCACCGACCTGCTCGACGGCGCGGTCGACCGCACGTCGAAATGGATCGGCGGCGAGAATGGCAACAAGGTCGTGGGCGGCGCTGCGGTGGGCGTGCTGGCGGCGATCGTGCTGCCGATTTCGCTGGTCGGCGGTGCCCTGCTGGGCGCGGGCTATGCCGCGATCCGTCAGCGGAGCAAATAGGAATGCGGGAATAGATGCGCTGCCCATTCTGCGGACATGAAGACAGCCAGGTAAAGGATTCGCGCCCGACCGAGGACGGCGCGGCAATCCGCAGAAGGCGTCAGTGCGAAGGCTGCGCCGCGCGCTTCACCACGTTCGAGCGCATCCAGTTGCGCGAACTGACGGTGGTGAAGAGCGAGGGCCGCCGCGAGCCGTTCGAGCGCGAGAAACTGATGCGCTCGATCTCGGTGGCGACGCGCAAGCGGCCGATCGATCCGGTACGGATCGAGAAGCTCGTCTCCGGCATCCAGCGCCAGCTCGAAACCACGGGCGATCCCGAGGTCCGCGCGCAGATCATTGGCGAGATGGTGATGGAAGGGCTCAAGGGCCTCGATTCGGTCGCCTATATCCGCTTCGCGAGCGTCTACAAGGACTTCACCGAGGCGAAGGATTTCGAGGAATTCGCCGGTTCGGTCAGCGAGATCGGCGGGAAGCCCTAGGCACCTGCCAGGAATCCTCCCCACGCTGCGCACAGGGAGGATTTGGGAGAGGCTCGCCCTCAGGCCGCCTTGCGCAGCTCCAGTTCGAGCCGGTCCCAGATTTCGACCAGCGCTCGCGTCAGTTCGCGCATCATCTTTTCGTCATGCGTCGGCCCCGGGGTGAAGCGCAGCCGCTCGGTGCCGCGCGGCACGGTCGGATAATTGATCGGCTGGACGTAGACGCCATATTCGGCGAGCAGGATGTCGCTGATCCGCTTCGCCTTGACCGGATCGCCGACCATCAGCGGCACGATGTGCGTATCGCCGGGAAGCACCGGCAGCCCGGCCTCGGCCATCATCGCCTTGAGCATCGCGGCCGATGCCTGCTGCCCCTCGCGCTCGACGCTCGATTGCTTGAGGTGGCGGACCGACGCCAGCACGCCCGCGACCAGTACCGGCGACAGCGAGGTGGTGAAGATGAACCCCGGCGCATAGCTCCTGATCACGTCGATGATCGTCTGGTCGGCGGCGACATAGCCACCCATCACGCCGAACGCCTTGCCGAGCGTGCCTTCGATGATCGTGATGCGGTCGGCGACGCCGTCACGCTCCGAGATGCCGCCGCCGCGCGGGCCGTACATGCCGACGGCGTGGACCTCATCGAGATAGGTCAGTGCGTTGTACTTGTCCGCCAGGTCGCAGATCGCACCGATCGGGGCGATGTCGCCCTCCATCGAATAGACGCTCTCGAACGCGATCAATTTGGGCGCGTTGGGATCCTCGGCGGCCAGCAATTCCTCGAGATGGGCAAGGTCGTTGTGCCGGAACACGCGCTTCTCGCAGCCTGAATTGCGGATCCCCGCGATCATCGAGGCATGGTTGAGCTCGTCGGAGAAGATCACGCAGCCGGGCAGGATCTTGCCGAGCGTGGCCAACGTCGCCTCGTTCGAGACATAGCCGCTGGTGAACAGCAAGGCGCCTTCCTTGCCGTGCAGATCGGCCAGCTCGGCCTCGAGATCGACATGGTAATGCGTATTGCCGCCGATATTGCGCGTGCCGCCCGAGCCCGCGCCGACATCGTGGAGCGCTTCCTCCATCGCCGCGATCACCTTGGGATGCTGGCCCATCGCGAGATAGTCGTTCGAGCACCAGACGGTGATCGGCATCGGTCCGTTGTGCCCGGCGAAGCACCGCGCATTGGGGAACATCCCCTTGTTGCGCAGGATGTCGATGAACACGCGGTATCGGCCTTCGGCATGGAGCCGGTCGATTGCCTGGGTGAATACCCGCGAATAGTCGACGGGCCGCGAGGTGGAATCGCTCATGAATGGCGCAATTAGCGTGGGCGCGCGCGCTTTTCCATCGGGAATGCGTGCAAATCGAGCAATCGTGATGTTGCCCTGCGTCAACATGCCTGACGCATTGCCGTGATACACGAGTCGCATCGCCGCTCTTCAACCACGAGCATGGCGGCGACCGGGAGCCGTTGGAGAACTCCCGCTTGCCGTGCAGGAGCACGACCATGTCCAACCACGATCCTGACTATCTGTCGCGACGCGAAGCGCAGGAACGCGCCGCCGCCGAGCAATCGGCCGATCCCTCGGCACGACGCGCGCACAAGCAGCTCGCCGACCGTTATGCCGAGCAGTTGCGCGCTCCGATTCGGTCCGCAGTCTAGAGCGATTCGGCGCGGTTGATCCCGTATCGCGCCAGGGCCGGCGCGAGATAGGCCTCGGCCGCCCCGAAGCGCGTGAAGACGGCACGATGCTGCGGCGCCTCGGGCCAATCCTGCCCTTCGGTCAAATGCGCGACGCGCCGGGCGATACCCGCCGCGCCATCGATGAAGCGTACGGGGTGCGGCGTGGCCTCGGCCAGTTCGGCCTCGACCAGCGGAAAATGCGTGCAGGCATTGACCACGACGTCGATGCGCTCGCCGCCAGGTCGGTCGAACAGGCCGGCGATTGCCTCGCGATACTCGGCGATGTCTCGCTTCTCGCCCCTAAGCTTGGCTTCGGCCAGTTCCACCAACGCCGCCGAGCCGTGACGCAGCACCGTGCAATCGGCGGCGAAGCGCGCGGCGAGATCGTCGACATAAGGTTGGCGCACCGTCGCTTCGGTGCCGAGCACGCCGATCACTCGGGTCTTGCTCATCGCTGCGGCGGGCTTGATCGCGGGTACGGTCCCGACGATCGGCAGATCGAGCGCCGCGCGCACCGCGCCCAGCGCAATCGTCGATGCAGTATTGCATGCAATCACGATCAGCCGCGGATGGTAGCGTTCGGCGAGCCGCCCGAGCAGCGCCGGGACACGCGCGGCAATCTCCAGTTCGCTGCGCGTGCCATAGGGAAAGCCGGCCGAATCCGCGACGTAGACGAGCGGCGCCTGGGGCAGCAGCCGTTGCGTCGCGGCGAGCACCGACAGCCCGCCCACGCCCGAATCGAACAACAAAACCGGCCGTTCATCCATGCCGCGCGCCTCTAGGGCCCATCCCCATCCGCAACAAGAACCGTGATTGCAGGACAAGGACCATCGTGGGACGCATCCGTTCTGATCAAGATCAGTGGCGCGCCTTCTGCCGCTCGCTTATGTAGCCGCTCGATTGGGGAGCGTTCACGTGGCGACCGAATACCTTTGGGCAACACCGGCGGGTGCCGCGTTGCTCGGCTATCTGCTGGGATCGATCCCGTTCGGCGTCATTCTGACGCGGCTGGCCGGCGCCGGCGACCTCCGTCAGATCGGATCGGGCAATATCGGCGCGACCAATGTGCTCAGGACCGGGCGCAAGGGCCTCGCGGCAGCAACCCTGCTGCTCGACCTTGCCAAGGGCGCCGCCGCGGTTCTGCTCGCGGGCTGGCTGTTCCACGGTCACCAGATACCCGCCGCGGCCGCCGCCTTTGTCGGCCATTGCTACCCCGTCTGGCTCAAGTTCAAGGGCGGCAAGGGTGTCGCCACGTTGATGGGAATCGTGCTCGCGCTGCATTGGCCGATCGCGCTGGTCTATGCCGTCGTCTGGCTCGGGTTGCTGGCGACCCTGCGCATCTCGTCGGTTGCCGGGATGACGGCCGCGGTCTCGGCTCCCGTGTCGGCCGCCCTGTTCGGCCGGTTCGACCTCGTCATCCTGCTCACCGCGCTCGCCCTGATCGTGCTGTGGAAGCACGGCAGCAACATCGGACGGCTGCTCCAGGGCCAAGAGCCGCGGATCGGTTCGAAAAAGGATGGCTGATCCGCGGGTCGCGCGGCTGCGGCTGATCCGCACGCCGGCGGTCGGGCCGATCACCTGGCGCCAGTTGGTCGAGCGCTTCGGCTCGGCCGAGGCGGCGATCGAGGCGTTGCCCGACCTTGCCGGACGCGGCGGCGGGCGCGCGCCGCAAGTCGCCGGCGTCGCGCAAGTCGAACGCGAGATCGCGGCGACCGAGAAATTGGGCGCGCGCTACCTGTTCCTCGACGACCCCGATTATCCGCCGCTGCTCGCCGAGCTCGACAACGCCCCGGTGGCGCTGACGCTGCGCGGCGATACGGGCCTGTTCGCGCGCCGCACGGTCGCCCTGGTCGGCGCCCGCAATGCCTCGGCGGCGGCCTGCCGCTTCGCGCGCGGGCTGGCAGTCGAGCTGGGGCAGCAAGGCGTGGTGATCGTCTCCGGCCTTGCCCGCGGGCTCGACACTGCGGCGCACCAGGGGTCTCTCGCCACCGGCACGATCGGGGTGATCGCGAGCGGGATCGACATCGCCTTTCCCCCCGAAAATCGCGACTTGCAGGAAGACGTCGCCCGGCGCGGACTGCTGATCGCCGAGCAGCCGCCGGGCAGCGAGCCGCTGGCGCGCAACTTCCCGCACCGAAACCGGATCATCGCCGGCCTGTCGATCGGCACCGTGGTGGTCGAGGCGGCGCCGCGGTCGGGCTCGCTGATCACCGCGCGCATGGCGGCCGAGGCGGGACGTGACGTCATGGCGGTACCGGGCAGCCCGCTCGACCCGCGCGCGCAAGGCTGCAACCAGCTGATCCGCGAGGGCGCGACCCTGGTCCAGTCGAGCGCCGACATTCTCGAGACGATCCGCCCGATCGATGCGCGGATGGTGCGGGCACCAGCCTCGCCGTTCGGTAGCTCGCCCTCCGCCGAGCCCGATACCGCCGATCGCCGCACGCTGGTCGGCCTGCTTGGCCCGGTCCCGGTCGCGATCGATGAATTGATCCGCCAGTCGGGCCTCGCCTCCGCGATTGTCGCCACCATCCTGCTCGAACTCGAACTCGCAGGAAGGCTCGACCGCCATGCCGGCGCGCGGGTCAGCTTGCGTTAAGCTCGACTCACCCACCTTCGTTACATTGTATCATCGATAAGGGGAGAGATACGATGCGCGCATTCCTGGCAATCGCCACGATCGGCCTGATGACGACCGTCGCCGTGGCACAATCCGGACTCCAGAAGAACCGCAGCCAGCTACCGCGTCCGGACAGGTCGATGGGGATGTGCCGCAACGCGCCGATGCTCGCACCATTGCCGCCCGAGCGCGACCAGTCGCCGCGCGGCAACGATCGCGTCGAGCCCGAGCCGTATCCGATGGACGCTCCGCCGCCGCCACCTCCCCCGCCGCCTCCTCCGCCCCCGGCCCCCGAGCCGGCGCCCATGCCCGACACGGATGCCCCGGTGGTGACCGGATCGCGCGCCGCGCCGCCGGCCGCCGCCGCCCCACCACCCGCGGCCAAGGTCGAAACCAGCGATGGGCTGGTGGCGCTTCCTCCGGTTGATTCGTCGCGTGGCGGCTGGCAACCGCAGGCCGGCATCCTGACCGCGGGCGAGCATGACGACCTGCTCAATCCCGAACTCTATGCCCGCTATGTTCGCGCGTCCGATCTCGGCCAGCGCTGGCAGACCTTGCCGCTGGTCGATACCGGCCGCGCGCTGACCGTGGCGGTGACCGACGGGTCGGGCCAGCCGATGCCGCTCGCCGAGGTCCGACTCACGTGCGCCGACGGCAACAGCCTGTCGCTCAACACGATGGCGGACGGCACTGCGGTGTTCTTTCCCGGGCTCGATCGGCTGGGCGATTCGGTGCGCTTGTCGGTGCGTGTCGCCGGACGCCCGGTCGCGGACGATCGCACGGTCGCGATTCCCCGGTCGCCTGGGCCGCAACGCGTTTCGGTCACGGCGGGCGGGCGCGCCGCACCGGTCGGCAAGTTCGACCTGATGCTGGTGCTCGACACGACCGGATCGATGGGCGACGAGATCGCCTATCTGAAGTCCGAATTGCGCGAGATCATCGCTGCGTTGAAGCGCGAGCATCCGCAGCTCGACATGCGCATCGGACTCGTCTTCTATCGCGATGTCGGCGACGATTACGTCACGCGCACCATCGCCTTCACCCCGAGCTTCGACGCCGCACAGGCCCAGCTCACCCGGCAATATGCCGGTGGCGGCGGCGACTATCCCGAGGCGGTCGACCAGGCATTGAACCGCGCCGTCAACGATTTCCGCTGGCGTCCCGATGCGGTCAAGTCGATGCTGTGGGTCGCCGACGCGCCGCCCCATGACGAGCTGGTCGGCAAGAGCTGGGCCGCCGCCGAGGTGGCACGCGCCAGGCGCATCCAGATCGTCCCCGTCGCCGCATCAGGCGTCGCCAGGGAAGCCGAATACATCATGCGCGCCACCGCGGCCGCGACGCAGTCGCGCTATCTGTTCCTGACCGACGACAGCGGGGTCGGCTATCCGCACAAGAAGCCGGCGATCGACTGCTATCTGGTGACCCGGCTCGACGCGCTCGTCCGGCGCGTGCTCGACAGCCAGATATCGGGTCGTCGGATCGAGCCCAGGACGGACGAAGTGATCCGTACGGTCGGCAAGTATGACAATGGCAAGTGCATCCTGCCGCCGGGCAATCTCGACGAGCAATAGGCCGCGACCTATAGCCCCTTTCGTCCATGGCGACGGGAGGGGCGAATGTCGGTGAAGCAAGCGCGCTGGCTGTTCCGCGGGGCAGCGATCTATGGCCTGATCCTGCTGTTGCCGCTCTATCTGCTGGAAAAGGCCGTCGCCGCGCCCGACGCCGCGTTCGCCCATCCCGAATATTATTACGGTTTCGTCGGCGCCGCGGCAGCGTGGCAATTGGTCTATTGGACGATCGGTGGCGATCCGCTCCGCTATCGCGCCTTCATGCTGCTCGGCGTCATCGCCAAGTTCGGTTTCTGGATCCCGACCACGATCCTGTGGTTCCTGGGCCGGACGCCGACCTCGACCTGGGCGCTCACCAATGGCGACCTGATTCTCGGGATCGCGTTCCTGGCCGCCTGGCTCCGATTGCGCGAAGCGTGACGTTCAGCCGCGCAGCCGGATGTGCGCGGCGCGCAGCGCCTGCGGGTAGAGCAATTCGTTCTCGCGTTTGACGCGTCCTTCCAGCCGGGCAAGCAACGCACGCGACCGCGCGACGAACCCTTCCAGGTCGGCCGCGATCCCGTCCGGCGTCGCGTCGGCCGCCAGCGCCGTCCAATCGGCAGCAAGATCCTGGAACTCGTCGATCACTTGCCGCGCCGCCGCCGAGGTCGCAGCATCATCGCCGGCGATCAATCGCGGATAGATCATGCTGTCCTCGCGGGCGAGATGTCCGACCAGCTCCGCGGTCAGGCCGGCGAAGGCCGAGTGGATCGCGGTCGCATCGCCCGTATCGAGCGTGCGGGCAAAGACGCGGCCCAGCATCAACAGCCGGTCGTGCTCCTCCATCAGCGTCAGATAATCGAGCATTCGCAATCCAATCGGGCATGCTTCTGGCACGGCCCGGGTTAACGACCGGTACGCGATCGCAAAGCTGGCGCTTGACGGCCGGCCTTTCGTCTCCCCACCTTACACGCGTACGTGTAGGGACCTTTTGAACGCTTCATGCAGCTCGTCATCGTCGAATCGCCCGCCAAGGCGAAAACCATCGAAAAGTATCTGGGCTCGGATTATCGCGTTCTCGCGAGCTACGGCCATGTCCGC